>Ga0210406_10000221_pt1 | contig 86504 bp, 61 predicted proteins | sample IncBWC30MmetaG_FD_155454 | JGI IMG/M metagenome (GOLD analysis project Ga0210406, IMG submission 155454) | Forest soil microbial communities from Barre Woods Harvard Forest LTER site, Petersham, Massachusetts, United States - Inc-BW-C-30-M | ecosystem: Environmental > Terrestrial > Soil >...
TGGAATGGCCAGAAAAGTCACGCATACCGCCGATAGCGCCAGCGTCGCCCATCGCAGTCGCGGGATCTTCCACAGTCCCGCCACCATCAGCGCCGCAAACACTATCAGCCACACCACCGGCGGCGTGTTCGCAAAGCATAACCCGGTAAACAACGCGATCCCAGCCAGTCCGGCAATCACATTTGCGCTATACGCACGAATTCCTTCTCCGGCATTTTCCAGCATCCACCCAACCAGTTGCCCGAATGGAACAAAGCAGAACACCAGCAACCCAAAAATCGGCACCGTAATCAGAATTGCGGAGATCGTCGTCCCCCAATTCGTTGGCATCGATGGCACACCCCAAATGTGAACCTCCGCGCTGCTCCCAAGGAGCCCCGGCAAAATCGTTATTAGCGTTCTCAGCGGAGCCCACGGAACTTCAATCAGCAGACACATCAATAGCAACGGTAAGAAGAGCGCGATCAGATTGACCCGTCGCTTGCTGAAATAGCATCCCAGCCCAAATCCAAAAAAACACGCCACCAGCACGAAGTTCTTGAAATACGCGAATATCCGGATTTCCGAAGACACCCACCGGATCATCATCATTTCAAAAAACATTCCCGCCACGCTGAACAAAATCAGCGACCAGTACGAAAATCCTCCCAGGTCGTTGACATCAAAATCCCACTTCGCAACGATTAACCGGCCAAGTTTCGCGATTCCCTGATGACGTTTCTGATAAAAGCCGAACAGGTATTGTATTGATAGCAGTCCGATGAAAGCGACCAGCACGAAGGCCACAGGATTCAGCCGTATTTCAACGACAGTCACCGCGCCTCCCGTCGCTCAAAAACGCGCTCTTAGTCTGATGGTGATAGAAATTTTGCTGTAGAAACCAAGCGAGCATACCAAGAAATCAACGACTAGTAATCCCCAACCAAAATCATCTGGCACTTCGAACCGATGCTAGCGTTCGCGTTAGCTCACACTCTCCCCTATACTGCGCTTTGTGCCCCAGCCGAACCAGCGGTTTTTCAAACCATTCCCACGACGCTTTGGCAAGGGCAATAGTCAGCGCCAGAGCCAACAACGCTTTGGGTACCCTGAGACCCGGAGGTCCAGCGATAAACTTCTCGACGGCGCGAAAGACCGGTACGTTCAGCAAGTAAACGCCGTAAGCGATGCTGCCCAATTCCATGAGCCACCTAGTCTTCAGCGCGCGCGCCAACCTTTCGTCAACCAAGCAGGCCAGCAGCAGACAAACATAAAGTAGGTCGAGACAGTCGTATCCCACTACTTGAAGTAGCAGTGAGGGCGACGTTCCAGGCGTCAAGGCGGGCAACACTATCAACGCGCACGCTACCGTCAGCACCTCCATCGCCGTCCACAACTGCGTCCGCCTCTGGCAGAGAATTTCCCATGCCCCTGCTGCCCGCACAAAGTACGCTGCGGCCACCCCGAGCAGAAGTGCGTCCATCCTGCATGGCAGCAGAACAAAGTCGGCCATCGTTAAATCTGGATTGATCAGCCGTATCGTTAACCGGATTAGTGGCGCCAGAACGATTCCGCCGCCCAGGAGCCACACTAGACGCTTCGGTCTTGCCACATAGATCAAGACCGGTATCGCCAGATAGAATTGTTCCTCCACCGCCAGCGACCACGTTGGATTCAGCGCGCCGGTCAAAGCCACGGTTGTGAAGGCCATCCAAAAGTTCTGGCAAAAGGTCACGTAAGCCAGCCATGGAATCCTTAGCTCGAATAGCGGTCGCAGTTGTGAGAATTGCATCGCTGCAAATGAGGTCCCCAGCAACGCGAAGTACAACGGGAAAATCCTGCACACGCGGCGCAGATAAAATACGCGAAAATAATTTCGCGCGCCTCGCGCATCCAGCAGTATGCCGCCTATCAGAAACCCCGAAAGCACAAAAAAGAGATCCACCCCGGACCAGCCAAAACTTACAAGCCGCACCAGTACGTTCGCAACAGCATGGTCTCCATAGCGTACCGAAAACGTAACGTAGTGATAAACGATAACCAAAGCAATGGCGACGCCTCGTAAACCATCGAGTTGCGGAATACGGCGGGAAAAGTCCGGTGGCGATCGCACAATTTGACCCTTTTCACAAAGCTGCCGAAGCCTCTCGCCTCGTCTGCCACCATCACTTGCAGGAAGGCTAGACATACTACCGAGCGCACCCAGAACGGCGGCCGCACTTTCACCAAACCAAATCACCAATAGGCTGAATTGGAGGGAGCAACGCAACCTATTTTATCTGGATCCGCATTCATGGCGCGGGTGTGTCGCGATATGCAGTCCAGTTTTCTTCTGACCAGCGAAGCTTTGGGCACGATGGCAGCCACGATTCTACTTATGCCTATTGCTTCCACCCTACATCGAAAGGGGCCTATTCCATACCATGCTTAGGCGCGACAGCGGTGCCTACAGAACCTAACAGTCATTCGTGCATAAAACTGAGCTCCTTCCCATCGAGCTACGGAATAGCAGCGGCAAGAAACGGGCAGTGATTGTAATGGACGATTCTTTCCCCGCAGCTGTGGTCACGGTCGTACACCAATTCCAAAGACATATCCGTGGTAAATTGCAAACTTTTCCCAATGAACGACCTCGAATTTGCCTTCCATTTTATTGCGCAGATCTTCGTCTGATCGGGGATAAGATCCTCGGTCCAATTTCCAAAGTATTCGTCCCGCCAGACGCGCGTGATCGAGAACGGCGTCGAGCAGAATTAGACGCCCGCCAATTTTGAGGACCCTCGACGCCTCAATGAAGAATTGATCAAGCTTCGCGTCCGTTAAGTGATGCGTAACCGCCACACACGTCACCACGTCGGCCGACCCGGTGGCGATGCACATTTGAGCAGCATCCGAAAGCACTGCGAGGCCGGTCGGAGACTTCGATCGAAAGCCTTTTAGCTTAGGCGTTTCCAAGTCCATACAGACATAACGGCAGTCTTCCGGCCAGAGTCTCCGCCACGTTCCAGTTCCGCCGCCTACATCCAGCACAGTCGTTGCTTTTAGATCCACAGTTTGCCGCGATATTTTGTTGAAGACTCGCTCTCGCCCTGCTAGGGCCTGGATACGGTCATAGATCCAAGGATGAGATGCGATCTTATGTAGTATCTCTAGGGTCGCAATCATGGGATTGATCTTCATCTCGTCACGAGGAACTTGTGTTGTTCATAAGTTGAACTCCAGCACGGCCGCAACGATTCGAGATTGATCGGTTTCACTCAACTCGTTATAGAATGGCAGCCGGATCACGCAGCCGCTCACGGACTCAGTTACCGGACAATCACCCGCTTTTCCGCCGAACTTCCGTCCCATATCTGACAAATGCAAAGGCATGTAATGGAAAACGCTGACGATATCGCGGCTCGTCAGATGAGCGATCAACGCCTGGCGCTCCGTGAATGACGGCATTAGCAAATAGAACATGTGCCACGACTGTTCGCAGTGCTCTGGCACAAACGGCAGGCGGTAATTGTTTTTCGCACTCCATTCGGCAAGATTTTCGTTGTAATAATTCCAGATACGCCTCCGTTGCGATTGAATCTGTTCTCGATGTTCAAACTGTGCAAAAAGAAATGCAGCGAGAACGTCCGACGGCAGGTAACTCGATCCCAAATCGACCCAAGTGTACTTGTCCACTTGGCCGCGAAAAAAGCGATTGCGGTTCGTGCCTTTTTCTCGAATGATCTCGGCACGTTCGAAATAACGCGTCTCGTTGATCAGTAAGGCGCCGCCTTCGCCGCAGGTGAAGTTCTTGGTTTCGTGGAAGCTTTGCGTTGCAAGACAACCAAATGTTCCGAGGTGCTTACCTCTGAATTTTCCGAAAAGTCCGTGGGCATTATCCTCGACGACGGCAATCCCGTGTCGCTCGGCGATCGCAAGGATGTAATCCATCTCGCAACCGACGCCGGCGTAATGGACGACAATGATGGCTTTCGTGTGAGACGTAATAAGGGTCTCGAGTTTCCGTTCATCGATGTTCAAGGTGTCCGAGCGAATGTCGCAGAAAACTGGGGACGCGCCACGCAACACGAAGGCGTTAACTGTCGAGACAAAAGTGAATGAAGGAACGATGACTTCGTCGCCGGGCTGAACGTCGAGCAGAAGAGCTGCCATTTCCAGTGCGTGAGTGCAAGAGGTAGTAAGAAGCACCTTTGCGGCTCCAAGTTCTTTCACAAGCAGCTCGTGACACGTTTTTGTGAAATAGCCATCTCCCGAGATATGGCTACTCTCAAGGGCCTTAGAGATATACAAGAATTCATTCCCGGCTAAACTGGCCCTGTTGAATGGAATGTGCCCGTTCACATTGGCACCATGCTCCGCTGCGGCTCACCGTGGCTTATCTTGTTCGTCAGTCGAACGACGTTCCGCTCGGTCCTCTCTCGATCGAAGTCTTGCAACGCGCTCACTGTAGCCGGCATTAACCGAATGGCGATCAGCCGTCGCAATCGAATTGATCTTGGTCGGTATTCTGATGGACTCTGTAGCATTAATGAGCGATAGCAATATCAGAATAGCTGTATCACAGTCGAACTACATCCCGTGGAAGGGATATTTCGATCTTATCAACATGGTCGATGAATTCGTTATCTTTGATACCGCACAGTACACACGTCGCGATTGGCGAAACAGAAATCGAATCAAGACTCGGATCGGTTCCAGCTGGCTAACGATTCCTGTGGTCGTAAAGGGTCGCTACCTGCAAACCATTCAGGAAACGGAAATAGAGGATTCGTCTTGGAATGTGCGACACTGGAAGACATTGGTCCACAATTACTCGCACGCCTCTCATTTTGGTACCTACCGAGACCGGTTTGAAGAGCTTTATCTCGGGTGCCAAGAAAAACTGCTTAGTCGAATCAATTATCGATTCTTGATTGGAATTTGCGAAATTCTGGGCATTAGGACTCGTTTCAGTTGGTCTGTCGAGTGCCCTAACATCAAAGGTCAGACGGAACGTTTGGTGGAATGGTGCAAAGAACTGAAAGCCGCTGAATACATATCCGGGCCTGCAGCTAAGGATTACGTTAATGAAAGTTTGTTCGTTGCGGCTGGCATTAAACTGCGGTACATGGACTATTCTGGATATCCGGAATATCGGCAGCTTTATCCGCCGTTCGATCACGCAGTAAGCATCATCGATTTGATCTTTAACGAAGGTCCAGATGCAACTCGTTATATGAAGAGCTTCTAAATTTATGGACCTCTCCATCGTCACCACGCTCTACTGTTCAGCGCCCTATGTTGAGGAGTTCTATCGTAGGATGTCAGCCGCTGCACAACTGGTCAGCTCCAACTACGAATTGATTTTTGTGGACGACGGCTCGCCCGATAATTCCCTTGATCTCGCACTTTCGCTCTACGCAGCTGATCCACGGGTTCGCGTCATTGAGCTTTCACGCAACTTCGGTCATCACCGGGCAATTATAACTGGACTTGAACATGCCAAAGGAGATCTCGTTTTCCTTCTGGACAGCGATCTTGAGGAGGCTCCTGAGCTGCTGCAACGATTCTATTCCGAAATGCAGGCAACCGGTGCAGACGTCACATACGGAGTGCAGCGGAGTCGCCGCGGCAAGTTGTTCGAGAGGATATCCGGAGCACTTTTTTACACCGCATTTAACATTCTATCGACTGTCTCGATCCCGGCGAATTCTATTACAGCGCGTCTCATGAAAACCCAATATGTACGGGCCCTCGTGCAACATAAAGATCGCGAAATTTGTTTGTCCGCCCTTTACACCATCACTGGCTTTCGCCAAGCCGCAATTCCAGTCGACAAAGGGCACAAAGGACGAACGACCTACAGTCTCGCCCGCCGCGGCACAGCACTGGTCGACGCAATTACTTCGTTCAGCAACCGGCCTCTCGTTTTCATTTTTTACCTCGGATCGATCGTCGTCACGGTGTCGATGATGGCTGGCCTTGCTCTAATAATTAGAGTAGTCTTCTTCGGTTCTTTTCTTCCAGGCTGGGCATCGCTGATGGTTTCTCTGTGGTTTTTAGGTGGGCTGTTGATTTTCTGTACTGGAATCGTTGGTATATACCTTTCGAGAATCTTTTCGGAAACGAAAGAGCGGCCGTATACGATTATTCGCCAGCTCCACGAGCGCTCGAAATAAGCTTGCGAACTAGAAGAACATATGCGTGAACGCAATTCGATGCTGCGACCCGTTGAGAGTTACTACAGCCAAAAGATCGCAGCCTGCGGGCGCACTGCCCAGGGAGCGGACTGGAAGTCTGCAGAATCGCAAGCGATGCGATTCGATCAACTGTTACGGCTGATTCAACCAGAAGGACCGTTCACTATCAATGATTACGGCTGTGGCTACGGGGCTCTTGTGGACTACTTGGAAGGTCACAATCGTGAATTCGAGTATCGAGGTTTTGATATCTCCGAGAGGATGATAGCCGAAGCACGACTGGCCCACGAACATGAACCCCAGCGTGAATTCTTCTCCGAGAAGTTGTTGCTTTCCCCTGCAGACTACACGATCGCCAGCGGTATCTTTAATGTCAAGCTGGACGCATCTGACCCGGAGTGGCTCGAGTATATTTTGGCAACTCTGCACGAGTTCAGGGCTTTGAGCCGGAAGGCATTCGCGTTTAACTTACTCACAAGTCGGTCAGACCCGGAGTTCATGCGGCCGCACTTATACTATGCCGACCCGCTTTACATATTCGACTATTGTCAAAAGAACTTCTCCCGAATGGTCAGTTTGTTACACGACTCTCCGTTGTACGAATTCACGATCATGGTGCGGATTCCCGGAGGCGAAGACTGATGGCAAAAGTCGTAGTATTCGGAATGGGGGATATCGGCCGACTGGCTCACTACTATTTTGTTCACGACAGCGAGCATGAGATCGTTGCATTCTCAGCTGACAGGGAGTACGTGAAGGAATCAACCTATCTCGGACTTCCCGTTGTCGAATTCGAGAAAATAGACCAGGTTTATCCCCCATCGGATTATAAGATGTTCATCGCATTGAGCTACGCCCGTATGAACCAGGTGCGTGCAGATAAGTATTTTCGAGCGAAGGAAATGGGATACGAATTGGTTAGCTATTTAAGCAGCCGCTGTACGTTTTTGACGGATAACCCGATTGGGGACAACTGCTTCATTTTGGAAGACAATACAATCCAGCCATTTGTACGCATCGGCAATAATGTGACTCTGTGGAGCGGAAATCATATTGGACACGACAGTGTCATCGGAGATCACTGTTTCTTAGCGTCACAGATCGTAGTTTCTGGGCGAGTTCAAATCGGCGCGTATTGCTTCATTGGCGTGAATGTGACCCTCCGCAACGCGATTACTGTTGCGCCTCACACACTTCTTGGGGCCGGGGCGATCATTATGAAAGATACGATCGAGCACGGTGTTTATATTCCGAGTCGCACAGAATTATTCCAAAAGAAGAGTTTCGAAATTAAGTTGTGAAACGGCGGACAAGTTTCTGGGCAAGGTACGTATATGAGAGTGTGCTTGTCATGCCGAAGAGAGCTTAAGCACGATTCTTGGGTATGTCCGACCTGCGGATATGAGCCGGGCAGGTCAGAAGGAAATCTTTCGTTCGCCCCAGAGCTGTCCAGGGAGAGCGACGGATTTCCGGCCGGAGCTCATGGGCACCTTTTTGAGGCTGAAGCTGAGCATTTCTGGTTCAACTCCAGAAACAAAATCATCCTCTGGGCATTGGAAAAATATTTTCCAAACGCCGGCAGTTTCTTTGAGATTGGTTGTGGGACCGGTTTTGTCCTGCAGGGGATTCGTTCTGCTTTTCCAAATGTCGAACTCCATGGCAGCGAGATATACAATCAGGGGCTGCGATTCGCGGAGCGCCGGGTACCTACAGCGGTGCTATATCAAATGGATGCGAGGCACATTCCATTTCGGAATCATTTCGATGTCATCGGGGCATTCGACGTGCTTGAACACATCGAGGACGACCAGTCGGTTCTGACCGAAATGCTTAATGCAGTGAAAGAGGAGAGTGGCGGCATCATCATCACCGTTCCGCAACACGATGCTTTATGGAGCGTAGTAGACGAATTCTCTTGCCACTTCCGGCGGTATTCAGCGCCGGAACTGAGAGCCAAGGTTGAGGCGTCGGGGTTCCGCATATTGAGAATGAGCTCGTTTATGTCACTTACTCTGCCGCTTTTGATCGCCACGAGACTCAAACAGAGGAGTGTCAAGGTGGAAGATTTCGATCCGCTTTCCGAATTCCGAGTACCGAGACCGGTCAACAGTGTACTCGAGGCTGTGCTGACCGTGGAGCGAATGGCAATCAAGTGCGGTGTCCGATGGCCTGCAGGTAGTTCGCTCTTGCTGGTCGCGAGCGCAAGATGATTTCGACTTTTGATATATGAGCCTGCAATATTGGAACAAACGAGGACTGATCTTCGATCCACAAGCGCGGACCACGTGGTTGGTCAGCCACGCGGCTTTACCGGTCGTTAGGCCGCTCAACGAGAAATCGTGCCGAGTCTATTTTTCTGGACGCGATAAAGACAATCGAGCGCAAATCGGATATTTCGAATTCGAACCAGACACAACTGGGATTACAACTCTCTCTGATTCAGCTGTCATTACCTGCGGAGACTTGGGAACTTTTGACGATCGAGGCGCAACCAGTTCGTGCGTTGTCGAGCATGGCGGCCAACTCTATCAATACTACACGGGCTGGAATTTGGGCGTTACGGTACCATTTTATTACGGCATCGGTCTCGCGATCAGCGACGATGGCGGTAAACACTTTCGAAAGGTATCAGCGGCACCGGTTCTAGGAAGGAATGCCGTAGACCCTTATCTCTGCGCATCACCAAGTGTGCTTATTGAAAGCGGTATTTGGCGCATGTGGTACGTCTCGGGAGTTCGTTGGGCCGTCGAAGGAGGTCAGACGAAACACTATTACCACATTAAGTATGCGGAATCACGTGATGGCGTCGAATGGCGACCGACCGGCAAAGTGTGCATTGATTTTAGATCGCCAGATGAATATGCCATCGCGCGGCCGTGCGTTTTACGTGAGGGGGCAATTTACAGGATGTGGTTTTGCTTTCGGGGATCAAAGTATCGTATTGGCTATGCAGAATCTCACGACGGTCTCGAGTGGGAGCGAAACGACGATAATGTTGGTATCGGAACGTCCGACGCGGGGTGGGATTCGGAGGAACTTGCATATCCCTTCGTGTTCCGCATGGATGGCCAGTTGCTGATGCTTTACAACGGAAATGGCTACGGCAAGACCGGAATCGGGCTAGCGGTGTTACAGGATCCGACGACCGCCCACTGAAGGACCTGAGATGCTTCGCATAAATTGCAAGTCAAACGACTGGCTGCCGCTGGTGTTAGAGGCGGTTCGGAACCAAGGATGTGCCGTGGTTGAAGGCGTGTTAACCGCGGCGATGCTCGCAGACGCACGTGCGGCCATGTACCGCGCCCAGAAAAAAATTCATGACGAAGTGGGGCACGAGCGCCTAGATCGAGCAGGGGAACTGGGCGTACTCAGGCTTATGCTGAAATTTGAGCCGATATTCTTTTCTTTTCTGGAAATCAGAGAGCTTCTTGCGATTGTCGACAATACCGTCTCGGCAACGGCCATTTTGCACCTGCAGAACGGTTTCGTTCTGCCGTCGTTTCCGCCGAAACAAACTCCAACTATCTTCCAAAATCGTTTCCATCAGGACTTCCCGCGGTTCTTCAACGGTTATCTCGCCTCCGTGAACCTGATGTTTGCAATCGACGAATTCACGTCGGCGAATGGGGCAACTGTAGTGGCATTAGGTACGCATCAACGCCCGCAGGCTCCTGATCCGGATTTTCTTAAGTCCGTTGCAATTCCGGTCGAAGCGCCCCCTGGCTCAATGATCGTGTTCGATTCGACGCTCTGGCACAGGGCAGGCGTGAACTCTTCCGGACATGACCGACTTGCGATCAACCACCAGTTTACCCGCTCATTTCTTAAGCAGCAGATCGATTACGTTCGCGCACTCGGCGATGAGGTAGTTCTTACGCAGAAGCCACGCAGTCGGCAGCTCTTGGGATGGGCTACGAGAGTTGTCAGCAACCTAGCTGAGTACTATCGACCGGAGGGCGAGCGCTTGTACCAAAAAGGGCAAGGATAGTGATATCCGAAACGCTTATTTTTTCCATCTAACCCGGAATGCGCCTACTTCTTCAGAATTGGGATAACGTCGTTCCAACGCAACTTGAAGATCCGACGACATCGGTCCTGAGAATTGTGAGTCCTCATTTATGGCAACTACATCGACATTGAGGTCATCGAGCGCATGAAGAATCTGCGTCGTGCGGTCGACTGGATCTTCAGCAAACTCAAAATAGTGTCGCGTAGGACTTTTGAATCCGGAAAGAAAGTACACTTGAGGGCAGTCCGGAGCCGCGTAGATGAATCCTCCTGAGGCATGTGACTGAAGCACTGAAACCAACCGTTCGTATAGGCGGGCGTCGCTCGATTCCACGCGCAGACCGCCCGCTCGCGGGATAGTCAATCGCTCCATATGGGTTTCTGGCGTGCCCCGGAGTGTCAGACGAAAGGATGTCACTCGTAGGTTCACGAAGATCAGATAGAAGCAAATTAGAGCGCCCAGAGCCATTCGCGGTGGATGAGCAGTCGATCCGAACAGCATCGCGCCCAGAAGAATAAGCAGCGGAGCAACATACAAAAAATATACTGGCGCCGCGAACGGAAATTGCACCAGGCTGCACAATGCCGTGACGGCCAGTATGAGGAAGATCTGCTGCTGCCTCATGATCTCCAGCTTCTGATGCTTTCGCGCCACCCAAAGGAGCGCGATTCCCGCCAAGACACTCGCGGGAATCGCGCTCGCCAGCGAACACCACCCGAGGCTGTAAGCCAGCGTAGACTTGGATGAAAGGACCAGCACTGTGCAACCGTACAACGCCACGATGCCGCCACATATCGCTCGGCCGAACCCGCGGCATTCATATGCGAGGATTACGGGGAGAGTCACCGGGATAATTGCAAGCATCAAGAAAGGATTTTGAGGATCGAATGTTGCGAAGCGCATGGCCCTAGCTGGCGCGGCAAGAAGTCCATGGAGCAAATCGAGGACAGAACCCGTGAGCAGGTACGGAACCAAGAACACAACCAGCGGGACCGCGACTCCCACGCCGAAGGGCACGCACATCCGCGCGAGCGTCAGCAATCTCTCACTATTCTGGCCGGGTATTCCGGCAAATTCTCGGGACACCAACAAAATCACTAAGCCAAGAGCTGGCAGAAGGAAAAAAATCAGCCCGCTGATTCCACTGGTTTTATTGATCATTCTGAAAAGCAACGTAAGAAAGAGTGTCAGGCCGAGGCCCAAGGTCGCGCTATAAAATCGCGCGCGCAGGGAGAGTTGGTGGTTTTTCTCGACTGTAAGACTCTGTTCGCGAAAAATGAAGAACAACAATACGCCAGCAACGAAATACGAGGCCGTTATCTTTGCCAGAAACGACAGCCCCGCGCAAGACCCTGCAAGAAAAACCCATCTGGGTGTGCCCGCCTCAACATACCGGAGTAAGGCTGCCGCACCAAATGTCGCGAAGAACAAGTTGTACCAGGAAGGCATCGGCCCCGGATAATTCGGCACGCTCCAAGCAACCGCCAGGAGTGTGACCGCCCCCGCTGAGTACGCTGAGCAGAAACGCGACGCTACGTAGAAGACTGCCGGCACCCATAGCACAAAAAACATGAACAAAACTATGCGCATCGATCCCGAGCTAATCCCCAATTCGCGAAAAGCCAGTGCATGAACAAAAGTAAGACCACCGGTGTAGTCGTCAAAGTCTCGATGGGGAAGCTCACCATTCAAAACTCGCTCGGCACTGAGCCCAAGTGTCCCCTCGTCGTGAGGCACCCAACCCCGTTTAAGGTGCGTCGCCATGTAGCCTATGCTGATCGCACAAACAATAAGAAGCACAAGCAAATGCGTTCTGCTTAGCGGACGTAAGGGACTGACGGAATCCATAGTGGGTGTTTGTCCCGTCAAGTCTAGGTGAACTCTTGGCCCTAAAAACGTGGAAATTCCTAATCGGTTGTTCTCTTCGTACCCACGCCCCACGTGCGATAATGCTGCGTCGACGCCGTAATTGTTCTCGATTCGCAAACCAAATCTCCATCTCGACTAGGCCGGGAAACATAAAGATGCACCGGATGCCCGAAACCGCCTCCACAACCCGCTGGAGCATGCTTATTTTGCTCGCCGTATGGGTGCTTTCCGGTGTTTACGTGGGCCTAAATCTCAACCGCGGTTGGGATCCGCACGACGAAGGCACTCTCGGCCAGAGCGCGGAGCGCGTTCTCCATGGCGAAATGCCTCACCTCGATTTTGCCGATCCCTATACCGGAGGCCTCGCCTACATTGACTCCTTTATCTTCAAGCTTTTCGGCATTAACCTTTTCTGGCTTCGCCTTTTTCTCTTCGCTTTTTTCCTCGTTTGGGTTCCCACTGTTTATGCACTCGCTCGAGAGTTCCTGCCGCCATTACCCAGTGGCGCGGTAACCCTGATCGCTGTTGTCTGGAGCGTGCCTAATTACACTGCGGCTATGCCTTCCTGGTTCAACCTCTTCCTCGCCACTCTTGGAACCCTCGCACTGGCAAAGTACATTCGCGAGCCCGCAATTCATTGGCTCGTCATTGCGGGACTTTGCGGCGGATCCTCTTTCTTGATCAAGAGCGTAGCAATCTATTACATCGCCGGGGCCCTGCTCTTCTTTGTCTACCGTGAACAATCGCTTTCGAGAAATGAAAGTGCGCCCCCACATCGGACTCCGCTATACCTGGCTTTCCTGGCCTGCTGCCTTTCCTTATTTGTCTTTGTACTTATAAAGCTCGTATTCAATATCGGAGAGATTTCGGAATACCTGCATTTTGTTTTTCCGGGTGTCACGATTGCTGTTTTGCTCTTATACCGTGAGCGAACTTCGCCGGCTGTGCCTGACGGCCCTCGTTTTGTTGCAGTCCTTCGCATGGCCGTTCCTTTCCTGCTGGCAGCCCTGTTACCGATCATTCTTTTTTCCATTTTTTATTGGCGCCACGGAGCGCTGTCCGCGCTGATGAATGGTCTGTTTATCGCTCCGTTCCGCCGACTGTTAATTACGCGTCTCGCACCGAATGGTCTAATCTTTGAATACCCATCCGTCCTCGCAATGCTACTCCTGACAGAAACGGCCAAGCTTCGCGGTCTGCCCCGCACGGTTCTGTCCATCTTTCTCGCCTTGCTCGGTGCCGCCGTCCTCCTGGGATCGCCTAGCAATGATCTCGCTTATATCATTGGCCTCACTTCCGCTCTAGGGGCAATCCCGGTACTCGTTGTAGCGGCTTTGCTGGTCTTATCCGCTAAGCCACAGTTCCGGCAATCCAGTCTGGAAGCTGACCAACAACTCGCCTTGCTCCTTACAATGACCACTCTTTTCAGCATGATCCAATTTCCTTATTCGACTCCGGGCTACTTCTGGTATGTCGCTCCCCTCGTTGTTCTGCTTACTGCAGCCCTAATTTCACGATTCTCCCGCCCTCCTCGTATCCTTCTGTACGCAACGGTTGCCTTTTACCTGCTTTTTCCTGTCTTCGTCCTGCGCCCTCGCTTCATGGGAAATCGTCACCGCCTCGATTCGGATGACACGGCCCTTACATTGCCACGCGCTGGGGGGCTTCGCGTCTCAAAGATTTCGGCGGCCGGCTACGCGGAGTTGATCACGTTTGTAAATAATCTTGCCGATGACAAACCCATTCTCGCCGCACCTGATTGCCCCGAAATCTATTTTCTTTCGGGGGCCAAAAACCCCACTCCTGTGCTCTACGATTCTCTGGAAGACCCTCGCAACTACGAACGTGACACGGAAGCGGTTCTCAACCGTCCGAATTTCCTCAAAGTTGTTGTGGTTAACGATGCAGCCGTTTCGGCGGTCTACCAGTCTCAACTCTTGCACTCGCTTGTCGTCGCGCGCTTTCCAAACTCCCGCAAAATAGGCTCTTTTACTGTTTATTGGCGTCCATGAGATTCTAGAATTTTGGGGAAAATGTTTTTCGCGGACCAGAATGAAGTCATAGCGGTAATCATCTGGGAGTGTCGGTTGCAGGGGACACTCTGAGATGCTAACGTTCGCGCCTGCACGTCGGATGGAGGGCACATAACCGAGCAGTGGATTCGCTTCCTTGCCGTTTTGGCGGTCGTGAGCCTTATAGGCGGGATCGCTGTGCTCAGCTTTTCGGCCAACAAGGATAGCCTCGACTTTTCCGAGTTCTATGCTGCAGCCCAGATGGTTCGAGAGGGGCAGGGCAAAAGTTTATATGACCTCACGGTCCAGGCCCAGTTCCAGTCTAAGTTGGCCTCAGTCCATGCCTATTACCTTCGTCCCTCGTTTGAGACCTTGCTTTTTTTGCCGTTCACTTACGTAAGCTACCGAACGGCATACACGTTGTGGACCCTGATAAATTTGGCATTTCTTGTCGGGGTGGTTAGCCTAATCGAATCTCACACGAAGGTTAGTTTGGCTATCTCGCAGTACGCAAAGATTCGTGCCGATGCCGGTCTAGTTCTTGTAGTATTCCTTACTTTCGCTCCCACCACAACCTGCCTTCTGATCGGCCAGGATTCTATCCTCATACTCCTTGTCTATACGATAGTTTTCGTGATGCTAAGACTCGGTTTGGAATTTCGGGCGGGTTGCATCTTAGCCTGCGGGCTTTTCAAATTTCACCTCATCATTCCCTTCGTGATCATCCTGCTTCTGCGTAGAAGGTGGCCCGCCCTGAGGGGGTTTGCCGCTGTCGGATCTCTGCTGATTCTGATCACAGTAGCCATCTCAGGTATCGCTGTACTTCGCGAATACCCAAGACTCTTGCTCTTTGACAGTACTCATCGGCAGATCATGGGTTTCCATCCGGAATTCACGCCAAACATCAGGGGGTTTCTCTATCTTCTTGAGAGGGGCAGGCCCTCGTACACATGTGGCTGGTTGACTGCGATATTTTCCGGTTTGGCTTTGTGGTGGGCCGCAAGGAACTGGCGAGTTGAGCGATTGGAATGGTCGTTTTCAGCGAGCCTTCTTGCCACGCTCCTCGCGAGCTACCATCTGTACAACTATGATTTGACCTTGCTGCTGGTCCCAGTTGCGATTGTCTGCGGTAATCTAGCTCAGCGCATGCGACTGCTCCACGGTAACGCAGTCCTCACCACAGTGTTAGCCATACTGTTTTTGCCATGGGTTCATTTTTTCCTGCTGAAGCAAGCCGTTTATGCGCTGATGGCGATACCCATTCTAGTGTTGTTTTTTGTGGTAGTGCGGCTTGCCCATTCCGATTTCTCAGACGGCGCCCCACTCCTGAAACAGTGAGTCCCTGTACTTGCCACTCATCCGAAAAATGATGGGAGGTAGGAGCGTCTCTTTCTTACCCGCTACGCGAGCACTGCCTCTGCCCTCAGATTGGCCGTCCTCCGGCGGCGGCCGTAGAAATACCACGCGCACCACAACAAGCTGCTCCAAAAATAGATTCCCGATTGCAGCGGTATCTTGGACGCAACCAGCATCAGCATCAGCCAGTTCAGGAACCCGAAAATACCCAGCACAATCTTTGTTGTTGTGGGAATCTTCTTCTCTCCGAAAATGCACATCGCCGCAAACAGGATCGCGGGCAACAGCACAACTTCATCCGTCAGCCAGCCATATGGAGTTGTCAGAACAGAAACAACCATCACCGTGAGCCCGTGGTCACGCCACGACCAGTTCCGCATGTTCTTTATGCAGAACCACACGCACCAAAGGAAACCCAGAAGCAGCGGAACGAACTGTGCCCGGAAAAACTGCCGGAAGAATATCAATCGCAGCACTCCGCTCAAGGTGGGAATGAATTCGCCCTCGATCGCCGCCGTGCGCAGCATCTCGCGATAATGCTGAAAAGCGGCCGGATCGAATATCAAGGCCAGAATCGTTGCCGCGATAACTGCACATGCGAATCCACCGGCAATTTTGAATTTTTTGTGCGCGACGAGCCAAATAAGAAAAGCCACCCAGAAAAATACCAACAGATGCGGTTTTGCAAACGGAAGAATCAGAGCGGCGCCTGCCAGAACCGGCCGCTCGGTCTCGAAAATCATGAATACAACGATTCCTATTAACAGCACGAAACCAATTTGCGCTGCTTCCAGGCACGCCAGCACCGGAGCGAAAAGGTACCCCGCGAAGAGAAAGACAGAACGCGTGTTCTCGCCTTTTCCGAACATTTTCCAAATCAGCCGCATTGCCACGATCAGGGATGCCACCGATATTGCCATCCATAGCAGCCAACCCCAAAAAGCATTCGCTAGTCCCAACGGCAAAAACAGAAACAGCGACCACGGAGGAGTCCGCACTAGCACCGGACGATCTTGTGCATACCCCTGTTGCCATTCCAGTTCGATCGTGCTTTTCGCATCGTAAGGATTGTCACCGTGAATCAAGAGCTTCCCGGCTGCCCAGTATTGAATAGAGTCACGCTGGCTTACGTTCGCTCGTACTTTGTCCATGCGCGTCACAACCGCGTACGCGACCACCAATGTAAGCGCCGAGCCCAGCAGCAATTTCAGCCATCTGTTGTGCCTCAAAGCACCATTCTCCTTTTCATTTGAGAGACTGCGCGAGTAGGGAGCAACTCGCGCGTATTTTCCACTATCGCGCCAGACTTCCAACAGCAGCAAGGCATACAGTAGGGGAAGCCGGTGCCGCCAGAATGATGACAAACAACGCCCCGGTGGGGCCAGCGGAGGGGGATAACCAACCAGTTCCGCCCACGATTTGAAAAGTTCAGAGCCATAAGCGTTGATAAGGCACGGACGATAACACAATCGAACAAAAAACGGTGTGCGGTGCCTTATCATTGGCTGATCGACGAATACTGACGCCAATGAAAATGTTTCATCGTCTGCTCGAACAGCCATTTGTGTTTAATCTCTCGCAATTGCTTTTCAGTCAGCAAAAATTTGCGCGCATTCTGGGGCACAACGACCTGAAACAAGTACGAACGGTCCTGGATGTCGGCTGCGGGCCGGGCACAAACGCACCTCGCTTTGTACATGCCAAATACTTGGGAGTCGATATCAATGAACGTTACATTGAGTTGGCCCGAAACCGATATCATCGCGATTTTCTCGTCGCGGATGCCACAACCTCCGAGGCCATTCCGGCCGGTTCCTACGATTTCATCCTCGTGAACAGCTTTCTTCACCACATTGACACAGCCAACGCCCGGCGCGTTCTTTCGCGCACGAGCAAACTTCTCACTGCCGACGGCCACCTTCATTCGATCGAACTCGTGCTTCCCGAAAACAGGGGTATTCCTCGCTGGCTGGCGATGCATGACCGTGGGAAATTCCCGAGATCTCTTTCTACGTGGCGCGAGATATTTACGGATAAACTGGAAACCGTGATCTTTGAACCCTTTCCGATTCGTCACTTGGGCCAGACCATCATGGAACTGGTTTATTTCAAAGGACGGGCGAAACGATGACGCCACCTGCCATCTCGGTTGTGGTTCCGCTGCACAATGAACAAATGGTGCTGCCAGAGCTGCTGCGGCGAGTGGGCTCCGTGCTAAGCGAGATGCCCGGCGGTCCGCACGAGATGATTTTCGTGGATGACGGCAGCTCGGATGGGACTCTGCAAATTCTTGAGGAAGCCGCAAGCGGCGATCCCCGTATTTCGGTCATCGTTTTCGCACGAAACTTTGGTCATCAGCCCGCCCTCACCGCTGCTCTCGATCACGTTGCAGGCGATGTGACGGTCATTCTGGACGGAGATCTTCAGGATCCGCCGGAATCGATTCCCGAACTGGTCAAGAAATTCCAGCAAGGTTATGACGTTGTGTACGCGCAACGTACTCTACGCAAGGAAGGCATTCTGTTGAAATTCGCTTTCTTCGCGTTTTATCGACTTATGGAATCTCTGTCGGACACTCATTTGCCGCTAGACGCGGGCGATTTCGGCTTGATGTCGCGACGAGTCGTGCAACTCCTGCGGAGCATGCCAGAGCATCATCGCTATCTTCGCGGGATGCGGAGCTGGGTGGGTTTCCGTCAGATCGGCATCGCAATTGAGCGTTCGGAACGCTATGCCGGCGAGAGCAAATATGGCTTGCTCAAATATTTGAAGCTTGCTTCCGATGCCATTTTTTCGTTCTCGACGGTTCCAATTCGCGCTGCCGCGCTGCTGGGGTTTGTTTCCGTGTCTTTTTCGGCGTTCTTTGCTTTTTATTCCGTAATTGCAAAGATTATCTTTCACCAGTCGCCCAAAGGCTTCACGGCTCTGCTTCTCGTACTTACTTTCTTAGGGGGCACTCTACTTTTCTTTCTTGGAATCATCGGTGAATACGTCGGGCGAGTCTACGAAGAGGTTAAGGCAAGGCCTTTGTATATCGTCGAGAGGGTCATTGGCAACGCGTCGAATCGCTTACATTCTTCGGTGGGAAGAAAGTCGCGCGACGTGATTTCTGGACCGAGATAAGGAATTTAGAAGACGTGGATCCGAATTATAGTGCTTACTACCGCCGACTCTACGAACGTCATTGGTGGTTTCGCATGCGCGAACGCTGGATCTTGCAAGTCTTGCGCCAGAATTGTCCTGCAAACGGATGGGGCTCGATCCTGGATGTGGGTTGCGGTGACGGATTATTATTCGATCGGCTGATGGAATTCGGAGATGTCGAGGGCGTAGAGACATGCCGCGAAATTGTTGACCCCGCAAATCCGCATTTGAAGAAAATCTATATCGGCCCGTTTGACGATTCGTTTCGTCCGGGCAAACAATATTCTCTTATCCTGCTTCTGGACGTTCTGGAGCATCTTCGCGATCCTGCTGAGGCGCTTCGGCGATGCGCGTTACTCCTCAAGGCTGGCGGTTCTCTGATCGTCACCGTCCCTGCATTCAATCTCGCCTGGACAAATCATGACGTTGTGAATCAGCATGTGACGCGGTATCGCAGGGATACCTTATTTCCACTCATCCGAGAAGCGGGTTTCAGACTTAACGACTCCGCGTATTGGTTCCAGTGGACCTTCCCAGCAAAACTAGCCGAACGTTTAATCGAAAAGACGTTTCGCCTGGCACCGAGTAATCCAGTTATTCCGGCGCCATCCATTAATCGGGCGCTATGCGCACTCTGCTCGCTTGAGCACTCCGTCTTAGGCCCACTAAATCTGCCTTTCGGAACAACTCTTTTTGCGCGGTGCAGCAAATGACGGAACACGTTCTGGTTACCGGAGGGGCAGGTTACATTGGTGGCGCCGCGGTGCGTCTACTGCTGCAACACGGTTACCAGGTGACTGTTCTCGATAACCTTTCGCGCGGACACCGTAGTTCGCTGCCGGATGTCCCGCTAGTTGTTGGCGACACCGGTGATCGCGACTGCCTTGGCAGACTTTTTTCCGCCAATCGCTTCGATGCCGTGATGCACTTTGCCGCCTTCGCGGAAGTCGGCGAATCCATGCTTCAGCCGGCAAAATATTTTCAGAACAATACCTGCGCGACGCTCACGCTTCTTGAAACCTGCCTTGCCAATAACGTTTCGAAATTTGTTTTTTCCTCCACCTGCGCAGTCTTTGGTTTTCCCGATTCCATTCCGATTCTGGAAACCTCCGCAAAACGCCCCGTAAATCCGTATGGCCAATCAAAACTGCAGAGCGAAACCATGCTCGAGTGGTTTCACCGCATTCACGGCCTGCGCTACGCGGTGCTGCGTTACTTCAACGCCGCCGGCGCCTGGGACGGTCACGGCGAACATCACGAACCGGAACCGCATCTTGTGCCCAACGTCTTGCGGGCCGCTCTTGGAACGGCCGGACCACTTGCTATCTTTGGAACCGACTACCCGACGCCTGATGGAACGTGCGTGCGCGACTACGTGCACATATACGATCTCGCTACAGCGCATCTCGCCGTGCTGCGGGCGCTCGATAGCTCCGGCAGCCAGGTCTACAATCTCGGCAACGGCAACGGCTTCAGCGTCCGCGAAGTTATCGCTACCGCGTCGCGCATCACGGGCCGAAAAGTCCCGTTTATTGAATCAGCGCGCCGTCCGGGAGATCCGCCGGTTTTGGTCGCAAGCTCAGAGAAAATCCGTCGTGAGTTGGGATGGACTCCAAAGTACGCAAGCCTTGAAGAAATTTTGCAAACCGCTCGGGAATGGCACGTTGCCCATCCTCACGGCTATGCCGCAAAAAAATAAAGCACCCGCGAACTGATTGCCGGATCCAATGTGCGGCTCTGGCGGCGTACCTCACATCCCGGTCTGCTTCCTCATGGCCGGGCGCAGGGCAAAATTGCGCATCAAGCGGTGCAGGTAGTTGGCATGTACACCCAAAATCTTCGCGGCTTCGGTGACATTACCGGCGCCCTGGTCCAAAGCGTTCAAGATCAGTTGTTTTTTCAAATTACGGACGGCTTCGTGATATTTGGCCTGCGCGGCCCCTGCGCTTTTGGCGCTATCGAGAATCGTTTCCGGCAAATCCTCCGCCGATATGCGATCGGAGGAGCCGATAACCACCGCGCGTTCCATCGCGTTTTCTAGCTCGCGGATGTTGCCCGGCCAATCGTATTGGGTCAGACAGGCCAAAGCTTCATCGGAAATGCCAGCCACACTCCGACTGCAATTCCTGGCGTGACGGACGGAAAAATGTTCCGCCAGCGCAGGTATGTCTTCGGGATGATCGCGCAAGGCGGGTATCGTGATAGCAATAACGTTGAGGCGGTGATAGAGGTCGGCGCGAAATTTCTCTTCGCGCACGCACTTCTGCAAATCCTTGTTGGTCGCTGCTAGAAATCTCACGTTGATTTTGATGGGACGGGTCCCGCCGACGCGCACAAATTCCCGTTCCTGCAGAACCCGCAGCAGTTTGGCCTGCAGGATCAGAGAAAGTTCCCCGATCTCGTCGAGAAAAATGGTGCCTCCTTCGGCAACTTCGAGAAAACCCTTTTTCTGGCTGAACGCGCTGGTAAACGCGCCTTTTTCATGGCCAAACAATTCGCTTTCGAGCAAAGTCTCGGTCAACGCCGCGCAATTCAACGCCACGAATGGCTGGTTTTTTCTCGGGCTGTTCTTATGAATCGCGCAAGCCGCCAACTCCTTGCCGGTTCCGCTTTCGCCGTGAATCAAAACTGTGGAATCGCTTGGAGCCACTCGCTCGATGAATTGATAGACCTCGCGCATGCGTGCGCTGCTTCCCACCATGTCGTGGGTAAGACTGACAGCGGCGCGAAGGCGCTGATTTTCGCTGCCCAGGCGTTCCAACTGACGGGCATTTTCGATACCGACCACTCCCAGGCCGGCGATGGCTGTGAGCAGCTGGAAATCGTTCTCGGTGAACACCGTTGTGGGGCTGCTCGATTCCAGATAGATGAGTCCGATCGGTTTGTCTTTGGATATCATCGGCACGCAAAGAAGCGCCCGCTCGGGGCTTTGCCTGTCGTTGGCGTTCCTGTCGTGCTTCTCGGATGACTGCTGCCTTAGAACGCCACTGTCACGCAGCGAAATTCTCTCTTCGATCACTCGCCGCACAATCCCGCCGTCGATGTGCACCGGATGCTCTGGTCCAAAAACGCGATCCCACGCTACCTGCGAGCGAACCTCGTGGGAGTCTTCTTCCAAAAGAAGAATGGCGCCGCGTTCGGCGGGGATTACGTCAAAAATCATCCCCAGCAATACCCAGGGATGCAATTCCTCATCGCGCAGAGAGCCAATAGCCCTGCAGATTTGCAGCAACGCATTGAGGTTGCGCACCATCCGCGCCGATTGCGGAAGTGCGGCGAGCGAGTCCGGGTCCATGCTAAGAAGTTCGTTCGACTGAAACTCGAGCGCTCTTACATCTAGCGCTTCGGGCTCGCCCATCTGCAGCGGGCTGCCGGGCGCGCTGCGGGTCTCTTCAGCCGCGAAGAGAAATACGGAGTCTGCGACCGCCACTTCGTCGCCCGATTTGAGTTCGCGCTGTCTGACCGGGATGCCGTTGACGAAGGTGCCGGTGTGGCTGTCCAGATCAAGCAGAATTGGCCTGCTGTCCTGAAATTCAATTTTGCAGTGGTGCGGGGAAACCGCGGGATCTTCGATACGGATGTGATTTAAGGCGTCGCGGCCAATGGTGACCCCTAAACCAAGCAGGAATTCGGATTTTCTTAGCGGGCCGCTGATTGCCAGGAGTCTTGTTGCCACGGTCCGGCCCTTTTCCTTTGCTGGGCTTACCGCTGGGGCGAAAGCCATTGGGGAGGTGTCATTTTAGCGCCAACCCCTGAAGCCCGCCAGTCCAAGTTAAATCACCCTATCCATAAGGATAGAGCAGCTATCCGAATGCTTAGCGCACCTCCGAGCCTCACAAGGGAAATCTCCCGTGTCTGCGGACTCACAGTAACCTGATTTGTTTTCTGTAGATTGCGGAACTCCTGAGGCCCGCGGCGTTAACAGCCAGGTTTGCGGCCGGATCGTTTGCAGCGTTCAGGCGCGCTTGCCTGCAGCCGGACAGATAGCATTTCGAACATCGCCAGGCAAGGCTCGGAAGAGTGATTTTTCCCCTCGACGGTGGCAACTCCTTTTTTTACAAGCAGATGAAATAATTTTCTCGAAAGGCGATTTTCTGCTGCGATTTGGCATCGCGCCTGCATTTGTCATAAGCGTTGGGGCGGTAGGAAAAAAGATTCGAACGAGGTGGCCAATGAAAATTCAAAAGATTTTTTGCATGCACACGGTAATGATCGGGGTGGCAGCAGTATTGTTTTTGGCGAGTTCCACGCCTGCTCAGGAAATTGAAAATACCCGCTGGGATGAAGGTTCAAACGTTGCACCGGTAGGGCAAGCAGCGCCCGCCCCGGTGGCGAACGACTTGACGGCGAACTCCAGCGCCAGCAGTTCTGCAGTGATCGCCAAACCGATCGCCACGCAGGAATCGCTGGTCTCCCGGTTGAATCCGGTCGAAGGCTGGGCTTTCGCGCTCGCACTGGGTTTCGCGGCTTTGCTCGCACCGTACCGGCTGGCCCAGACAAAACGCGCCAAACAGAATTCGCAAAGTGGCCGGGCGCAAGCGAACACCATGGTCCTTCCGTCCTGAATTTCTCAAAAGACGGCCAGGCAAGCCCCACTCGCGAGATGCGCCACCTCTATCCCCGGAGGTGGCGCATTGCCGTTGGGAGACCGGGCAAACTAGGAGTCACTCAAACCGACGAGGCTGTGAAGTGGCAAAGGATTCTAGCAGCACTAGGCATTTGAACTGTAAGCGGTGAGCGGCTGACTCGGGTAACTGCGCGGATTCTTAATTGGAATCGTGACTTCCACCATGGTGCCGGGGTTTGCGCTACGCAGAACGAACTGTCCGCCGTGATCCAGCACGCGTTGCTTGATGCCAATGATGCCGATGCCGTAGCTGCCCGGCCGCAAAGCTTCGAGATCACCGGAAATACCCCTGCCATTATCGATGATCGAAACCGAAACCCGGCCGTCGCTTTCCTGCAATCGCACCGTGGCATTCCGAGCAGAAGCGTGCCTGAAAACATTGGTCAGCGATTCCTGGGTGATCTTAAAGATCGCGGTTTCAACTTCTGCTCCCAGCCGGGGAAATTCCTGCGGAACTTCCAGCCTGGTTTCGATTCCGCTGCGCTGTTGGAATCCTTCGGTGTACCAACGCAGTGCCGATAATAGACCCATCTCATCGAGAAGCGGCGGATGCAGCAAGTGTGAGATGGTGCGGACTTGTTTTATGGCGTGGTCTAGCATCAAATTTGCTTCGGACAAGGCCTGGCCTTTGCCGTCCCGTGACTGTTGCGGCTGATTCAACGCACCAAGCATCATTTTTGCAGCCGCGAGGTCCTGGCCCAGACCATCGTGGAGCTCGCGCGCGATGCGCCGCCGCTCCTCGTCCTGAGCGGTCATTAGACTGTTGGAAAGGCGGTTCAACTCCTGGTTCAGCGCTTCGAGCTGCCGAGCCTTGCGATGCAGTTCCGCGAAAACACTGACCTTTGCGCGCAGCAGCTCCGGAATAATCGGAACGGAAATGTAATCGACAGCGCCGCGTTCGTAGCCTTTCAGACGATCGACATCGGTGAGGTGCACGGCCGAAATAAAGATAATCGCGGTTTTCTGAAATCGCGGGTGTTGCCGGATCATTTCAGCCAGCTCGAAACCGTCGAGTTCGGGCATGCTCACGTCCATCAAGACAACAGCGAAGTCCATTTTCAGGAGCAACTCGAGGGCTTCGCGACCGGAAGACGCCTTCACCAAATTCTCGCCGAGTTCGCCGAGCATCACCTCGTAACTGAGCAGCTTCGAGGGCTGGTCATCGACCATCAGGATGTTAACGGCGCTGGTGCCGACCGTGATGTTCATAGAAGGCTGGCCTCTCCTCTGGTTAGTTCGGTCCCCTATCCTGCACTTAATCTTCAGCGGTGCAGCCACATGCGCAAAGCAGACAGCAGTTGCTCCGTGTTAACCGGTTTCGCCAGATATTCCGAGGCCCCGGCTTCGAGACACTTTTCGCGGTCACCCTTCATGGCCTTGGCGGTGAGAGCGATGATCGGGAGCCGGCGGAAAGCTGGATTTTGCCGGATGACTTGCATGGTTTCGTAACCGTCCATCTCCGGCATCATGATGTCCATCAAAACGATGGCCACGTCGGAGGTCGACTCCAGTAGAGCGATGGCTTCGCGACCGGTGCTTGCGGAGAGGACCGACATTCCCCTGCGCTCTAAAACACTGCTCAGTGCGAAAATGTTGCGGACGTCGTCGTCGACGACCACCACTCTTTTGCCGACCAGCGCGTCGTCGGAGTGATGCAAACGGTCCAGCATCTTTTGCTTTTCCGGCGGCAGATCTGCGACGACACGGTGCAGGAATAAAGCGGTTTCATCCAGCAAGCGTTCAGGCGATTCCACGTCCTTGACGACCACGCTGCGAGCCAGCTCGTGAAGCCGAATGTCTTCTTCAAGAGAAAGCTCACGTCCGGTAAAAACGACCACCGGCAGGTCACTCGAACCTTGGTGCTCGCCCAGCTGCTCGAGCACTTCGAATCCGGACATGTCCGGCAATCGCAGATCGAGCACCATGCAATCGAATGATCTTTCGCGAACCGCGAGCAATGCGGCCGCGCCCGAATCGGCAATTTCCATGTCGATATCATGGTGGCCAAGCAGCTCGCGGATGCTGAATTGTTCGGCGGGATCGTCTTCGACCACCAGCAGTCGCTTGCGTCTGGGAAGCGCGTATTCCTTCATCTTAATGAACGCGGCTTCCAGGCTCTCCTGGCTGATGGGCTTGGTAAGGAAAGCGAAGGCGCCGCGCGAGAGTCCATGCCTGCGATCCTCGTCGAGCGTTATGACCTGTACCGGAATGTGCCGGGTGGCCGCTTCCAGTTTCATATGATTGAAAACGGTCCAGCCCAGCATGTCGGGAAGAAAAACGTCCAAGGAGACCGCTGTCGGCGGGAATTCCCGTATGAGGGTAAGAGCCTCGGCGCCAGTCCCCGCTACCAAGACTTTGAATCCAGTGTCCCGGGCAAGATCGCAGAGGACGCGTGCGTAATGGGTATCGTCTTCGACGATGAGCATGATGTTGTCGCCCGGCTGCAGGGCTTCGCGGTCATCGGTGACGCGCTCGGCTCGGTGAACCTTGGTGGCTACAGGCACCGGAGGCAGCGCGATGGGTTGTGAAGGACCATACGTCGGGACGGCTGAGGTTGGGCCAGCGTAGATTTGCGGCAAATAAAGGGTGAACGTGCTGCCGGCGCCCGTGGCGCTGCGCAACTGGATTTCACCGCCGAGCAAGCTCGCCAATTCACGGCTGATGGCAAGACCGAGACCCGTGCCGCCATACTTCCGGCTGGTACCGGCATCTGCCTGCTGGAACGCCTCGAAGATAATGCGCTGTTTTTCGGCGGGGATGCCGATGCCGGTGTCTGCAACCTCAAAAGCGATGACCGATTCGGCTTTGCCGAGAATCGGGTGGTGCGGGGTCCAGCCGCCCGCAGCTTTAAAGACCGACAAGCGCACCTGACCTTGTTCGGTGAATTTAAACGCGTTCGAAAGAAGATTCTTGAGCACTTGCTGCAACCGCTTGGCGTCGGTGACCAGGCTTTGGCTCAGCTCGGGGTCGGCGAATGCTTCGAACGTAAGCCGGCGGTTTTCCGCTTCGTGACGGAAAGGCCGGGCGATCATTTCGAGCAGGCTCGAGAAAAATACTTCTTCCGCCTGCACGGATACAGTGCCGGATTCGATCTTCGACAAATCAAGGATGTCGCTGATCAGGTTGAGCAAGTCCGTTCCCGCGCCATGAATGGTTCGCGAGAATTCGACTTGCTTGGGGCTGAGGTTGCCTTCCGGATTTTCGCTGAGCTGTTGACCAAGAACGAGAATGCTGTTGAGCGGCGTGCGAAGCTCGTGCGACATGTTCGCCAGGAATTCCGATTTGTATTTGGAGGTGAGCGCCAGCTCCTTGGCCTTTTCCTCGAGAGCGCGGCGGGCTTGCTCGATTTCCTGGTTTTTGCGTTCGACTTCGGCGTTCTGTTCGGCCAGCTGCTGCGCCTTGAGCCCGAGTTGTTCGTTGGTCTGCTGCAGTTCGCTCTGTTGCGTTTGCAGCTCGGTCGCCAACTGCTGCGACTGTACCAGCAGTCCTTCGGTCTGCATGGTGGCTTCGATACTGTTTAGCACGATACCGATGCTGGACGTCAGCTGGTCCAGGAACGCGAGCTGGGAAGCAGTGAAGTCGCCGAGGGAAGCGAGCTCAATCACAGCCTTGACCTGATCTTCAAAGAGAACCGGGAGCACAATGATGTTGCGCGGGACCGCTTGAAACAAGCCAGAGCGAATTGGCACTGCGTGAGACGGCATTTCCGTAATGAGCATGCGGCGTTTTTCCGATGCGCACTGGCCGATGAGCCCTTCGCCCAGCTCGAGATGTTTCTTGTGGCCGTTCTGGCCGTTATCGGCGAACGAGGAAAGCAAAGCCATGCCGGGCGAGTTGTCTGCTTCCATCCGATAAATCACGCCTTGCTGCGCGTTGACCAGAGGCGCCAATTCGGACAGCAACAGGCGACCGACGGTCGCCAGATCGCGTTGTCCCTGCAACATGCCGGTGAACCGGGCCAGGTTGGTCTTGAGCCAGTCCTGTTCCTTGTTTCGATCGGTGGTCAGGCGCAGGTTGTCGATCATGGTGTTGATGTTGTCTTTTAATTCCGCAACTTCGCCGCGCGCTTCCACTTGAATCGAACGGGTCAAATCACCCTTGGTTACAGCGGTAGCGACTTCGGCGATGGCCCGGACCTGGTTGGTCAGGTTGTCAGCCAGGAGGTTTACGTTGCCGGTCAAGTCTTTCCACGTTCCCGCTGCGCCGGGAACGTTGGCTTGCCCGCCGAGGCGGCCTTCGACGCCGACTTCGCGAGCCACCGTGGTTACCTGGTCGGCGAATGTCGCAAGCGTTCGCGTCATGTTGTTGATGGTTTCAGCCAGAGCAGCGACTTCTCCCTTGGCGTTCACAATCAGTTTCTGGGTGAGATCGCCGTTAGCCACGGCCGTTACCACTTTCACGATGCCGCGCACCTGCTCGGTGAGGTTGGCCGCCATCACGTTTACGTTGTCGGTGAGATCCTTCCAGGTTCCGGCAACGCCCGGGACCTGCGCCTGTCCGCCGAGCTTGCCCTCGGTACCGACATCGCGCGCCACGCGAGTGACTTCGCCGGCAAACGCGTTCAACTGGTCGACCATGGTGTTAATGGTGTTCTTCAGCTCGAGAATTTCGCCCTTCACGTCCACCGTGATCTTGCGCGACAAGTCGCCTTTCGCGACCGCGGTCGTCACTTCGGCGATGTTGCGGACCTGGCCGGTAAGATTTCCGGCCATGGCGTTTACAGAGTCGGTGAGGTCCTTCCAGGTGCCCGCGACACCCGGCACATTGGCTTGTCCACCGAGCCGGCCTTCGCTGCCGACCTCGCGCGCCACGCGGGTAACTTCCGCCGCGAATGAGCGCAATTGCTCGACCATGGTGTTCAACGTTTCTTTCAACTGCAGAATTTCGCCGCGCACGTCCACGGTGATTTTACGCGAAAGATCTCCGCTGGCAATCGCCGTCGCCACTTCGGCGATATTGCGCACTTGCCCAGTCAAGTTGCTGGCCATGAAGTTCACGTTGTCGGTCAAATCTTTCCAGGTTCCGCCGACGTCAGGAACCTGCGCCTGGCCGCCCAACTTGCCTTCGGTGCCGACTTCGCGCGCCACGCGCGTCACTTCGCCGGCAAACGCGTTCAGCTGGTCGACCATGGTGTTGATGGTGTTCTTCAGCTCGAGAATTTCGCCTTTCACGTCCACCGTGATCTTGCGCGACAAGTCGCCTTTCGCGACCGCGGTCGTCACTTCGGCGATGTTGCGGACTTGCGCGGTGAGATTTAGAGCCATGGAATTCACCGAGTCGGTCAAATCTTTCCAGGTTCCGGCGACTCCGGGCACGTTGGCCTGTCCGCCGAGCCGGCCTTCGCTGCCCACTTCGCGCGCCACACGCGTCACTTCCGCGGCCAGAGAGCGCAACTGCTCCACCATGGTGTTCAATGTCTCTTTCAACTGCAGAATTTCGCCGCGTACGTCCACCGTGATTTTGCGCGAAAGATCTCCGCTGGCAATCGCCGTCGCCACTTCGGCGATGTTGCGCACCTGGCCAGTCAAGTTGCTGGCCATGAAGTTCACGTTGTCGGTCAAGTCTTTCCAGGTTCCGCCGACGTCAGGAACCTGCGCCTGGCCGCCCAACTTGCCTTCGGTGCCGACTTCGCGCGCCACGCGCGTCACTTCCGCTGCGAACGCGTTCAACTGGTCCACCATGGTGTTGATGGTGTTCTTCAGTTCGAGAATTTCGCCCTTCACGTCCACGGTGATTTTGCGCGACAAGTCGCCGCGGGCGACTGCGGTTGCCACTTCCGCGATGTTGCGCACCTGGCCAGTCAGGTTGCTGGCCATGAAGTTCACGTTGTCGGTCAAATCCTTCCAAGTTCCCGCGACGCCCGGTACGCGCGCCTGGCCGCCCAGATTCCCTTCCGTACCTACTTCGCGCGCCACACGGGTCACTTCACCCGCGAAACCGTTGAGCTGGTCCACCATGGTATTGATGGTGTCTTTGAGCTCGAGAATTTCGCCTTTCACATCCACCGTAATCTTGCGTGACAGGTCGCCCTTTGCGACCGCAGTGGTTACTTCGGCGATGTTTCGAACCTGCGCCGTGAGGTTTCCGGCCATGTAGTTTACCGAGTCGGTGAGATCCTTCCAGGTGCCGGCGACTCCGGGTACGTTGGCCTGGCCGCCCAGTCTGCCTTCGCTGCCTACCTCGCGCGCCACGCGCGTGACTTCGCCGGCGAAACGATTGAGCTGATCGACCATGGTGTTCAGGGTTTCTTTCAATTGCAGAATCTCGCCACGCACGTCCACCGTGATCTTGCGCGAAAGGTCGCCGCTGGCAATTGCCGTCGCCACTTCGGCGATATTGCGCACTTGCCCAGTCAAGTTGCTGGCCATGAAGTTCACGTTGTCGGTCAAGTCTTTCCAGGTTCCGCCGACGTCAGGAACCTGCGCCTGGCCGCCCAACTTGCCTTCGGTGCCGACTTCGCGCGCCACGCGGGTGACTTCGCCGGCAAACGCGTTCAACTGGTCCACCATGGTGTTGATGGTGTTCTTCAGTTCGAGAATTTCGCCCTTCACGTCCACCGTGATTTTCCGCGACAGGTCGCCGCGCGCCACGGCGGTGGTCACTTCGGCGATGTTACGCACCTGGGCCGTCAGGTTTCCGGCCATGGCGTTGACAGAGTCCGTCAGGTCTTTCCAGGTTCCGGCCACGCCGGGCACGACCGCCTGACCGCCAAGTTTGCCGTCGGTTCCTACTTCGCGCGCCACGCGTGTCACTTCCGATGCGAACGAACGCAGTTGGTCCACCATCGAATTGATGGCTTCCTTCAACTGCAGAATTTCTCCGCGCACGTCCACGGTGATTTTCCGCGAAAGGTCGCCGCTGGCTACGGCCGTCGCCACTTCCGCGATGTTGCGCACCTGGCCGGTCAAATTGCTGGCCATCAAGTTGACGTTGTCGGTCAAGTCTTTCCAGGTGCCGGCAACTCCCGGCACCTTCGCTTGCCCGCCCAACTTGCCTTCCGTACCCACCTCGCGAGCCACGCGCGTAACTTCCGCCGTAAATACGCTCAACTGCTGGATCATGGTGTTGACGATGTTTGCCAGGCGAAGGAATTCGCCCTGGAGCGGGCGGCCGTCCACGTCGAGCTGCACGGTCTGGGCAAGATTCCCCTGCGCAACAGCGGCGATGGCGCGCGTTACCTCTGTTGTCGGCCGCAACAAATCGTCAATCAGCGCATTCAGCGACACTTCCATCTCGCCCCATTCGCCGCGCGGCTGATACGATCGAACTCTTTCTTTGGTTTTGCCTTCCTTGCCGACGACGTGGCCGACGCGCCGGAGTTCCTGAGCCATTCGCTGGTTGGCAATTACGATTTCATTGAAAGTGTCGGCTATCTTTCCGCCGACGCCGGTCCAAACTCCGGGCAAACGCACGGAGAAGTCACCGTCGCGCATGGTCTGCAAGCTGACGAGAATCGCGCCCAGATCAGCTTTGCTAATCTCTGCGCCACCAGAATCGCCGTTTCCGGATGGCGCCTTGGAAGCCTTGCTGGGGGCGGACCGCACCGCCGTGCCATTCTGCTCGATACGTTTCATGCTGGCACTCCTCGCAAATTGGTGCTGTGTTCCTGCCCATTTAGAGCGAAATCTGATTGAATCGCCAGGATCTCGTGGCGCCAAACGACTTTTGTCGGAGAGACCCTGCCGACGAGCGAAGTTGTGACCGGTGGATAAGCCGCAATTGCCAAACGAGACATTTTCTGAACCATAGCTCCGCCCTGTGGGCCTGAGGAATCAAAACCTTTCCGCACGAGCAAAAACGCTACTCCGCCAAGTTCATTTCGCCGATGATTTTTTTCACGCGATTTGAATCCAGGCACGAACTTGCATAAACGCCATTGCCCGCCACCACCGTCAGCGCCTTCAACAACTCTCCCTCCGGGTCGGACTTCAACACGTAACCTCGAGCCCCCGCACGGAGAGCCGTTTCGGCCCACTCCGGGGAATCATGCAAGGTCAGTAGCAATATTTTTGCTTGCGGGCAGATCTTTCGAATCAACTTCGTCGCTTCAAGTCCGCCCATACCGGGCATCGAGATGTCCATCAGAACGATATCCGGTTGCAATGCCTTGGTCAGTTCGACAGCTTCTTCCCCGCTGGAGGCTTCCCCCGAGACTTCCCATTCCGGCCAGGCTCGCAAGATGTTTTGTATCCCTCTTCGAATGACTATGTGGTCATCGACGACCAATACGCGATTCATCGCCCGCTCCCGATCCCGTCCCGCGTGTTGCGGTTATATCGTTCATAGGTAAAAGCGCCGCGCCGAGCGAGCGAAAATCGGACATCCCGCGCCAGGAGCGAATCCTCGGTATCAGCGATACCCGGCGATATGCTTTTCACAAAATGCACATAATGGAAAGTTTTTTCCGTCTTTCGATGCATATTCTACGCTGCAGGGTCATCGAGCGAGCGGGACATCGGTCCGGCATGGGACAATTGGCTGTCCCGGAATCGTTTTTCTCGGAACGATACTCCCAGAGATCCTGTACGTAGCGGTTATAAGTATCCTGGCGCCGGCAACAAATACATACTTGAAACCCTGTATTTGCGCGAAAGGGTCAATGATCGCCGCTAGGTCTTTTGGGAAAGAACAACAATAGCGTTCATGTGAATCTCGAAGCGATCTGCGGGAGCTAGAATTCGAGGCTTTAGCGGTCGACCCCATCAAGCGGGCTCTGTGTTTTCCATCCGCTCGGCGCCTCGTACCCGGTTTGGTGGGTTCAATTCACTTTCAATCGCGCGAAGCAGGGTCCGAACACCGTCTTCTTTACCAACGACACAGCGTATTCCCACCATTTTGGCGGCGGCTTCGAGCTCATCGGTTTTGTACAACGTAAACATTACGATCGGAATAGCCGGCATAAGCCGCAAAATATCAGAAGCGGCCGTGAGTCCGTCGGAATGATGCATTTTGAAATCCATTACGATCAGGTCGGGATTTAGCTCCCTAGCCTTCTCGACCACCTCTTTGGCGTCCTGAGCTTCGCCGCAAACAACCCAGTCCGGCCGCATCACAAAGATAGCCTTTAACGCGGTCCGCATGGATTCGCGGTCTTCTGCAATCAGAATCCGGGTCACAAAAACCTCTCACCAACTTCGCTTCGAGCCGCGCGCAGGATACAGGGCAAAAACTAGTTTGTAGAATCCAGCGAACACCTTAGACCGCGAGTACAGTTGATTTCTTGCGAAGTGTTAAGCAAGCAGGAATGGACTCGCGCGCGGCGGGAGAGCAAGCTACCGTCAATCCTCAAAAAAAAGTCAGCCGTGTTTTTGTCTAGCTGCGCGCCAGAACTTCCGTGGCCGGCGTCGCCGATCGAGGAAACAGAATGGAATCCACCGCGGCCAGCGCTTCCTCGACAATGTCCAGGCCCTGGCGAAGTTCTTCTTCGCTGATGATGAGCGGCGGACAGACCCACAACATATTGAAGCGGCTGAATGCGTAGAGATGCCTGCTTTTTAAATGCCCGGCGAGTTTGGCCATCTCCGGACTACTTCCATTGAACGGAGCCAAAGGTTCGCGTGTCACTTTGTCTTTCACCAGCTCCAGGACGCTGAAAAGTCCCTGGTAGCGAACGTCGCCCACGCAGCGATACTTTTCCTTGATGGATTCCAGGCGCGCGGCGAGATAGCGGCCCTGCCGTTCGACATTGACGAAGATTTTTTCTTCTTCGTAGATTTGCAGGTTGGCGACCGCTGCCGCGCAACAAACCGGATGACCGCTATAAGTGAGCCCGCCCCAAAGCATGTTGGTTTCAAAATATTTTGCGATTGGATCGGAAACGATCACCGCACCAAGCGGGAGATAGCCGCTCGTCAGCCCCTTGGCGCAGGTCACAATGTCCGGGCGAATCCCGTAATGTTGCGTAGCCAGCCATTTGCCGGTGCGGCCAAAACCGCTCATTACTTCGTCGGTGATCAGCAGGATGCCGTATTTGTCGCAGAGGGCGCGGAGCTTCGGATAGTAATCGTCGGGAGGAACAAGCAAACCGTTCGAACCGGTGATGCCTTCGACCAGGATTGCTGCAATGCTGTTCGGACCTTCCATCTGGATGACTTCTTCGATATGCGAAACACATTCGCGGTGGCAGGTTTCGACTTTTTGCCCGAATGGGCAGCGATAGCAGTAGGGGTCGAAAACCCGGACGATTCCCGGAAGGCTAGGCTCGACCGGCCAGCGCCGCGGGTCTCCGGAAGCGCTCATCGAACCCATGGTGGCGCCGTGATAGGAACGATAGCGGGTGATGATTTTGTCCCGGCCGCTAACCAGTCTAGCCATCTTCATGGCGTTTTCGTTTGCTTCGGAGCCGCCCAGTGTGAAAAATGTTTTTGCCAGACCCGTGACTTCCGCCAGTTTCCTGCCGAGCTCGCCGCGCGGCTCGGTCGCAAAGCTCGGTCCTGCAAAACACAGCTCATCGACCTGCTTTTTGATCGCTGCCAGCATTTTTGGATGTTGATGACCTACGTTCAAGTTGATGAGCTGAGAGCTGAAATCCAGCCAGCGATTGTCATCGCCATCCCAGAACCAGACGCCTTGGCCTCGCTTCATGTGAATGGGATTCGAGGTCGTCTGAACCGACCACGAGAACATGGTGTAGTCGCGATTTTCCTGCACCACTTTGAGCGAATGCGAGTCCATACGAGGCGTCTCCTTAAACCACCGCAATCATACAATTGTTCAGCGCTGCTTGACGATCCAATCGATCGTTTTGGACGCCAGGCGATCGAGCACCACAACCGACATTTCCAGGTGCTCTTCCTTGGTATCCTCAATCTTATTGTGGCTTATACCTCCGAGGGATTGCACGAACATCATCACGGTCGGAATTCCTGCGCGGGCGACTTCCGCCGCATCGTGCAACGGGCCGGAGGGCATGGAATGGGAAGTTCCCGCGGTTTCCCGAATCGCTTCCTCGCACAACCTGAGTAATTGCGGATCGAACGGTACCGGCTCGATATTCCACAACCGCGACCAATCGACCGTGCACTTCTCTTCCTCGGCGAATCGCTGGCTCGCTTCCTGCGCTTCGCGATACATCCGGGCAAGAACAGCGGCGTCAAGATCGCGCTGGTCCAAAGTAACTTCGCAGCGGCCGACCACCGCAGTGACGATCCCCGGAAAAGTTTTCACGCTGCCCATGGTGCAGACAGCGTCCTGGTGTTTTTTGGCGATATTGCGTATTTCAAGAGCCAGCTTGGCGGCCGCGGCGAGCGCATCACGACGCGCGTTCATCGGAGTGGAACCTGAGTGCGCTTCCTGTCCGTGAAAGGTGATGTTGTGCCGCTCGACACCCTTGGTTCCTTGAACGACGCCCAGCGGCAAGCCCATTCGCTCAAGCACCGGTCCCTGCTCGATATGCAGTTCGAGATAGGCGGCGGCGTTTTTTTGTTCCTTCCTAGCGTCAGGAAATTTGTCGATCTCGACGCCGCATTTTCGTAACGCTTGTTCCAACTTGACGCCGTCGCGATCGGTGCGATTGCGATCTGCTTCGATCGAATGGGTCCCCGCAAACGCCGAAGAACCGAGCAAACTGCGGCCAAATCGCGCACCTTCTTCGTCGGCCCAGTCCACCAGACGAACCGTAACCGGCGGACGCCCGCCGAACTCCGCGGCAATCCGGCGCAGCACTTCAAGACCGGCAAGCTCATCGAGCGCGCCATCGAGCCAACCGCCATTCGGCACCGAATCGAGATGTCCGCCGATGAGCAAAGCTTTTTCGGATTCGCCGCCGAGGGTCACCCAGCTGTTTCCGGCAGCGTCGAAGTGCTGCTCGACAGGAAGCTCCTTCACCTTGCTCCCAAACCATTCCCGCGCTTTTATCCACGTGTCGGTCCAGGCTACGCGCTGCGCGCCGTTTTCGTCGCCCGTAAGAGCGCGAAGTTCCTTCAGTTCGGCAACCATCCGTTTTGGGTTCAGGCTCATAAAGTAATCAGAAATGCGTTGCCTCGCGTTTCAACATCTTGCCCCGGCCGCGCTCTCCAATAAATTCTCCGTCGCGTACTTGTACTTTGCCGCGCACCGTTACCACCGATGGGCGGCCTTCGATCGGCGTTCCTTCGAAGCCATTGTAGTCATTGTTGGTGTGTTGCGTTTTGGCAGACACGGTACCGCGGTAATTGGTATCGTAAACGACCAGGTCGGCGTCGCTGCCCACCGCGATCGTTCCTTTCCGCGGAAAGAGCCCAAAGAGCTTGGCTGCGCGAGTGCTGGCTGCGTCCACGAAACGGTCCAGGTCCAGGCGCCCGCGCTTTACTCCGTGTGTGTACAAGAGGTTGACGCGTTCCTCGATCCCCGGAATGCCGTTGGGAATGTTTAAAAACGAATCCTTACCGAGAAGTTTTTGCTCGGTGTCAAACGGGCAATGATCCGTTGCAACCGTGTCGATCGAACCGGCGCCGAGAGCGTTCCATAACGCGTCCTGGTTGTGCTTTGCGCGCAACGGCGGCGACATCACATGCTTCATCCCCTCCACTCCGGGCAACTCAGCGTACGACTTGTCCAGGAGAAGATGGGGCAGCACCGATTCCACATGGATTCCTACGCCGCGCGATTTCGCATCGAGCGCGGCACGCAGCGCTTTCTCGCACGACAGATGTACGACATAGCCGGTCGCTCCCGTATTCTCAAGAAAGGTCGCAAAGCGTCCGGTGCCTTCGGCTTCGACCGATTCGGGACGGCTCGGTTCGTGCCATTCTGGCCCGATCTTGCCCTCCGCGAGAAGCTTTTGCTGCAAGCGCGCCACCAGCTCCGCGTTTTCGCAGTGGGCTGTGACAATCACGCCAAGACGCTTGGCGAGTTCGAGGGTCTGGTACATTTCGCCGTCATCGACGCCAAAAAAATTCTTGTAAGCCAGAAAGATTTTGAACGAAGCGGTGCCGTCGGCGACGATTTGCCGCAACTGCGATTCGGTTTCCGTCACAAACTTGGTTACCGACATATGGAACGCGTAATCGCACGCGCTGTTACCATTGGCTTTCGACTTCCAGAGCTCGTAGCCGTCGAGCGCATCGTCATTGCGATTCGGGCAGCACATTTCGATGTAAGTTGTCGTTCCGCCGATAAGCGCCGCAATGCTGCCGGTCTCGTGCGTATCTTTTGCAAACGTCGCCATGAATGGGAGATAGATATGCACGTGCGGATCGATGAAGCCCGGGAAAACCAGCTTGCCGGTGGCATCGATAATTTCGGCGCCCGCAGGGGCCGCAAGATTTTTGCCGATTCGCGTGATGGTCTCGTTCTCGATGTAAATATCGCCATGTACGCGCGCGCCCACGGTTACGATTTCCCCGTTTCGAATCAGCAAAGCCATCGTTTACTCCCGCAGAGCGTCATTCCATCCATCCTCAATGAATCTCAATTCCCATCTTCTCGCGATACGCTTTCATCTTTTCCCAGTCCTCGGTCACTTCGCGTTGCGATTCGGACAGCTGTCCCCAGGTAACCGGCGGCCGTCCCGACGGTTCTTCGATCATTCGGATGCAGTCTTCCACGGGACAAACGTTAAAGCAGAGGCGGCAGCCGACACAGTCCGCTTCGCGCACATGGACGCCGGGCCGCGAATTCACCGCTTCTTCCCTGCCATTGGCTTGAATGTCGTACGACTGTGGTTCGACTACGCTTCCATCTTTGGCAATGAGGTCGATGCATTGGTGCGCTGTGTCGTTGCACGCCACGTAACAAAGATTGCAGCGAATGCATTTCTCCTGGTCAATGCGAGCCACCGCGCGAAACGACAGGTCAAAGTTGTTGAAGTCCGAGACGCGGTCGAGGCTGCGGCCCGCGACATCGGAAATTTTCGCGAAGCCTTTTTCGTCCATCCAGTTGGACAGACCGTCACACAGATCCTCCACGATCCGAAAGCCGTAATGCATCACCGCAGTGCACACCTGCAGGCTTCCCGCGCCAAGCAGCAAAAACTCCGCCGCATCGCGCCAGGTGGAAATGCCGCCCATTCCGGAAATCGGCATTTTCGATCCGCCAACGACCGAATCCCTGCCAAGCGCCGCCAACATATTCAACGCGATCGGCTTTACCGCAGGGCCGGCGTAACCGCCATGGCCGCCCTTGCCGCCGATATTCGGCGTGATTTCGAGTGTGTCCAGGTCCACGCCGATGATGGAATTCAACGTGTTGATCAGCGAAACCGCGTTCGCGCCTGCCGCTACCGCCGCACGAGCCGGCATCACGATGTCCGAGATATTGGGGGTCAGCTTGACGATCACCGGAATCTTTGCAACCTCCATCACCCAGCGAGTGATCTGCTCGCAATACTCGGGCACCTGTCCGACAGCGCTGCCCATGCCGCGTTCGCTCATGCCGTGCGGGCAGCCGTAGTTCAATTCGATTCCGTCGGCGCCGGTATCCTGAATGCGGCGAATGATGTCATGCCAGATCTCCGGCGTTGACTCCACCATGGCGGAAACAACCACTGCACGGTCCGGCCACGCGCGCTTGACTTCAGCAATCTCGCGCAGATTCACTTCCAGGGGACGGTCTGAGATCAGCTCAACGTTATTGATCGCCAGCATTTTCTGGCCGCCATAGTGCCACGCTCCATAGCGATTCGAAACGTTCAACACCGGCGCGCCAATTGTTTTCCACACCGCGCCGCCCCAGCCTGCTTCGAACGCGCGATGCACTTGCATCCCGGAGTTGCTCGGCGGCGCGGAAGCCAGCCAAAACGGATTGGGCGAACGAATCCCGGCAAAATTGATGCTCAGATCAGCCACGCGCCACCAACCTTTCATGAATCGCCCGCGCCGCGAGTTTGCCGTCTTGCACCGCCATCACGGTCGAAGCAGCGCCTCGCCAACGGATGCAGTCGCCTCCGGCGTAAACGCCGGGCAGACTGGTTTCAAAATTCGCGTTCACCCCGATGAATCCTTTTTCCGTTTTGAGATTTAGCCGCGCAGCCAGCGACGGTTTCTGCTGTCCGATAGCTTTTACGACCTGATCCGCGGCGAGAAAGAATTCAGAACCGGCAACAGGTTGCGGGGAAGGGCGTCCGGATGCGTCGGTCGCTCCCAAGCTCATTCGAACGCACTCTAGTGATGTCACTGCGCCGTTTTCAGAATGGACCCGCACCGGCTGCGTCAAAAACGAAAAGTTCACGCCTTCGCGTTTGATGAAGTTGTATTCGTGCGGATAAGCCGTCATTTCATTTTCTGTGCGCCGATAAACCATGGTCACGCTGCTGGCGCCAAGCCGCTTGGCAATCGTCGCGCAGTCAATCGCGGTATTCCCCGCACCGACAACCACCACCTGGTCGCCAACCACCAGCTTGCCGGCGTCCACTTTGCTTTGTTCGATGTACTCTAATCCGTCAATGATGCGGTCTTCGCCGGGGATGCCCAGAGCCGGAGTCGCACCCAATCCGACAGCAAGAAACACTGCGGCATAATCGCTATTCAGGTCGGTCAACGACAGATCAGCGCCAAACTCTTTCCCGGTTTCCACTTTCACTCTAAGCCTTTCGATCATTCTGACTTCGGCCATCGCCACTTCCACCGGTTCGCGCAACCCGATAATGCCGTAGGTTGACAACCCGCCACCCAGTTCGCGCTTTTCGAACAGCGTCACACTGTGCCCGCGCTTCGCCAATTCTCCGGCGCAAGAAAGTCCCGCGGGCCCCGCGCCAATGACCGCCACTTTTTTGCCAGTGGCTTTGCCTGGCTCGAACAGGTCGATTCCTTTTCGATACACGAAGTCCATCGCATGTCGCTGCAGCCGGCCGATAGCAATCGGCTTGTGCTCCGCTTGAAGCACGCAAGCGCCTTCGCACAATTCCTCTACCGGGCACACTCGCGCGCAAGTGGCGCCTAACAGATTCGACTCCAGGATCGTTCGCGCCGAACCCCGCAAATTTTGCGTGGAGATTTTCTTGATGAACTTCGGTATATCGATATGCGTGGGGCAGGCATGCGTGCACGGCGCGTCATAGCACATCAAGCAACGCGCCGCTTCGACGGCGGCCTGGTTTTCTGTCAACGGCGGCAGAAGTTCGCCGAGCGCATCCGCGCGCGCCGTGCTTTCGAAAGATTCCGTCAACACATCCTCCCGCTCCTCAGTCCAAAATGAAGACTCGACGCTTGCGATAAAAGAAGGCAGGAGCCGATAAGGCCCCTCTAAACAGATATTCTGATGGCAAAAACTCACTTCAACAAGGGGACGCGCTGTTCGAGGAATGACCTTGGCATCAACAGGAAGTACATGCCGCCTGCGACGACAAAACCGACGAACCACGCGTAGTCGTAAAGCCAGCGCACGGCCGGCACCGAAAGCCCGATCAACGCGACCCCTACACCGCACGCTAGGGCAGCCATCGCTTTCAGATTGAAGCCGCCACGATATTCATAGGCGCCGCCGCGGCGGTACAAATCCTCTAGCACCAGCTCTCGGCCCCGCACCAGATAGTAGTCGCAAATCATGATCCCGGCGATCGGTCCCAGCAGCGCCGAACAACCCACCAGCCAGCCAAAAATGTAAGCGCTGAAATCGCCGATCAATTTCCACGGCATCAGCAATATTCCGACCACCCCGGTAATCAATCCGCCGGTTCGAAACGAAATCAGGCTGGGACGCAGATTGGAAAAATCGTTCGAAGGAGACACGACGTTGGCCGCGACGTTGGTATTCAATGTTGCCAGCAGCAACGCAACCAACGCGATCAACGCGACAACCGGCTGATTGAATCGTCCAAGCAGCACAACCGGATCCCAGATCGCTTCGCCAAAGATCACCGCCGACGCCGAAGTGACCGCGACCCCAATAAACGCATACAAGGTCATCGCTGTCGGCAATCCCAGCGCCTGCCCGACCATCTGCGCGCGCTGCGATTTGGCATAACGCGTGAAGTCGGGAATATTCAATGCCACTGTCGACCAAAAGCCCACCATCCCGGTCAATGCCGGAATGAAAAACCGTACAAACTCGGTTGGGTTGTGAAACTTGCTCTTCGTGTGCAAAACGGGTCCGAATCCGCCTGCCCTCCGGGTAATCCAGGCGAGCAGCAACAATCCCACCAGCAACATGAACGGCGCGCCAATGCCTTCCAGGAATTTGATCGTTTCCAGGCCCCGCCAGATGACGATCATGTTGATCGCCCAAAAAAGAAAGAAGCAGATCCAACCGGCGCCGGGAACATTCCTGGCGCCAGGCCACACAATGCGCAACATCGAATAAATCGCTTGCCCACCGATCCACGCTTGAATCCCAAACCATCCGCATGCCACCAGCGCGCGCAATATCGCAGGAACATTCGCTCCGCGCACCCCGAACGACGCGCGCACAAAAACCGGGAACGGGATGCCATAACGCGTTCCGGCATGCGCATTCAGCAGCATCGGTAGCAAAACAATCAGATTTCCAAGAAAAATGGTGGATACGGCTTCGATCGCGTTCATGCCGCCGGCAATCAGGCCGGACGCCAGCATATAGGTGGGGATGCACACGCTCATCGCCACCCACAAGGACGCGTAGTTATAGGTTCCCCAGGAGCGCTTTTCCGCCGGAATCGGCGCCAGGTCAGAGTTGTAGAGCGACGGATCGGTCCTTCGAAGTTCCATCCTTATATCCCGGAAAATCTGAACGTGGGGTCACACTATAGCAAGTATTCCGGGAATATTAATATTGCGCCGGGGGGAATTTCGGCATCCAACCATGGCGAAGCACGCGTCTAGCGGCATCTCGCATGTTGTTCGAATATGATCCGCATCGTAGGCGCAGCGATGTTGGTCGCATCGCGCAGAATGATCCGCTGATTGCATATGCTATAAGGAAACCGACTCTATCTAGGACACTGACTGTTTCTGATGAATCTTCGCGCGCGCGAAGGTCCCTTGGCTCGAGCCCGGCTAGGCGTTGTTTCCTGGGAGTAGGACAATGGGAACTTCCTTGTCGAAACAACCGGGTATTGAAAGCGATTAAAAGAGCCGTCAAAAGAGGTACACCATGCAAAGAAACCGACGTCCTCAAATACGTCTCCAAGTACTCGTTGCCGCCGTTCTGGCCTTGTCGCCCTTCGCGGCAAAATGCCAAAGTCCGCCGACAGATTCTTCAGGTGCGTTGGCCGCCGAGCTGAAGTCCCTGGTGGCATCGGTTAGCCAACTCCAGTCGCAGGTGCAGGCGCTCAGTTCCCAGATGACTGAAATGCGTACCGCGCAGCAGCAATCGTTGCTCGAAGCCGAGCAACTCCGCGCCGAACTGAATCGGACTAGAGAGCAGTTGGCTGCGAAAACCGCAAGCCTGAACCAGGCAACTGAACCGGCTCCGCCCCAGCTTCGGTCATCTTCGTCCTCTTCGATCGCCGGCGGCGGTCAGCCATTGCCGGACGATTCTCTGGCAGCACGAATTTCCAAATTGGAAGATGAGCAAGGTTTGATGAACGACAAAATCATCGAGCAGAGTCAAACCAAAGTGGAGAGCGGTTCGAAGTATCGCGTGCGTCTGTCGGGAATCGTGCTTCTGAACACGGCCGTGACTCGAGGCTCGGTTGACAATCTGGATTTTCCACAAGTTGCGACTCCGCCCCGCTCTCCCGGAACTTCGGGATCTTTCTCCGGGTCCCTGCGCCAATCGCAAATCGGAATTGAAGCTTTCGGGCCGGATATAGCAGGGGCACGCACCAGCGCGAATGTGAAGTTCGACTTTGCCGGAGGCTTTCCAGACACACCCAATGGCGCGGCCTTTGGCATTGTACGTTTGCGGACTGGGACCATACGCCTGGACTGGTCCGATACTTCCATCGTGGCAGGTCAAGACTATCTCTTTTTCGCTCCGCTTACTCCCACCACGCTCTCCTCTCTCGCGATTCCAGCCCTTTCCTATACCGGCAATTTGTGGAGTTGGACGCCGCAGATTCGCATCGAACATCGCGTCGCACTTTCGGATAACTCAAAACTGCTGTTCCAGGCCGGCATTTTGGATTCGCTTACCGGCGATGTTCCGCAACAGAATTACCGTCTCCCAACGGCGGGAGAGCGATCGGGGCAGCCGGCATACGCAACGCACGTCGAATATGTGCGGCGAGCCTTTGGAAAAGACTTGATCGTCGGAGTTGGTGGCTACTATGGGCGCCAAGACTGGGGCTTCGGCAGAAACGTAGATGGCTGGGCCGGGCTGGCCGATGTAACTGTTCCGCTGGGAAAGCTTTTCAGTTTGACCGGCGAGTTCTACCGCGGACGCGCCGTGGGAGGCTTGGGCGGCGGGATCGGCCAAAGCATTTTGGTTTCCGGGCTCATCGCTTTCCCTGGCACGAGAGTTCATGGTCTTGATTCGATGGGAGGCTGGATGCAATTGAAATTCAAACCCAAAGCCAATTTCGAAGTAAACTTTGCCTACGGTCAGGACAATCCGTTCGCACATGAACTGAGATATTTCCCAGCCAGCGCCCGTTACTATGGTTCCTTACTTTCGCGAAACCAGAGTCCGTTCGTGAACTTTATATATCGAGTGCGCTCCGATGTGCTCTTTTCGGTCGAGTACCGGCGGCTAGAGACCTACACCCTGGATAGCAATGCCAATAACGCGAATCAGATTGGTCTCGGGCTGGGGTACGAATTTTGAAGCGAGCGATACAGTGAGCAAAGCTTGCCAGGTTTTCTGCTGGCTCTCTTTCTTTATGACCGGTAGCGCCGGCGCGCAAGTTCGCGAGCCGGCGCTACCGGTGACCGTGCATGTCGTCGTTTCGCAAGCGAGAGCGGCAAACGTCTCCAAGACCGCCACGAGCAATGCTCAGGATGCTTCGAATGTGGTGGTCTGGTTTACGCCGCTCGATCGCAGCGAACCCGCGGCAGCGGTCTCCCTAAGCCCGCAAAATCCCCCACAGCTGGCGCAACGGAACAAGACATTCGAGCCACACGTTCTGATCGTACCGGTCGGAACGGTGGTTGAATTTCCCAATCAAGACCCCTTCTTTCACAATATTTTTTCCCTCTACGATGGACGCCGTTTCGACCTGGGCCTGTATGAGGCAGGCACCAAGCGTTCGGTCCGATTCGATCGCCCGGGCGTCAGCTTTCTTTTCTGCAACATTCACGCCGAAATGAGCGCGATTGTGGTGTCGGTCGATACGCCATATTTTGGACTTTCCGATCGCAATGGAAATATCACCGTCCGCGACGTTCCCGATGGGCAGTACCAGATGACTGTCTGGTACGAGCGCAGTTCGCCCGAGCATCTGAAAGGGTTGACGCGCGTGATTAGCATTGCCAACTCCTCCCGGAAGATCGGCCCGATCGAGGTTCTCGAGAATCCCACTTTCACACCCACCCACAAGAACAAGTACGGGCTGGACTATGTTCCGCCCCCCAATCCCGATTACGACCGGCCGTAAAATCTGGTACGCCACCGCGGAATGAAATTTCATCAACGTCAGTCAGGTGATTTTACATTTTGTTGACAGTCCGCCAACAGCGCGCCGACAAGACTCGCGCGGAAATTTCTTAAGTTTGTATCTCGGCGCAAGAAACGCTTGCCGGCGCGAGAATTGAAAGGCCAAGTCTGATTGTGGCAGGCGGTTGTATAATAATTACGTCGCATTTTCGCGAGGCTTTCTGTCGACCGGGCGTTTTTTGTCCGTTCCCAGCGTCGCCCAAAGGATTGTATGGATACGGTACTCGTTGTAGAAGACAGTCGGCCAATGCAACGCACGCTGCAACGCCTGTTCGAGGCCGATGGGCTCGCAGTAGAGATTGCATCTGACGGTGTAGCTGGCCTCGAGAGCTTTCGCAAGCAGACTCCGAGCGTAGTGGTGTTGGACCTGAAGCTTCCACGCATGCCTGGAAAGGAAGTTTGTCGCGCATTCAAAGCCCACGCCGCCCTAGTCCCGGTGGTGGTGCTAAGTGCCAACGATGAGGTGGAAGACAAAGTACTGTTGCTCGAGCTCGGTGCAGACGATTATGTGACCAAGCCCTTTAGTCCGAAGGAGTTACTGGCACGGGTGCGCCGCGCAATGCGCCGCAACGGCCAACTGGTTGAGACCTCTGTCCCGGCGCCTGCCGGCATGCGTCACGAATTGTTGTCCTTTGGCGAAAATCAGGTCGATTTTACCAGTATGGTCGTCACGCACGGCACAAAGTCCCTCACTCTGACCGCGCAGGAATTCAAGCTCTTGAAGTACTTCGCCAATTCTCCTTGCCGGGTTATTTCAAGAGAGGAATTGTTGAACGAGGTGTGGGGATACGAAAACTATCCGAATACCCGAACCGTCGATAACCATGTGCTACGCCTCAGGCAAAAATTGGAGCCAGATCCGGTCAATCCGCGCTATTTTCTTACCATGCACGGCTCCGGGTACAAATTCACGCCCGATCCTTTGGAGCCTGTTTCCGGGAAATAGATAGCCTGCCTGGAGATTCATGGCGCGCCTCCGATTACGAACGCAGCTTTTTGTTGCCTCCCTGGTGATTATCTGCGCTTTGCTCGGATCACTTCTGGTGGTTGTCCACTATCTGGTCCGCTCTGAAGTCGCAGACGGCGTTCGGCAAAGAGCAGACGCTTCGCTGCACGCATTCGAAAGCGTGCAACGGGAGCGCGAGCTTGAACTTTCCCGCACCGCAGCCATGCTGGCTGAACTCCCAACGCTCAAGGCGGTACTGGCGACGCAGCATGCCCTGACGATTCAGGACGCTTCCGAACCCTTCTGGAAGCTCGCTGGCAGCCAGCTTTTCGTGCTAGCCAGCCCGGACGGGCAGGTCTTCGGGTTCCACATGTCTAAGCCCGGATGGGACGCCGGTCTGGCGGAAACGGACCTGAGAAAATCGATCGAACAGGGCGACGGCGTATCCTGGTGGTATGGCAACGATCAGCTCTATCGGGTTTTTCTGCACGCCATCTTCGCTGGCAACGGGAGCAATCAACGGCAGGTTGGCATCATTGCGGTTGGCTATCAGATTGACTCCATGGTTGCGGGGCAATTGTCCCTGGCATCGGGAAGCGAAATCGCCCTTGCCACTGGCGATAAAATCATCGCCACCACTCTGTCTCTTGCGGAAGAGAGAGAGTTGCAGAGCAAGATGCGCCCGGATTGGGACACCGCTCCCGGCTCGCGGGAATTGCTGCTTGGCGCGCATTCCTACCAGGCTGCCACTGCCTTGCTGCACGATGGGCGCGCGCTCACCGTGAAATGTTACGTCTTGATGTCGCTCGAGCCCGCCAATGCCTTCCTCGCGCGGCTAAATCGCACCATTCTGATTCTCGGTTTTTCCGCCATCGTGCTTGCCGCTCTGTTGCTCAGTTTCGTTTCGAGAACCATTACTCATCCTCTCGATAATCTGGTGGCCGGAGTTCGCGCGCTGGCGCAAGGCGACTATACCTATTCCATCAATCTCCGCGGCAGCAGCGAAGTGTTGGAGCTTGGCGAAGCCTTTTCCAAAATGCGCGGCGAGCTGCGCACTTCTGAACAGCGGCGTTTCGCTGCTGAACGAATCGCGGCGCTCGGCAGAGCGGCCAGTTCCATATCCCACGATTTGCGCCATTATCTTGCCGCCGTGGTAGCCAACGCCGAATTCCTGTACGAAGCGGAAAAGTTGCGGCTCAATCGAGACGAAATTTATTGCGAAATAAAGACGGCCTCGGAGCAAATGACCGACTTGTTGGATTCGCTCCGGGAACTGTCCCGGGAGGAAGGGTCGATTTCGCCGCGGCCCGCGGCAATCGACCAAGTCGTGCGCCGTGCTGTCGACGCTGTCCGGGCGCGCGTCGAAATGCGCAATCGCACCGTCTCGATCCATTCCTCCGGGGAAATGACCGGCACCTTCGATCCGCAGAAGATCGAACGCGTTTTCTTTAACCTGGTTCTGAACGCATGCGAAGCGTCCCTGCACACGCAAGGCGAAATCGAGATCGCTATGCAGTCATCGCCCGAACTCTTCGAAGTTCGGGTCACCGATCACGGCTCGGGAGTCCCGCCTTCGGTTGGCACGACTTTATTCGACCCGTTTGTCAGCTTTGGAAAGTCGAATGGAACCGGTTTGGGACTGGCCATCGTAAGCAAAGTGATTCATGACCACGGTGGCTCGGTAGTCGTCGAAGAAACCTCGCCCTTCGGAACCACTTTCCTGGTCAGATTCCCGCGAGCGGCGCGCCTCATGCCTGAACCCACGCAGGCCGTAATCTCCTGAGTCCACTGCAACAACCTTCAACAACCTAAACTTGACGCGTCGTATTGGCGATGCTACCTTGCAGCTTCCTCCGTTAGATTCGCAGGGAGCCATCCGTCTGACCAGGCCGTATAAGAAAAGTCGTTCCGCCGATCTTAGCCGCCGCAAATTCCTGCAATATTGTCAGGGTGCCTCGTTGGCATTTTTGCCCGCTGGGATTTCCGTCCGTTCGTTTCTGCCTCTTTTCGCGTCGCCTTTCGCTTTCGAACCGCCGGAATTAAACGAATCACAACTCCATCCCGAATACCGCTTGAAAAGAGGCATCGAAGCGATGCTGGGCAAATTGAGAGCGGGCTTTGACGATTTCCCCGGGGAGCAAGTTCAGGATCGCATTGCCGCGATTCTTGCCGAGTGGAGTTCCCAATTGTTGCTTTCCCCGCAACAGGCCAGCCGGTTGCGCAAAGCGATGGCCGCAGAATTTCTGGGTAGCTCTCTCAAAGCCAGTCGGAATGAGACGATAAACAACACATCGCCGTTTACCGTGTGGCGAGTTCAGTACCCGCAAGAGCCTAGGTTAGCTAGCGAACCCTTTCTCCGAGAGTTGCAGTCTTGGTTATCGGATTTTTCCCGGCTCCTAACGGCTGAGTTTCAGGTGGTCAGTATTCGCTCTGAATCTGAGCCGGCCTTACCGGCAGGAGCGGTCGCTCCCTACATAACCGTTGTCCGCTTCGAACTTGTCGGCACCAGCCCTGCTTCTTATCGTGAACAACGCATTGGCCGCTGGGAACTGCAGTGGGAGACCGATCCTTCCGGCGAAATTCGCCTGCGGCAATGGCGGGTCCTCGACGAAGAACGCGCAAGAGTCTCGGTGCCGGCTTTTTACGACATTACCCCGCACGCGTTTGCCGGCAATGTTTCGTATGCCTCGCAGCTGATCCCCGGAATCGACCACTGGCGAACGGTTCTTGACGGCGCCAGCGGCATAGATATCTACGGCCACAACGGAATCTCGATCGCTGACATCGATGGCGACGGCCTGGATGACGTTTACATCTGTCAGCCTGCCGGACTTCCCAACCGCCTCTTCCGCAATCGCGGCGATGGCACCTTCGAAGACATCACCGACTCCGCAGGCGTGGGTGTTTTGGAAAATACCGCTTGCGCGTTGTTCGCGGATTTTCGAAACACCGGCCGCCAGGATCTGATCGTCGTGCGTGCCAGCGGCCCGTTGCTGTTCCGCAATCAGGGTTCGGGAAAATTCCGCTTGCAGCCGAACGCTTTCCAGTTTGCGACTCCGCCGCAAGGCACCTTCACCGGCGCCGCCGTTGCTGATTATGATCGGGACGGCTTGCTCGACATTTATTTCTGCCTTTACGCTTATTACCAGGGCACCGACCAATATCGCTATCCAATGCCGTACTACGACGCCAGAAATGGTCCGCCAAATTTCTTGCTGCGCAACAATGGCGACGGAACTTTTAGCGACGTGACGCAGCAATCCGGGCTGGACAAAAACAATACCCGCTTTAGTTTCTGTTGCAGCTGGGGCAACTACGGCGATCATCCGGGGCCCGACCTTTACGTCGCGAACGATTTCGGACGCAAGAATCTTTATCGCAACAACGGCGACGGCACTTTTACCGATGTTGCGCAGCAGGGCGGCGTCGAGGATGTAGGGGCGGGAATGAGCGTTTCCTGGCTGGATTTTGACAATGATGGCCGCCAAGACCTTTACGTTGCCGATATGTGGACCGCTGCGGGGATGCGCATCTCGACGCAAGAAAATTTTCACCGCGACGACAATCAAACGGTGCGTGCGCTCTATCGCAAACACGCCATGGGCAACAGCCTTTTTCAGAACGTGGGAGGACATTTTTTAGATGTAGGCGTGAAATCGGGGACAAGCATGGGCCGCTGGTCGTGGTCCTCGGATGCTTGGGACTTCAATCACGACGGTTTTCTGGACGTCTACATCGCCAACGGAATGGTTTCCGGCAGCATCCCTGACGACCTCAACAGTTTTTTCTGGCGCCAGGTAGTTGCAAATTCGCCCAGCGATCCCCGGCCGCGCCACGAATACGAGCAAGGCTGGAATGCCATCAACGAACTCATCCGATCCGACTACTCCTGGAGCGGTTTCGAGCGAAACGTCTTTTATCTCAACAATCGCGATGGCAGTTTCTGCGATATTTCAGGACTGGTCGGTCTGGATTTTCTGCAAGACGGCAGAACGTTCGCCCTGGGAGATTTTGATGGCGATGGCCGGATGGAAGTGCTGGTAAAAAACCGCAACAGCCCGCAATTGCTGTACCTGAAAAACGTATTGCCCGAATTGCCTCCCGCCATCTCGTTTCGCCTCTGCGGCAAGAAAAGCAATCGCGACGCCGTCGGAGCCCGAATCACGATCGAAACACCCGCGGGCCGCCAGACTCGCACCGTTCGAATCGGATCGGGATTCCTCGCGCAACATACCAAAGAAATGTTTTTCGGCTTAGGCGCTGCAAAGTCCGTTGTTCAAGCCACCATCGATTGGCCCAGCGGATTCTCGCAGCGGCTGCAAGACTTGCCCGTCAATCACCGGATCTGGGTCGAGGAAGGACTGCCTCCATCGCGTATCGAACCATTCCTAAAACCTGGAGCTTTTTCAGCAATCGCATCAAGCCCGCTTGAGCAAGAAATCCTTCCACGCCAGGTACAAACTTGGCTGCTCGTGCCAGTGCTCGCGCCCGATTTTTCTCTTTCGAATCTTTCCGGGCGGGTCGAAGCTCTGTCGGCTCATCACGGCAAGACCGTCCTTCTGCATTTTTTCCAGGCATCCTCGCCTGCTGCGGAAAAAGACCTGAACGGTTTTGAGGGGTTTTATAAAGAGTGGGCAAAAAAGGAATTGCAACTGCTCACAATCAACGTGGACAGCGCGCAAAACCCGGGCGGCGGCGATGCGCAATTGCCCGGGGGAACCCATTCGTTCCCGATCCTTAAAGCTACCTCGGACGTCGTCGCCACCTACAATCTCCTGTACCGCCAATTATTCGACCGTCATCGCGACATGCCCGTCCCGCTATCTTTTCTCATCGATCCGCGCGGGAACATCGTGAAGATCTACCAGGGCGCCGTTTCGGCGCAGGAAATCGAAGCCGATTTTGACGGTATGCCGCGGAACGATTCGGAAAGAGTGTCAAAAGCGCTTCCTTTTGCCGGACTACACGAGTCCTTCGACTTTGCGCGTAACTATCTTTCCCTGGGTTTTGTCTTTTTCGATCGTGGCTACTTCGAACAGGCACAGCTTTACTTCCAGCAAGCACTCCAGGACAACCCGGACGGCGCCGAAGCCCTCTACAGCCTCGGCAGTGCGTACTTGCAGCAGCAAAAGACCGGCGATGCCCGCAAATGTTTCGAGCGCGTGGTCGAACTTCATACCGGCTATCCCGGCACTCTGCCCAATGCCTGGAACAATCTGGGAATTCTGGCGGCTCGCGAAGGCAACGCGGATCTAGCCATTCAGCATTTCGAGCGTGCCCTTGAAATCGACCCCGACCATTCCGTGGCCCTGCAAAACCTCGGCAACGCTTATCGTCAGAAGAAGGATTGGCCGCAAGCAAAACGCGCACTCGAGAAGGCGCTAGCGCTCAATCCGGACGATGCGGAAACCAATTACAGTCTGGGAATGGTCTATGCGCAGCAGAATGATTCTGACCACGCCTATGAGTATTTGCAGAGAGCGTTGTCGCTGCGCCCTGCCTACCCCGAAGCGCTCAATAACCTGGGAATTCTCTATCTGCGAACGAGCCGCACCGAGAAGGCCAAACAAACTTTTGCCGATACCATTCGCCTGGCGCCTGGCTACGACCAGGCATATCTGAATCTGGCTCGCGTCTATTCCATCGAAGGCGATCGCGAAAAAGCAAAAGCTGTGCTTCAGCGACTTCTCAAACAATTCCCCGATCATGCGCAGGCCAAGGAAGAATTGAAGCAACTGGAACAGTAGAAACAAAACGACCGACCGTGATCCGGTCGGTCGCCTGCAAGGGTTATCCTGTCTGCAATGCAGCTCTAGAAGGTAAGCTTCAGCCCAAATTGCACAAGGCGCGGATTATTCACCGTCGAGTTCACCGCGCCGAAGCCGGCCGTGTTGATATCGCTAACCGGCTGACCGAACTGCGCGTGGTTAAACAGGTTGAAAAATTCCGCGCGGAAATTCAGGCCCATATTCTCCCAAGGCAGCCTGAACTGCTTGATCACGGAAAAGTCCGTGTTGACGAAATCTGGACCGTAGACGGGTAAACGGCTGGCGTCGCCAAGTTGACCGTTCGGAGGTTGGGTAAAGCAGGCAGGGTTTATGAACTGTGTCTTAGTCTGATTGCCGTTGGGGTTGCAGCCAGCCACCTGGTTAGGACGGTTTAAGTTGAGAGCATTGCCGCCGGTATTGAACGAGACTCCGGAATTGTTCAGGCTGTCGACAAGCGGGAAGGCAAAGCCCGAGGTGATTCTTTCAATCAGTGTCAACTGCCAGCCGCCCAGAATGGAGTCGGTCGCGTTGCTCCAACTGTTGCCGAACTTCTTGCCCCTGCCGAAGGGCAAGTCGTAGATCACACTGCCGGTAAAGTTGTGATGCAGGTCGATCTGCGAGGGAGCCCAATCGAGCTTCGGCCAGTTGGGGAGCGGGAAAAAAGGCGCACTCAACTCCGAGCCCAGGCCGTCGCTTAGACCGTTGTCATAGGTATGAGAGTAAGTGTACGCGAAGAGCGCGTACAGGCCATGCTTGCTGGACTTGGTCTCTGCCTTGACCTGCAAGGAGTTGTAAGTAGTCTTGCCGAGGTCCCCGAATTCCAGAATGGCGTTGCCGCCTGGCGGGTTGAAGGGCGAGATATAAGGTGCACCGCCGGCCGCGCAGCCGAGTGTATAGCCAGCGGTGCCGCAAGCGGAAGGGCCGCTGGTATTGAGGTCATTACCGGATAGCAGGATGTGGTTGCCGTGCGAACCGGCATAACCCACCGTGAGCACGATGTTGCCAGGCACCTGGCGCTCGACGTTGACGTTCCACTGAGCGACCTGTCCGGATCGGAAGTCCTGCGGCTGGTAAAAAAGAGTTCCCGTGAACGTCGCGAGCGTCGGCGGAGTGTTAAAAATTGGAAACCCGCTGGAGATGCTGGAGACCTTGCCGCCCGGGCCACAGGCCGGGGTGCCGCCGGATGGGGTAGCTATCGGGCAGCCGCCGAACTGGGAGATATCACCCTCGGCGAAAAATGGAGGATTCTGCCAGAGGCCTTGAGCGCCCTGGCTCCAAGCGGAATCGTGGTAAATGGAGAAGCCGCCGCGGACTACGGTCTTGTCGCTGCCAAGGACCTTATAGGCGGCGCCGATGCGCGGTTCGAGATCTGCCCAATACATCTGTATTCCTGCAGCGCCGTTGACGCCGTTCTGATTGGCAACCAGGAGCTCGCCCGTAACGGCGTTCGCGCCAGTGGCGATGGTGGGTGGAATGTAATCGGCCATGCGCCCGGCCGACTCGGTGATGCGTGTCGTCAGGTCCCAAGCCAAACCAATATTGAGGGTCAGATCCTTGGAAATGCGCCAATCGTCTTGCACGAACGGGCGGATGATTTTCCAGCGACGGCCGGTGACCGGACCGTTAAAGGTCTGATCGTGCTGGGAGATGTTCGTATAGCCTAAAGTTAGATCGGCCTGCGGACTACCGGAGAAAAAGCCGAGGGGAATCCAGAAGCCATCCTGAAAGGCTTCGGTGCCGACGTTCATCTGATTGGCGCGGAAATCAATTCCGATATGCACGTCGTGCTTGCCGCGAATCAGATCGACGGCATCGTTAAAAGAAAAAATATTGGTGCCGCCTTGAAATGGAGTGAAGCCGCGATCGCCAATGGACCAGAACCCGTTGAGGAAATCGACCGACACCAGACCGCAGCTATAGGCGCCAGGCGTGCACGTGGCGCTGCCGGGGGAGCCCGTACAGCCCAGGTTCGCACCAGGAAGGCCGATGCCGGCGAGGTTGGCGGAGTCGCAACTGCCGGTCCCCTGAGAAGTGATGTAGTTGAAGATGCGGTTATAGCCGAAGGTGAATTGATTGACGGTGGTCGGAGAAAACACGTGGGTCTCGCCAATCGCCACGCTGCGGCCGTGGTTACTGATGCCCTGGTTGCTGCCGAAGGCGCTGGCCTCGACTTGCGAGCCAATACCGCCGCCGCCCGGCACGTAGGAGACCGCCTGATCGTAGCTAAAGCGAGAGAAGATATTGTCGCTGCTCGAGAAAGTGTGGTCCAGGCGGATATCAAACTTAGTTTCATCCAAGCTGCGCACCGGCTCGTTGACGAAGTTGAAACCTGAGGCGGCATTGGCGGCACTAAGGGCATTCGGCAGCGGATATAAATTCATCAAGGCTGCACCTAGTGGGTTAACCAAAGCGGCCGGTATTTTGGCGCAGGCAACGCCGGCAACCTGGCTGCCGTCGGCATTGACTGCCGTCGGAACACCGTTGGAACTGCCAACGCACTGAAACGGGGTGCCGCCCGTATAGGGGTTGGTGATAGAAGTGGGGGAAACCGGATTCCCGAAGGCGTCGGAGCTGAAGTCCGCGAAGGGCTGCGCGGCGCTCGTGTGCATTGCTGCACTGGGCAGCAAGCCAGTGAAGGTGATGCCGTGGCGTTGATACTTTTGTTCGCCATCGACGAAGAAGAAGGTTTTGTTCTTGCGAATCGGTCCGCCTATGGAACCTCCAAATTGGTTTAGATTGAACTTTTCCGGTGAGGAGGCAAAGAAGCTCTTGGCATCGAGCGAGGTGTTGCGGAAAAACTCGAATAGCGAGCCGTGGAAGTCGTTGGAGCCGGATTTCGTGGTGACAAGTACTGTAGGACCAGCGCGGGAGCCATACTGTGCAGAGTAGTTGTAGGTCAAAACCTTAAATTCCTGAATGTCGTCAATGGAAGAAAAGGTTCCGATACCGCCGGCGGTCAATTCATTGTTGTCCGCTCCGTCCAGAATCCAATCCGTGCTGTTCGGACGGGACCCACCGACCGAGAGAGAGAAGGATCCCCGAGCCGCAACCTCACTGCTTGCAGCTTGCGTGAAAAAACTGCCGGGATTGGTCTCCGTGGTAGCGCCGGAAGTGAGCGTCGCGAGTTGCACGAAGTCGCGTCCGTTCAGCGGAAGCTGAGCGACTTCTTGCGACGTAATCACCTGCCCGAGCGTGGGATTGGCGGTCTCGACGGCCACCGCATTGGCTACGACTTCTATACTCGAGCTGACCGAGGCGGGGGCCAGCGCAAAATCCAGCTCGCGCTGTTCGTCCACTTGCAGTCTCAAGTCCTTGCTCTCGGTCGTTTGAAATCCCTTGAATTCCACCCGTATTGTGTAGATCGATACCGGCAGCAAAGCGATGATGTAGTGGCCCGAATCGTCCGTAGTAGCTTCGCGCACCGCTCCCGTGGCCTGCGATGTCGCCTTCACCGAGGCGCCGATAATCGCTGAGCCTGATTTGTCAGTGACCGTTCCCTGGAAACTTCCCGTTGCCTGCCCAAATGCGCTCTGCCCGCAACAAAGTGCTGCAACGCAGGCAATCACCGCAAAAATAGTCCTCTTGCTCATTTCCTCACCCCTCGTGACCACCCCAACTATCGAAATCCTTCATCTAAAACTGCTGTAACCCAAAGTATCAGTAACTCACAAAACGCCGCGGGTCCCACTCCCCCCATTTCCGCGGTGGTCCAATGCTCAATTCAGAATCTGCCCATGGGATCAGCAATCGAACTAGTCTCAAAATTCAAATACACAATCCGACGCCGCCCTCGACCGATCCATGTCTCAATTTGGATAAAAATGCTGTGTGGAGAAATTACTTCCCATTCGCTGTTGTGTCAAGAGCAGGCAATTTCTTTCCCGATTTCTATTAGCAAAATTTATTCATATCCATCAATCATTTTAGTCATTTTAGCGAGGCTTGAACTCGGACGATCGCACCCTAATTCCCCGCTGTATTTCTGGCGCCTGGTGTGGGCCGAGTTAGCAATTCCACATATTCTTTATAAAATTTCGCCTTGTCCAAATCGTCCTGCACTTCAACCAGGATTTCGCCTGCCCCCGGTTGATTCCCCGGCCTCCACACCAGCGTATTCCCGTACCCTGCCCCGCGATCCGTGTCTACATCCATATAAAGTTTCTTTGAATTCGTAATAATCGACGGATCGAGCCAGGCCACGGCCGCCAGCTCGTCCCACAAGAAATTCGCGGAAGCATACTTGGCCACGTATTGCGCCGCCGGCGCGGGACTCTTCTGGATCTGCTCGATCAATTCCTTGCCCATCAGCGTCTTCACGGAAATGTCCACCGTCGTTACCACCACCCGCGGCCAGCGCGCGTGCAGTACCGCACTCGAAGCTTCCGGATCCATCCAGAAATTAAACTCGTGCGATGGCGACAGCGCGAATTCAGGATTGTCGGTGCGGGGATTGATGCTTCCTCCCATAACAATCAGCTCTTTGCTCAACTCTGCAAACTGCGGATCAAGCGCAATCGCCATCGCCAGATCGGTCATCGGTCCCGCCGCATAAATCGTCACCTCGTGCGGATACTTCCTCACCATGCGCACCAGAAAATTCGCGGCATTTTCGTTGGCAGCCTTTATCGTGGGGCTGCCTTCAGGCATTGGCGGAATCTCGCTCGGCCCGTGCACGGCGTGCCCCACCGCGAAGTTCCATGCGCCCTGATACACCAGCTTGCCGTGGATCTTTTGCCACTTTTCAATGTATTCCTTGCGGTTGACCAGCGGAAACTCCGCGCCCGGCACCACGGGAATATCCGCGCGCCCGATAATCTCCATCAGCCGCAGCGTGTGCTGGACTTCTTCATCGCGCCATGCGTCGCCGGTCAGCACCGTGATGCCCAACACCTCCGTCTCGGGCGAGTTCACCAGCGCCAGGATCGACTGCATGTCCGTGCCGCCCGGTCCCGCAGCATCCTGATCAATAATCACCTTGCGCTTTCCCTGAGCGTTTCCCGGCATGCTGCCGGCGGCGATCAAGACCATAAACACACATACTCGATAGACCCATTTCATAAAAACATTCCTCTCTTTTGCGATTCTGTTTGGGGCCGTGATCCCAAACTGTTATGAAGTGCGCGCCATGATGATCAACACCAGCCCCAAGAGAAAGCAAGCAAACATCGAAACAATCAACTTCGAGGTGCCAGACGGCGCAGTCCGGAATTCTCTCCAGATGAACACGCCCCAGAATGCCGCAACCATCGTCGCGCCCTGCCCCAGCCCATAGGAAATCGCAAATCCCGCCCGTCCCGACGCGATAATGTTGAACGACATCCCCACGCCCCAGATGATCCCGCCAAGAATGCCGGTAAGATGCGTCCCCAACCCGCCCTTGAAATAATCACCGTAGGTCACCGGCGTTCCCACAAAGGGTTTTTTCATCATCAGCGTGTTCAACACGAAATTGCTGATGAAAATGCCCACCGCAAAAACGAATACCGCGCCGTAAGGCCCCAACTTTCCGGCTTCCGGCCGCGTGAAGTCCGGATACATCGAAGCGGCCACAAAGCGGTAGAAAAAGCCCATGGACAATCCGCAAGCAACCGAAAGCACCAGTCCCTTGGTGCTGACTCCTGCCGCGCCGCCCGGCAATTTGCGGTATGCGACCGCATCGAGAATAATTGCCAGCACCACCAGCAACACCCCGCCAAAAAGCAGCGGTGCGTTGCCGATCGGATCGGCCACATAGTTTAAAACCACGCCCAGAACCAACGCGATCCCGATGCCCACCGGAAACGCCACCGACATACCGGCGATATCAATCGCAGCCACCAGAAGAATGTTTGCCAGGTTGAAAATCGCGCCGCCCAGCAGCGCGGAATGTTTGCTGGAGTGTGAAGCCTGCGCCAGATCGGCCAGAAACGGCCGGCCTACCGTGCCATGAGAACCCAGCGTGAGCCCCAAAATCAAAGACAACAGCAGCACCCCGATCACATAATCCCAATAAAACAGTTCGAATCGCCAACCCTTGCGCGCGAGCTTTTGCGTATTTGCCCACGACCCCCAGCAAAACATGGTGATCACGCAAAACACCACCGCCAACGCATAACTCTGCAAAACAAACATTCGCGCTCCTCTAAACTGCAATCCTTCTCGTGAAAATCTTCTCGCCAGATGCCGTCATTCCGAGCGCAGCGAGGCGTCTCTCGTTCTTTCGCCGCGGCGCCGCCATTCCTCCTCAAATTCGGCGCGTGCAGGAAACGACTTTTGCGTGCCCACCCGTTCTGTTGAGAGCGCGGCGTAAAGATTCGCGCGCGACAAAGCCTCCCGTTCCGGCAATCCTTCCGCCAGAAACACCGAAAAACTTCCGATGAACGCATCGCCCGCACCGGTCGTGTCCTTTGGCGTCACCTCAAACGGCGCGATCAGTGCCGCCCCTTCCGCGCTAGCCAGCAGCGATCCCCGCGCACCTAAAGTAAGAATCACTCGCCCGAATCCCTTTTGCAGCAGCGCATCGGCGCATTTTTTGGCATCCTCGATTGAATGCACCGGAAGTCCCGCGATCGCTTCCGCTTCCGTTTCGTTGGGAACGAAATAGTCCGCCGCAGCCAGCTCGCTCAACCGCGCGGGCAACGCCGGCGCCGGATTCACGATGCAGCGAATATTGTTTTTCCGCGCAAACCGCACCGCGTAATACACAGTCTCCAGCGGTATTTCGAATTGCAGAATGATCGTATCCACACTGCGCAGGGTTTCCTCTGCGGCGTCCACATCGGCAGGCTGCAAAGTGTCGTTCGCGCCCTTCACCACGATGATCCGGTTTTGTCCGTTCGGGTCGACAAAAATCGGCGCAACACCGCTGGACACGCCGTCTACGATTCCCACATGCGCGGTGTCTATGCCAAACGCAGCAAAATTTTTCACCGTAGCTTCGCCAAACAGATCGTTGCCGACCTTGCCGATCATCACCACATCTGCTCCGCACAGCCGCGCCGCCACTGCCTGGTTCGCACCCTTCCCGCCAAATCCCAAGTCGAAGCTTCGTCCGAAAATAGTTTCCCCCGGCCGTGGAAACGCATCTGCGAAAGTCGTCAAATCGGTGTTAGCACTGCCAATAACCGCAACGCGGGGCAACCTGGCCATCTTTTTTCCTCGAAAATCGCGCCACGAAGCTACAACAGCAAGACCAAATGAGCAAGCTGGGTCGAACCGGCTAAGAAACAAGACAGCGTGAGAAAGCAGTCGAGAACAAAATCTGGAAGGATCGACCGCGTGATGGCCACCTGCAGTACGGCCATCCCCGCGCCGATGGCGAAACTATGGATTACTGCCGGCACAATGGGAGTCGCAGAGTCACAAAGTCCGACCGACTCCCTGCCTGAACCGATGGTGCCATACCCGCGCTGCGCCAATGAGATTGGCGTCCTCTCCGAGCGAAGCCAAAGCCAGCTCGGTCTTTAGAGAGGGAACGAATCGGCAACCTTGGCTTATGACTTCGCGGATGCCGTCTAAAAAAAGCATCGCACTCTTCATCACGCTACCGCCCAAGACGATTACGTCCGGCACAAAAAGATTGACCAGATTGGCCAGACCGAGACCCAGGTAGTACGCTTCGCGCCGAACCGCCCGGCGAGCCAGCTCATCTCCCTGCCGCGCGAGCTGGCAGATTTGTTCTGCGGTGAGCTCTTCAGGATATCGCTGCGCTGCTCCTCCATTGCACTCAAGCCATCTAACCATGGCTGGCCCGGCCGCCAGCGATTCCCAACAGCCTCGGAAACCGCAGGAGCAAAGCGGTCCGGAAGGGTCGACCACGTGGTGGCCAATTTCGGGATGGGCCATATCCGCGCCGCGGTAGAGCTCGCCGTCCAGGACGATCCCGCCGCCGATACCGGTGCCGACCGTTACATACACCAGTCGCGACTTGCCTTTTCCAGCCCCCCAGCTTGCCTCGCCCAGAGCTGAGGCATCCGCATCGTTTTCAACTGCCACGGCCACGTTGAATACACGGGCCAGATCTTCTACCGGGTTGTTTCCCTGCCATCCCGGGAGAAAGTCAACGTCGCCAAAGGCTCCACTGCCTGGGTAGACCATGCCGGTCGATCCCATCCCGATGCCGGTGATTTCAACCCTGGCATTCAGCGCCGTCTCTCGCAGCATGGCGATCATCCGCTCGAGCCCGTTTGCGTAACCGCGATGCGCGTCGCTGGGAGACTCCAGCTTCGAAACTACCTTGCCGGTATCATCCACCATGCCGACCGCAATCTTTGTTCCACCGATGTCAACGGCGCCAATCACGATTTCTCCCGAGCAATCCCTATTGTTCCCTGCATTCTGAATGCGGAGTGCTCATTACCGATCCTTGCGGACTTTAGCGTCTTCGCGCGATAAACCGTCGTCGGTAACCATGAAACGATAACAAAGGGATCGCAATGAACTCCCCTGAACCGTACTCTAGCAACTCGGCTGGCGAGGAATGTCGCGCAAGAAGTAAGTCATCGGTCGAGCCCCGGGGCCCGCTGATGTCAAAAGGCGGATTGCGGACAGGAAGGTAGGTGCCCGCGCGATGTATGAAAAACGACGCACTGCCGCTTCCCTCTTTAGCGGCTACTTGGTTCGGTGATCAGCCCATACTCGCCCCGTACTACATAGGAACAAGTGCGAAACGTGTCGCAATCGACTCCCGAGAGCCTGGCCAGACGCTCGGCAGCTAGTTGCGCCGGCAGAATGTCAAACAGGAATTGCCAGCCGACAGGCGCCGCCGGGATTTGCAGGACCAGTTCCCCGGCATCCTCGCTCAGGTCTTGGCCAATCACCATTACCGAGGCACCCAACTTCCCCAAGTCCCGCGCCACGGCCAAATCCTCTTCGCGCATTCGCTGCCCGTCGATCCACATACCGATCCGCAAGCCCTGCGCCACCGTTTCCTGTGGACCGTGCCGGAAGTTGCCTGTTCCCATCGCTGTCGCGGGACACTTGACACCTTCCTCCCATAGCAGGCGGGCTTCGTAGCAGCTGGCTAAACTCGAGCCACGAGCCAGAAAATAATACGAGGCTCCGGGCGCCGGCCAGAGAGCGTTGGAAATTTTCTCGCGCCAGCCCGGAATCGCTTCCTCCACTTTATTTGCGGCGTGTATCAATGCTGTCTTCAGTTCGCTGTCGAAGCTGCCGAGGGTGGCGCTTGCCAGAGCGGCTGCGGCAGCGGCTAGTGTCGAATAGGTATTGACGGATATGGCGTGATCCAAACCCACCGGAATCACGATGGGGATCTGTGCTTCTTTGGCCAGCGCACCCGCTTCGGAATTGGTAAGACCAATCACGATGGTGCCGCTCTCCCGCGCTTTGCCGAGCAGGCCGACAATTTCCGCGCTCTGTCCACTGCGGGAGATCGCAATCACAACCGAATCGGACGGGAAGGCGGCAAAGTGCAGAAGTTCTGCCGCGTCCTGCATGTAAACCGGGTGGGCACCCTGATCGAAAAGCGAAAGCGCGCCGAACGCCGCGTAGTAACTGCTGCCGATTCCGGTTAAATAGACGTGCCGGGACTTGCGAACCGCAGCGGCTGCCGATCCGAGCATCGCTTGCCCGGCACCGGCCAAATAGTCCATTGTGGACAGGAGAGAACTTGGCTGCCGAAATATGTCATCCAGGAAATGGGTCATGAGGTCGATCTAGCTCGCTCGGAAAAACCCGCGAAAGCCGGAAAGTCATGAAACCGCCTGCGGAAACCGGTTTCACAAACTACCCTTTTGTATGCTCTCCTTCTCCTCGCCGTCAAGTTGTTTTTCTTTTTGCCTTGCGCACCTGCTGCCGGTAAATAAATCCTAAATGCTCAAGCAGGCAAGTAGTTCGCCTGGTTTCCTGGGTTTTTCCTTTGCGCGCGGACGCATTTCTGGACCCACCCCTCTTGCACATCTGTTCAACACGGCTCTACCGGGCCGCCATGGTCGACCTGCGAATGACCAGTTCTGTTTCCAAATAGTAGTCCGCACCTTTTCGCCGCTTCAGCTTCAGCATCCTGTCCAAGGCCTCGAAGGCGGTCGTCCCCACCCGCTCGCGGGGAACACGGATGGTGGTCAGCGGCGGGCGTGCCAGGAAAGCAAAGGAGATGTCGTCGATGCCGATCACGGAGATGTCTTCCGGAATCGCAGCACCGGCCTCTTCAAGAGCGCTCATGGCGCCCAAGGCGATCAGGTCGCTGCCGCAGAAGATCGCCGTGGGCTTATCCGGCGTTGAAAGAATGGCGCGTACTGCGGAAGCTCCGGCATCGATGCGGTAGTTGCTGCTGACCACCGGTAATGGGTTGACGTCTCTCTTTTTCAATCCGGCAACCAGCGCTTCCTTGATGGTAATGGCGGTCCGGTTGTCGTCCGGTCCGGCAATGACCGCCGCGCGGCGGTGACCGAGTCCAATGATATGCTCGATGGCCTCGGCGATACCCCGCTGATAGTCTATCGAAATAGTGCTCACCAGCTTTTCGGCCGGACCCACGTTGCAGAACACCACGCCAATTCCCGCCTCGATGAGTTCCGCAGCCATGCTTTTGTCGATCGAAGAGGTCATCACCGCGACCCCGCGCACGTCACTTTCGATCAGCTTGCGCAGAATGGATTTGGTCCGGGCCAGGTCGTATTGGGTGTTGCAAAGAAGGACGTCGAAGCCGCGATCCCAAGCGGCAGCCTGAAATCCGCGGATGATTTCGGGGAAATACGGGTTGGCGATCTCGGAAATCACCAGGCCGAACAAATCGCTCCGGCCGGTGGCCAACCGCCGGGCATGCACATTCTTGAAGTATTTCATTTGCCCGACGACTTCTAAAACCCGCCTCTCGGTCTCCTCGGAGATGTAGTGGGTCTTGTTGAGGACACGGGAGACCGTAGCGGGCGATACTCCAGCGCGTTTGGCCACTTCCCTCATTGTGTGGCCCATCGGTTTCCTCCGCGAAATAGTCTGCTAGCGAAGCTTACGCTGCGGGGAGCGAACGCGTCCAAGCAAAGAGCAGCACCGGAAAGCGCTTTCCTGCAGCGATAGTCTTTGTGCGTCAAGCTATCACGAATTTGGGGGCGCAGACTACGAGCAAGCGAAAAACAAGATGCAGAAAAGAAAAAGAACTTGACAAGGCTCAGTCGGCACTGATAAACGAGTAGTAAGTAACCGGTTTCTGAAACCGTTTGCATAAACAGTTTCATGGACCTTTTTGCCGGTGTTGTCAGGGGTGACCGGGAATCTCGAGTGTTTCGCTTGGGGCGAACCGCTGTTTGAGATCCCGTTGCCGAAGTAGAGGGTTTGTTCGCTGATCGGTGTCTGGGGGGTGGTATGCGCTTCCATTTGTCCTTACTGAAGTTTCTTGCCGTCGGCTTTCTCTTTGCAATCTCGGGTCTAGCAGTAAACGCCCAGTCCGACCGCGGCGCCATTGCCGGCACGATTGTTGATACGTCGGGCGGCGCTATCGAAAGCGCAAGCATCGTCGCAACCGGTAAGGACACTGGTGCTGTTTATCGCACCACTTCGAGCGCCACAGGAGGCTACCGCATTACGGATATGCAGGTGGGCGCATACGATATTAACGTCACATCGCCAGGTTTTAAGACCTCGGAACAAAAGGGCTTCCTCGTTCAGATCAACTCGACTTCTTCGCTCGACATTACGCTCGAAGCGGGTGACATCAAGGAGACCCTCACCGTCCTTGCCGATACTCCAACGCTGCAAACCGACACTTCCGACGTCGGCACGATCGTCGACAGACGCCAGATCATGGAGCTGCCCCTCGCTCTCGGCGGCCAAGGCGTTTTGCGCGCCCCGGAAGCCTTTGTGTTTTTGACCCCGGGCACAACCGGTCCGGGGACCAGCGATAGCAGTAACGGCGTGTTCCAGGCGAAGCTTGGCGGCGGTCAGAATTTTGGCAATGAGGTCATTCTGGACGGAGCAAGTACAGCGCGCGCCGACAGTGGCTCGGCGTTTGATCAGACGGCACCTTCGGTCGAATCTTTAACGGAATTCAAAGTTACCACATCGACTGTTCCTGCAGAATTTGGCCGCACATCCGGCGGAGTCGAGAGCTTTGCCACCCGTTCCGGGACCAATCTGTACCACGGGACGGCATACGACATATTTCGCAACGAGGCTCTGAACGCCAATTCCTGGTTCAATAATCTTCAGGACAAGCCGCGAAACCTCGACCGCAAGAACGATTACGGCGGAACGTTTGGCGGGCCTGTTTGGATTCCCAAACTCTACAATGGGCGCGACAAAACGTTCTTCTTTTTCTCATATGAACAGTACCGACAGACTCAAGGCTCTACCAACACCAGCACCGTGCCAACCGCCGCGGAGCGGCAGGGCGACTTTTCGAGCTTGTTGACGACAACGGCCCTCGGAACAAACCCTTGCGACGGAACTACCATTTTTCAGGGACAGATCTTCGATCCCTCGACAACACAAACGGTTGGCGGTCAACAGTGCCGAAAGGCGTTCCCGGGTAATCAGATCACGAACATAAGTTCGGTGGCGCAGAACATTTTGAATCTTATCCCCCAGCCCACCAATCCGAACGCGACCCAAAATAACTTTATTTTGGTCAGTAACAATCCCGTTCTGTCAACCACGATGTCGATAAGGGGCGACCAAAATCTTGGCCAAAAGCACAAAATATTTTTCTCCTATAGCAGCCGCGATAACGAGAACATAAACGGCTCGCCGGCATTGCCCAATCCGCTGGACACGACGTTCTTTTCGTCTTTCTTTACGCACTATGTGCGAGCGGGTTGGGACTATTTCCTGACGCCCACCCTTGTTAATCATTTGAATGTTGGCCTCAACCGCGTGAACAGCAACAGCGTCGCGACTTCGGTAAATGGCACAGACTGGGACAAGGCCATCGGTCTTACCGGCGCCAGCGGTCCGACCTTCCCGCCGATCGCTTTCAATAATGACAATCAAGGTCTCAGCAGCTACGGCTCTGCAAATGCCGATCGCGACGTCGTGAACAGCCTGGTGGTCTCCGACAGCGTTTCCTGGAGCCGGGGACGCCACAATTTGCGCGCCGGCATCGATTGGCGCGCGTTTCAGTTTTCCGTGATTGACCAGTCGCACCAATCTCCCAGCATTGGTTTCGACATCGCACAAACGGCTGCCGAGCCGGGGCAGGGCCGATTGACTGGCGATCCTTTTGCCAGTTTCCTCTTGGGAGCTCCCACCACCGTCTCGCTGGCGGTGCGCTCACAGCAGCCGCGCTTCGTCTCAAATTATTACGCGGCATATGTTGTGGATGATTTTAAAATTCGCAAGAACCTGACGCTTAATCTTGGCCTGCGATACGACATCGAGACTCCACGCCACGAGGCTTCAAACGCGCAATCGGTCTTCGATCCGAACGCTCCGAATCCCGGCGCCACAGGACCAACGGGAGCTCCGTTACTCGGCGCCTTGATCTTCGCCGGAAGCGGCCCGGGGCGGAGCGGTACGGTAGCGGCGGGTGCGCAGACTTACCACAAGGACTTTGCGCCTCGTTTGGGATTTGCCTACTCGCCGGGATTCTTGCGACAGACCGTGATTCGCGGCGGTTACGGCATCTATTATGCACCGCTGACCTATGGCGACTTCGGGCAAGCCCTGACCGATGGATTCACAGCATCGCCGAGCTTTAGCGGAAGCTTTAGTCCACCCATTCTTCTGGATTCGGGTATCCCGGCTTTCCCGCCTCCTCCTAATCTCGATCCCGCGCAGGACAACGGGGGAAGTGGTGGCGGTTTTGGCGGAGTCACTTTCCTGGCGCCAGGCTATGGTCGCCCCGGCATGGTGCAGAACTGGGACATTGAAGTCGAGCATCAGTTCACGACGGATTTGATTCTGAGCGTAGCCTACGTAGGTAACCACGGCACTCGTTTGCGCTCCTCGTTGGCTCAAATCAACAACCTGAATCCACAGTTCTTCGGGTTGGGAAATACACTGAACACCCACGTCACGGATCCTGGTTCACCCGTAGCCCCTCCGTTTAACCAGTTTGTTTCTCTTTACACGGCAAATGGCAATACCGGTGACACGGTCGCGCAGGCACTGCGTCCTTTTCCGCAGTACCAGTCCATCAACACAGATTGCTGCCTGGAAAATCTTGGCCAATCGACCTACAACGCTCTGTTGATGAAACTCGAACGTCGATTCCACAACGGGTTGAACGTCCTGGCTTCTTACACTTATTCGAAGACGCTGACAGATGCTGACAGCGCACTGCCGGCTTTCGTATCTTTCTCTGGCGGCGGCAGCGTCCAGAACTCGTTTAATCTGAAGAACGAGAAGAGCCTCAGTTACCAGGACATCCCCCATACCTTCGTCCTCAGCTACATTTACGAATTGCCCGTCGGCAAAGGCAAAAAGTTCCTGAATAAGGGTGGCGTTGTCGACAAGGTTCTGGGCGGCTGGCAGGTCGGTGGGGTGCAACGCTATCAAAGCGGCCAGCCCTTGGCATTTGGTTGTGCCACAGGGATTCCGGCCTACGATGGTTGCATTCGTGAGAATCTCGTTCCCGGTCAACCACTCCTGAGCCCGACACATTCGTCGTTTGACGTGGGGCAAGTGTTTCTGCACGGCGGAGCCGGATGCACCGAGAATAAAGATGGCACGTTTTCCGCGCCCGCCGGTCCCACCTTCTGGAATTGTGCGGCGTTTATCGATCCAAATGCGACCAATCTTGTTGCTGCTCGCGGCTATACTTTCGGTGATCTGCCGCGCATCATCGGCAACGTACGCAGTCAACGATATTTCAATGAAGACTTCTCCATCATCAAACGTTTGAGTCTTTTCGAATCTCACGCCTTAGTTCTGAAAACCGAACTCTTCAACGCATTCAATCGTCACACATTCAATCGACCTGACACCGGGCTTCAGGACAGTACACTGGGAGCGAGCTCCGGTACCGTAAACAATCCGCGCACCGTTCAGTTCACTTTGCGCTACGATTTCTGACGGTTTCTATCGCTGCGCGCAAGCGTTAGAATCGCTGTGTGCAAGGGAAAATGGCACCACTTATTGGAGCGGGGCTAGATATGTCAGCGCTCCTCGGTCGACCGTCGCGATCCACAACACTGACCGTGTTCTGTCTCCTGATATTCCTTTGTGTCGCAGTTGTCACTCGCGCCCAGAACGCCACAGTCGAAGAACAATTTCGCCAGGCTACCGACGCCATGAAGGCTGGTCGTCTCGACGATGCCGCGCAAACTCTTTCCTCCATCGTCAGCGCGTCGCCTACGTTCGCCGAGGCGCACCTTAATCTGGGGTTGGTGCGCGAGGAACAGGGCAAAAACGAAGAGGCCATCGCAAGCTTCCGGAAGGCGCTGGCTTTGAAGCCCCGCTTACGTGGCGCGAACCTTTTCCTTGGCGTCGCGCAATATCGGCTTAACGATCTCACCAATGCGCTCGCCGCGGTCCGCAAGGAGACCCTCTTCTACCCAAACGATGCGAACGCCTGGATGTGGGTCGGAGTCATTGAACTCGCGGCCAACAATCCGGGAGAAGCAGTTACGGCGCTCGACAAGGCCTACAAGCTGGCTCCGGACAATATAGACATCCTGTATCACCGCGGTCGCGCTCACCTCCTTGTCTCCAAAGCTAGTTACGAGCGCATGTTCCGCGCCGATCCAAAGTCTTGGCGTGTGCATCAGGTTCTTGCTCAGGCCGATTCCGAATCGGACCGGCATATGGACGCCATCTCCGAATATCAGACGGCGATTAAACTTGCGCCGCAGCAACCCGGCTTGCATGAAGAATTAGCATCGGAATATTCAAAGGCGGGAAAACCTGAAGAGGCCGAAACTGAACTCCGCCAGGAACTGGATATAGATCCCCACAGTGCTGTCGCGCTCTATAAGTTGGGAACTCTTCTGGTGGAGTCAGGGGACGCCGCCAAAGGCAAAACCGCGATTGAGACCGCTCTACGGGAACGCCCGGGTCTGAAAAACTCCACTTATTACCTGGGTAGAGCTGAGATGAGCCTCGGAAATAACGACGTGGCGGCCGAACGATTCAAGCAAGCAATCTTGTCGGACTCTGATCCCGAACTTATCGAGCAAAGCTGGTATCAACTGGCGATCGTGTATCGGAAGCTGCATCGCAATGACGAGGCACAGAAAGCATTGGCGACATTTCAGAAGCTGAAAGACGAAAACGCTGAACGGCAGCAACAGCGGCTCGACAGGAATCGCGAAACGCAAGACCAGGTGCACGCTTCGCCGTCTAATCCACCGAAAGATCCAGACAAGGACTAAGACTAGTCGTGCGTCGCTTGGCCACGATGGAGGATCCGTGAATTTTAGGATTTATTCTTTTTTTTGCCTGGCCTCACTGTTCATCTCTATTCCGACAGCGTTCGCTTGGCAACACCCTGTTTCGCCGTCGGCAAAAGAAGCGGTTCCGATCGAGGTTGTTGAATCTTCCGACGAGGTTCACGAATCGTTCGAGCAAAAACCGGCATTGCATTTTGCCGCAACTCGTTCGCCTTCGCTCACCATCGTCGTCGACGAAAGCAAGAAATATCAGCAAATGGACGGCTTCGGCGCCTCGCTGACCGACTCTTCGGCGTGGCTTCTGTCGCACAAGCTGACAGAGCAGCAGCGGAAGGAAGTGCTCGAGAAGCTTTTCAGCCCGAGCAAGGGAATCGGGCTAAGCATTTTGCGGCAGCCAATGGGAGCAAGCGATTTCGCCATCGAGGATTACAGCTACGATGATGTTCCCGCGGGGAAGACCGATCCCGAACTCAAAAAATTCACAATAGACCGCGACCGCACTTACATCATTCCGATCCTGCGCGAAGCGTTTGCCGTGAATCCGAATCTCAAAATCATCGCTTCGCCCTGGAGTCCTCCCGGATGGATGAAGACTTCGAGCTCCATGATTCAGGGTTCATTGCTGCCGGGGGCGTATGCGCCACTGGCAAAGTATTTCGTCAAATTTGTGCAATCCTACCAAGCCGCGGGAATCCCGATTTACGCCGTGACCATTCAGAATGAACCACTCAATATCCCCAACAATTATCCGGGTTTGGGCATGACCGCTCCCGAACAGACGGTGTTTCTGCGTGATCACCTTGGCCCGCAATTCCACGAAGCCGGTATCAAGAGCAAAATCCTGGTCTTCGACCACAATTGGGATCTGATCGATTTTCCAATCAGAGTCCTGAGCGATCCGGGCGCCGCTTCAGCCGCCGCAGGCATCGCGATTCATTGCTATGGCGGAAGCGTCAGCGCACAAACCGAACTGCACAACCGTTTTCCCGACAAGGATATCTGGCTCACAGAATGTTCCGGAGGCGATTGGCAGAAGGGGAAGCTGCTTGAGGAGCAGACCCGCCTGATTATCGGAGCGGTGCGCAACTGGGCGAAAAGCGTGGTCTTGTGGAATCTGGCGCTAAATCAGAATCATGAGCCGTATCTGGGCGGCTGCACTACCTGTCGCGGCGTGATCACCGTAAACGATTCGGCTTCGCCAGCGCAGGTAATCGAAACCGTGGACTTCACTGCCTTGGGCCATGCCAGCAAATTTGTGCAGCCCGGAGCATTTCGGATTGAATCGAACTCCTTCGGCCAGGGCAGCGTGGAAGACGTAGCCTTCCAAAATCCCGACGGCTCGATCGTTCTGCTGGTCTTGAACAGCAGTGGTTCAATCATGAAGTTCGACATTTCTTGGAAAGGCGAATACGCGCCGGCCACCCTCGGGCCGGGTGTCGTCGCCACCTTCCGCTGGACTACCTCGCAATAAGATAAGTTGATTTATTTTGCCGGCGGGAATTACTTCCCTGTCGTGCCTTTCTGGATCCTGCAGCAAATCGTCCAGTCAGCGTGGCTTCGGTTAGAATTGCGGTCTGGCCTCGCGGCTCTGGATTTCGCCGGCTCGGTCGAATTCCTTTTTAGCGCGGTCGGTCAACTTGAGCTGTTTGTATAGGCGCCCGAGCTGAAAATGCGCGGCTGCATTCTCTGGCTCCAGTCGCGCCGCTTCTTCCAGTTCCGGCTGTGCTTCTTTCGCCTTGCCTAACCGTAGAAGTACAGAACCCAGTTTCAGATGGCAGGAGGCGTTGTTCGGAGCGATCTGAACGGCCTTCTGCAGAGGCTGCAATGCGTCGCTCGCGCTGCCTTGTTCTAAAAGCAAGCTGCCAAGATTCAGGTACGGCTGTTCGCTCTGCGTCGGGCTATGCTCCTGCCATTTGATGGCGTCGCGGTAGGCGGCTAAGGCTTCATCCGGCTTGGCTTCAGATTCAAAGATCAGTCCCAGATTGTTTTCTGCTTTGGAGTGATGCGGCTCGAGCTTCAGAACCGTCAGGAAAGCATTCTTGGCGTCCGGCACGCGAGTCTGCGAGTAGTAAGCCCGGCCCAGGTAATACCATGCGTCGCTGTTGCCGGGCTCAAATTGAACGGCCTTTTCAAACCACTTGATCGCATCCGGGTAGTCGTCGAGCAACACATAATTCAGTCCGACAATCTTCAAATCCTCGCCGGTAGGTTTTTGAAAGGCCGCCGCCCGGGTGTAGATTTCCAACGATTCCTTCGGTCTATTTTCGCGATGTAATACGAAACCCAGCAGATAGAGCGCGCCCTGCGATTCCGAATGATTCCCAATGTAGCCTCGCAGCGCTCGCTCCGCGGCGGGAAACTCCTGCAGTTGAATCAGACACTTTGCTTCATACAGAAGCGCATCGGTAGACCCGGGCGAGGCATTTTCGATCTCGGCGAATCTCGCAGCAGCAGCTCGGTAGTCTTTTGCCGCGAAGCTGGCGACGGCGCGGTCATAATCGTTCAGGGACTGCGGCAAGGCCCAGACGGGACAACCGAAGACAGCGATGGCCACGCAGTAAAACCCATACCGCTGATAGGACTGGCGCGCCGGCATTATTTTATGGGTGTTTTCCGCGAATCGGTTTGCGCGGGTTCGTCGATTTGCAAAATCTGATCGCCCTCGACGTTCCTGATGAATTGAACGATTCCGCTCGGCCAGTCGATTTCGATTTCCTGCACCGTCTTGTCCGCTCCCAAGCCGAAGTGCACGCGCTTGTCGCTCGATGAAAGGTAGCTGCCGGAAGTGCTCACCGTGGCAAATTGTGGACCGCGGGTGCCGGTTAATTTTACCCGCGCGCCAATCGCATCGCGGTTGCTCTTATGCCCGACCAGCTTGAGCAGTATCCAATGATTTTCCGTAGCTGTCAGATTGTGCAAAACGTATGCCGGCCCGTCGTTCGTGGTGACCACAGCGTCCAGGCGTCCATCGTTGTCAAGATCGCCGATCGCCAGGCCTCGCGCGACCCACGATTGTTGAAACACGCTTCCCGATTTCGTGGACACGTCAACAAAGCCCTTTCCCGTGTTCCGCGCCAGCAGCATCGGTTCCCGATAGCGCAGATTCGGAAAGTTCAATTCAATGGTGTCTAGATCGTGGCCCTGCGCGATGAGCAAGTCTTTCCGGCCGTCATTGTCGTAATCGAAAAAACGAACACCCCACCCAGAATGCGTCATCGTCATTCGACTGATGCCCGACGCGGCGCTCGTATAGGTAAACGACCCGTCTCCATTATTCTGATACAGCGCATATCGTTGGTTTGCGAGATCGGTTACCACTAAATCCGGCCAGCCGTCATTGTTGTAGTCGGCAAAATCCACGCCCATGCCCGCATAGGTCCGCCCGTCAACGTCGACAGCAGTTTCCGACACCAGACCAACTTCTTCAAAAGATCCATCGCCCTTATTATGGTACAGAAATTGCACCATTGAGTCGTTGGCGATGAAGACGTCGATATGTCCATCGTGGTCGTAGTCGGCGATTGCGATTCCCAGCGCTTTTCCGGGTTTGCCCATCCCGATTTTCTCGCTGATTTCGGTAAACGTTCCATTCCCGTTGTTGTGGTACACCAACGGAGCGATGGGACTGAATAGGTCGGGATGACAGTAGGCGCGCCAGCCTTCCTTGTGATCGCCGCACCAGACGTCTTCGAAATCCCACTTCAGATATCGCAACACCACCAAGTCCAGGAAGCCATCGCCGTCCAGATCAACCCACGCTGCGCTTGTTGACCATCCGTTGCCTCCCACTCCGGCTTTGCCTGTTACATCGGTAAAAGTTCCATCGCCGTTGTTGTGGTAGAGCTTGTTTCCGCCATACGCGGTAACGAACAAATCCTCGTAGCCGTCGTTGTCGTAATCTCCGACCGCCACTCCCATTCCATATCCCGTCCCCTGCAGGCCCGCTTTTTGCGTCACATCCTCGAATGTGCCGTCCGGCTTTTGGTGATACAGCCGGTTCCAATACTTCGCATCCGTTTTTTGTGGAATCGTTCCCTTCGGCGTCGGATCGCCGAGCGGTGCACCGTTGACCAGGAAAATATCCAGACGGCCGTCATTGTCGTAGTCGAAAATCGCCGCGCCCGCGCCCATGGTCTCGGGCAAATATTTTTTTGCCGTGTGCGAAGCTTGATGTTTGAAGTGAACTCCCGAAGGGTCGGTTATGTCGACGAAATTGCCGGGGGTTTGCGAGTCCTGCGTCGCAGCGTCCGGGGTCTGCCGTTGTCTGGCGTCGAGGTTCGCAGCAACTAGGTGCAACATCCCCGGAACTGCAAGCCAGAAAACCAATTTGCGACGGCGGTAGTCGAAGCGCGCGGGTTTCGGCGGGCCGCTCACGGCGCGACAATTCCTTTTCCCTCTCTTACCATGTACATGCGGTCGACGGCCGGAATTGTGATCTCTTCTTTCGTTCCGCTCGGCCATTGAATCTCAACCTTATCCACTTTCGTCGCCGTCCCCAGGCCAAAGTGCAAGCGCTCGTCGGAACTCGATCCATAGCTTCCGCCGCTAAAGACATCGCCCCGTTGCCGGACTCCTCCGGCCGTGACCAGCGCTTTCGCGCCAATCGCATCGCGCGGACTCTTGGGGCCCCCTTCGAGTTTCAACGTAATCCAGTGATTCGAATTCTTGACCACATTGCGCAATAGAGTTGGCGTCGAATCCATGTTGTTCAGCACCACGTCGATGTGACCGTCGTTGAACAGATCGCCGAACGCCGCTCCCCGCGCGGAACGAACCACTGCCAGACCGCTTCCGGTCGCGGCCGGCACCTCGGCAAATTTCGATCCATCCAGATTGCGCAGCAGCAGCGGCCGCTGCGCCCAGGTGGTGCCCCAATCCTGTTTATCAACGCCCGGATACACGTGACCGTTGGCAACGAAAATGTCCGGCAGCCCATCGTTGTCATAGTCCAGGAAACCGGTTCCCCAGCCCAAAAACGGAATGGTCAGCGTCGCGATTCCCGCTCGAAAGCTGACATCCGTGAACGACGCATCGCCGTCGTTCCGGTACAAGGTGTTGTAATCATCCGAGAAATTCGTGATATAGAAATCAACCCTGCCGTCGCGATTATAATCGCCGACCGCTATTCCCATCGCCGCTTGCTCGCGCCCATCATCGTTTAACGCAAAACCCGAGATGTAGCTGATGTCTTCAAACGTTCCGTCGCGTTTGTTCCGGTACAGATATTTCGGTACGGAATCGTTGGCCACCACCAGATCAACCCAGCCGTCATCGTCCACATCGACAAACACGGAAGAAAATCCATAATATCCTTTGCCATCAGCGACTCCGGCTTTCACGCTGACGTCGGTGAATGTTCCATTGCCGTTGTTGTGAAATAAGTGGTCGCTCTCGCCCGGCAGGCCGCGGGGTCCGCACATCACCGCAACGCCACGAAACTGGCAGAATCCGGCCGGAATGCCGCCTTGGCCTGCGATGGGTGGATTGTCAGGATCGAATTTCGCGTAACCCGGCACAAATAGATCGAGATAGCCGTCGTGATCGTAGTCGCCCCACGTCGCGCCGGTCGACCATCCGCCGAGCGTCACTCCGGCTTTATCCGCAATGTCAGTAAACGTGCCGTCGTGATTATTGTGGTAAAGACGATTTTTCCCGAAGTTCGATACGTAAATATCGGGCCAGCCGTCATTGTCGAAGTCGCCGACGGCAACGCCAAAACCCCACCGATCATTGGCCAGGCCGGCTTTTTCCGTCACGTCGGTGAACGTGCCATCATGGTTGTTGTGCAAAAGCATCGCGTGCGGCGGCGTTTCCTTCCCTTTAAGCGCCGGAAACGTGGACCCGTTCAACAGATAAATATCGAGCCACCCGTCATTGTCATAGTCGAGCAGCGCCACGCCAGAACCCGGGGTCTCAAGAATAGTCCGTTTTTCCGGCCCCCCCGAGCGATGATGGAATTTGTCCAAGCCAGCCGCTTGGGTGATGTCGAGGAAAACGATCGGAGCCCCGTCCACAAACCCGCCTGCGGTAATCGGTCGCGAGAGTGAGTCTTTGACCGGCGCGTGCGCGCCGGCGGTACTCATTCCACCCTGTTGCTCGGGCGGATGCCCCTTTTCCGCCGGATCTTGTTGCCCCTGGGCAGAACCGAGAAGCACGGTTAAACAAATCGCCTGGGCTGCGATTGCGTGGGGGAAGAATAGAGATCTAAAGAATTGCGAGAATGGCATGCCGCCCCAATTACAAGTCGCCTGCGGAAACTGTATCTTCGCATACCGCATATGACCGGGTCTAACTTCCCGGGACCTAAGGTCTGTGGACGCCAGCGCCAGCAAGGCGCCAGGGTATTGGACAAGCGTCAACCTGCCGACGGCGCTCCGGTTAGACCCGCATTTTTTCCTGCCGCCGATAATGGCGGGAAGCTCCTCGACACACTGGAGATAGGGAGCCGGCGGGAGGGGTCGCTTCCTGTGGCCTGCGAGATGCAATTCGAGCTAACCCAGGCTGCTACTTAATAGAAATACGATAGCCAGTTGGTGCGACCAGAGCATCCAAGGCTTGCCATGGCAAGAAAATACACGAGGAAATGGGGAAGCGTCATCGGCCGGGCCGCAGGCGTGCTCGTCATCGTCGCGGGGGTTCTTCTGGCCGCGAGCTTGTGCGCCGGCGCTTCACAGACTGACAGCCTTCCCAACATTTTCGATCCGCACTCGACGCCGGCAGACTCGATCTATCATCTCTCGCTTTTCGTCCTGGTCATCACTGGCTTGATTTTCCTCGTTGTCTTCACCCTATTAACCTACGTCGTCGTGAAATTTGGGAACCGGGCGGCGGATGATAAACGCGAGCCGGCCCAAGTGTATGGAAGCACACAGATTGAGTTGGCCTGGACCGTAATTCCCGTCCTTATAGTCGTCGTACTGTTTCTGGCTACAGCGCGCGTGATTCACGCGATCCAGGACGCTGCGAAACCCGCTTCGGCTGTGGAAGTGACCGCCATTGGGCACCAGTTTTGGTGGGAGTTTCGCTACCCTGCGCTGGGCATCGCGACGGCGAACGAGCTGCACATTCCGGTCAGCGATCCCAGCCACCCCACGCCCACATTCCTAAGGCTGCTTTCCGCGGACACCGATCACAGTTTCTGGGTTCCTCAGCTCGCAGGAAAAACCGACCTGATTCCGAATCGCGTCAACGAAACGTGGATGGACCCGCACCGGACAGGCCTGTTTCTCGGGCAATGTGCGCAGTACTGCGGGACGCAGCACGCGAAGATGCTTCTGCGGGTTTCCGTTGATAGTGCAGAAGACTTCGAAGCCTGGGTCAGAACTCAAAAGCAGTCCGCGAACCAGGATGAGCGGGAGATCGCAGGCAAGCGCGTGTTTGAAACTACGGCTTGCGTAAGTTGTCATGCGGTCGCGGGCACGAATGCGACGGGGCATTTCGGCCCCGATCTGACTCACCTGATGAGCCGCCGCACGATCGCGGCTGGCGCTGCTCTAAATACAACGGAAAACCTTCGGTTATGGATTCAAAACCCTGACGCCATCAAACCCGGTTCGCTCATGCCCGCCATGAAACTGAGCGACGCCGATCTGGACGCATTGACGCGTTATTTGGAGACACTTCGCTAGGGTAAAGATTGGGGGACCAGCTATGTCGTCGGACGTGATGGCCATTCAAACCGCAGCGGTCTCGCGCCGGCCATGGCTTGAGGGATTGCATGAGTGGGTGACGACGGTCGATCACAAGCACCTGGGCATTCTCTATATCCTCTACGCGCTCCTGTTCCTGGTCATCGCCGGTGTCGAAGCCCTCATTATCCGTATTCAGCTGATACACGCGCACAACGATTTTGTGTCGCCGCAGGTATTCAACCGCATGTTCACCATGCATGGCACGACCATGATTTTCTTCGTGGTCATGCCCGTCTTGTTCGGATTTGCGAACTATCTGATTCCTTTGATGATCGGCGCGCGGGACATGGCATTTCCCCGCCTCAACGCGTTTAGTTTTTGGCTGACTGCGCTGGGAGGAATTCTTCTCTACTTCAGTTTTGTTGGCGGCAGCGGCCTGTATGGCGCGGGAAATGCACCCGACGTTGGATGGTGGGCCTACGCTCCGCTGACTTCGCACGCGTTTTCCCCGGGTCACAGTTCTGACTACTGGACCGTCGCGCTGCTGGTCTCCGGCTTTGGCAGCATTGGGACCGGCATAAATCTCATCGCCACGATCCTCTCGATGAGGTGTCCCGGCATGAAGCTGAGCCGTATGCCATTGATGGCGTGGCTCACTCTAGTGATGTCGGGCTTGGTACTGGTTTCGCTTACGCCTCTTTCGGCGGCGCAGCTCATGCTGCTCGTCGACCGTTACTTGGGCGGACATTTCTTCGATACCCAGGCTGGCGGGTCGGCACCCCTCTGGATGCATTTTTTCTGGATCTTCGGACATCCTGAGGTGTACATCCTGGTGATTCCGGCCTTTGCGTTTGCTTCCGAGATCATTCCGGTATTTTCGCGCAAACCTATCTTCGGCTATCCGGTGATGGTTGGAGCCACGGTGTCGATCGGCTTTGTGAGCATGAGCGTGTGGGCCCACCACATGTTCACCATCGGGATGAATTCCTACTCCAATGCCTTTTTCGTGCTGACGACGATGGCGATTGCGGTTCCCACCGGCATCAAGATTTTCAACTGGCTCGGCACCATGTGGGGCGGGAAGATCCAGTTCAAGACACCGATGCTGTTCAGCATCGGATTTCTGTTCCAGTTCTTGATCGCCGGTCTCACCGGCATCATGTTGGGCGCAGCGCCTTTCAATTGGCAGCTTAGCGGTTCCTACTTTGTCGTCGCGCATTTTCACTACGTGATCGTGGGTGCAATCCTGTTCTGCGTTTTCGCCGCATTTTATTACTGGTTCCCGAAAATGACCGGAAGGATGCTCTACGAGTCTCTCGGTAAAGTCCATTTTTGGCTGTTCGTAATCGGATTTCACCTGACGTTTGACGTCATGCACGTTCCTGGCATGCTCGGAATGCCGCGACGCATTTACACCTACGAGCCCGGGCGCGGTTGGGATACCTTGAACCTGATCGTCACGATCGGCGCGTTTATCCAGGGTATTGCCACGCTGGTGTTTATCGCGAACCTGGTTCTTTCCTATTTCAAGGGGCCCAAAGCAGGGAACGATCCCTGGGACGCCTGGACGCTTGAGTGGTCGGTAGATTCGCCTCCGCCGGCTTACAACTTTGCTTCGATTCCCACCGTCGCCAGCCGGCGCCCACTGTGGGACCTCAAACACCCGGAAGATCCGGACAGCCACTACGACTGAAGGGAGGAATCGATGAGCGCCGTCACGAGCCCAATCGCCCAGCCGCCGATAGCCTGGAATCTCCCCTATCGGGGCAAAGTCGCCATGGCCTGCCTGATCATTGCGGAGTCGGCCATCTTCACGATATTCGTTGTGGCCTATCTGTTCTACATAGGCAAGAGCCTCACCGGACCAACTCCCCGCGAAGTGCTCGAGACGCCCATCTTCTTCACGGTTTGCTTGTTGTCGAGCAGTTTCACCATTCATTTTGCCGCAAGAAGTCTCGAACGCGGGAAACGAGGAACGTTTCTCGGTTTGTGGTTCCTCACGATCGCCTTAGGCGGTCTCTTCCTTTACGGCACCGGCCGGGAATGGCACCGGCTGATCTACCAGCACGGTCTGACCATCTCTAGCAACCTTTTTGGAACGACCTACTACTCGCTTGTTGGTCTGCACGCCACGCACGTCACGGTAGGTTTAATCATGCTCAGCGTGGTGCTGCTGTTCGGATTGGCAGGCCGAGTCGGCCCGGAGCAATCCGCCCGCGTTGATGTTCTCTCCATGTACTGGCACTTTGTCGATGCCGTGTGGGTCGTCGTTTTCACCGTGGTTTACATTTTGGGTCGCTGAGGAGAATGGATGGAAACGCTGCCACCCGCGGAACCAATGGAACAAAGCCGTCACGCGCCAAGCCAGATCGAAATGCCGGCATCGACCGCGTGGCCTCTGGTTCTGGCTTTCGGAGTAACTCTGGTCTTCGCGGGACTCCTGACGAGCGCTGCAATGAGTGTCCTCGGCGCGGTGCTTGCGATCTCTGGCAGCGTTGGCTGGTTCCGGGAAGTCTTCCCGCACGAGCACGAAGAGGTTGTGACGGTCGTTCCTGAGGATCTGGTCATCGCTACGGAGCGCCACCTCGTCGAGCGCCTTCCGGTGGCCCCAGAACAAGTGCGCGCATGGCTTCCACTTGAAACCTATCCGATATCGGCTGGCGTGAAGGGCGGCTTGGCGGGAAGCGTAGCCATGGCCGTCCTCGCCTGTCTCTACGGTCTGCTGAAAACCGGAAGTATCTGGTATCCGATCAACCTTCTTGCCGCCGTTGTCTACGCTCCTTCCGAGGTGCCGTCAATTACGCAATTGAATTCCTTTCACGCGGGAATCTTTTTCCTTGCCGTCGTCTTGCATCTGGTCACCTCGATCCTGGTGGGATTGCTCTATGGTGCGACCCTTCCCATGTTCGGGCGTCATCCCATTGTGCTAGGCGGCCTGGTCGCTCCGGTGCTGTGGTCGGGGCTGCTGTATTCCATTATGGGCATTCTCAATCCCGTGCTTGGGAGCCACATCGACTGGGTCTGGTTCATGGCCTCGCAGTTTGCCTTCGGTATCGTCGCGGGCCTTGAGGTCTTGCGTCAGTCACGTGTGCCGACACACGAGAACCTGCCCTTTGCCCTGCGCGCAGGAATTGAAGCACCCGGTCTGATGTCGCCGCGCCAAAACGGGGAGAAACGCCCGTGATCACCGCCCGGAATTTGTCCGTGACCGCGGCGCTTGCGGTGACCTTGCTCAGCGGGTGTGGCACGTCGCACGGCCGGCCGCGCGAAGGAGCTGAAACTCTCGCTCCGAATGAGATTCTGGATTTTGCGACTCTGTACGCTGAAAACTGCGCGGGATGTCACGGGGCGGAAGGGCGTGGAGGAGCAGCCATTGCGCTCGCCAACCCGGTGTATCTGGCGATCGCGGACCAGGCTGCGATCCGAAACGTTGTCGCCAACGGTGTGCGCGGAACTTCCATGCCGGCCTTCGCCGAGAGTGCCGGCGGAATGCTGACCGACAAGCAGATCGATGTACTCACGACCGAACTCCGCTTGCGTTCGAGCCGCCCCTCTGACGTCGACGCCGCGAGTCTGCCTCCCTACGCCCAAAAATCCAAGGGCAACGTTTCTGAAGGAGAAGTTGCCTATAAGACCTACTGCCAGTCCTGTCACGGCCCGGACGGCCGCGGCGGACCAAAGGGCAGCTCGATCACCGATGATTCTTTTCTGGCCCTGGTCAGCGATCAGGGGCTGCGCACCGCGGTCATCGCCGGCCGTCCTGAATTGGGTGCGCCGGACTGGCGCGGAAATCTGCCCGGCAAGCCCATGTCCGATCAGGAAATCACCGACGTCGTTGCCTGGCTCGCCTCACGGCGGGTTAAAAATCCGGGCAAACCTTATTCCATCCGAGACCAAGCGCAGCATCCTTAGGAGCTTTCCGATGTCGAATGAAACTTTTCTCTCCCGCCGCGGCCTCCTCATGAAGCTGGGAATTTTATTTAACGGAATGGTCGCTGCCGCGATTGCGGTGCCGATGGTGCGGTTTGTGCTCTCCTCAATCACTCGCGGACGCTCGAACGCATACCTTGCCTGGGTACCTCTCGGACCGGTCAGTAAATTCCCCGAGGGCGAAACGCGCCTCGCCACTTTCCGCAATCCCAACGTGATGCCCACCGACGGCAAGACGGTCGACACCGCCTGCTGGGTGCGACGTGTCGACGGCGATCAATTCCAGGTTTTTGCGGTCAACTGCGCGCACCTCGGCTGCCCGGTTCGCTGGTTTCCGCAATCCGGATTGTTCATGTGCCCTTGCCATGGCGGAGTGTATTACCGGGACGGCTCGCGCGCTTCTGGCCCGCCGGAGCGCGGGCTGTTTGAATACCCCTACAAAGTGCAAAACGGCCTGGTCACCATTCAGGCAGGCGAGCTGCCCACACCCGGGGCGGCAGTCGCCGCTCTTTTCGGAAAGAAACCGCCATGCGCCTGATCTCGGAAATCGGCGAATGGTTCGAACGGCGCTTGCAGCTTGCTGCTTCGGTTCGCGAAACGGCGGAGCATCCCGTACCGCGCAATACGGCGAGCTGGTGGTATGTGTTCGGGAGCGCCGCGCTGACCGTCTTCGTCCTTCAGCTGGTCACCGGAATTCTGCTCGCGATGATTTACGTTCCTTCCGCCGGCGAAGCGTGGACCAGTCTCCAGTCTCTGAACCACGACGTGACTCTCGGCTGGTTTATCCGGGCGCTGCATGGCTGGGGTTCGAACTTCATGGTGGCGATCGTTCTCATTCACATGGTGCAGGTCTTTCTGTTCGGCGCGTATAAATTTCCGCGGGAACTTACCTGGATCGTCGGCGTCTTTCTTTTGCTTATGACTCTGGGTATGGCTTTCAGCGGCCAGGTGCTGCGCTTCGATCAAGACGCCTACTGGGGATTGGGAATCGGAGCCTCGATCGCCAGCCGCGTCCCCATCATCGGCCCGCTCGCCGTAAAGTTGATGCTCGGTGGGCCGATTATCGCGGGCGCCACGCTCTCACGATTTTTCGCGCTGCATGTCTTCGTTATTCCGGGAATGCTGATCGGGTTTGTCTCGCTGCATCTGTTGATGGTGCTGAAGCTTGGAATTAACGAATGGCCGATGCCCGGCCGCGTCGTGAAAAAGGCTACCTACCTCACCGAGTACCACGAATTGACAAAGAAGGATGGCGCACCGTTTGTCCCTTATGCCGTCTGGAAAGATCTGTTCTTCGCCGCGTTCGTCTTGCTGGCGGTCGGGGCATGTGCCGTGTACTTCGGCCCGTTCGGTCCAACCGGCCGCCCGGACCCAACGATTATCCAGACGGTACCGAAGCCTGACTACTTTTTCCTGTGGCTCTACGCATTGCTCTCGCTGCTGCCTCCTTCGATGGAGACGCCCGCGCTTCTTGTCGGACCAGTCGTTGTCCTCTTGATTCTGCTGCTGCTTCCTTTTCTGTCGGGGGAAGGAGAAAAAAGCTGGCGCCGCCGTCCCATTGCCGTTCTCACAACTTTGCTGATTGCGATCTCGCTCGGAACACTTACGCATCTGTCCGGCTACACGCCCTGGAGCCCGCACATGAATGCCTGGAGCGGCGATCCTATACCAGATCAATTCCTGCGCGGAAGAACCGCTCTTGAACGGCAAGGCGCTCTCGTGTTTCAGGTCAAGCAGTGCAGGAACTGCCATTCCCTCGGTGCAGCGGGCGGGCAGCGGGGCCCGGCTCTGGACAGCGTTGCCGTGCGGCTCACCAAAGATCAGCTCATCCGCCAAGTCATTCAAGGAGGCGGCAACATGCCGGCATACGGGAAGAACCTGAGTCCGGCGGAAACGGCCGCGCTGGTGGCATTTCTTGAAACTCTGCACCCGGCGGGGCAGGCTCCGGCGCGCGATGCATCGCGGGACGCCGCGCTCGGCGTAAGTCAGCAACGAACCAATCCCGCCCGGCCATAGAGCCTCTATGCCATCGCAAGTTCAACTCGCACTGGCGTCGTGGACGCCTCCGGTTCCACTCACCCTGGCATTGATTCTCGCGGCGTCTTTGTACTTGCGCGGGTGGATTCATCTTCGATCCGTTTTGATTCATGCCATTCCGGCTTGGCGCGCGGCCAGTTTTGTTCTCGGCCTGTTCCTGATCTGGATCGCGCTCGGTTCACCTTTGGCCGCACTCGACGAAGAGTTGCTCACAATCCACATGGTCGAGCATCTCCTGCTCATGACCTTCGCGCCTCCTCTGTTATTGCTTGGCGCGCCGGTCATGCCCTTCTTGCACGGTGTGCCGCGGCAGTTGGTTCAATCCGTCCTCGGTCCGCTGTTTCGATGGCCGCCGCTCCACTGGCTGGGCCGCGTGATCACAGAACCCGTGTTTTGTTGGCTAGCCGCGGCCGCGGCGCTTCTTGGATGGCACATTCCCGCAGTGTTTGCGCTGGGGTTGCAATCAGAGTCCTGGCACATCGTCGAGCACGCTTGTTTCCTCGCAGCCGGATTCCTTTTCTGGTGGCCCGTGGTTCAGCCTTGGCCCAGTGTCTCGGTCTGGCCGCGATGGTCGATCCTCTTGTACCTTTTTCTCGCTACGCTGCCCTGCGACATCCTCTCGGGATTCCTGGTGTTCTCCGACCGCATCGCCTACCCGAACTACTCTTCCAGGCTGCGGCGGTTCAGCATGCCCGTTCTCGAAGACCAGCAGGTCGCCGGTGCCCTGATGTGGACCTGTGTCACGTTTGTTTACCTCGTACCCGCGGTGATTCTCACCATGCGGCTACTCGCGGCGCGGCGTTCCGGCGAGAATCATTTGCCGCAGTCGGAATTGGGTGGCGGTTCGCTATCGCAATTCTTCCGCAGTCACAGTTGAGTGCGGTTCCTCGGTTAACCGAGGCCGAAGTCTTGGACTCACACTCATCACGTTCCTTGGAGAGCCCGATTTCCAGATCGATGATTCTTGTCACAACTTTGCCGTCGGACCTGCTATTCCTGATTACATCGCCACTTTGGGTCACGTGAAGTTTCTTAAACATCAGCGCGTGACTGATGAATTTGGTGCCGTCGAATATTGCAACGAAGGCGGGGGCAGAAGAATCCGGCTGTATGACAAGTTCAAACAGATCCAAGCACATGATGAAAAGCGAAATGTTCCTGCTCGTCAACGACGTATCGCCCGTGGCACAGCGGCAGAGGGCACAGTAGTCCCCCCGTTTCTGGATCGTCAGTGAGTCTGGGTAGGTGCAGCCTCTTGATCTGCCGCAATAGCCGGAGGCATGAGAAAGCGTCGTGGAGACCGCAAGAAGCTCATGAGCGTATAACGAAGCAGGCGCAATTGGTCGGTCTTCGACACGCCGTAAGCCTTCATGGCCACGGCCGCAGCAATGGAAAAACTTACGCCAAGATTAAGCGTAAACGTCAACGCTATGCCGAACACGGTGTGAATAAACCATCCACGATACAGCCAATCCTTCCCAAGACTTGCCGCCGCCAGTGCGAGGGTCCCCGTGGAGAGCGTCACGTGGCGAACGTCAAGTGGTATTCCGATAAAATGCCCGATCGCCGGAACAAATCCCAGCAGGAAGCCCAGGACGATTGAGGTAGTCCAGCCGGAGAGATTGGTTTCCACCGTATCCGCTAACCTCTTCATGCGTTCTTGACCCCACTTCAAGCCCAGCGGGTGCTGGGCGATAGCTGCTGGAAAGTGATTGAACGTCGCAAAGTTCTCGAACCAGCCACCAGCCAGAGCTGAAATCCAGAGGATTAGCCCAGTCAGAGCGGCATAAATCATCGTCCCTGAAGCCAGTGGATCCAGCGTTTCATAGACATGTTCCGCGCGCGAAATTTCCAAGTACGGATGCGAGAAGATGAGAACCCATAGGTGGGCAAGCGCGATGCATCCGAAGCACACGGCCAGCAAGTTGCCGGCAGCAGAGGCAATTTGGCTACGAGTGATTCGACTAATGAACTCCGCTAATCTCTCCAGCCGCGCTCGCCCTCCGGCGGTGCGCACAATCCCGGCGAAAGTTGCTGCCGTTACCGACGGTTGCTTTGTGGCGAGTGCAAGATGAAAGTGCTGCAACACAATGAAACTTGCTGCAAAATTCGTCCCCGCCACGATGCCTTCGACGAAAGGCGGAAAGTGTGCCTCAACAATTCGCATCTTTATTGCTGCCGTCAACACCGTCAGGAATCCGCCACCCAGGGACGCTTTCCAAATTCCCAGGTATTCGCTCCGCGAGTTGGCGATGTAATGCTCTCCGGTCTTACCGGTCCGCTCGACTATCTTGCGTGCGATCAGCGCGGAATTTTCGCGGAAGAGCGCCCGCAAGCTTGAGTCTTCGCGTCGGGCGTTCATCACGTCGTTGAGCAGGCGTCTGACGGCGACGATCATCTGATGTCGCTCGGCGACGAACAGAACCTCGGCGATACTATCCATGCGAGCTATGGCACGTTCAATCGTTCCAATGTCGAACACGAGAGAAGTGCTGACTCCGGTTTCTTCCATGCGCTGGTGTACGTACTCCATTTCGGCACGGCAATGCTGGGCCTTACCGCGCCAGCTCTCAAGGACGGACGCAGCGCCGTCTTGCCGAATGAGTTCTCCGGTGATCTGCTGAAGCTGGTAGAAGGGAGAGTCTTCGATGGTTCCACGATGGCTACGAGTCCGCAATCCTGGCGACAGGCCGATTCCCACCACGTGCACTGCCAGCAACTGCAATGCCTGCGTCAAGTCTTCTCTCTGCCTGCCCCACGCGTCTGCGTCATTCACCGGTGAAATCAGCCGCGCCATTCGCTCAAAGGTCTCATCCGACAGTGCGATCAGCCGCTCAATAGCTTTGCTCGTGGGATACAGCCGGAAAACGAATTTTGAAAGGTCCGTATCCTCCCGTGCCGAAGGCAGAAGCTTCTCCATCAACCGTCGCCATGCCTCAGACCACAAACTCTCCCGAGGATTGAGACCCGCCTCAGCAAACAGTTCGACGGATCGAATCTCGGATAGGATTTCCCGTGTTCCCTGCTGAAATCCAGCCCGCAGTTCACTTCGGGACTCCATCATCGCTAGTACGGTTTCCAACCGAGTCGTGTTCTCGCGCCCGGGCGAGGGCAAGGAAGCGGCGGTCCACTCTCTTAGTTGGATAAATGCGTTTAGGCGCGTCGCCAGTTCTGTGCCGCAGATGAAGTCCTGGACGATAGAACTCAAGGATTCGACGCTATGCTCCTCGCGTTTTTCGGGCGGAAAAAAACTGAGTATCAACTCTCGCGTCTGTTGCGGCGTTTGTTTAGCCATGTAAAGCACTTGCTTTTCGCCTCCGGAAACGTCAAAACGATGCCAGTAGCGATGTCGGTCACATCTCGATAGGTTTTTAGTTGAGCCCGAATGTTCGGGTTCGGCGGAGCAAAAACATGCTCCCACACACCCCAGCTCCCAAGGATGCCGCTAAGGTTCCAATTTTTGACATGGCCAGTTGCGTCCCCTCACCGAAGGCCAGATTTGCGATGAATAACGACATGGTGAAGCCAATTCCGCAAATCCAACTTGCGCCAAAGATCTGGCCCCATGAAAGGTCTGAGGGACGTTGCGCCAGGCGGGTTTTTGCTGACAACCAGGCGACCAAACATATACCCAGGGGCTTGCCGATGAACAACCCCAGGGCCGCACCTAGAGTGGCGGGATGCTGCATCGCCGACCCACCATTTCCTAGGATCCGTACGCCCGCATTTGCAAAAGCGAACAATGGCATCACAACAAAGCTAACCCAGGGGTGAAGGTAGTGCTCGATGCGGTGTAGCGGTGATTGGATAAGCTCACATTGAGCTTCGAGTGTATGGATGGCGGTATGGGCCTCAAATGAATTCGGGCGTGCAGTTTCGAACTGATCAAGAATCCGGCGGCCTCGCTGAAGAAAAAGATCGCGGTCCACATAGGACCGCGCCGGGACTGTGAACGACAGCAGAACACCAGCCACGGTTGCGTGTACTCCTGACTTAAGTACGGCGCACCAGATGCAGATCCCAATCGCTGCGTAGAATGCCGGCTTACGAACGCCTAGCAGGTTTGCTCCGAAAGATAGAGCTACTCCAGCAAGCCCAACAGCCAGACTGAGAACCTGAATTCGATCGGTATAGAACAGGGCGATTACAAGCACCGCGATAATGTCGTCCACGATGGCCAGAGCCGTAACAAAAATCTTGAGAGATACAGGAACGCGACTCCCGAGCAGGGCAAGTACACCCAATGCGAACGCGATGTCAGTGGCCATCGCGATACCCCATCCCTTTTGCGCAGGGCTGCCATACGTAACGGAGACGTAAACGAGTGCAGGGACAACCGTTCCACCGAGGGCCGATATGAATGGGAACGCGGCTTGCTGTAAAGAAGATAGCTCGCCGATCAGGACCTCCCGTTTGATTTCGAGGCCCACCAGGAAGAAGAAAATAGACATAAGCCCGTCGTTAATCCATTCGAGACGGGTCTCAGATAAAAAGAACCGGCCGAATCCGATAGAGACTTGCGTATTCCAGAGCCCCGCATAGGTCCGCTCCCAAGGCGAGTTAGCCCAAACGAGGGCCGCAAGAGTGCTCGCGAGAAGCAGAATCCCGCTGGCGGCCTCCAGCCTCGCAAAACGCACAAATGGACTCGTGAGCACGTCGATAGGCAGGGTCGGGGGCCTCAAAGCCCGAATGTTGTCTGACATAATGATTCCATATATCGACGCGCTATTCCCCGTGCGATGCCAACTCAGCTCGTCGCTTTGACCAGGCAAGGCGATCCTGCGCCTAGCACTCTTCGATAGAGCAGAACATTATCCTTTGAATCGAATCAGGTTGCATACGCAAAAACCTGGTACATATCCGACTTTTGCACACCGTTTTTCTTGTCCTCGACGTCCCGCCTAAGTATCTTGCATTTCGTGTCGAGAATGGTCTCTACTACTCCAAAGGGCGTCAAGAAGGAAAATATCGGGCCTAAGCTCGAACCGTGACCAATCGAATATGCGAGCGGCGAGGGGATCGGACATAGCCATCGCCAAATGGAATTTTTGACAAAAGAGTTGCCAGCCAAGTAATTCCCGACCGAATAGCTTGCTGTCGCTTGCTCTCACGTGATCCTGCCGGCGACCAACGGCGCACCGGTGTTCTTGGCGGGAGTGGCTCCGCTGAGGCGATTGTATTCGTCGAGCGTCAACCGCTGCTTGCGCTTCCGCTGTGCCTCTAGTTAGTGCATCGGTGCCGGCGCTACCCGGGGATGCATCAATATCTCGTCCGCCTATGGAAGCATCGGCGCTGCTGGGGCATCCGTTTATGTAGCCAGCAAACATGCAATCGAAGGACTGACACGCGAGCAGGAGAGCCAACAAAGCACGGTCTCGTTTTCCTCTTAGCCGCTCGCGATCAGGCGCTTGCCAAAGCGCTTGGCCCCTGCTTTGCAGTCAGCCAGCTGCCAAGGCGAACGCCTAACTTCTTCACGCCTTTAACGCGACGAATACCCGCTGCCAGGTCGGGACTCAGCAGACCGCAATCGGCTGCCTCATACGCGAGCCGGCGCACGGCACCCAGTCGTAGATTGACGGTGCCGGGGGCGAGTTGACGGGATTCGAGATGAGACCGATAACGCAAGACCACGATCCTGTTGAAGGCCAAGCGTGGTTCCGAGCAATACCAGTCAACGAACTCATCGATGGCGTGACGATATCCCCGCTGCGCATCCTGAGAAGTGAGGCTGTTCAGGACTGCGGTTTTGGCGTGTTCTAGGTCGGGCAAGCGCAGGATGGACTTGGTGATGTTGCGCCTTCTTCTGGAACTTGGCTTCTGTTTCATGACCGGTGGCCTCCGAACCACCGATCCATGATCAGAGTAGTGCCGCGCGCTGTGAGGTGAGAGTTGCCCATGACTCGGGTCGAATGTCGAGCGTACTGCCAATCGGTCGTAACTGCGAAGCGCACAGAAAGCATCTGCCTTCTGCGCGCTCCCTGTTTTCCTGCTGACTCTTACTGAAGCGAGATTGCTTAGCGCAATCGTGCTGGCGTGCCGGTCCGGATTCAAACGCCGGGTGGAATTCCTTGAGTTGAACGACTCAGGGACGAGCTTCGTAGACGACGTTGAACGGTGTTTCCGCAGCTCGCCGGAAACGGCTGAAGCCGGCTGCGGTGGTCACCTCGCGAATCCGCTTTTCGCCGGACTGCGCGCCCAGGCACAGCGCGACTTCCTGCGAACGCGAACAGGGCGTGCACAACAAAGTTGAAAAAGAGTAGTACACGCGGCCCACCGGATTTAGGTTGTCCTTCAGATCATCGTTGGCAAACGGTTCGACGATCATCCATGT
>Ga0210406_10000222_pt1 | contig 86307 bp, 95 predicted proteins | sample IncBWC30MmetaG_FD_155454 | JGI IMG/M metagenome (GOLD analysis project Ga0210406, IMG submission 155454) | Forest soil microbial communities from Barre Woods Harvard Forest LTER site, Petersham, Massachusetts, United States - Inc-BW-C-30-M | ecosystem: Environmental > Terrestrial > Soil >...
TGGCATTATCTCGGCGAAGGGGCGCAACGGCACGGCCGAGCTGTTCAAGATCATTGCTGACGAGAAGGATGCCCGGATACCCGCGGCCGCACGGTTCAGCCTTGATGTTCTGGCCCGCCAACACGCCACGATCGCGGCAGAGATCGGAGCTATCGAGAAGCGCATCCACGCCTGGCAGTCTTGGGGTCCCATTTCTCAGGCTCGCTGCCCGTGCGTTCGTAACCACGGCGTGACGTCGCGATGTCAAGCGTCGCGATTCGATCGAGCGAGCCAACCTCCTTGGCGACCTCGATTGCTGCGATGATGGCGGTCTGCGTGTAGACAACGGCCGGATAGGGCTTCAGGATGCACTGATGAATCCGGAATGGCCTATCACGCCCGCCGAAGCTCGCTACGTCGATAATAGCCGCGCCGGTAATCTGCTGAAACACACCGGATTTCCCTTCGAAGATCGGCGCCGGCCCGGTCAGTCCTGCGCGCGCCAGCCGCACGGCAAACATTTCATCCGGACGTCTGGTCGCGCGCCAAGAGCGGCGAAGCTGGAAGCTGATGGGCCATTGAAAAACAATCAATAAAAATCAATGGCAAAGCGCGGAGAGCGCGAGGGTGCGGGACGCGAGAAGGGCGTTTCGCTGATGTCGTGGCGAGGCTATGGATCGGGCCGCTTAAGTCCGGCCATGATCAGTCCAAGGGATAACAGTTCGAGCGCCTTCCGCGCAGCCGCCAAGGCGGTTTCGCCCGGCACGGTGGCACCGTGCTCTTCGCCGAGCACCGCACGCGCGGCTTTCAGGCGGTCGTCTATTTCATTGTCAGATAGCGGTTTTTTCGACAAATGTCCGAGCCGGTTGAATTCGCGATCGAAATGGCGTTGCTCAGCCAGTTAGCTATCGCCGTTATCGTCGCCTGCTGGGGAATTGGCAACGCCTTCCAATGCGCTGACAAGGCTTGCAAATGCACGCTCGGACTCAATCGTATGTTCTAGTTGGATCGGGTTGTCCCTGTCGCCCGCGATCTGGTGCGGCAGGATTTTCCCGAGTAGCGCCATGAACGACGCGGAATTGTCGGTGGCCTGCTTCCTGAGATAGCCAACCATCCCGTCGGGACCGCCAGCCTGATGCGCAGCCTCAAGGATGGCTTCCTTGAGCTGCATCGTGATCTTGTTCGGTGTGCCTGGCTTACGCCCAGCGCCCTCGCGCTTGCCGCCCCGCATCGTTTGATTCCTTTGACTGTTTTTTCAAAAGCCTCGGCTTGCTCCGCTACCCGCACGTTACCCGGCGTCTAATATGACACCATTCGCTCCGATCTAAAATACGGACGCACAAAGACAATGACAGACGCGGGCATATGACTGGTCATCAGATGCCAGCATCAGCAGCGCAGCGGATTGCGCTCAAGGAAAATAACTCGGTAGTGCAATAATTACGGATTGGTAATGTTGGAAATGTCTGTTTCCAAATGGCGCATCATCTGTTTCCAAACGGCGCATGTCCTGTTTCCAAATGGAAACAGACTTTCCCGGAAACTGTTTCCAAATGCTCCATACGATATCTAGTCTTATCTATGTCTATGTTTAGTCTGTAGTCTTAATAGATATGAGGTACCCATACCTACACCCGTAACAGCTTAACGATTGGCGATTTCCTGGGACGACGTTCGACTGTAATCAACCCACGACGTTCCAACTCGTTTAATGCGTGCGACTTCCCTTTCCGGCCTATACCGTCCATTTCAAGCATGCCGTTTGCCAGCTTGATTGGCCCGCCATTACCTTTCCAATGTAAGTAGAGCAGGTGCAGTGCCAGTAAGCAGGTTTGCCCGCTGGCACCGGAAAGGGCTTCAACCCACTGCCAAGGCACCCGGACGAAATGCTGGCGCCGTTTTTCCAACTTGCGCGGTTCGACTGCTCTCCGTTCCAGCAGCGCAATGTTGTCCGACAGTCGCAGGTTCTCGATATCAAATTCGTCAGTCATTGCCGTTTCCGATTAGTCCCATAACCCGTTCCCACATCACGCTGCCGCGCTTGTCCATGTACCGATCCGGCCACCGCGTGATTTCCACGTCAGTGCCCAGCTCAAAGCCGCCCAGAACGATCCTACTGGCCTCGGCCATGGCGGCGCGCATCGTCTCAACGTCTGCACCCAGACCCTGCTCGGGCGCGCAGATCAGAACGGCGTCATGAACCGGCGCGCAGATCTCAACACCCCGTTCAACGGCGAGGCAGCATGCCAGCCGCAACATCTCGGCGCCGTTAGCCTGCATAGGGAAGTTTCGCAGCGAACGCGGGTTGGAAATTTGGCCAACATGTACGTGCCAACCGAACACCGTGTACAGCGAACCGCGCAACATGGCGTGATCAAGTGCTGCGTCAGACCATGCCCAAAACCGGCTGTACGTCTCGCGGTGCATGCGCAATAGATCGCGCGCGACGATCGGCGGCTGGCCGATACGTGCCGCCAGCGATTCCGCTTCCATTCCGTACTGGGTTGCAAGCACGCACTGTTTGAACAATTCGCGCGGACCGGGGTGCGAAGCCTTGGTAGCGTTGTCCGGGACCGCTCTGGCCTGCTTGGCGAATGTGAGGTACGGATCGCCGGACCTGTAGGCTTCCTGCATGGCCGTGTCGCCGGACAGTGCGCCAGCAATGCCGAATTCCTGCTGTGACCAATCGATATATGCCACGGCACAGTCCGGCGGCGGCTTGATCAGTCCACGCAGCCACACGCTGGGTCCGAATATAGACTTCGCATTGCTCGGCTGATTCCGGCCTGACCGGGAACGGAATGCCGACAAGATCGTTCTGTTGCGGCCGTCGTGGCCGACAGCGAGATCATTAAGGCGCAGCTCCGATAGCGCGCTGCGTAGCTCGCGCAACGGCGAGATCGCCGGATAGGCTTTTGCCATTTGACGGAAAGTATCGTCCCCCAGGTCAAGCGCGCCGCTTACAAGACGTGGCCACGGAATGCCGCGTGACTGCAGAAATTGCGCGAACCTTTCCTGCTTGAACGTTCGGCCTTCATAGACATGGTATTGGGCGTCAATACCCGCGATCAGTTGGTCTTGAATGGACACCCACCTGTCGCGCAGTTTATGCAGGGTGGTGGTGTCGATCGGGACGCCAGCGTGTTCAATGGCGGCGGCGGCGGCCATGTACCTGCCACGCAGTAGGGCGCGCGGTAGGTCGATATTGGGCAGCATCACCGGCAGCAGCCGTTCGAGCGCCAACACGTCGCTTTCACAGTAGTCGAGAATTTCGTCGGCGGTGTACTGGCCGAGCCAGGTGCCAGTACCGATAGCTTCCTGGAGTTCCTTTTTGGTGGTGGCGCCCATGCCGTCCAGGCCGAAATATGTGAGCGCACCTAAGAGGCCAGCACCGGCAGGAGTAGACAGTCCGTTTATGAGGTTTCGAAATTCAACGAACAGGTCGAGTATTCTTTCAGGCAGTTGCCAACCGAGTACGCGATAACAACCAAGTTCGGCACTGGCATAGTACGCCACGAACAGAACGTCGGGGCCGGCCGCATATGGCGGCGCGGCCCCGAACTCCCCTTGGAAGACCCTGTGGGTGCGATTAGAGCGCAGCTCTTTCGCAACCAGACAAACCGGCACCGGCCGTTCGCCGTGGCCGACCTCGAATTCGAAGTCGAGCACGACGATCTCACGAAACGAGGCCGGTAGCGACATGATGCTAAGGCAGCCCGCGTAGGCGCTTAATCACCGGATGATCCATCGAAGTGATCAGCCGATCCCGAAACGCGATACGGATAACCTCCTGGAAGGTCAGGTCAGGCCACGTCGGCTCGGCAATACAAGCTTCCGCCTGGAAGATCTCGTATGCGCCCAAGCTACGATTCGCTTTGCAGCGGACCCAGCGGGTCGTTGCAAGCTCGGCCGCTTCGCGTGCTGATCGGTGCCATTCCATTTCACGACCGTCTGGGTCCGGAAGACGGACTGGCCACAGTGAGACGACACCCTGCCGGTTAACGGTGGTGTAGAGCGTCTTACTCACGAACTCTCCGACCAGTTCAGGTACTAACGAGGCTGCGACTACGTACTCTTCCCGCTCGTCCTTCAACTCAATGAGCGGAAAATTTTCGCGATATTCTGACCCAGGGTGAACACGCACCCAGTCTTGAGGGTTGGGCTTGCGCACCGGTACAATAGTCAGTAGTTTTTTGACGCCGGCCGTTTCGGTGAACGACTGGCTCAACCGCAGATTGCCCAGGTCGAAAGGATCTGGCACCGAAGACGGCGCTTCCCTACCGGCGTGGCTTTTCTCTAGTTCAGTCATGAGAAAGGGGACCTTTCAGATTGGTGGGTTGGAAAAATTGGTTCCGCCTGGGTTCGTCGAACGGCAGCGGCAGTTGCACGGGGTCGGTGGGACTCGTCTGCATCACACTGCCCCCCGCACTCTGGCTTGATCCCAGGCAGTCAAGGCCGATTCGTCGTGGTATTTGCGCCTGTTGATCACCACTGACGTGAGGAAATTCAGCGCCGGGACGCCGTGCACCGTTTGCGTTTTTTGGCTTCCGCCTGGGTTCGTCGAATGGCAGCCGGAATTGCACGGGGTTTGTGGGATTCATCTGCATCACACTGCCCCTCGCAGTTGAGCGCGATCCCATTCGGTCAGCGCGTCTTCGTCGTGATAATTCCGGCCGTTGATAACCGTTGGCTTCGGGAAGTTGAGTTCCGGGTCACGCACCCATCTATCAATGGTGCGGCTCGAAACGCCGTAGCGTTCGCAGACCAGTCGAGTTGGAAGTTTGCGGGCACTTGATTGAGTATCGGACATTTCGCCTCCTGTCGTTGAAAGTAAAGACAGGATGGCGGGGGGTGCCGGGTAAAAGAACGGGGGGCTTTACCCTAAATGGGCGGATGGCCGATCCACAATCTTGGCGATGGATTTTAGGACGGCTGTCTTGCGCAGGGCGGGCGCGAGGGAATCGAAAAGCGCACGGTTTCGCTGCATGCAACTGTCATAGAAGGCGCGGGCCTCCGGCCTTCCCCGATTCTTCCGGAGGTTCTTGCGAAGGTCATCCAGTTGCGTCGCATCAAGATCGATTAAACGAGACACCATCGACAGGGCTTCTTTCAATGGAACATCGGCATGGTCGCGAAGATAGTCCACTGCCGCCGCGCAGGCGGCATGGCGTTGGGCCTGTATGAGAGGCTTAAAATTGCTCGCTTCAAATTCCTTTTGGATGTCGCCGAGTACACTGACAAATGGTGAAAGCGTTTCGGCGGCAAAGCCGATTCTGGTGAGATGATACACGATTGCTCGCAGCGCACGGATTTGTTTAACCGCGTTTTCTTTTTCGGTCAGGGTGGCGCGGAGTTCGGCCTCGAGAATCTTCAGTTCGGATTCGAGGGAAGGGGATTCGTCCGTCATCGCGCCCCCATAAGATCGATCACGTTGGACCGATGATCGCCGCTGATTATCGAAAGCACATGCTTTGACCAAGCATCCAATGCCGCGGCCTTCTCCCCTGCGAAATCGTGGTGCTGGTAGACACCCACGATGCCGCGAAACGTCCCTGATTTATGATTGATAACTTTTTCGATGACGGGGAGGGCGATGCGCAGGCGCGCCATGCCGGTGATTAGAGTGCGTCGAAGATCGTGGAAAACCCAATCCGGGATCGGCTTGTTGTTGTTGGCGGCGGCGATTGCCTCGTCCATCCTTCTCTTAGCGTGCGAGAATGCCGTCGGCGGCTTGCCCTGATGGCCAGCAAAAATGAAGTCTTCCTTTGATTCGATCTTCGGCAGGTTCTTGTCCTTAAGGATCGCAACAGCAGCGTCGGGGAGGGGGACCGTATGCGGCTCATTGTTCTTTGTGCGGCTCGCCTGGAGTGTCCATAGCTTGCCGTCAAGGTCGAGTTCGTTCCGTCGCATTCGTGCGATCTCGTTCTCGCGCTGGCCGAGCAGGGCCATTAGCTTGACGATTGGTCCGAACGGATAGCCGTCGCTATCGGCAGCATTCCAGACCAAACGAAGTTCATCGTCGGTCAGAACGCGCTTGCGGCTGTCCTCCTTGGCCGGCGGCGCGATCCCGTTGCAGGGAGAATCCTTGAGGATGTCTTGGCCGACACACCAATTGGAGAACTTGCGCAGCGCGGCCAGCGTCCGGTTCGCCATGACGGGCGCACGATCAGCAATCCCGTTGAGTAGGACGATCATGTCGCGCTTCGTGATTTCCTGAACCTTGCGGCCCTTCCAATCGGCAATCACGCCATTGCCGGTTTCGTCCCATCCGCCATCCGTTCGTTTTAGGCCGAGAATGCGCGCGGTTTCCAAAAAGCTGCTTTCGCGGGTGTTCTTGACCGCGTGTCGCTTCATGAATTCGACGGCAACATTCTCGAACAGGTCGCGTTCGGCTCGCTTTTCTTCGGCTGCCTGCCGCTTGGCCTCGCCCTTGGCTTCCTGCTTTTCGCGGGCCGGATCACGGCCTTCGGCTGCGGCTCGCAGGGCCTTGCCGCCAAGTTCCCGCGCAGCCTTAAGGTCAATCTTGGGATAAGCGCCTATCGTCACCTTGCGCGGCTTGCCGGCGCTCCGGTAGCGCACAGCCCAAGACATCGCATTGGAGGAGGGTTGGCGGATCAGATAGAGGCCAGGAAGCCGGCGGTCGGGAACCTCCTCCCGTTTGGCTGGTGCTGCGGCCTTTTCATATGCCTTGAGTTGCCTGTCGGTCAGGGCTTTTGTCACAATCAGTCTCCCCGTAGGGTAACAGCCGGGTAACGATTAGCCGGCGTCTTGGAGTGTTACCCTGTGTCGCGGACAATGCCAGACAAACGCCCAATTTACAAGCGATTACAGACGGGCGACTGATGTGGATGTCCTGATGTGTCGGGGAGTGTCTGCGTCCAAAAACTGACTGTAAATCAGCCGCCTCATGGCTTCGAAGGTTCGAGTCCTTCCTCCCCCACCATTGCAAGTTTCGGCATTTGATTTCACTTTCCTTTTTCGTCCGAGGCCCGCACCTCTCCATTAGGTGCGGGACTAGATGTTCTTGTTGGGGTCCTTTGCCCGGCCTGAATGGCCAGGCGGGCTCCGCTCATCGTTTTCGTTCAAATCTTCTGAAGGTCGATCGCGCAGGGATATAGGAACCAATCAAGTCCGATCTCATTAGTGGGGCGCAGGACGGCAGGAGTTTCTCGCACATGTTGAGAGCTGTTTTGATTGCGGCTTGCTTGGCCGTGGCGATGCCCTGTTTTGCTCAGCAAGTCCGGGTAATCAAGGGAGACATTGAGCACGTCTACGGTCCCAGCGGAGAGCTTCTCGACGATGGCGATCTGCAAGCACGAAACCAGCGTGCCTGGGAGCACATGCAGGCTGAAAACCAGCTCGCGATTGCCAGGCTGCAAGTCAAGGTCGAGATTGAGTATCTCAGGCTTAACAGGGCTATCGCTCGAATGGGCAACTACGGTGGCTGGGTCATCGGGCCCCCCTAGGCAATCACGCCCAAACAGCCATCAGGACGCGCGTCTGCTGATTTTCATCTGCGAGGGGCCAGCCGGTCCTGCCTGCCAGTTGATGTCCGCTTCTCTCCGAAAGCGACCGAAGCGCTACTCTGCAACGAAATGACGCGTGGGCCAATACCGGACTCATGCACCGCAGCAGAGTCTAACTATTCGATCATCTCGTTGGCGCTGATCAAAATGGAATTCGGGATCGACAAGCCCAGCAACGCTGCCGTCCGGGCATTGACAATCAGTTCAAATGTGGTGGGTTCCTCAATAGGAATGTCTCCTGCCTTGGTACCCTTTAGGATCTTGTCAATGAAATATCCATACCGGCGAAATTGATACTTGAGGTTTGCGCCATAGCACAGCAGTCCGCCCGCATCGCAGAACTCTCTGAATCCGAACATCGACGGCAAACGCTTTTCCGCGGCGAATTTGGCGATCTCCTTGACGTGAATGACTGTCAGAGGGTCGGCCAAGATAAGGAGCCCGTCGGGGTTTCCGGTCTTTATGGCGGCAAACGCCGTCGTGAATTCCGACGGATCCCGCACGTCTGCGGAGTGCACTTCGACTTCCAACGTTTTTGCCGCAGCCGTGATATCCTGCAATTCCGCCACTTTGGCGGGCACTCCTCCGTTAAAGAGCACCGCCAAGCGCGACAGCCCTGGTAAGACCTGTTGCATAAGTTGCAATCGCTTGAGCGCAAGGTCTGACGAGATGCAAGCCATTCCCGTTATGTTTCCCCCCGGCCGCGCAATACTGTTGACCAGCCTGTCGGCGCGATCGCAGGCGATGATGACGATGGGGATGGTAGCGGTCGCACGCCTCGCTGCTTCGATGGGCTGTGGTCCCGTAGTTGCGATAATATCGACCTTGCGGTTGACTAGATCGGCGGCCATCTCAGCGAGGTCTTCAGGCTTCCTCGGCATACGGAGTTCGACGTGAATGTTTTTTCCTTCGACATAACCGAGCGCCTGTAAACCTTCCATGAGCGCCGCATTGAGGGAATTCATCACCTCTTCCTTGTCGGCGCGCACCACTGGCGACAAAACTCCCACTTCAGGCATAGCCCTAGCTTGCCCCGCTTGAACGGCGACTGGCATAACGAAAACATAGACTAGGAAGGCTGTGATCAGCATTGGCGCGCGCATGTCACACCTCTCAGATCAAGTTTAGCCGACAGATGCCCCCGACGCTGGCCCAAAAGGAGCCGCTGGCCTGGAAAGCAACGCGCAAAGGAAAGTTGGACGTGAGTGGAGTGCCAAAAGAGACGGCAATCTCCCGAGAGATCATGCCTGCCGACGGCAACAACAATGCCAAGCGCAATTAATTAATAAGAAATGATCGGGGAGTTCGGCACGTCCCCGCCTAATCGAGGGCGACCCTCGGACGAGTTGGCAGCTTATCTCTCACCAACGGGCGCGGCAAATAGTAAGGAGTGCTGTCGTCTCTCCAAAGTCGCAACTCCATAGCCTCGTTCCTTGGCCCGAGGGCGAACAGATGACGTCCGCGTCGGGTCATTCGCGGCTGGGTCAGCCGGTCCTGCCTGCCATTTGATTTCCGTTTCGTCCCGAAACCGACCTCGCGGTATCTTTCCCATAGCCAGGTCAGCGTGCCGACACCAGGCTTGGCAGGGCCGCCGCTAATGGGATCGCCCGCGATCGCCGCAGCGATTGCTCACCTTTCAAATTTAGGCCGCCGTTGATCTGGACCGCGACCGGACTGACGTTGCCCAAAAGCTTGCCGCCTTGCGCGCGGCTCGACGGTCAGCGACCCTCACTTGTGCCCTAGCCGGGGACGCCGCTAGAATTAGACAGCGGAAAAATGGCGCGATGAGGAAATTCCGATGCGCAGTATGGCCATGCTTGCCACTTTGAGTATCCTTGCGATTTGGTCATCATCAGCAGATGCCGGCTGCGTTGTTTACCGAGAGCCGTGCGGCTACTACGGAAAAGTCTGCAGGCCACATGGCGGCCCCGTCGGGCGATTTTGCCCCGGCGGGTCGTGGGTCCAATATAGATACCATGGGCGAGGTTTGCCCGTGGGTCCGTATTGGCCGCCGTACTGGGATCTCCCATAATTCCGCGTCCTGGAGCGCCATTCAGGCCGCCCCGGATGCAGCCGCGCTACCATCGCAAAGATTGCCAAGAGATCGAAGCAAGCCGCGTAAGCCGCTGTGGGAAAGTCGCGGCGTCGCCATAGACGTCGCTCGCCTGCTCGGCTTAAGCTCTGGCGCGTTACCGCAAATACTAGCCCCGCAGACCCCTGCGGGGCTTTTTCTTTGCAACTGAGGCGGTCTTATTCGGCTGGCGCGATTGGCGGAACAGCATTGAGAAGCTGAGAAACGGCAGTAACAAGTTGGGCGAGCGCAAAAGGCTTCGCCAACATGATGCTGTTCGGGACGCCCTTTGACGCCCAGTCTTGCGCGTACTTCCCGCTCATGTAAACGACGGCAAAATCAGGATTGGTCTTTCTGGCGCGACGAGCGACTTCCCAACCATCAAACCGACCAAGCAGGCTGATATCAGTCACCAGTGCCTGGTACTGGCCGTTGTTGCCGCTTAGCAGTGTGGCTGCCTCTTCCCCGCTTGCGGCGATGGCGACCTCGAAACCGCCCTCGGAAAGTGTGTCTTCGATGATGCCCTGAATCGCTTGGTCGTCTTCAACGAGCAAGATCACTGGTAATTCATTCAATGCTGTTCTCCCGCCCGACAACTGCGCGGATGAGCCAAACCAAAAACCCCCGCCGGAGCCGACCCCGACGGGGGCACTCACGGGTGGATGGTTCGAGGCCAGGTGAAACCTAGGTGTCGCGCCAAAGACCCGAGAGGGACAATCAAAGATCGGCGAGAAGGTTCCCCAAGGCACAGCAGCGGAACCGCTCAATCACAAAACCCGTTGTATTTGCTAACCATTCCATGGCTTCCCTCCTGGATAGGCTGCCTCACTTCGGCGGCCCGGGCCGTGAGCCGCAAGGCTTACGGACCCAGGAAAGCGGCCGGAATCGGGTAGTCGTGCCCCAAAAGGCCAAGCAATTCCAATTCGCGTTGATGGGCGTCGATTTCCAGAATGGTCAGGAGAGACATCAGCACGACCGCGGCATAGATAAGCGACGGTGACGCCTTGGCAGGCGCGTCGCCGCGGCGTGGCGGTATCACATCGCGAAGCGATCGCCACAACGACCCGAAATGCAGATACGTTTTAGGTCGCATTTGCATGACGCCGTCCTCGACGTGCCAAATCAAGCATAGGATCAGGCTATGCCCTGTACAAGCTGACAATAGCCATCGCGGCGTTGAGTAGCGGGGTGGCCTTTTCCCGTCCTGCGGTGCAGCATGGAGAAACCGAACAACGGCTTCGATTTTTGACGGCAGCACGCGATGCAAATCGCGCTTCACTGGCCGTGAAATACCCGGACGACTGTAAACCGCAGATGAATTGCGTCCCAGGTCTCAGCATGGGTCTCCGCATCGTTGCCGCGCTGCTGGCGATGCATTTGGCGCCGGCGCGAGCGCAACTGACAGGTCACGGCGGACCGGTACGGGCGATCGCGGTTGCCAGCAATGGCTACAGTGTTCTGTCGGGCAGCTTCGACACCGCCGCCATTCGATGGTCGCTCAGGACCGAATCCGCAGAGCAGGTCCTTCGGTTTCACACCAGCGCGGTGAACGCGGTTGCCTTCCTGAAGGATGGCCGAATGGCGACCGCCGGAGCGGATGCACGGATTGCCATCTGGACGGCCGGCCGGCAGAATCCGGATCAGGTTTTCGAGGGACATCGCGCACCGATCGTTTCACTTGCGGTTTCGCCCGATGGCACGAAGCTCGCTTCCGCGTCCTGGGATCACACGGTCCGGATTTGGTCGCTCGGTGACGGTACGCAGCAGGTGCTGGAGGGGCACACGCAGAACGTCAACGGGGTCGCATTCACGGCGGATGGAAAGTCGCTTGTCAGCGTCGGCTATGATCTTCAGTTAAGGATCTGGTCCTCCGCCGGTGGCTCGTCGGCAGCAGCCATTGCGCTCCCGTCCCCGCTTAACGCCGTGGTCATCGCCTCTGACGGCGAGATGGTCACGGGGGGAGCGGACGGGAAGGTTCGTTTTCTGGCCTCTGCCGGCAGGGAGACCGGCGAGGTAAAAGCCGATGCGACGCCGATTGTTGCGCTCGCAATTTCACCGGACAGTGCGTTGATCGCAGCAGCTTCGATCAGTGGCTCGATCGCGATCATCGACCGAAAGACGCGCCGCACCGTGCGGACGGCGGTCGTTCCCGGTGCACCCGTATGGTCGGTCGCATTCCTTCCCGACAACGCGACCATGCTGACCGGCGGCGCCGACGGCAGGGTCAGGCGCCTCAACGCGCTGACCGGTGAGCCCATCGGCTCATCATCGCAAGCAACGCCACGTGATCCGCTTGCCGCGTATGCGGGAGATCGCGGCGCCGAGGTGTTTCGGGCATGCGTTGCCTGTCACACCTTGTCCGACAAGGAGCCACAACGTGCCGGCCCGACGCTCGCAGGTCTGTATGGCCGAAGGATCGCGACGCTGCCGGGCTATCTCTTCTCCGATGCGCTGAAACATATGGACATCGTGTGGACGCCCGAGACAGTGTCAAGGCTGTTCGAGCTCGGTCCAAACGCCTATACGCCAGGGACAAAAATGCCGGAGCAGAAAATTGGATCAGCGGAGGATCGCAAGGCGCTCACGGATTTTCTGACGCGCGCCACTGCCAAATAGCTAACGCTTGTTCTCTCGCTCACGCAAGTAATCATCCGTTGTGCGAGGTGAGGCGCGTTCGGGCACGCCGGCGAACGGGTCGAATTGCTGCTCGCTCATGACGATAACGCGGCAGTCCGCGCACATTCTGACAGCATTGAGCCGCGCGTCGCCTGCGGGGTACATCCAGTGCCGGCCCTCGAGCTTCGCCGCGATCTTCTCGATCGTGCTCTTTACCCCAAAGGGCTTGTTGCAGCGGATGCAAAGCGCTGGCTCTTCTTCCTTGATGATCAGGGGCGCTGCCCTGGCGGCACGGAAATCGATCTGCGGCTTCAGCGTGATCACCTTTTCCGGGCAGGCGCTCCGGCACAATCCGCACTGCACGCAGGCATCTTCGACGAATTTGAGCACGGGACGTTCAGGATCGTCGCGGAGAGCGCCGGTGGGACAGACCGAGACGCAGGACAGGCACAAGGTGCAGCCGTCCACATTGACGCTGATCGCACCAAGCGGTGCGGCTTCGGGCAGAGCGATAATGTCGGTCGGCGCAGGTGCGACGCGGTGCAGTTCGTGAAGGGCGAAGCGAAGCAGGTCGCTCCGCTTGCCTACCGTTTTGAAGGTTGCGGCCCGCTCCACGGCCGGCGCGGGTTCGATTTCCCGCAGCACTTCTCCCAGCGCGTCCGGATCGTCCGTTTCAATCGTCGCGACGCGCGGCCCCGAAAATCCGAGCCCGCCGACAACGGCATCGGCCATCGCGACGGTCTGGGAAAGGCCGGCGACGTCGTGGCGCGGCTTTGCCCGTAGAAGAAAGCGGATCCCAGCCGCGCCGTAGGCAAAGGAAGCCGCGACCGCTTCGAGTCCGACCTGCGTCACCTCGTTGACGGCGAACGGCAGCACATCGGCCGGAAGCCCATCGCCATGGCGGGCGAGCGCATCGATCAGAGGGCCTCCGTGTTGGCTGTCGTGGAACAGCACAACAGGATTGGCGCCACCGGCTTCACGGTAGGTCAAGAGCATCGCACGCAGTTTGTGCAGCAAGGCGTCGGCGGGCGGCAGGGCATAGCTTGCCGCGCCCGTTGGACAGGCCGCGGCGCACTGGCCGCATCCCGCGCAGACCCCGGCGTCGATTTTGACGTGATCGCCATCCGGTGTGATCGCCCGGGTCGGGCAAAGGTCGAGACAGCGGTGACAACCGGTCAGCTTCGAGCGCGAATGGACGCAGATTTCTGCGCTGAAATTCACATATTTCGGCTTGTCGAAGCTGCCGACAAAATCGCGCGCCTTGAGCACCGCACGCAGCATTGCGGACGGATCTCGCGGGTCCGCGCGGAGATAGCCGTCGCGCAAGTCATGGGCGGGGAAAAGCGGCGTACCGCCGGAAAGATCAAGGACGAGGTCGCAGCGCGAAGTCAGGCCGTTGCGCGGAGTCTCAAAGACGAGCGCGGTGCGCGAGGAGGGCTGCGGCAAGGCGTAATCGTCGATCACAAGCTCGAATGCCCCCAAATGACCCTTGGCGTTGCGGATCGTTCCCTTGACGACGGGAAACGATGTCGTGGCCGGCGGCGCAATCAGCGCCGGCTTCGTGATCATGACCGTTACGTCGAGATGATCGAAAAGCAGTTGGCCGGCTTCGACCGCCACTTCGTCGCGGCCGTAGATCAGGATCACGCCATCGCTCTTCAGAGCAACGAACGGATAAGCAGGCGCAGGCTCGGATGCAACAGCGATCAGCGCTGCCATTTTTGGGCCAGCCTTGGCTCCCTCTACCGACCAGCCGGCCGTCTCCCGAAGATTGACGAAGTCCATCTTCCCGGAGCCTCCTTCCGCCTCATTACCGAACAGCGTGGCCTCCTGGGTGCAGCCGACGACGAGCGGCCCTTCTGCTTTTGCCGCATTGCGAAAATGATCAAGCTGGTGCCGGCAGAGTTGGTGGAAGTCGGCGATTTCGCAGTTGGGACATCCTCGCCTGATCGCGGCCGTATCGAGGCGCATCGTGTCCTCACACGAGCAGATCAGGATCGTTTTCGGCGGATCTGGCATGCGCAGCTACTGTCTGCCTCCCTCCGGGAACTACGGTGATCGAACTCGCATCGACCGTGACGCCCGATTAAGTTATTCTCACAAGAGAAGAAAAGGAAGCTGGAGGTCCGCTTGACACCGACAGCCGGTACGCGCTCATCGGTCCTGGAGCCGATCAACTTGCCTCCGCCATTCAGGCTGATGAGGCTGCGCGAGAGCCGTGACGCCTTCGCCCACGCCATCGACATCGCAGAAGAGGGCGGGGCAGGTACGCTGACCTATGTGGGACGGTTCGATCTGGCCGAGTTTGCCGTCGTGCTTGAACCGAGCGAGCCCTTACGCACTGCGCGGCGCGCCTTCTATGCCGCAATGGTGGCGTTGACCGATGCCCTGCGCGCATATGCGCCGCCGAACAAGGCGATCGCGATCGACTGGCCCGATGCAATTCGTATCGACGGCGGGCTTGTTGGTGGCGGGCGGCTTGGTTGGCCCTCGTCCGCGAAAGGGGATGAACCGCCGCGCTGGCTGGTGTTCGGCGCCATGATCCGGACGGTCGCAATTACCGACCGCGATGCGGGCGTGCATCCGCTCGCTTCCGCACTCGACCAGGAGGGCTTTGGCGAGGCCGGTGCGATTCAGATCACGGAGAGCTTTGCGCGGCATCTGATGCTCGTCGCCGACGTTTGGCAGGTCGACGGTTTCGCTGCCGTCGCAAACGAGTTCCTGCTCCGGCTGGCGCGCCAGCGGCAGACCTCTCATGTGATCGCCGACAATGGCGACCTTCTTGTCCGCAGGACCGGGACGAGCAAGAGTGAACGTCGCGATTTGGAAAAGGCGTTGCGTGCGCCTTCGTGGCTCGATCCAGAATTCGGAGGACCACGCTTGTGAAGCTCTTGCGTACCATCGCGCTCGATCTCTCCGACACTTTCGTTTTCGACGTGGCGGCGGAGCCTGGCGATTGGGCCGTGTCCGGCGCATTCCGCTTCTGTAATCGCGATCCGGCGAAACTGAGCGGCAAGGACCGCTCGGCGTTCCGCAGCGGTTTTCTCGGCGTGCAGTCCTGGGGCTGGTCGACGCTGGCGCAAATCGTTCACGCCTCTGAGGATGATTGCCACAGATTGGTGGAACTGCTTGCAAGGCAACTGGTCGAACGGTTCGGGGCGCCGGATCCAGCGACCGCGCGCCTGGCGGCGGAAGAAGAGGTGAGATTTGCGCAATCGCTCTGCACCCATCCGGTAAGCACGCTGATCGCCGTCCACCGCTCGGCAAGCGACGGCGAAGTTCGCGAGTCGTTCCGCAGATTGCAACTGCGAGAGGGGCAGGGTCACGGCAAGGCGTTCTCCTTCATGGAAATCGAGGATGACACCGAGCCCGACGGCGATCTCAATCTTGCGAACATGAGTGAGGAGCCGCCGCGCCGATGAGGGATTTCTGGATCGCCTGCGGCCACCACCTGCTCGATCGCGATGCGAGCGGCGCGCTCGTGGTCACAGATGAGTTCCTGAAAGCCTATATCGCGCGTCCCGAACTGATGCCTCCGGACGGCGCTTGCGCGGTCGAGCGCAGGCTGCACCGGGAGATGCTCGCAGACCCGAGCCGGGCAGTTGCTGCCGAGGAAATTGCCACGATTGCCGATCCGGACGCACGAGAGAATTGGCAATTCGTGCTGGCCTTTCGCAAGCTCCTGCTGCGTGAGCCTACCTTGGAAGCGGCGTATCTTGCATTGGTTCGGTCGGGGTCCGTCAACTTGCCGCCGCTGTTCGTGAATCATCTCGTGCACGCGATCCTGCGAAACGCACTCGATGGCTGCGAGGATCCGTTCGTGCTGCGTGCGGCTGAACTGTTCTTCCGGCCGCAGCGTATCGTGCCGCATGATCTTTCGTTGCTGCTGGGCGACGAGGAAGTCATCGGTGGAGCAAGCCCGACGCCTGTGTTGTCGCTGATGTCCATGTTAGGGGCCGCGAACGCCGCCGGGGTCGACGTATTAAGTGAGGGAAATGCCGACAGCTACTGGCGGCGCAGTGATCAATTCGATCTTGCGCTTGATTTCACGGGTGGAACGCGAGGGCCGGGAGCGCTGGCGGAGGCCATGAGGTGCTGGATTTCCCACTTGCTTGGAGTTGACGTCGCAATCGAGCCGCTGACCGCGCTGCGTGATGCGAAGCTCACCTGGTACGTTGGGCTCGATGCTGAGGCCACCCGCATGGGCGACCGGCTTTGGCATGGAGAGGCGTTGGATGACGGCGCTGCCAACCGTGTCCTGGCATTGTTCCGGCTCACCTTTTCTGATGCCCGCCTGGTCGTTGATGCCGTGGGAGGCGAGCCGGTCTACCTGATCCTTGCAATGACCTCCGACCGGCTGGTGCGGATGAAGCCGCAGAATCTGCTGACGGGGTTGCCGATCAAGCACCTGGAGGCTGCAACGTGAGCCTCTGCGCCTTGCCGCTGTTGCGCATTTCTGTCGGCGTCGTGGTGGAGCGCCGCAGGACAGATTCCCCGTGGATCGATTTTGTCTGGCGCGGCATCGGAGTCTTGCCGGACGAGCCGGAAATGACGCCGTGGACTGTCCTGCGCGAACAGCAGGGAACGACGCTCTTTTATGCTGGAAGCGCGACTGTCGATCTTTATCGGTCGGAAACTGCGCGCTACCGCGACAATCTCGCCACCGGCGCTCCCAGTGTATGGATCGTATTGACTCCTTCCGAAGGTGCTTGGCCCTATGCTGTTTCGGCCGTCACCGCAGATCCGGCAGAAGGGGAGGCATTCACGGAAGCCGGTGCCAACCTGGTCGAAGCTGTGCCGATGCCCGAGGTGCTGCATGAGGCGATTGAAAATTTCATCGCCGAGCACCACGTCGAGCCGGAGTTCGTCAAGCGCGAGCAGCGCCGCGCCGATCCGGAGGCGCTTGCGCGGCGGCGCCACGAAGGTGGCCACGAATGAGCGATGAGCAATTCCTGGCGCGCTGGTCGCGCCGCAAGCAAGAGGTGAGGGCCGGATACGCTGAACCGGCGCCGGAAGGTGCTGAGGCGCAAGCGCCGGCGCCGTCCGAGGCCGCCGCGGAGCCGGTTCCCCAGGAAACGGATCTTTCCGAGCTGCCCCCGATTGAATCGATTGACGCTGCTACTGACATCGCCGCCTTCCTGCGCAAAGGCGTTCCGCAGGAGTTGAGCCGTGCGGCGCTTCGTCGCGCCTGGAGCGCCGATCCCGCCATCCGGGATTTCGTTGGGCTCGCCGAGAACGCCTGGGACTTCAACGATCCGAATGCCATGCCCGGCTTTGGTCCGCTCGATTGTTCGGCAAACCAGGTTGACGCACTCGTCCGCCGCATCGTTGGGGGCCTGGTGCAGGCCGCCGAGGGACTTCCCGTTTCGCCGGCAGAAACGGCCCAAGATCCCATGCCATCGGCCTCGATGGAACCGGATTTCGGGCAAGCGTCAAAGCCGCCGATCGGTGATGCTAAAACCTCCGACGAGCCCGCAGCCGCGGAATTGCCGTCTTCTGCTGCGGTGCAACCGGTAGATGCAGGCGAAGAGGCTCCCTGTCCGCGCCGCACGCATGGCGGCGCGCTGCCTCGATAAGGTGCGACCAAATGCTATAGCCTCAAGCTATGCCACGCGATTGACCGCTTCCCGACGCGCGCCTACTTTTTCCTGAGCAAACGCAATCGAGTGCTTGACCCCTGGGATGGGAGGTCGCCGTGCGCGATGCGGGACTTGAACGCGCCATTGATGCAGCCGGGGGCGTTGCCCAGCTTGCCCGAAAGATCGGCATTGCCCAGCCCTCGGTATCGAACTGGGACAGGGTTCCCGCACAACGTGTGATTGCAGTAGAGGCGGCGACGGGTGTCTCGCGCAAAGAGCTTCGTCCTGATCTCTACAGCGAACCTGCCGAGTTGGCAGACGCGGTTGATCCGATCGAGTCGGGCCGCGCACAGGAATACGCGCTGCTTGCAACCCTTCTCTCGTCCGCGCCATCGGCTGCTTTGCTCGAACGGATCGTGCGACTGAATGGCGATGCGACGCCGCTCGGGCGCGCCCACGCGGCCCTCGCAGAGGCCGCATCGATAGCGGCTCTACCCGATGTCGAGCGCGAATATTTTGATCTGTTCACAGGTCTCGGCCGTGGCGAGCTGCTGCCTTACGCATCCTATTACCTGACCGGATTTCTCAACGAACGTCCGCTGTCGCGCCTGCGCGACGATCTCGCCGCGCTCGGCATCGAGCGCCTGGAGAACAATTTTGAGCCTGAGGATCACGCGGCGACGTTGTGCGAGGTCATGGCGGGCCTTGCCGCGGCGCGCTTCGCGGTCTCGCCGGAAACACAGCGCGCCTTCTTCGAGAAGCATGTGTCGCGCTGGATGGGACGTTTGTTCGCCGACATGGAGAAGGCGGAAAACGCCAAATTCTACCGGTCGGTTGGAACGCTTGGGCGCGTGTTTCTGGAAATCGAATCCGAGGCTTTCACATTCGCCAACTGACCGACGCCGGTCCGGGAGAGATGCGATGAGAGACGAGAAGAAAACGACAGTCGGCCGCCGCGACTTCCTTCGCAAGGTCGGCATCGGCACGGTCGGCGCCGGTGCCACGCTGGCGACGCCGCTCGTGGCGCCGGCTCAGGCCGACAGCGAGACCGACGATGAGAAACGCAAGGCGCGCTACAAGGAGACCGATCATGTGAAGGCCTATTACCGCGTCAATCGTTATCCTGGTTGAGGGAGGCGGCCGTGCTGATCAAGAGAACACAACAGCGCTTTGAAACCGATCGTCGCGGATCAATGGCCGCAGCCCTGTCCGGGCAAAGCGAGGGTCTCGACCGCCGCACCTTCCTGCGTCGGTCCGGTCTTGCCGGCGGCGCGCTCGCCGCAATCGGCACGCTGCCGGTCGGCAGCGTCCGCAAGGCGAAAGCGGCAGTCGCAGGTCCCCTTACATCCGGAGCGACCGTTCGAAAGAGCATTTGCACGCATTGCTCGGTCGGATGCACCGTGACCGCCGAGGTGTTGAACGGAGTGTGGATCGGCCAGGAGCCGACCTGGGATTCCCCGATCAATCGTGGATCGCACTGTGCCAAGGGCGCTTCGGTGCGCGAGCTGGTGCATAGCGATCGGCGGCTGCGCTATCCGATGAAGCTCGTGGGCGGGCAATGGACGCGCGTGCCCTGGGACACCGCGATCAACGAGATCGGCGACAAACTGCTCCAGGTGCGCGAGACGTCGGGTCCCGATTCCGTCTATTGGCTCGGCTCGGCCAAGATGACCAACGAAGGTGCCTATCTGTTTCGCAAGCTTGGTGCGTTCTGGGGCACCAACAACACCGACCATCAGGCTCGCATCTGCCATTCGACGACCGTCACCGGTGTAGCCAACACCTGGGGCTACGGCGCGATGACGAACAGTTTTAACGACATCCGCAATGCGAAGACCCAGGTCATCATGGGGGGCAATCCTGCCGAGGCCCACCCGGTGTCGTTGCAGCACCTGCTCGAGGGCAAGGAGCTTCAAAAGGCCAACTTCATCGTCATCGACCCGCGCCTCACCCGAACCGCTGCCCATGCGACCGATTATGTGCGCATGCGGCCGGGCACCGATATCCCGGTGCTGTACGGCATGATGTGGCACATCCTCCAGAATGGTTGGGAGGACAAGGAGTTCATCAGGCAGCGAGTCTATGGGTTCGACGATCTCCGGAAAGAAGTGGAGAAGTGGAATCCGGAAGAGGTCGAGCGCGTCAGCGGCGTTCCCGGCGAACAGCTAAAGCGCGTGGCCAAGATGTTTGCCACGGAGAAACCGTCGACGCTGATCTGGGCCATGGGCCAGACCCAGAAAACCGTCGGCACCGCCAATGTGCGGGCGAGCTGCATCGCACTGTTGATGACCGGCAATGTCGGCGGCCCCGGCATGGGCGCCAACATCTTTCGGGGCCACGACAACGTGCAGGGAGCGACCGACGTCGGGCTCGATATCGTCACGCTGCCGTTCTATTACGGCCTTGCCGAGGGCGCCTGGAAGCATTGGTCGCGGGTATGGGAAGTCGACTACGAGTTCCTGAAGTCGCGCTTTGACTCCAAGCAGATCATGGAAACCCCCGGCATCCCGCTTACCCGCTGGTTCGAAGCGGTGACACTGCCGAAAGACCAGGTCGCGCAGAAAGACAATGTGCGCGCGGTTTTCGTGCAGGGACACGCCAGCAACAGCATCACGCGCGTGCCCGAATCCCTCAACGGCCTGAAGGCGCTCGAACTGCTTGTCATCGCCGACCCGCATCCGACCACCTGGGCATCGCTTGCCGTGGAAGCGGGACGCAAGGATGGCGTTTACATTCTTCCGGTTGCCACGCAATTCGAATGCAAGGGCTCGCGCGTGGCCTCGAACCGCTCGCTGCAATGGGGCGAGCAGATCGTCAAGCCGGTGTTCGAATCCAAGGATGACCTCGAGGTCATGTATCTGGTGGCGAAGAAGTGCGGCTTTGCCGACAAGATGTTCAAGAATATCAAGGTCGAGAACAATCTGCCCGAGGCCGAGGATATCCTGCGCGAGATGAATCGCGGCAGCTGGTCGACCGGTTACTGTGGCCAGTCGCCCGAGCGCCTCAAGGCGCATATGAAGAACCAGGCCAAGTTCGACTTTCTGACGATGCGGGCGCCGAAGGACGATCCGGAAGTCGGTGGTGATTATTACGGCCTGCCTTGGCCGTGCTGGGGCTCGCCGGAAGTCAGGCATCCTGGCACGCCGCTGCTCTACAACACCAATCTGAGTGTGATGGATGGCGGCGGCACGTTCCGGCCGCGCTTTGGCGTTGAACGCGAGGAGAAGCTTGCCGACGGCACGACGCGAAAGGTGAGCCTTCTGGCGGACGGGTCCTATTCCAAGGATTCGGAGATCAAGGACGGCTATCCGGAATTCACGCTGGCGAGCCTGAAGAAGCTCGGCTGGGACAAGGATCTCACCGAGGCGGAGATGGCCACGATCACGAAGGTCAACTCCGCCAATCCGGATGCGGTGTCATGGTCGCTCGATCTGTCAGGCGGCATCCAGCGTGTGGCGCTGATGCACGGCTGCGTGCCTTACGGCAACGGCAAGGCGCGCATGAATGCGTTCGGACTGCCCGATCCCATACCGGTCCATCGCGAGCCGATCTACACGCCACGCGTCGATCTGGTTGCGAAATATCCGACACTGCCGGATGCAAAACAGTTCCGAGTGCCCAATGTCGGCTTCTCGGTGCAGAAGGCGGCGGTCGAGAAGGGGATCGCCAAGCGATTCCCGCTCATCCTGTCCTCCGGTCGGCTCGTTGAGTACGAGGGCGGCGGCGAGGAGACACGCACCAATCCCTGGCTCGCCGAACTCCAGCAGGACATGTTCATCGAGATCAGCCCCGCTGATGCTGCCGACCGCGGCATCAAGGACGGCGGCTGGGTCTGGGTCACCGGCGCCGAAAACAACTCGCGCGCCAAGATGAAGGCGCTCGTTACCGAGCGCGTCGGCAAGGGCGTCGCGTGGATGCCCTTCCACTTCGGCGGCTGGTTTGCCGGCAAGGACCTTCGCGGCAATTACCCGAAGGGCACTGATCCGATCGTGCTCGGCGAAAGCGCCAATACGATCACCACCTACGGATACGATCCGGCGACCGGCATGCAAGAACCCAAGGTCACCCTCTGCCAGATCGCGGCGGCATAAGGAGCAACGACGATGGCACGTATGAAATTCCTCTGCGACGCCGACCGTTGCATCGAGTGCAATGCCTGCGTCACCGCCTGCAAGAACGAGCACGAGGTGCCTTGGGGCATCAACCGGCGTCGCGTGGTCACCATCAACGACGGCAAGCCCGGCGAACGGTCGGTCTCGATGGCCTGCATGCACTGCACCGATGCGCCCTGCGCGGCGGTTTGCCCGGTCAACTGCATTTACACAACCGCCGACGGCGTCGTGCTTCACTCCAAGGATCTCTGCATCGGCTGCGGGTATTGCTTCTACGCCTGTCCGTTCGGCGCGCCGCAATATCCGCAGGTCGGCAACTTCGGCTCGCGCGGCAAGATGGACAAGTGTACCTTCTGCGCTGGAGGGCCCGAGGCCGACGGCAGCAAGGAAGAATACGAGAAATACGGCGCGAACCGCCTCGCCGAGGGCAAATTGCCGCTGTGCGCCGAGATGTGTTCGACCAAGTCGCTGCTTGCAGGCGACGGCGAAGTCATCGCCCAGATTTACAAGGAGCGCGTGATGAGGCGCGGCTACGGCTCCGGCGCCTGGGGCTGGAAGACCGCCTATCGCGAGACGATCGAGTCCTGACGACAACATCGTCTGCAGTCGCTCAAAATCGGGAGGAACTTATGGCGTGTTTTACACGGTTTATACGGCTCGCCGTTGGCGCGGGCGCGCTCCTTCTGCTTTTCTTCGCCGCTTCGCCGTCCATTGCCCAACAGGTCAACCCCACCGCCAGTTCGGTCAAGGAGCAACAGCTTCTGCAGGAGATGAACCGCATCCATGGTCGCGTCAGCATTCCTGATCAGCGCTCAGGCGTACTCGAACAGCCGGCAGGCCGCGAATGGCGGCATTTCCGGGACGTGACGCTGCGCTGGATCGGCGGCATCGCCATCCTTGGCATGCTCGCAGTGCTGATCATCTTCTATCTCAGCCGCGGCATGGTGCGGCTGGAGAGCGGTCGTTCCGGCCTGACGATCGTGCGCTTTACGTCGTTCGAGCGCTTCGTGCATTGGATGACCGCGACCTGCTTCATCGTTCTTGCGATTTCCGGATTGAACATTACTTTCGGCCGGCCACTGCTCCTGCCGCTGATCGGCCACGAGGCATTTTCAGAATGGTCGCAGTGGGCGAAGTATGCACATAACTATCTCAGCTTCCCGTTCGCGATCGGCGTCGTGCTGCTCTTTTTGATGTGGATCGCCGGCAATATCCCGAACAAGGTGGATGTCGACTGGGTGAAGCGCGGCGGCGGTATAGTAGGTCACGATCATCCGCCGGCCGATCGCTTCAACGCCGGCCAGAAGGCGATCTACTGGATCGTGGTCATCGGCGGCGGTCTGGTCGCAGCCACCGGATACGAGTTGATGTTCCCCTTCTATCTGTCAGGCATCGAGGGGATGCAGCTCGCGCAAATGGTCCACGCAACCGTGGCAGTGCTGTTCGTGGCGGTCATGCTGGCCCACATCTACATCGGTACGATCGGTATGGAAGGGGCCTTCGAAGCGATGGGGAGCGGCACCGTCGATGTCAACTGGGCCAAGGAGCACCACAGTCGCTGGCTGGAAGAGGAGAATGCCCGCGCCGAAGCCGATGCGCGGTCCCGGCCGGCGGTCACTGCGGCGGAGTAGGGATCGCGCGCGACCCGTAACGCGCAAGCGCTTCAGAGCCGCACACCTGTCGTCGCGAACGCTTCCTGTACGGGTTCCTGGACCCGGTCAAGGACGATAAAGCCGGCCGCCGCAATCACGATTGCGGCCGCGCAGGCGAGCAAGAAGGCTTTCATGGTGGGGCTCCGCAGGAGATCGACGGTTAGTTTATACGAGCGGGCGTGCTGAGGACAACTGAATCGGCCGCGCGCCAAAATTCGAGTCGTTGGGCAATTGTTCGCTCGCCGTGGCGGCGGCCGGGGCGGAGGAGGGTTATCCCGGAAGGCACAGCCAAGACCGACGGCGGGCATCCTGCGGACGCCATGCCGGAACCAATCGTCCTATTTGCTGTCAATCAGCTCGTTCTAAGCATGTCCGGTTTCGCCCCACCGTGAAATCAGTGTGGGCTCGAACATCGTCGCCTGCTTGCCCTCGTCGGTGGCGAGCCATTCGTTTAGTTCGCGATCCGACTTTGGCTGGCGACCCTTCATGCCTTCGAAGAAATCACACAGGATCTGGGCTTGGGTTTTCTCAGCTTTCTTTTTTTCGCTCATGGTGACTGCTCCATGGTTTGCGAGGCGAAGGGCATCATCCGCTCCCTTGCAGCCAAGGCGCGCGACGATCTGGTCGCATTGATCCAGATCAATCTATGAAACGATCAGAGGTGTGCGCCGCGATAAGCTCGCCGGTTTCAAGCGGCCGCGTTCGGCCGATTTTCGTCGATACGACTACTACAAGTCCTCATTCCAGTACGTGGTGGCCGGCAGCCTGTCCGCCATCGACGTGAAGTATTTCTCCTGTCACAAACCCGGCGCCATCGAGGTAAAGGACCGCGTCCACAATGTCCGATACATCTCCCATCCTGCCCATGGGATGCAGTGCCGCCAATGCCTGATGCGCTTCAGCGGGGTGCATCGGCGTCTTTATTATGCCCGGGGATACCGCGTTCACGCGAATTCCAGTCCTCGCATACTCAATCGCGAGCGCTTTGGTCGCCGCGCTTAGGGCTCCCTTCGTGAGTGAAGCCAACACTGCGGGGATGCTTGTCATCGGCTGGTCGACCAGACTCGTGGTAATCGTGACGACGTGTCCATGTCCCTGTTTGCTCATCAATTCCAGGACACGCTGGGTCATGTGAAAGAAGCCCGTCACGTTTGTCGCAATGTAGGTCGCATAATCACTCTGCGAATAAAGAGTGAACGGTTTTGCCATGAACATGCCGGCGTTGTTGACCAGCGTATCGACACGGCCGAAACGCTCGACCGCCGTTCTGAACACCCTTTCCGCGGTGTCCGGGGCGGCGACGTCGCCTTGCACAGTCGCAATATTCGAGTCGGAGACCGGCTTGATCGACCGCGATGTCGCAACGACCCGGTAGTTACGATCTCTAAATGCTTGAAGAAGGCCTGCACCGATCCCTTGCGAAGCCCCCGTTACCACGGCTACCTTCTGCTCTGTGCTCATGATCTTTGTCCATCCAATTAGAGAAACCAGACTCCACTCGTCTCGCTCTGAAGCTCAGGTCTCTGCCTCGCTGCTGGCCATAAGCGGATCGTATTCGGGCCGCTTCAAGATCCCATGAAGCTGTCGACGTCGGACGCCGATGTTGCCTCCGCCAAAGACAGGAAGCGCGAGGGCGTCCTGGAGCAGACGTCCCAGCGGAAACATGTGATCGTAGCTCTCGACTCCCACGACTCTCATCAGATCCGTAAGCACCCGCACCGCTGTCTCCGAACCATAGACTTTGGCTTCGATCGCCAGTTCATCCGCGCCGGGCGATTGAAAATCCACGCCGTGGCACGCGCGCCAGCACAGATAGCGAGTCGCCTCTATGGCCATCTTTGCATCCGCAAGCGCGTATCCAACCGCTTGATGCTCGATGACAGGCAAGATGCCGCCCCGCTTCTCGTTGCGTGCGAAATTCAGCGCGAAATCGAACGCCGCCCGCATCAACGCCACTGCGAAGATTCCCACCAGGGCGGCTGCACCAGTAAAACAGGCCGCTGTCAGCGCAAAACCGCCGCCCAGGCTTCCCAAAACATTATCCCTCGGCACGCTCACTCCTTCGAGCTGGAAGCACGGCAAGAGATGCGCACGATGTCCGACCGAATCGATTGCACGCTCCAGCACAATGCCTGGTGTTGGTCGCTCGACAACCAACACCGAAATCCCTCGTTCGGGAGGAACGTCTGGAGCGGTGCGGCACAGTACCGACAGAAGGTCAGCGCCCTTGCGATCCCAACCAGTGGCCGACGAAACCCAGCTCTTTCGACCATCGATGGTCCACCTGTCGCCGAGGAGCCGGGCGGTGGTACGAACGCCCTCACCCGGTGGGGCAGATGCTGGATTAGCGCTGCCTCCCGGTTCAGTCGCGCAGAAGCTCGCCAACGGCGCTCCGGCTTGCTTTAAGAATGGAACCAGCAGCCGGCTTCGCTGCTCCTTCGTGCCACCGATCAACAGCGGCAATAGACCAAGCACGGTGCCCATCAAGGTCAACGTCAGGCTGGCGTTCACCGCGTAAAGTTCCTCAACCATAATCGCAGTTTCAACCAGGCTCGTGTTCTCTCCTCCGGCGGAAACGGGGATACATTTTCGCAGAAATCCAGCGGCTATCATCGCCTCGTACGCCGGCTTCGTTGCGGCAAATCGTTCTTCCGGAGTAGCCAAAATCTCTGCTTTCGCCGTCTCGGATAGCACCTGCCTCGCGAAGTTGCGTGATTGCAGCTGCAATTCGCGCTGGTGCGCGGTAAGCCGAAAATCGATGGCCACGAAATCTCCCTCCTGTGAGACATCAAGGCCACCGCTACCGGAGTTGATCAGGAAAGTCTTGGACAGGAGTGCACGACGTCTTGACTTCGGGTGCACCAAAACTCCGTTGTCGAGGCTGAATGTGAAACGGCGGGGCAGAAGGACCCGTTCGGCCTACTTAACCCACTTCCTCAGCAATCGATCTGCGAAGTTCTCGGGGAGTAATGCCATGGCTTCGCTTGAACAATCTGTTGAAGTGCGAAATGTCCCGAAAGCCGACCTCGAACGCAATTTCGGCGATTGTCCGCCGCTCTTGCCTGTCGATCAGACGTTGTGCGCAAAGAGCGACCCGCCTGTCATTCAGGTGTTGTCCCACCGTGCGGCCCGTTACCGCAAACAGCTTGTGAACATAACGCTCCGAGCAGCGGAACGTACGGGCGAGCGATTCAGCTGAAAGATCAGGATCGGTGACGCAGCGACCAAGATGGTCGAGCATCATCGAAAGTAAAACGGGCTCCTTCGCTTGCGCTTGCGATCCATCCTCCTCCAGGTAGGCGGCTTGAGTGATCAGGTCAACGATGTGAGTGCCGTAGCGCGCCGAAACCTCCGATCCAGTCGTTTGGCCGAGGCATAGTTCAGCATATCCATAGAGGATTTTGGAGAGAGCGCGGCCAGCTGGCGTTGAGGCGGTCCTGAGACTGGGCCTCTCGTAGAGTTTGCCTGGCAATAAGCAACGTGGCACGGCAAAGCAAAACAATCGGAAATCGCGAGCGTTTGCTATCTCGAAAGGTTCGGTCGTGTCGACGACGGCGAGGTCCCCGGGCCCACAGATTTGTTCATGGCCACGTTGCGTGTAGCGGCCCATGCCTTCGATTTGCAGATTGATGAAACAAAGGTCATCCGTGCTGCGAGCGATATGCGAGCGCAGCCTCAACACTCGGTGCCGGGTGGCAGTCACCAAGGACACCTTTATGCGACCAGCGTTGGTCCTGGTGATCGCCCCGCGAAAGGGCTGCTCGCCAAACTCACGGGGTTCAAGCTGGACAAACGCGGCTGCCAGATGGTTGGCCCAATTGCCGAAGGGCCGTTCCAACTGACGCGGTTCCGTCAACCACTCCATTGACCACACCTTGCGCTTTGCAAATCGATGGCCCCGCCCGTTTGGCAGAATACACCCTCCCATAGAGCGGTTCAACGCTACGACGCGGTCGATCTGCGTGAGGAATCTTCGCGAGATGCAAGCCGGATTTAACAGCGAGACCATCATTCCCTTGGACAGTGCGGGCCCTGATCGGTTTCGACAGTTGCGAATTTGGCAGGCGATGGGATCGCCGGGATGATCATGGTCCGGACGTCTGGTTCATTCCAGGCTCAATAATCGGTCGCTGCAGTCCAAGATTTCGACTCCCGGTTCTGCTAGCCGTTGCCAAACCGCTGAAAACGCCGGGAGGGTTTGATGGCTATCGATTTCACGCTGACCGCCCAACAGCGGGAGCTGCAGCTCGCAGCCCGCAAGTTTGCAAGAGAGGTGTTGACCAGCGCAGGCGCGGCCGAGTTGCTGGCGACGCCAGAGGAACGGTTTCTCGCCACGCGGCCCATTTATGAAGCGATGGTTGGCGCGGGCTACCTACGGAAATGCATCCCTGCACCTGCAGGTGGCGAAAATACCGGGCTTGTCGATATGGCCATTCTGGCCGAGGAATTCTACAGCATTAATCCAAGCGTGACCCTGACCATGTTGGGAACGGTGCTGGGTCTATTGCCAATTCTCTTCGGTGGGTCCCCGGAACAATGCGGGCGACTGCTCGCTCCGTTCCTTATGAAGCACGGGACGCCACTTGCCGCATTTTGCTTCAGCGAACCTGGCGGCAGCGCGAATGCCGACTCACCGCCGCCCGGAGACGGGGTGCGCACGACTGCGCGGCTTGCTGGCGACGACTGGGTCATCAACGGTCGCAAGAAATGGACGTCTTCGGCGACCGGGTGGAACCGCAGGGGCGCGGACATTTTAAGTGTCGTATGCCGAACCGATCCCAACGCGACTCCGGACAGGGCTATTTCGATCATAGCAGTGGAAGGGCCCTCATCCGGAATCGTGTTCGAACGGGCCATCAATTCGATCGGCCATCGCGCGCACCTGGTCCCGCAATTCAGCCTGCAGAACGTCGTCGCGCCGCGCTCCAACTTGTTGGGACACGAAGGTGGTGGTCTGGCATTGACTGCGACCGCGTTCACCGCCACGGCAGCCCTTGTCGGGATTCTTGGTGTTGCCTTGATGCGGGCGGCCTTCGAATTTGCGCTTCATTTTGCCCGCACCGAGAAGCGCGGCGGCGTTCACCCTATTATCCAGCACCAGGCCGTCGGATATGCGCTAGCCGACGCCAAGACCGCGATCGAAGCCGCGCGCTACCTCAGCTGGCGTGCATGCCATGCGCTCGATACCCAATCACCGGCCGCGGAAGAACTTGCCGTCCAGGCCAAGATCTACGGTTCCGAAACCGCAGTACGGGTGATCACCGATCTGCTGCGGGTCGTCGGCATCGAAAGCTACGATCATGACGCGCCGCTCGGGAGATTGCTGCAGGACGCCCTCGCGCTGCCGATTTTTGACGGCGGGAATATGGGTATCAGGCGACGTCAGCTGCACGCGATCTTCATGCGGCCCGACTATGACCATCTTGCTGCGAGCGGTGCAGCTGCCTGAAGCGCCAAAGGCTGTGTTCGTTGGCGCGAGCCGTTTTGAGAGCCAGGAGTCTTGGATGACCAAGCACGTTGCCGTTTCGGCCGGCGAAGCCGCGGATCGCCTTGCGATCCGGGAGCTCATCGAGGCCTACGCCCACTGCGCCGACCGTCGCGACGCACATGGCCAGATGGCGCTCTTTACGCCAGACACCCATTTTGTGGTGTATATGAACGCGAAAGATCCGAAGCCCTCGCAGGAGTTGCTTCAAGCGAGGCTCTCGCTCCCGTTTTCGCCGATCTGAACCAATATGATGCCACGACGCATTTCGTCGGACAGAGCACCATTTTTACGCTGACGGACGATCGCGCCACTGGGGAAACCTACTGCCTTGCGCATCACGTCAAGTCGGAACACGGAAGGCGGCGATTGATGGTCGCCTCGCTTCGCTACCTCGACACTTTCATCAAGATCAACGACGCGTGGCTCTTCGCCGAGCGCCTTCTCTACGTCGATTGGCTGGAGGAACGGGTCCCGTCATGAACGCTCTGCCGCCGGGTCAGGCACGTCTTGTTGTTGTGGGCGCGACGGGGATGGTCGGCGGATACGCCGTGCGCTACGCGCTCGACCATCCCTCTGTTGGGGTTGTGACGGCGATCGGGCGCAGAAAGCTTGGCATCGCACACCCCAAGCTAAAAGAAGTTCTGCATCAAGACTTCACGGACTGCTCCGCACTCGCGGCAGCGCTCTCGCACGAGGACGCGGCCGTTTTTTGTTTGGGCGCGTATACCGGCGCGGTGCCAGACGCGGAACTTCGCAAAATAACCGTGGACTACACCATTGAATTCGCGCGCGTGCTCCGCGGCAGCAGCCCTGATGCGGCTTTCTCGTTCCTGAGCGGAAGTGGCGCGGATCCCACCGGCCGAAGTCGAATGGCTTTCGCACGCTATAAGGGAGAGGCCGAGAAGGCGCTCCTCGCGGCGGGCTTCCCCCGCGCCTATATCTTCCGGCCGGCATACATCTACCCGGTCCTGCCGCGGGAAGAACCAAACTTCAGCTACCGCCTGTTGCGTGGCATCTATCCGGTCTTTCGGGTGTTGTTTCCAAACCTCGTCATTCGGGCTGACGACCTGGCCCGAGCTATGGTCGAGGTCGCTGTCCGGGCAACAGAGGAACGCGGAGGCCTGGTTTTAGAGAACCGCGACATTCGCGCTATGGAAGCCCGCCTGAGAGGTCAGTGAGGCGAGACAACGTGACGGCGGTCCGGGTCGCCACTTCGCCGAGCTAGCCGGCTCGCTTCGGCGAGACGAGGCGGTGCGCGCCGTCGTGATCGAGCGCGAAGACAGGATGAGCGCCGAGCATCTCTGTGTCGGGCACCAGAGTAAGATTGCGGTCGTCCAGAATCAGCCACTCTCCATCCACACGCGCCGCCAGCACCGCATGGTCCTCGTTTCGAACGAAATTTCGCAGGATGACGATCTTCATATCGTCGCGAGACAGCCCTGCCTCCAGCAGTGCGGCATATTTCACGATTGCGTAATCCTCGCAGTCGCCGCGGTGGGTCTGCAGCGTCTCGAACGGCGGGCTCCAGCGGTCGTCAACCCCCCATTGCGCCTCATCGCTCATCGGCGCGATCGCGAGATTGACGGCCCTGTTGATCAGGCCAACGCGCGCCAGACCGGTGCGGCCGGCGCCCTCTGCGACAATTCGCAGCAGCTCTCGCGCGGGGGCGGGACAGTCTTCTGCGGCACGGCAGCCCGCCAGCACGGCTTGTTCCTGTTCGATTTTGGCCTCGACGGCGAGCCATTTCGACGAAACGTTTCCATAGCTTGGCGCGATTTCCATGCCAAACAGCGCGTCGTCGGTACGATGATGCGCTGTCTCCGGCTGTCCTGGCGCTGAGGTATAGGGTTCCATCGCCGCAGCGGCCGGCTCAGGTCCGGCCAAAACGAACGCGCAGGCCAACGCTGCCAGGATCAGTCCAAAACGGTTGCTCATCTTAGCTCTCCGCCCTCGTCTGCGCGCGGGCGCTGCAAACGAAGATCGGGACTTATGGCGGCGGGCATTTGCGAAAAAGAACGGAATGCGCAAAACACCTTCAATCAAAACGCATAAGTCCAAAGCGCATAACCGCTCGGGGCGAGTTCCACGCGGGTTCCCGCGCCGGTCAGCGTCGGCGCGCGGCCTGATTTGGGGAAGGGCGCTTACGCGCTGCGGATCTGGTCCGACACAGACGCGATCAGTTCCTGGATCGGTCGCACCTGCTCGACGATGAAATCAAAGACGACGCGGGTACGCGGCGCCAGATGTCGCCGCGACGGATAGACCAAGCTTAAGGGAATGCCCGGTGATGGAAATTCGGTTAACACGACAACCAGGCTCCCAACGCGCACATCGTCGAGCACCTGGAACAAGGGAAGATGCGCGATGCCGTACCCGCTGCGCGCGGCCAGATGCACCGCACTGACATCATTGGCGAGAAGTCCGCCTGACACCCTGAAGTCCCTGGGGCCTTCGGGAGTCACAAAAGTCCACACGTCCGATCCCGGTCCGAGATCGTGCACGATGCAGGTGTGGTTCGCCAAGTCGGCAGGCGTGGATGGTCTTCCTTTCCGTTCGATGTAGCTCGGCGCTGCCACCAAAACGAACGCACCAGTCCCAAGTCGGCGCACGACCAGTGACGCATCCGCGACCTCGCCGATACGCAAGGCGAGGTCGAGCCGGTCTTCGACCATGTCGCCGAACCGATCGCTCACCACGAGTTCGACCTTCAAGCCCGGATGTTCGCCGAGCAGGGCCGGCAGACGCTGGGAAAGGAAGCGGCTTGCCGTCACCGTGACACCCAGGCGCACCAGTCCCACGGGTGAGGCGCTTTGCTTGCCGAGCGCAGCCTCCATCGTATCGACGCCGTCCAGTACCGGCCGGGCAAGGCCCAGCAGCATTTGGCCATCATCGGTCAGGCTGAGTTTTCGCGTCGTGCGGTGAAAAAGCCGGACCCCGAAATGGTCCTCCAATTGGGAGATTTGCCGGGCGACAGCGGCCTGGCTCAGCTCGCGCTCGCGAGCGACGGCCGAAAACGAGCCGGTCTCCACTACCCGAACCAGAACACCGAGTGCGCCCAGGAGGTCCATCGGATTTCCTCGAAAAACGCAAAGATCATGCAAAAGAAAGCGGGATTATCACTCTTTTGCAAGAGGTGTATTTCCAAAGGCATCGCAGACCGGCATTGCGCCTGAAAACTGATTTTGCCGGGGCCATCGAGAGATGGAGGTGTTCGATGTCAAAGTTCCTCGCGATCTTGGCCACGCTGAAGCCCACCCTGATTGCGGCAAGCGCCGCCGCTGCACGTGGCGAAATGCTGTCGGTCATCCTGATCTCGGCCTTGTTCAGCCTCGTCCAGCTTGCCGCAAAGCCGGTCAGCGGGGTCGGGCCACCGATGGTCTCCTCGAGCGACGACCACGGCCTCGCGTATCGAAACAGGAGCGACAATCATGTTTGAAAGTAATGTTATCGAGAGAAACGAAGCTGCCCTGGAAGAATCCGAAAGTCCGCAATTCGTTCTGAGCGAGCCGGATTCACGTTTCGGCGAAGAGCGGGTCATCGCACGGGCTCCTTTGCGACAAAAAGGCCCCACGGCCGAGCCCGCCGCGTTTCCGGCTCCGAGCCGGGAGCAGCCGGCGAGCGGCAAGCAGCCCAAAAAGGGTCCTTTGCATCGCCGCCCCGTTGTCGCTGCCATCGGTGCGGTACTTCTCGCCTCTTTGCTGGGAACGGGCTTTGTATATCTGAACAACTCGGAACGTTTTCAATCCACCGACGACGCCTTCATCGCAGCGCGGCAGTCCTCGCTCGCTCCGAAAGTATCGGGCTACATCACGGCTGTCCCGGTCACCGACAACCAGCATGTCAAAGCCGGCGACGTCATCGCGCGCATCGACGACCGGGATTACCGCATCGCGCTGGAGCAGGCGGAGGCGCAGGTTGCAGCCGCGCAAGCGAGCATCGCGAACATCGACGCGCAGCTGGACGTGCAGGCGGCGCAGATCAGCGCCAACCAGGCGCAGGTCGACCAGGCGCAGGCCGCGCTGGTATTCGCCGAGCAGCAGGCGACGCGCTACGAGCACCTCGAGCAGACCGGCTATGGCACCGTTCAGAACGCGCAGCAGTACTCATCTCAGCTGCATCAGCAGCAGGCGGCGGTGGCGAGCGCACAGGCCACTTTCAAACTGGCGCAGCGGCAGTTGGAGTCGCTGAAGGCGCAGCGCAACAGCGCAGTTGCAAACCTGGCACAAACCGAGGCCCAGCGCGACCAGGCGAAACTCAATCTTTCCTACACGACGGTTACGGCGGCCCAACCAGGGCGTGTTGTCAACCTGACCGCAGCAGTCGGTCAATTCGCACAGTCAGGCACAAATCTCACGATATTCGTGCCGGACGAGATTTGGGTCACTGCGAATTTCAAGGAGATTCAGCTTGACCAGATGCGGCCCGGCGAACCGGTGACACTGCAGATCGATGCGTATCCGGGACGCACGATCCGTGGTCATGTCGATAGCGTGCAGCCTGGATCAGGCACGGCGTTCTCGTTGCTGCCGGCCCAGAATGCTACCGGCAATTACGTCAAGATCGTCCAGCGCGTGCCGGTCAAGATCGTCATGGACAATCCCCCAACGGATGTGGCGCTCGGCCCAGGCATGTCGGTGGTGCCGACTGTGCGGATCAACCCTGCGCCTTCACTCTATGAGCGGCTGAGGAAGTTCATATGAACAGCGCTTCAATTCAGGCCGAACCTGCCCTCACCAATCCCTGGCTGATTGCTGTCCTGGTTGCCCTTGCCAGCTTCATGGAGGTGTTGGATACCACGATCGCCAATGTGGCGCTGCCCTACATCGCCGGCGGCATGGGAGTGAGCGAGGACGAGGCCTCCTGGGTGGTCACCACCTATCTGGTCGCCAATGCCATCGTCCTGACGGCCAGCAGTTATCTGGCGCGAATGCTTGGCCGTAAGACCTTCTTCCTTATCTGTCTCGGATTGTTCACCCTCAGCTCACTGCTTAGCGGGTTTGCCCCGAATCTGAACGCGCTGTTGCTGTTCCGTATCATGCAGGGCGTAGGTGGCGGCGGCATGGTACCGGTCGCCCAGTCGATCCTGGCGGATTTGTTCCCACCGGCAAAGCGCGGACAGGCTTTTGCGCTGTTCGGCGTCGCCGTTGTCGTGGCGCCGGTGGTGGGGCCGACGCTTGGAGGCTGGTTGTCGGACAACATCTCCTGGCAATGGTGCTTTTTGATCAACGTGCCGGTCGGGGTGATCGCGATGGCGCTGATCTCGCTGCTCCTGCAGGAGTCCCCGACCGCGCGCGCGGAAGTACGGCGGCTGCAGCAGGGCCAGGGATTCGATGTGATCGGCTTTGTGCTGGTCGCGACTTTCCTCGGTGCCCTGGAGGTCGTGCTGGACCGCGGTCTGGAGGACGATTGGTTTGGTTCATCCTTCATTGTGACGTTCGCGGTCATCTCTGGTCTCGCGTTCGTGCTGATGATTCCGTGGGGGTTGACCCGCAGAAATCCGATCATCGACCTGCGCATGGTGGCGTCGCGTCAGTTCGGCGCCTCCTTCCTGGTGATGCTCGCGACCGGCGCCATCCTGCTTGCGACCACACAGTTCCTGCCGCAATTGGTGCAGCAGGATTTTGGCTACACCGCCACCTGGGCCGGCCTCCTGCTCTCTCCGGGAGGCGTTGTCACCATGGCGATGATGTTCGTGGTCGGCCGTGTGGCGGCGAAAGTGCAACCGAAGTACCTGATCATGACAGGAGCGGTGCTCATTGCGCTCTCGATGTACAGCATGACCAACGTGTATGGCGATCTCGGCTTCTGGTTCATGGCTCGGTCGCGCATGCTGCTCGGTGTCGGACTTCCGCTGATCTTCATCCCGATCATGACCGCGTCCTATGACGGGATTCCCTCATCCAAGACCGACCAGGCTTCGGCCCTGATCAACGCTGCGCGCAACACCGGAGGTTCGATCGGCGTCTCCATCGTCTCCAACGTATTGACGCATCGCGAGCAATTCCACCAGAACCGGTTGATCGAGCAGGTGACCCCGTCGAGCACGGCCTACCAGGACACATTGCAACAGATCACGAGCTACTTCACCGCGCATGGCAGCTCGCTGGCGCAGGCGCATGACCAGGCCATTCAATGGATCGGCGCGCAGGTGCAGGTGCAGGCGTCGTTCCTGGGCTACATGGATGCGTTCTGGGTTCTGATGCTGATTTCGCTTTCCGCCGTGCCGCTCGCGCTGACCCTGCGCAAGATCAAGCTCGGAGGGCCCGTCCATGCCGGACATTGACCACAACGCTACCGGCGGACTTTCGCAGAAGAACCTTGCCGATCGGTCGGCAATCGCACGCCTTGCAAGATTGGCGATACTCGTCCGACGCCGGATCAGTGCAATCACTCTCCTTTGATGTGTTGTGATGGTCGCGGAATTACCAAGACGAGTGTCACGCCCTACGTGATCTGGAGGAGCCAAACAGGAGGTAATCATGCGTAAGATCATTTTCGCTTTTCTCGGCACAGCCTTGCTGGCCAGCGCAACCACAGGAACCGCCTACTCAAAGGAGCGTCATCACGTGCGTGATGCGCGGCAGCTCACCGTCCAGCACTTCCGCAACTCCAATGCTGGTGAGATACCCGCTCCGCCGGTAACGAGGTCCTATGAGGGTAGCGCGGGCGCCTGGGGAAGCATGACCGGCTTTAATTGACCTTCGCTCGCGCCGCATCCGCTCGAAACGGAAAGATCGGGCAGCTGGTTTTCAGGGATAAACCCGCTCTTAACGGAGTTGGTTTATTCTTGGATTTGGGCAGCGGGGGTGCGTGTGCTGGCTTGCGGGCCAGCCGTAAGCAAAGGCGTGCGACAATGGCCTTGAACCCGGAAGAGCTAGACCCGGAAGAGCTAGACCCGGAAGAGCTCGTCACCCTGACAGATCACGGTATGATGAAACTTCGCTTGGCGGTATTGCGAGCGATGATGATGCTACCCAAGCAACGCAAGCTCGCGACCATTGTCCGAGACGGCGATCCGGCGATCCTGAATTTCGCCGAGATCAAAAAGCTCGCGGCACAGTGGCACAAACCGCTCGTACCAATCGACTGACCACTTCAGCTGCTGTTGATGTCTTCGGTTCGGGCCGCACCGTCCCCCATACGGCCCGATGCACGGCCCCGTCATCCCCCGCACCACAATGGCGGGGCCGTTTCCGGTCGCTTCGTGGTGCAAAAGCCTTCTTCAGGAAATTCGTCGGGTGCGGCGGATGCGAGATGAGAGGTCTTTGATCCGATCCCGACGATATCGAGCCGCCCGTGAGTTCGGGGCAACGCACGGATCGGAAATTGCAAGGCCGCCATTTCGATTTGGGCAGACTTATTCGACTCTGTCAAATGTCAGGGTTCCCACGATGGTTTGCCCGGTTCGCGAGAAGGCAAGCGGAGACGTTTTGATCGTCAGGTTTGTGCCGTTGATCTCGAAGTAGCGAACTTGATCGCGGCCGATCCATTCCGGGCGCCAGGAAGTGAGGACATGGTAGGTAACCTTGTTTCCTTCAACCGTATATGTCCCCGCATAAGCGCCAACGATCCCTCTGTGAACGTCCGCTCTCTCCGCATCGGTGTAACTTCCGGACGCGGGTGGTTTCAAATCGCCCGCGGTAAGGAACATGACCATGTGGCCGCCAGGAGAATATTGAATATATCCGGTCGGATGATCGCCGTATGGCCGGCTTGTCTCTTTCGTATCCAGGACGATCAGCGAGAAGCTCGTCAGCTGCCACGTACCGACGAGAGGATTTTCTGCGCAAACGGCGGGACCAATTCCACCCCGGAGAGCTGCAGCAACGAGGACTGCGGCAATGCTGTGCTTCATGAGTATCTCCTCCTGAAAATACGACTTCACTTGCCCGGAAGCTTCCGGAGGCGCCCGCTCAAATCGATTGCCGCAAAAAAAATTGGAAGTGCGCGCTGAGGCGTTTCTTTCCCGCATTCACCTCCAGGACCTGCTCACGGCGCTTGCTCCGCGGCCAAGCTACACCGCCCGGCGACAAGGCAGAAGAGTATATGTCGCCTGCCGGCCAAAGGCCGAGGCCGGCACGCACCGTGCTCGGTATCGGAAACGTGGCGGACCAAACGATGGCCAATCGACTGCGGGAACCCGCTGTCATTTTCTCGCCCATTGTGCAGGTCATCATCCTGTGAAATCCGCTCCGGGGGCGAGGGAGGCGAGAATGGGAAAACATCGCGTCGACCCAATTGCACGCTGGTTGCGGCCGATCAGCCTTGCCGCGGTCATGGCAGCCGGCACGCTGCCCGCATTTGGACGTGACCTGGACGGCCGTTACAGGGAGTCGCCACTCCACGACTGGTTTGAACATCTGGCGAGCCGCAAGGGCCTTTGCTGTTCGTTTGCCGACGGCTACGTCGTACGGGACGCGGATTGGGAGACCATGGAGGGCCACTATCGCGTGCGCGTACCGAAGAGCGCCGATTCCAGCGACGCCGTCTGGGTTGATGTCCCGGACGAGGCAGTGATTACGGAGCCGAACAGAGCAGGGCACACCATGGTCTGGCCGCTCTACACCTACCAAGGCGTGTCGATTCGCTGCTTCATGCCTGGAAGCATGACGTGAGCCAGCAATGCTCTCGACGCCTCGCGTCACTCCCGGATGATCACTGCGGAAGGCACGGGGCTTTTCCGCCGCCGAAAAAATCGGTCCGCTAGCTCTGTAAATTTCCTCGCTACCGAATGCGTCAGGAACAAATCCAGATAATCACCAGCGCCATCGGAAGGCCAACACCCACGGCGCCACCAATCGTCGACACGAGAGCCGAAAGCAGACTTGTTCCGGCCCACACCGCACGTCCAGACATGCCGTTACTCCCTTAAAGCCCCCGCGGGCATCGCCCGCCGCCCAAGGATGAACGATCGAAACCGGCGGTTCGGGGATGGGTTGATGTTCAATGGGGATTACCCCGCCCGAAGCGCCACGATCTGAGGCTGCTTGTGTATGGTTAATAAAAGGTTAACGGGGTGGGCGCCGTCCGCCGCTCGGCCCGCGCTCCACAACCCCCTGACACCTTCCCGGCAAACGCGGCGCGAAGCGAATGACGGCGCGCCGCAGGATCACGCAGGATCGGAATGCGGTCTGGTTTTGTGCGTTGGTGCAAATTCGCTCTGCCCCTTGCTCGGCAGACCTCGTTTCCGAATGCCAGGAAATTGGCGCGTCGGAGTGCAACACGACGCTTCTTCGATCAACCTTCATTTCGGTCTGGTCGGTATGCAGGATGACAATAAAGTTCCCGGCAAAAATCGCGACATGGCCGGCATTTCACCTTGAGCGGAGTTCGCGGCGTTGGCGCAAGAAAGCAATTTATTGGCTCGCGATAACAAGACTTTCAAGCTCGGTTTGTCGTAGGGCTTTGCGCCCTGCGCCGCGTTCGCGCGTTAGGCGGCTGCGGCGGGGGTCCGAGCCGCCATGCGATCGCGGCGCAGGACGCTGTTGGAATTTGGCTGCGAACCGGCAAAGGATTCGTGCCTCGCTATGGCGGCTTCATCGATTGCGCCGCAGCCAAGAGGTTCTGCGGATGCACACGTATCGCACCGCCGCGCGGGCTGTCGAGATCGGCGATCAGGAAGAACGCCAGCGAAATCACGACCGGCAACACGAACAGGAACAGTTCGCCTTTGCGGCGCTCGCCGTAGCCCACCAGAAGGTTACAGGAAAGCGCCATCAGCGCCATCATCGCCCAGGCGCCTTTGGGAATCCGATTCCACCAGGCGGCCTGGGTAAAGCCCTGCGCGTTGATCACCTCGTTCATGCCAGATACGACCAGCGCGATCGTCGGTGTCGGCTGGCTGGTCGCAGCAGGCCTGACCACGTTCCACATCTCGCCTTGCACGTTTGCCGTCTGCTGGGCGATGTCGGTGGCAGGCCTGCTCCTGGCCTCTTCGTAAAAGGCGATACGCAGGTCGAGATATTTCCTCAATAATTCGCGCGTTCGCGAGGCACTTTCCTCGGGCAACAGATCCGCTCGCAGATATTCCGTGCCGATGGCATTGGCTTCGGCTTCCTCGAGCGTCTTGCGCTGGTCGTAGCGCGTCACCGCCATCGAAAACGAAAAGCCGATGATCAGCGCCATGAGTGTGAGGGTCGCCGCCTGGACGGTGTTGAAATCGTGACGCTCGCCTTGCTTGAAGGATTGCACTCGCTTGCGCAGGAAATCGCCGACAAGGGCCGCGATGATTTGCCCGATCAGGGCCGCGGCAAAGACGGCAAACGGATTATCGAAATTGTCGGGCATGGGAGCGCCTGAAGCAGGAACGCGGAGCTGGACTTTTTCCGTCTTCGTCGCGGCCAGCCAGAGTGCGGCACCCTCGGCGGGCGATGATTGACCTAGGTCAATCGAAATGGCCGGCATCTCGCCGGGCCCCGCACAACGGGTTCAGGCCTTCACCACAAGAAGCTCGAACAGTGTTGCGAGGTTTTCCTGCCGCTCAAGTGCCCAGAGATAATCCAGCACCTGGCGCTGCTGCTGTTTTCCCATGTACTTGGCCACATTCTTGCTGAACTTCAGTTCGAAGTCGGTCTTCTGCATCGGCATGCTGGCGAAGCCGGGAATAGCGTCGACCTGATATGAAATCGTGCGCCCATCGGTTAGCGTGGCGGTTACTCGATTGGGAAGGTTTTTCGGCGCCATCGCGGTCAGCGCCTCGTCCGGTCTGACCATGATCTTCTTCATGAGGTCGCGGATTTTGGGATCGCGGACGGCGCTGGCCGAGAAACTGTCGTGCGTGATGTCGCCGTCGACCAAAGCGCGCGCGACGATATAGGGAAGACTGTGGTCGGCTGTTTCCCTGGTTTCTGGCGCCCATTTCTCCGGCTCCTTGCCGGCTGAGATATAAGCGAAGTTGGTGGTCGCGATCTCGACAGCGGCGATCTTGCCAAAATCGCCGATCTCCTTTCCGACCCTGGCGGCTGCGGCAATCGCCATGAGCGTCATGCCCTGTGCCGGATAGAATTTCACGCTGCAATCGTTGATGCGGAAGCGTCCCGATCGTCCGCCGAACTGGTTGACGTCGATCTCGAAGGGGCCGGTCACTTGTTTGAACAAGCCCGCTGTTCCCTCGAAAATCGGGGATGGACCGGTGACCCCTTGCCGGGCGAGGAGAGCGGCGAAAACCGCATTACGGACCGCGTCGGGATCGGCCAGACCCTTCCAATCCGAGAGTTCCTGTTTCCGCGTCTGGTTCAAGGCGATGTGACCGTTGATCGCGAGATTGACGGCTTGCGCGAGCTGTTCCACCGGCAGGCGCATCAATCTGCCGGCGGCGAGCGCGCCGGCAGGCAGACTGGCGATCGGGTGATCAAAACCGCGCCGCGTAAGCTCGGCAGCATCCAGCAAGCGGCAGTTGATCTCGTAGGCCAGCACGATCGCCAGAAGCAGATCCTTGCCGCTGCGCCCCTCGGCCTCCGCGACCGCTAGGCATCCGCCGCTGATATCGCTGGGATGGCCGGGCTCGCGGCCCAGATAGAGATCGTTGAAATCGTAGTAGCGGATCGCCGCACTGTTGGCGAAGGCAGCGAGATCCGGCGTGGTCCGCTTTGCGGTCCCGACAACCGTGGCGACGCCGCCAGGCACGGAAAGCGCAACGTCCCTGACGGCGCGAACAGGCTTCTCCTCGTGAGCGGCGATGGCGCACCCAATCGCGTCGATGAAAAGCGATTTTGCGACCTCGACGGTTTTTTCATCGAAAGCCGAATATTCGATTCGGGCGGCGTAGTCGGCGAGCTGTTCGGCGAGATTGTTTGCAGAAGCGCCAAAAGCCGTGGCCAGGCCGAACCCTTGGGCCGAAGTCACGACCGCTCCAGCAATTGCTCCGAGCGCAAGGCGCCGATCGATCAAAATATCCGTCGCAAGCACACGATCCTTGCGCGACTCGACCGTGTCGGAGGTATCGTCCATCATACCCTCCCTGCTGGCAGGCTCGGTCGATGAAAGCTCAGCGCGGCTTCTCATGCAATAGGGCCGGCAACCGCGCCATGCACGCAGGACTCGGCAAGGCCGTTCAACTTGAACCTCAGCGGTACAGGTCGGCACGGGTCGGCGGCAGGGGAACGGCCACGCACGCGTTTCGAGGCCAGCGTCTGAAAAATCACGACGGCGCCATGGGTACGGGCGATTGAGACCACCGCGATATAGGCGATCGACGCAACGATGCTCATTCGGTCAATCCGGTGGAAGTGCGTAATTTGCTAGCCGAGCCTCAAGGCCGATTCACGACCGCGCGAAGCTGATCGACATATCCGGTTCGTGCAACAAACGACTCGTTCTCCTCCACGATCATGATCCTGGCGTCGCGCCAGCGATCGAGTTCGGACTGGGGGAGATTTCTCTGCAGTTCATGGTAGGGCACGCCACCGAAGCGGCCGAGGGCGGCGTAATAATAGAACTGCAGCCCGCTCAGGCAATTGGCTTCGACCATGATGCTCGCGGGCAGATGGCCGAAGCTGCTGCCCACCATTGCGACATCGAGCTGTCGCGCCGGGCTGTCGACGCAGGACACAGACGGCGAGAAACCTACTTTCGGCGTCAGATAACCCAGAGGCGGGAAGAACACGTTCAGGAGATCGACGAGTTCGCGGTCGGCACCGCTCGCCGCGCCCGAGAGCGTATAGCTGAACCCGAACGGCGGAACGAGCTGGTGTCCCGCCAGGCGGTTGATTTCCTCGACGATTGCGGAAACCGCCCGCGCCCCGCCGACATCGTTCCAGTGAACGCCGCCTTCGGCAAACAGGTCGAACTCGTAGGTCCCTTTCAGGGAGTGGATCAGGCTCGCGGTATCGACGAGATTGATGCCGCCTTGCCTGAGCGCGCCGACATATTGGGGGACGAGTTGCGCCCGCGCTTGTGGCGTGCTCGGGCAGGGGAAGCGATCGACGAAATATTCCGGCAGGTGGGCGATCTTGGACGGCGAAATGACGTAAATGAAGACGGCGCCATGCGCTTCGTAATAATTCTGGATGTCCTTCAACTTCGGAAGAATCTCGGCGGCGAATTTCGCGCCCATTCCTTCGGTACGGGAGCAGTATTCCTCGAGATATGGCCGCTCGAGCAGATGGCCCTTTGCGCCACGGACGACATGAGGGGCGGTGAGTTCGCCGAACAGTTCGAAGCGAATCTCGTTGTTGATGCGAATGAGAAGCGGTCGTATCGGCATGGCTTCCGTGATTCGTTCGGCCGCCGCTTTCTGGAAACTGCCGTCGCGAAGCGATGACCAGGACAGGATCATCCGCTTGTCGTAAGTGACGCCGCCGAGTTTCGGCCCGATCTTGATTGCAAGCGTGGGATGGTTCTGCGCGACCAGGAGGTTCCATGCCGTGCCGAGCGGCAACAGCAACAGGAACGCGCAAAATGCGGCGCGAACCAGGGGGCGGGGCAGGGCGAGGCTCCTCATCGTTTTAGAACCTGAAGTAGATGAACGGTTGGAAGGGCACGGCCACCGAGCGCGCGGTCGAGAGCACGTAGATCAGCACGAGCGCGGTCGCGGTCAGCGCCCGCATCGAGACGCGCTTCTCATAGCTGCGGATCAGCGCGGGATATAGCGGGGTCGCCGGCAGCAGCGAGATCGCGGCACCAACAGCGAGCGCGCAGGGCACTTCCGGAGGAATTTCGAGTGCGTGCGAGGCAGGCGAAGCTCCAAACAGAACCGAAACGAACGTCGTCAGATGTGCCGGAGAGTCTGAACGAAAGATCGCCCACCCCATCATCACGATGAAAAGTGTGATACCGGTCGAGATCAAGGTGCCGCATCGCGCCAGAGCATCGCGCAGGAACAGCCGATCGAGCGTCAGGAACAGGCCGTTATAGGCGCCCCACAGCACAAAATTCCAGCTCGCGCCGTGCCACAGCCCGGAGAGCAGGAAGCAGATCCAGAGATTGAGGTAGGTGCGCGCCTCGCCTTCACGGTTGCCGCCGAGCGGCTTGTAGAGATAGTCGCGAATCCACGTCGTGAGCGAAATGTGCCAGCGCCGCCAGAACTCCGTCATCGATCGCGCCACATAGGGCGAATTGAAATTCTCCTTCAGGGAAAAGCCGAGCATTCGCGCCAGCCCGATAGCCATGTCGGAGTAACCGGCGAAGTCGAAATAGATCTGGAGCGTGAAACTGCCGAGGCCGAGCCAGGCATAGCCAGTGCCGAGGCTTGCGGGATCGGCGGCGAAGACGGTGTTGACGAAGTTGCCGAGCGGATCGGCGATCAGGAGCTTGCGTCCAAGGCCGCGGGAAAAGCGCAAGAAACCGGTCGCAAAGTCGCTCCATTCGACCGCGGGCGGCTTTGCGATCTGATCCTTCATCTCGTGATATTTGAGGATCGGTCCTGCCAGGAGTTTCGGGAAGAACAGCACGAACAGGCAATAGTCGGTAAAGGTCGCGGCAGGCCGCGAGGTGCCGCGATAGGTATCGACCAGATAGGTGATCTTTTCGAACACCACGAAGGAGACGCCGATCGGGAGTGCCAGATGCAACAGGGGAACGCGTTGCGCACTGAGCGGTGCGAGCGCGAGGTTGAGATTTTGGGCGATGAAGTCGGCGTATTTATAGACGATCAGGATGGCGAGATTGCCGGCGATCCCACCCGCAAGCGCCAGTCTTCGCCTTGCAAGCCGCGTCGGATCGCTCAGATGAAATGAAAGCGCGTAGTCGAGCGCCGTGGAAGCAAAAAGGACCAGCACGAATACCGGCTCGCCCCAGAGATAGAACAGCGTGCTTGCGACGAGCAGCATCCACTTTCGCGCGCGAGCGCCGGTCGCCAGCAGATAGGACGCGTAGACCGCAGGGAAAACCGTGAGAAACAGCGGCTCGTAGAAAAGCATGTGGAAGTCGATGTTGTTTTCGGAAGGTGAAAGGCGCCCGGAAGGATGGCGGGCGATGGAAGCACGGCCCCAAAGTCGAGTCCAGTTTGGCGCCTGCCGGTACGCGCGACGGTTCCACTGAGGCGAATCATTGTTGCGAAAGCTCCGAAGTAGAGAAAAGGTCGCGCCTGGGCGTGCTGCCGCGGGGCGATCAGGTCAGGAGATCAGGTCAAGACAAAGGGCGCGGCGGGACTTTTCCCGTCGCGCCCGCACCTCTTTCAAACTCGCTGGTCCAGGCGCCGAGAACGCCTTCAGGCCAAGCTACCGAAGCTCAGCGGGCGATCCCAGCGAGGTGACAGCGCTTGGTAAAAGACACTGGATCACCTCCTTTCGTTGTTGATGGGAGGCCTACTATAAGCGGGCAAATGTGGCCTGTTTAGGGGTTTTCCCGCCTGATGAGAGTTGAGGCGGCGCGCGGGGCGTGATAGTTGATCGGCCGCCGAGCGGGTGTAGCTCAATGGTAGAGCAGCAGCCTTCCAAGCTGAATACGAGGGTTCGATTCCCTTCACCCGCTCCAATAAAATCAGGCACTTCTCGCATCCTCCGTTTTCTATTCGGACCGGCGTGCTGCTGCTCATTCGGACCAGAATCACGCATTGTTCGCATCTTGCTTGTCGCGATAGGCGCGCCGTTTCTTCGCGCCAGTGGTGACCTGTTTTGCAGTGCGCTTCACATACTTAGGCAGCACCTTGACCGACTTGTGCCGACTCTGCGCCACGATCTCGCGGTCGGTCAGTTCAGCGTCTCCGGTCTCGGTGAATCCGCCGTGACGGAATGACGTGAAGGACAGTTCGTCGCGCAATCCGGCGGCGCGAATGACTTCCTTCACCTTGCGGCTCAGGTGCGTGAAATCCGGTTGATCAGGCTTCGGCCATGTCGGCCACGGTCCGCGCTCGCCCCAGTCCCTTCTCAGTATCAGGCCGCCGATGCGCTCGCGTTTGATCACGTCAAGCTCGGCCATCAGTTCGGGGTAGACCGGCTTGCCGTCGTCGGTGAACAGCGGCACCCAGTTTTCCTCCTTGGTTTTCTCATGTACCACGCGCACCATGTTGGGCCGTTCCTTCGGTCGATAGTGAGCGACATCGAAGGTCGCGAAGATATCGACCTCGCGCTGCAGCCATTCCCATGCAATCAGAGCGCCAGTGGCGAGCGACGGCAGCCCCATCTCTTTCGCCTTGGCTCGGAAGCTTTGCAATTCCTCGAAGGTCGCGGTCGGTGTCTCGCGGTCAGAAGATCGCAGGCCCATTTGCGCGAATGGATTCACCAGTGGCAGCTTGCCGGGATTGCGGCGCGCACAGATGTTCCAAGCGCGGCGGCATGACTTCATTGCGTGGTTGACCGTGGTACGACGCTCACCGATCACGTTGCCGTCGTCATCCTTGAGCGGCAACAGCGCCTCATACAGTTTATCGGTGATACTGGTGTCGATCTGAGCGGCGCGGCGGTCGCCGAGCAATGTTCCGTCTTTCAGCTTGAAGCCGCCCACCAGCTTGAAACCGTTTTCGTGGTTCCGTCTGCTCTTCGGGTCCAGCTTGGTGTAACGGCGATCGGCGCGATATTCGGCAAATACCCAGTCGAGCGTTCCGACTGCTGCGACCGCTGGCATCGTTGCGGTCTTGGTATCGCCGGACAGCCACGCATCGAATGCTGGAAGCAGTATCGTCTCGGCACGCTTCACCGCAGCATCGTAGTCGAGGCCGAGCGGTTCATCGTGCAGTGGGCAACCGTTCCTCTTGTATTTGCTCGGCACATGGAAGAAGTGGCCCCACCCTCCAGACTTGAGCGGCCTACGCTCGACGTAGCGCGGCAAGGGCAGGGCAGTGCGCGGCGGCTTAATCATCAGAGATAAGCTTCCGCAGTGTTTCGGATGTTTCGCTTGACCCGAGATCAGAGCGCTCTTCGTGGCCGCCGATCAGGACTTCGAACCAGCCATCGCCGATCTTTACAGACGAAGCGGTCTTACCAGCCGATTCAACCGCGCGGATTCCGCGCCGGACGTGACTTGGGCGCAATAGCCAGGCTTTTTTCGACACAGAGCAGCTCCCCTCGTTCAATCTAATCGGGAGGCTCCATGCCTAACTATACTATTTATAACCGACGCCTGAGCCAGCTAAAAGGCCCAATTTTTGTCATCCACAGCTCCAAACATTTCATCAGCGGCCTTAAATGTTCAGGTTAGCTGCAAGATCAAGGTGCCGCCGACACGCAAGGGCGCGTTGAATCATCGAGCATCGGGTAGTGTCCTAATTTGAATTTTGCCTTTGCGGAGGCCGCCCACGATCCATGCGGCCACTAGTCCTACACATAAGAGAGCCATAGGGAGGCCAAACACGAAACCAAACCATTCAATCCAATCCGAGGCGGTAAAAGGCATGTTGCGCGATATTTTGACGGTCTACTTCATCGTAGCCGGATGCTTACTGCTCTGGTTGAATTTTCGAAGCCACGAGGTCGTTCTCACGAAAGATGACGACGACCAGACCGACGTTGCACACCACATCCGGAGCAAAACAAGCACTCGCGTATGACTCAGGGCGAGTCGGGGATGCGCGTTAGGTGAATCGTGTAGGGGTATAGCCACCAGAGCCAAAACGACTCTGGCGGCCATTTCTGAGTCATCTAGGGCCTAATGTACGGATACGCCGTTACTGGTGATGGTGATTGCCCCAAGGTAGTCATCTTCTACCTTCCAGCCGGGGGCAATGGCTTCCCAGCCATATTCCGTGGACTTGGCGACTTTGTTTCCGTTTATCTCGATATACAGGTCTTGGCCTTCCTGAACCGCCAAGACATCCTCAGTGAACTCGCATACTACCTGCCTCATTGTGCCTCCTGCTAGCGCCAAAAGTCTTTGAATTTTGTCGGCGCCAACTCGGTATATCGCACGGTATGTTGGATGTTTTTGTGGCCCAGGTACGCCTGAAGGCTCCGGGTATCGTGTCCCTTGTTGGCCAGGGCGAACCCGCAGGCATGCCGGAGCATGTGCGGGTGAGCCTTGAACTTGAACCCGGCGGCCTGACCGGCGCGCTCGATCATGCGGGCGAAGCCCGCCGTCGTAAACGGAGCGCCGCGCTCCGACGTAAAGACGAAGGCCGATTTCGGTTCCTGCTCGCGCTGTGTAGCCGGCGTAGGGCGCGCATCTCGTCGCCGCGGATCGGGTGCGTGCTGGGCGTGCCCTTCTTCGCCCTACGGACGGCCATGGTGCCGGCATTGAAGTCGATCTGGTCCCAGCGCAGGTCCGTCAATTCGCTCGCCCTCAGACCGTGACGGTAGGCTATTAGGATCATCGTGGCGTCCCGGTGACCCCAGCGGTTGGCCCTGGTGGCTTTCAGCAGCCGCTCGACCTCGGCCTCGGTCAGGTACTCGCGGGTGCGCAGGTCGGCGTTGGGACGGCGCTTCGGTGTGACTGTTCGATTTACGGTGCGCGGTGCCACCAACGAGAGATGTGATTTCGCCATATGTTTCGCCCCCTGCGGATGATCTACTGTTCGTACAATGCTCAAAAAACGAACAGTGTGCAAGCGGTATCACGTTCTGCAATTAAGCCGCGTGAGAGCGCATCCTAAGTGGGCGGGTTTTGCTGTATTCTCCGGAAAGTCCGTCATCGCTTTGGGGAACCGAATAGGCAACCTTCTCCGGGTCGAGGCGATCTGGAACGGGCCTTTGCGGCGCCCGGCTCATTCCGCCGCCTCCATCTCGCGCGCAACGGCCGGCGCCAGCGCCTCGGCGAGCAGCGCGTCGAGCAGGCGGCGGCGGGTGGCGGCGGTGGCGGTGAGCCTCGCATCCAGCCGGTCGCAAACCGCCATCAGCTCGTCGACCTTGGCAACGATGCGTCGTTGTTCGGCCGGTGGCGGGAGGGGAACGATGAAGTTCCTGTGCTGCAAGTGCGATCAGTGCGGCAAGCGGCCCGAGCGTTACTAAAAATGAGAGTTCTGTTGTTTCCGGGTCAGCTTGCGGCAGATCAATCCGCCTTTGGAAGCCAGGCTCATCATGGGCCATGGCGCACTTCATCATCCGCTGTCCCCGGACCGGATTAAACGTTCAAGTCTGGTTGCCCGAAAGCACACCGGCCGACAAGCCAGATGCATACGAGGCTGTGACTTGCCTGAGCTGCGGACGGCTCCATTTCGTCAACAAGATCACTGGCAAAATGCTAAGCGGATGACCGACGACGAAACCATCACCCGCAGGTCACTGTGATTGGCATTCTGCGCTGCGTAGCGTAGATGACGCTGACATCATTTCGTTGGCGGAGGCTCTTGCCAGAGGCATGAAACCAAGCGAGGCAGTTTGTATGACCCAATATACGATCTCATTGAAATCGACGCTCAAACCGAACAAGACCAACGCCGAGCTACGCGAGATGCTGGCACAGGCCGTGCGCAACACGCAGCCACAGCCCCAAGACGAACCCAAGCCGTTACCCAAGATCAAAAAAGGTCGCCACTAGCAACGGTTAGCTTTTCGGCGTCCGCGCAGCCTTTGCCCCGCGCGGCTGACGAGCGAAGTGCAAGATGCTTTCGGAAATGTTCCAGACGCAAGGCGTTGCGCGCGCGCGGCTAGGTGCGCACCTGTATTACGAACACCGGCCGCATCCGCGGCGTTGCCGATTGGCGGGCGTTGGCGGCTTGGCTGTATTTTTCCACGCCTCGATAAAATCCTCGTGGGTGAGTTCTGGCGCTTGTTGACGCCGCGTCGGATTGAACTTTGGGGTTGGGCAATAATAGTGGTCACGCAATTCTCCGACTGGCAATGTTGATGGGCGTTTTGGTGGTGGCGGCAGTTTCAGTTTCGGTTTACGTACTTTCGGATGCAGCGCCGAGTACACCATTGATTCATTGGTGCCTAAGATGGCTGCGCACTTGCGCATCGATAGACCTTCGGCGCGGAGTTGGTGGAGTTCAGCTAGGCGTTGCTCCGTGAGCATGGGATAGCTCCTGCGCGCGCGTTCCGAAACGGACCGACCTAACCGACCTAACCTACCTGGTTTAAAGACTTTGCAGGGGAAACGAGAGGCGTTCTTTAGCTACGCTACCCCGCTTTCCCGTGCAGCCTAACAGATTTAAATCTTGGTCGGTTGATAACGAACAGCACACCTTCGCGGGCATAGGCGCGTTCCCCCGGATCGGCCTGCCCTTCGTACCGCCGCGACGGCGAGCCCCTAAGACGGCCTTCCTAGAAGCCGCCCTAAAGGGTTGTCCGTGCCGGGTCCACGACGGGAGAAATGCCGCTAGCTGGCCGAAAACGTCAACGAAAACAACGAGGGAGGGCCCTGAGAAAGGCCTCCCCCTCAACCATGGAAGATAGATGGCGATATGACGATAGCAATCGCGGGTTTAACGGCCACTGAATTCATTGTCACGGTTTCCGACGCCCGAATATCCCACGGGGAGGCTATTCCGGCGGCTGACGACGGAACGATGAAGAACCGGAAAATAGCTTCAACCTGGGGAATGATGTTTGCAGCAAGTGATGCCAGCGCGTTCATTCCCGTTGTCAGCTCTTGTTATGATGCGCTCGCTTTCACTGGAGGCATGGCAGATCCACCGGCCGACGAAAAACAGGTGAGAAAAGCCGTCCTAGAGGCTTATGAAAAAGAATTCCACGAGCGGTTTTTTCGAGAGCATCTCGCGCGATTTGGATATTCGGACATTTCGGATTTTAGAAAAAACGGGTTCAATGAACTAGGCAAAGACATCTACGGCGAATATGCAGCAGCACTGGCCCGCTTCGATCTGGGATTGGAACTGCTTGTCTATGGATTCAATCCGCAGGGCAATCGCCACATTTTTGAAGTGGCCAATCCAGGCAAAATAATATCGCATGATTTGCGAGGTTTCGCGGCGATTGGTAGCGGCGCGTGGATGGCGCTTGCTGGTCTAAATCGCAAACCGATCAATGCCGGTTTGTCGGAAACAATCTGGCGTTTTTTGGATTAACTCGACCAGGCGTCCCTAAATTAGGCTGGCTTTTTGCCACGTCGGCGGTGGCAAGGCTGGACATTCGCTCAATCCCCTATGTGAAACCATTCGTCTTCGCGCAGCCCGCGCAAGAATTTCCCGACCGCTTCCAGCGATCCATGCTTAGCGGCCCACTCAATGTGCTCCGCCAAGCGAAGCATCTTGAGCATTGGAGGGGTGTCGTGCCATGCGGCAAGGATTAGGGGCGGGGCGGGCTGCCATCCCGCGCCAGACTGCGAGCGGCCCGGCAACATTTGCCAAAGCCGGTTCCACGTCGGCGGTAATGGGCAAACACGATCGTTCTCGCGACTATACGCGACGAGACTTTCGACCGTCTCGGTCAATTGTGCTTGGCTTTCTAGCCGCCCCAACGTGTTCGTCATTCGGCTGCCTCCAGTTCGCGATCCTCGGCCGGCGCCAGCGCCTCGGCGAGCAGTGCATCAAGCAGTCGGCGGCGGGTGGCGGCGGTGGCGGTGAGGCTCGCCTCCAGCCGGTCGCAGAGCGCCATTAGCGCATCGACCTTGGCGACGATGCGATGTTGCTCGGCGAGCGGTGGGAGGGGAACAGGAACTGCGCGGAGTTTGTCCTGAGAAATATTCATCTGCATCACAGCCATGCCCGACTTTGCTTCCTCAATCGCGGCATTTGTTACCCCCGCGTTCAATGTGAGGGCAAAGAACCTCGGGCTAAGACCCTCTATGAGACGAAAGCGGATCAGCTTGTCCGAAATCATCAGCCGCGGCTCGATTCTATCGACGACGCAAGACACCCCAACGCGGTTCTTTGGTCCCGCGCGCGTAACCAGAATGTCGCCTATTTGGGCCTCGTGCTGTGGTCGCGGCTCGAACTTGGCAGGCAGTTCCTTGTGCTGCATAAAATCAAAGGCGAGTGTCTGAACGGCCGTCGTTTTCAACACCCCCCACTTGTTCGAATCGCTCCTTGGGTAGTTCTCGCATTGCGGGCTCCATCAGCAATTCCGACGCCGGCTCCTCCTTCGGGTCCTGCGGCACGAGTTTGCCGCGCACGGCCAGATCGAGAATGAAGCGGCGCAGGCGCGCAATCGCATCGGGCGCGTCGGCGATCTGCCCGTAATGCGCCAGCAGGCGATCCGCGTTCATCGCGCCAACGCCTCGGCGAGGATCGCCTTCAATTGATCGCGCAAGCCCGCCGTCTCGGCCTCTGTGGCGGCCAGGTCCGCCAGCAGCTCTTCGGGGTCGCCGTGATCGTCGGCCACGGTGTGGGGGTTCTTGATGTCGAGGTTGTAGCCACGCGCCTTAACCTCATCCGCCGTCACCTTCCAGGCTTGCGGGCATTCCTCGCGTCCCCCACGTTTCCCCCCGCCCCACCAGTCGATGCAGCCTTGCAGATGCTCGAAACGAATGGGCTTGGTCATCGAGTAGGCTTTCTGGCCTTCGGGCACGCGGTGCTCCCAGAACCAGATATCCTTGGTCGGCGCGCCCTTCTCGAAGAACAAGAGGTTGGTGCCGATCGAGGCGTAGGGCTTGAACACGGAATTGGGCAGGCGGACAATGGTATGCAGGTTGCACTCCTCCATGAGATGTTCCTTCAGCCGCGTTTTCACCCCCTCGCCGAACAGCGAACCGTCTGGCAGTACCACGGCGGCGCGTCCGCCTGGCTTCAGCAGCCGGATGATGAGGGCCAGGAACAGATCGGCGGTCTCGCGCGTGCGGAAATGCGCGGGAAAGTTGGACTCGATGCCGTCCTCCTCGCGCCCACCGAAAGGCGGATTGGTCAGCACGATGTCCACGCGGTCGGACTGCGTGTAGCTGATATAGGGCCGCGCCAGCGTGTTGTCGTGGCGCACGAAGCTCGGGTCCTCGATCCCGTGCAGCAGCATGTTGGTGACGCAGAGCATGTGCGGCAGTTGTTTCTTCTCGACCGCCCGCAAGGCGGTTTGCATTGCCTTCTCGTGCTCGGGCTTCTTCACATAGCGGTGACGCATGTGGCGCAGCGAACAGGTGAGAAAGCCGCCGGTGCCGCAGGCGGGATCGAAAAGGATTTCGCCGGGGTGTGGGTCGATGCGGTCCACCATGAAAGCGGTGACCGCGCGCGGGGTGTAATATTCGCCCGCATTGCCGGCGGATTGCAGGTCGTTGAGCACCTGCTCGTAGATGTCGCCAAAATGCTGCCGCTCAGCGAGATTGTTGAAATCAACACCGGAAATCTTGTTGGCCACCTGGCGCATCAACTGTCCGGATTTCATGTAATTGTATGCGTCCTCGAACACATCCTTGACCACGCGGCGCCGGTCGCCGGGTTTGGTTGAGGTGGGGAGGTTCTTCAGCGCCGGAAACAGCTCGCCATTGACGAAGGCGAGAAGCTCCTCGCCGGTGATGCCCTCGGGGTCCGCTGCCCATGTGCGCCATTGGTACTTCTTGGGGATCGGCGACCGGTAGCCGTCCTGTGTTATTTCGAGTTCTTGGTCCTGATCGTCGATGATCTTGAGGAAGAACATCCAGCACAATTGGCTGATGCGCTGGGCGTCGCCATCGACGCCAGTGTCCTGGCGCATGATATCCTGAATGGATTTGACGATAGTGCGGACTGACATGGTTCAGACGACTTCCAGATAGAGGGCGGATTGCAGTTCGTGGACGGCCTGCTCGAAGCCTTGCCGGTCACCAAACGCCTTGATGAGTTGCAACGGGGTGCCGAGCGAGCTTAGCGGCGGGATCCGTAGCACGTTGGCATCGTCGAGATTGAGCACGCCCTCGTCGGCATACTTGGCGAGCAGCGCATCGAGAACGGCTCGGGCCTGTCCGCCGTATTTCGTAAACACGTCGCGTTTCTTGACGTTATCGGCGCGCTCGCGCCGCGTCAGTGGCTTCTTGTCAAAGGCGACATGGCAGATGAGATCGAAGGGATCAAGGTCCTTGCCCAGTTCCTCGGCGATGGGATCGAGCGGCAGGCCCTCGGCTTCGAGTTCCTCAACGATCGCCTGTTTGCGTTCCGCGGCTTTCCAGCGCTTCAGAAAACCGTCGAGGCTTGCAAAGCGCTTCTTTAAGGCCGCCTTGGTGAAATCTCGCAGCGATTCGGTTACGAGCTTGCCGTTCTCGTCAAGATACTCGACGCGCTCGGCTACGATTGTGGCATTGACACCATCGACATAGACCTTGCGCATCTTCCCGCCTGTCAGCGGCAGCGGGTCGGGCTGGCCCGCGACGACGGTTTCGTCCTGACCCGGCTTTTCGGGCAGCTTCTCGCCGTCCCCACCGGTCGGTTGCACGTCTTCAGGCGGCGCCATGGGATCGTCCGCACCAGGTTCGTAAATTTGCTCCGGCTCGCCGTCGAAATCGGGATCGGCAAAATGGCTGGAGGCACCCCGGAAGTCGATCAGGGTGAAATAGAACTTCTTGGTGTCCTCATGCACGCGGGTGCCGCGGCCGACGATCTGCTTGAACTCGGTCATCGAACCGACATCGCGGTCGAGCACTATCAGCCGGCACGTCTGCGCATCCACGCCGGTCGAAAGCAGCCGCGAGGTCGTGACTAGTACAGGATAGGGCGATTCCGGGTCGATGAAATTACCGAGTTGATCCTGCCCGTCCTTGTCATTGCCGGTGATGCGCATGACGTAGCGGTGGTTTTCGGCCACGAGATCGGCGTTCTCGTTGACGAGCGCCTGGCGCATCCGCGCGGCGTGTTCCTGATCGACGCAAAAGATGATGGTTTTCTGGAACCGATCGCCGCTTTCCTTGAGAAACTCGGTGACCTTTTTGGCAACCAGCCTGGTGCGGTCGTCGAGCACCAGCGTGCGGTCGAAGTCCTTGGTGTTGTAAATGCGGTCCTCGACCTCCTCGCCTTCACGATCGAGCGTGCCCTTCTCGGGCCGGTAGCCCTCCACATCGCGGTCGATATGGACCTTGACCACCTTATAGGGCGCGAGAAAGCCGTCACGGATGCCCTGCTTCAATGAGTAGGAGAACACCGGATCGCCGAAATAGGCGATGTTGGAAACGTATTTCGTTTCCCTGGGCGTCGCGGTAAGGCCGATCTGGGTGGCCGATGAGAAGTATTCGAGGATTTCGCGCCACGCGGAATCCTCGGCGGCGCTGCCGCGATGGCATTCATCGATTACAATCAGATCGAAGAAACCGGGCGAAAATTCGCGGAACAGCTTTTGCCGCTCCTCCGGGCCGGTGATCGCCTGGTAGAGGCCAAGATAGACCTCGTAGGACTTGTTGATCGCGCGGCTTGAGTCGATCGCGGCGGTTAGGTCGGCGACGGTGCCGTCCAATTTCTCGATTGTGTTCGACCGGGCGCTGAGTTTTGCCATGACACCACCGAACGGGCGGAAGTCGTTGACCATCGTCTGGTCGATCAGCACGTTGCGATCGGCGAGATAGAGGATACGTTTCTTGCGTCCGGCCTTCCACAATCGCCAAATGATCTGGAAGGCGGTGTAGGTCTTGCCGGTCCCGGTCGCCATGACGAGCAGGATGCGGTCGCGGCCCTTGGCGATGGCCTCGATCGTCGCGTTGATGGCGTTGACCTGGTAATAGCGCGGGGCCTTGCCGCTGCCGTCGTCAAAATAGTCCTGAAGGACGATCTGCTCGGCCTCGTCCTCCAGTCCCTTCCACTTGGCATAACGCGCCCACAGGTCGGTAGGCGACGGGAAGGCGTCGAGGCCGAGATCGGTTTCCTTCGCGGTGCTGGCGCCGGTGCGGTCGTGGAACACGAAGCCGTCGCCGTTCGAGGAAAACACGAAGGGGATGTCGAGCGTGGCGGCGTATTCGAGGCCCTGCTGCATCCCGTCGCCAACACTGTGGGAATTGTCCTTGGCTTCGATCAGCGCCAGCGGAATGTTCGGCTTGAAGTAGAGGACGTAGTCGGCGCGCTTGGCCCGGCCGCGACTGACCAGCTTGCCGCGCACGATGATACGGCCCTTGGTGAAACTCACCTCCTCGCGGATTTGCAGCATCTCGTCCCACCCGGCGTTGCGCAGGGCGGGCGTAATAAACTTGGTGCAAATGTCGCGTTCGCTTAGAATTTGCTTGTCCATATTGCCATATGGATGCGAATCTTCGCCAAAAATCAACTTCGGCGGGTCAAGCGGAATAAGCCAATTTGGCCGCTGATGCCACGGGTCAGGAGCCTTCTACGGCCTAGTACTTGCCAGAAAGGCTTCCAGCGCAGGATCGATGCCTTCGGCCTCTTCACAGGTCAGATCGGCTACGCCTGGAACAATGCCTTGTTCTACGTGAAGGGCGGCGCTGCGGTCACCGACAACAAATACACGGCTTTCCTCACTCCGGGTGTCGTGGACGATGCTGCAAGTGAGACGCGATGGGGTGCCGCGGTCGGCGTTGGCTTCGAATATGGCATCACCCCGAATCTGTCGCTCGGCGTCGAGTACGATCACCTGTTCATGGGGAATAATGACGTAACTTTCGTCTCTGGCCTTGGCGACCACATCAACGAGAACGTCGATCTCTTCCTAGCGCGCCTGAACTACAAGTTCGGCCGACCTGTAGTCGCACGCTACTGAGTCGCGCTAACGCTCTCTGGCATCAAAGCCCCGGCCGAGGCCGGGGCTTTTTTGTGCCCGTGTGACGCGCATCACTGCAGCCGTCCGACTTTTTGCGTATGGTTCTTGAATCCTCGCTTTTGCCCGAAAGACGCCACATCGTCGGATCCTCGGGTTCTAACTTGCAACCGCTGAGGGCGGCGCACCTTCCTCCGCTTAAACTTAACGGCATGAGCCGCGCCGGCGGCACGTTGCTCGGCCTCGGTCAGGGGGAAGATGAGAAGAACGCACGATCCTTCGGCGGCGTAAGACGTATGAATGTGGCCGCCCAAACTGCCGGCCAGTTCGCCGATGATCGCTAGCCCTCGACTGCGCAGGATGGGTTCAGCTGCCGAGCCATTGTCAGAGACCCTGCACTTTACGGCGTTGCCCGCAAGCGTCAACTCCACTCGCAATTCTGGATCTCTACCGTCGAATAGTGCATGTCGCGCCACGTTGGTCAGTAGCTCGCATGCAATCAGCCCAAGCTTCCAGCAGCGTTCTCCTTCGAGCCGCAGATCATCCGCTGAGAACAAGACAGGTATCGCCAGACGATCCAGTCGGTATTTCGTGAACGTGACGCAAAGCTGCTGAAGGTAGCTCGCGGCATCGGTGAGGCGCCCAGGCTCCGGCATGCGCAGCGCTCGATGAACGTCGGCCCATTGATGCAGGAGGTCTACGACGTCGAGCAGCGCGGCCTTGACGGCCACGCTATCCGACTGCACCGCCATGGCTGAAACCGAGTGTATGACAGAAGTGAGCTCGTTTTTTGTTCTGTGGTTCAACTCGCGAAGAAACAGTGACGGATCGGGATTCGGTACCTTTACAATATGCTTTGTCATTTCGTGCTCCAGCGATTGCTCTCTCTGGCCAACAATGAAGCCAAGGCCGCGGTTTCGTTCGGATAGCAACACCGTTCCAGACAGCTAACCCCGAGGCGGACGACAGCGGCCAATTACTTCCGATGCAGTTACCGGGCTCTTGGCTTTCGTCAATACATCGAAGATCAGTGACCAGCTGGCCCCGACGCCATCATTCCTTCGTCGAGTTGCTGCAAGCGCGATGGCACTGCAAAATAGCCGGGTGCGGCATAAGCATTGCTGTTGCGGAATTGCTCGCTTGACACCGGGTAGCCCTTCGTTCGCGTATGGTGGCGTTCTGAGGCAGCCGCCGCTTGCACGGTTAATGTGGCAACTAGCGGAACAACTAGTACGGTGAGAATCTTCTTTCGCATTGTCATCTCCATTTTGTTTGCGGAAAAATCGCGATTGCGTCTCCGCATGCACTGGAGATAGGGAAAGCTTTTCTTGCCTCGACTAAATTCACGGTCATGAATCTGAATTAGTACCCGCGTGGCAACTCGAATCAAAGGTGAGCGTGTGCCAAATCATTGGACCGATACTTGAGCGGAGGGGAGTGACGGACGGTTCGCAAACGATATCCGACCCCTGAACATGAAATTCACGTTGTACGACCCCCGGGCTCCCCCGTCCCGGGCAAGGTGAGAATTCTCATCGACACTCTTGTCGAGCGATTGGGAGGCCAACCGGAATGGGAGCGGTTCCTAACGAAACGCGAACAGTCACAAGTGTTGCCTAGAGACTCTCGTGACCATCACCGGCAAGCCATCGTCCAGCCGTTCATCGAGGATCATGGGGATCGACAACGTCTAGGTCGATGACGCCGGCTATCCACTGCCGCACATGGCGAGTGATTCAGGCACCAAAGCCGCCCGATACTGTGAAAATCTGAGAGCAGTTTGCCAGCGGGATATTCTCGTGAACGCATCGATAATTTCCGCTCTTGCGGCGCTCGCGGGAGCCATCACAGGCGGACTTACATCTGTCCTCGCGTCGTGGTTGGCGCAAACACGCACAAACAAGGGCACAACGGCGGGCGCTGGACAAACTGGCGGCAAGAACTCTACAAAGAATTTATCGCAGCGGCTTCGAAATGCTATATCAACGCACTCCAGTGCGACCAGGCGGACGTACCCGCATTGGTCGAACTATATGTCAGGGTGGGCAGAATGCGCAGCCTGTCCTCGACAAAGGTGGTCGAAAGTGCTGCGTTTGTCGCGCGTCTGTTCAGCGACGGCCGCGGCCCCGCGGAAATCTCCAGTACGCACCAGGAAAGTATGATGCGCAGCGAATAGTCGCATTTCATGGTATGGCAATTCCAGAACCTGTGCGAGTGAGAGCGCCGTCGTAAGAGCTGCGAGGACTTCCCTGCTATTTCCCTTGACGAGCATTAGCGATACAGCAAGCGCTTCTTGCAGCTTCATTTCGCGACGATCGCCTCGGGTATTGAGTTCGGCAATCGCGCGTTCCATCCAGACGCGACACTCCGTAAAAAGCGACAATTCAAGAAAGAGCGGAGCCGACGCTGCAGCGAGTGCGATACCGAGCTCCTTGTCTCCCCGCTCTGAGAAGCTCCATTCCAAGGCAACCCCCGCATTGCTTACATGCCGCCAGCTTTCTGTGGCGCTGTCACTTTTGGCGTAAGTAAGGGAGGTATTCTCGATACTCTCCAGGAATATGCGATAGTAGATTGCATGCCGTTGCGCGATCGTGTTTCTCTCGCCGCTGTCTGTCATTTTGGTCAGGACGTACGCGCGCGTCGTATCGAGCAACCGATAAAGCGTCCCCGTGGGGTTCGTTTCCACCGAAACAAGGGATTTCGTGACCAGACCTGCGATGGCCTCGGCGACTTGCTCTCTCGCTAAGATGCCGCCAGCGAAGACATATTGTGCAGCCTCAAGCGAAAAAGCTCCGACGAACACAGAGAGCCCGCGGAGGGTCGCGCGTTCGGACTCGTCGAGCAGATCGTAGCTCCAGTCGAGCATGGCGCTCAGTGTCTGATGCCGGGGCAACGCCGTGCGTCGTCCCTGCCACAGCAGCCTGCATGGGCCATCGAGAAGTGATGCAATTCCCTTGATTCCATAGACACCAACGCGCCCGGCGGCTAGTTCGAGGGCAAGCGCAATTCCATCGAGTCCACGGCAGACTTTGCCAACGATCGGCGCGTCGGCATCATTCAACTCGAAACCACTGCCATGCTCAGCTGCTCGCTCAACAAACAGTTGCACGGCTGGAAAGGCCAGCGCCTGTGCGGCCGTCAACGATTCATCATCAGCGGGGAACGCCAGCGGATGTATTCGATAGACCTGCTCACCTTCGACCTGCAGCGGTTCGCGGCTCGTCGTCAGGATATGGACCTCTGGAGCCTCCCGAAAAATGCGCTCCGCCAACGGAGCAATCGTCTCCAACAGATGCTCACAGCTGTCGAACACCAGCAGCAAGCGCCGGTCCCGCAGGAACGCAGGTATCGCAGCAAGCGGATCATCGAAATTGCCTGGCAAACCTACGGTTGACGCCACCAGGTTGGGGACAAGAGAGGGAGTTCCCAGTGGCCCAAAGTCGACGAAATGGACCGCACCGTCGAAGGCGGCGAGCATAGTGCGACTGACTGCGTTGGCAACGGTGGTTTTGCCGATCCCGCCCGGTCCCACGATAGTCAAGAAGCGCCGCGCGATCAATTCGGCTGAGATAAATTGGACTGTCTCGTCGCGTCCTATCATTCTGGCCGGACTTGAAGGAATCGCGACGGGTAAATGAGCGAGCGAACTACTCAAGGCCGCGCGGGGGCTTGCGGCACGCGAAATCGGCGCGACAAAACAATAGCCGCGGCCCGACACATTGGCCACATAGCGTGTGCCCGATGGGCCTCCACCGAGCGCCTTGCGTAACGCCAAAACGTGATAACGAAGATTGCACTCGTCAACCACAAGGTCCGGCCATACCCTTGCGAATAGCTCCGTTTTGGTAACTACTTCGGCGGAGCGCTCGACGAGGGCGATAAGAATGTCGAGAGCGCGACTCCCGAGCCGAACCCGGACGCCCTCTTTTTCTAAGACCCGCTCGGTGACGGAAAGACGGAAAGGGCCGAAGTAGATCAGGTCCGGACAAAGAGGGCTTTTAGATCGCGCATCCATGAAATTCATTTTTTGTCTTGCCTAAGTATGCCCCTTCCCGAATTCCATTCTCGACAACGGTGAACCGGACGTTCTGACAGTGAACCCAAGTAGCCAAGCATGTATCTATCGCACCTTCAGAAGGGCGCGGCACCCCGCTGACCCAACTTTACCGGCTGCCAAGGCCTGAAAAACCGCACGCCCAAACCAACACCGCCCGAGCAAAGACGTTGACGAAATCCGTCCCGATGCATGCCGCAGTCGATTGCCCCGCGGTTTGACCACCTCCAGATTCGAGCGCACAACACACTCTGCGCCGAGTTCGTCTTACCGGGAAATTGCATCCAGCCACGCAAATCGTCTTTCAGAATCGACCTCCGATTTTTTGAATCAAACTGGAACCCAAAATGAAAAGACAATGCGTTTCGATTTTGTTAGTCGCGGTGATAATGCACTCGATAGTGACACCGTAGCGTAGTGCGTAGAGATGTCCGAGGCGCTCGAAAGGGCGGCGGCTAGCGAGAGGATTGGCGCCAGCGCACAGGAGTCGTTCCGATGACCTTTTTGAAGACGACCGTAAAATGCGCTTGCGAACTAAAGCCCATCATGGCGGCCACACTGGCAATCGACAATTGCGGATTGAGAAGGAGCCGTTGTGAATGCGCCACCTTCCTTCTCAGAATGTAGTTATAAGGAGAACATCCAGTTGCCGCACGAAATTGGGCAGCAAAGTGCATCCGAGTCAAACCGACGACATTGCCGAGTTCAGCCAAATAGATCGGCCTAGTCAGGTTGGCCTCGATATAGTCGACCGCGCGCTTCAGTCGCCATTTAGGCAGGGGCGTGGATCTGTTCGATACAAGCGCTCCACCCCTCACCGAATTTAGAGTAAAAAGCCGAGCCGCCAACGCACTGCTCACGCCATCGACAAAGGTCGGCCCGGCTGGACCTCCATCGTCGTCAACTTTTGCCAGCAGGCTAGACAACTGAAAGACAATGGGATCAGCCATGAAATGAGGATCAAAAAGCTCGATTGGACCGGAGGGCGAGTGTCCATAAATTTCCGTAAAACACTCGGCAAGAAATGATTGCGACAGATAAATGCGAACGCAATCGAATGTTCTTGTGAAAATGGTGCGACTCGGTTCTCCCGGTCCCGTTATTAAAACGGTATCCATCTGAATTTTGCCGTTTGCGACCTGCTTGCCTGCAAAAAAGAATTCTACCGAACTGGGAACGAGAGGAAATGTGATGAGGTGTGAGTCATCGGGATAGTTCGCCACCAGTTCCAACGGCTTGATGGGCTTCGTTACCGTCCATCGGGAGAGCGTTATGCGATGTCCTGCATCGGGGCGCGCATCTTTGCTGACTGGACGCTTACGCCACTCGATTTCTGGTAGGATCAGTTTTGCGGGAGCCGCAACATCAACGAACATCAATGCCTCTGCACCCTCAAAGGTTCCCTCCTGGTGCTTGCACCGTCGACAAGATGGAGGCATACAAGTTTTTCCCTTGCCGTTCTGACGCCGCTCTGAGAGCGCGCGATTTGACGGTAGTCGATGCACATCGGGCTCTCGAATGAATAGAATTTAGTGTTGTAAGGCGGGATACAACGGCGAAGTCCTATATTATATAGCCCGCTCTAAGGCCCGAAGCGGCACGACAAATCGGCACGACAAAACAGTAGCCGCGGCCCGACACATTGGCCACATAGCGTGTGGCCGATCGGCCTTCACCGAGCGCCTTGCGCAACGCGCAAACGTGATAGCGAAGGCTGCCCTCATCGACCACAAGGTCCGGCCACACTCTTGCGAATAGCTCCTTCTTGGTAACTACTTCGGCCGGGCGCTCGACGAGGGCGATGAGAATGTCGAGAGCACGACTGCCAAGCCGGACCGGGACGCCACCTTTTTTTAGAATCCGCTCCGTGACGGAAAGGCGGAAGGGGCCGAAGTAGATCAGCTCCGGAGAAAGAGGCCGCTCAGTATGCGTATCCATGATATTCATCTGTTCTCGCCCAGATATCTGCGAGGCCGACTTCATTTTCGATAACGGACGGCTTGGACATCCAGCATAGGATGGACCCAAATAGCGCAAGTGGTCCCTCGCACCATTGACCGCCTCCATGGTTCCACAACGCAACACCATTTTACACTCGGATCGCAGCGTGGGGCGCTGCCTCGATACTTAGGGATGCCTTTTGCCTTTCACGACCGACTAACTTCCGAGAAATCTATGGAACTCCTCGCTCAAAAGTATTTCAAGCAAGACATCGTCGTCGCGTGCCCGGCGACGACCTCCCGACGAGCTAGGCCAAGAGACCGCAAGAATTTGAGCCGGTTATAGTCGCGGCCGTCCTCCTCGAAAGCGGCGTCAAAGGCATCCTACGCGCGCTTGCGCATCCGCCTATCCCCCTTCCGGAAAGACAGCACATACCAACGTCTAGGTGGAAACGAAGGGGTGTTTGGCCCTTTGCGTGCTACAGCGGCGATGACGCGCCCGAACGCTGCGATCGTATCGAGTCTCAGCCTGCCGGAGCCCGAATCGCGGGCAAGGAAAAACTGAAGTGGGCTCCTCCTAGAGCGGACTTGTTATCACCTTCGATGTGGCCGTCATGAGCTTCAATGTGGATCGGCAGATCGACAGGCGATGCCCATGCCGGTATCCTTCGTCGTAAAGAAACTATCAAAGAGACGCGTGAGATGAGTCTGATCTATGCTAACACAGCACACGTTTCGGGATCGGACAGCACGGTCCGAATGAAAATGCTGCGGCGCCCCGCTCCCGACTGCACCATCGCCTGCACGGCATTGATCACCAGATTCACGATCACTTGATTAAGCTGGGTGCGGTCCCCAGTCACCTGAGGAAGCGCCGGCGCCAACTCGAGGGAAACGGAGACCCCTTTAGATTGGTGTTCATGGCGAGGGAAGAGCATCGACTCCGCGATGGCGTCATGGAGCGACAGCGCGGTCGGTTGTGGTGCTCCCCCTGTCGCCATCGCCCGAATTCGCTCGATGATGTCGGCGGCGCGACCGGCCTCATTGAGACCACGTAGCATTGATTCGCGCGCTTTCGGGACGTTAGGCTCGGCTCGATCGAGCCAACGCATCCCGGTTTCGCCGTTGTCCTTACAGCGGCTCGTGGCTGGTTGATCTCGTGCGCGATCGACGCAGCGGTCTCCCCGAGCACAGAAAGCCGCGCGGCGTGAGCTCGGTTGCGCCGCGATTGCGGCCCAAATCATGGCGGCCACGCGTGCAATCCGGAGACTGAAGCCGTGCTCCGATCAGACCTCCAAAGCCTTTTTGAGGCAGACCATCAGGTCATCTGCTCCGAATGGCTTTCTGAGCAGGCAGATTGCGCCACTGGCGGCCGCTCTCGCTTCCAGCCCCGGCCCTCCACGCGCAGTAATCATGATGACTGGCACTCGCCAGTCACGAACCATGAGCAGTCGTTTGAGATCAAATCCACTCATGCCGGGCATATGAATGTCGGTGATGACGCAGTCACAAGGGTTCCCCCCGCTCGCCGCAAAAAACTCTTCGCCGGATGCAAACCCGCGCGCGCGGTATCCCAGCGAACAGAGCGACTCGACAAGCGCTGTTCGGAATGGTTCGTCATCGTCGATAACCGCGACTAGAGGCTCTCTTAACACACATCATCCCGGGTTATGGCTGCAACCGGCGGCGGCGAAGAGAGCAATTGTGCATCTGACGGGGGCGCCAGCACACTATACACGAGTGTAGTATGTTCCCCAACGCTCAAGGCGCCTTGTGCTTTACCAGTTCGGCCATCCGCACGAGGTCGGCGAGGGTCCGTGCGCCCATTTTACGCATGGCCGCACCGCGGTGAAGTTTTACCGTGATCTCGCTTACTCCAAGATCGCCGGCTACCTGCTTGTTCATTTTCCCGGTTGTTACCAGCATCATCACCTGCTGTTCCCGTGGGGACAGTGTTTCGAACCGTTGCCGCATCCGCAAAGCATCTTCATCGGCAGTCCGGCGCTGCCGATCGCGTTCGATGGCCGCCATCACAGCATCGAGCATGTCTTGATCACGGAATGGCTTCGAAAGAAAATCCACCGCGCCTCGTTTCATCGCGCGGACCGTCATCGGAATATCGCCATATCCGGTCATCATGACTACGGGCAGGCGAAAACCCAACTGCGTCAGCCGGGCCTGGAACTCCAGTCCACTCATATCTGGCAGGCGGATGTCGATAACGATGCATCCGGGCTTATCCGCGACGTTGGCGTTGAAAAACTCGCTGGCCGCTCCGTAAGCTCGCGTGGCAAGTCCCACCGATTCGAACAGGCTCTCCAACGCGCCGCGCAGAGCTGCGTCGTCGTCGACCACGTGCACAACCGCGCTATTGTTCGTCTCGAACAGCATGGGCCAAGGCCATATACGGTCACGCTAAGCCACCTATAGCATGGCAGAAATCGTGGCGTGGATCAAACCAAGGTATTAGCCGGCGGGGCCATTGGTCTGACGTGGACGGGACCGTATCGCGCGTATCGGAAGGCGCCTATCGCCACATTCGACGGATATTTTCCAGGCCCATCGCACGATCTCACCGAAGACGTCCGGGCGCTGGGCAGCACATTTGCTCGGCCCCTCCAAAACCAGCGCATGCGAAGAACGAAGGCAGAGAAGACCGATCCTAACGGAATTCAACAACGTCTAACGTGCCGCGACCCAGCTTCAATGCAATTCTGAAGTCACGCTCGGCCACCGCAGCGCTGCACGTACGCCTTTTCAACGGAAGCGCGACGGCGACGCAGACGCTTCGGCGAAATAGAGCAGACTTTGGTCGCTCAAGGCCAGGTGCAGAGGTGGAGAAATGCAGTGGCTTTATGCGGCTCAGCTCTTCCTGCTGTTGTTCCGTTCTGATCAGGAGGTACTCCGATGGCATGTCTTGCCCAAATCATCGACGTTCATTCACATCCTATCTTGCCTTACGGGCAAGGTGCGCCGGTGGGACCTGGGCAGAAGCAGCCAGACTGGTCTGTCGAAAGCGCGATCTCGTATATGGACGAGCATGGCATCTCCGCATGCGTCCTCTCCGACCCTGACTCAGCCAACCACGCGACGGGGCAGAAGGCACGCGAAATCGCCAGACGCGTGAATGAAACGCTGGCCGACATCGTTTCCAGACATCCCAGCCGGTTTGGGGCGGTCGCGACCTTGCCCGGTCAGGATGCAGACGGGGTCATGACCGAGATCGCTTATGCGCTCGATGTATTGAAGATGGACGGCGTCAGCACTTCAACGAGCATCCGCGATGTCTATCTAGGCGAACCCCAATTCGATCCGTGGTTCGAGGAGCTGAACCGGCGCGGTGTAACCCTGTTCGTCCATCCAACGTTCACAGAAGCAACGCGGACGTTACTCATCGGGCTGAACCCGTCCGTGCTCGAGTTCATGTTCGATACCACTCGCATGATTGCCAACATGGTCGTCACCGGTGCAAAGAAACGCTTCTCAAACATCAAGATCATCTCAACTCACGGCGGCGGCACCATCCCTTACCTGGTCAACCGGATTCAAGTGCTTGAGCACGCTTTCGGCTTGGGGGCTGGACGGCTCGAGCTTTCCCCCGAGGAGGTCCGCGATGGTATCGCTTCATTCTACTACGACCTCACAGCAGCCACCTCCGCGGCCCAACTCGAAGCCATTCTCAACCTCGTGTCGGCATCGCAGTTGGTGATGGGGCTTGATTTCCCATTTATGCCGAAATCGACATTTGCGCCGGCCATCGCCGACATTGAACGTTACCCGGCATTCAACAAACCCGATTTGCAAAGCCTGTCGTACGGCAATGCGGGCCGTTTGTACCCAGCGCTTAAGGCGCGCATTTGCGCCGATCATAACCGCTTAGGATCAACTTCGCCAGCTGATGGCATTCAGCTATTGCGGCGTGGCTCGACGCGATTTTCGAGGAGGTCGAAAATATGATTAGCAACATTCGCAGAGAGATGGACCGCCTTGGCGAGGTTGACGTCCCTGCTAATGAGCTCTGCGAACCACCGACACAATGTTCGCTACAGTCCTCAAGAATGGAATGTGACGTTGGCTCGTCGGTCGAACCGCGTGAAACGGTGCTGTGCGTGGGATCATTGGAGCTCGATCTGATCGATCGCACGGCGAAGCGTGGCAACCGACAGTTTGATCTGCGGCAGCGCGAGTTCCAGTTGCTCAGATACATGATGCAACGTAGCGACCAGTTGCTGACACGAGCAGACCTCTACAATGACGTTTGGCGCTATAAATTCGTTCCACATACGAACCTCATTGATGTTCATATGGGTCGCTTACGTCGCGCGGTCGACGGACCAAATGAAGCGCCCATGATTCATACTGTCCGCGGCAAAGGATTCGTTCTCAGCGCGACTCCGGCTCTTTCGAATAATTTACCTGGACTGCGGCGGGCTTGAGCAGAGAACTAACTCCAACGAATTCTAACAACATCTAACGTGCGCGGATCCCGCTTCTCTACAAATCTAAGCTCAACGACGCGCGCGCTTGTGTTTAGAAGGCCCGACGACAGCAATGCTCGTGCGACTTCAAGAGATGTTCGTCGCGGATCGAGGCCAGGATCGCTGGGCCAGCTTAGTTCAGCTTAGGTTAAACCGGAGAATTTAAATGGCAGAGTCAAAACACACTTCAAGCCGCGACTTGATGAGCATTCGAAAAGAGATGGACAGTCTTGGCGAGGTTGACGTCGCGGCCGATATGCTCTGGGGTGCGCAGACGCAACGTTCGCTTGAGCATTTCAGCATCGGCAAGGACCTTATGCCGCGCGAAATGATCACGGCCTATGCGACTCTGAAGAAAGCGGCCGCGAATGCAAACCATTCCGGCAAACGGCTCGACGATCAGGCCCACAAGCTGATCGTTCAGGTCTGCGATGAGATCCTCGCTGGCCAGCATCACGATATGTTCCCGCTGCATGTCTGGATGACCGGCAGCGGCACTCAGTTCAACATGAACGTGAACGAGGTAATCTCTAACCGATGCTGCCAGCTCGCGGGTACACCGCTTGGCAGCAAGAAACCGGTTCACCCGAACGACCACGTCAACATGTCGCAATCGTCAAACGACAGTTTTCCGTCGGCGATGTACATCGCTGCCGCAGTGAATGTGATGCATCGCCTCGTTCCGTCAGTGAAGGCCCTGCACGACGCGATCGCTGCCAAGGCGACCGAATGGAATGACGTCGTCAAGATCGGCCGAACCCACATGCAAGATGCGACACCGATTACGTTAGGGCAAGAATGGTCGGGCTACGCTGGCATGCTGACCGATGATCTTGAACGCATTGGGGACGCGCTCAAGGGAGTTTATCGGTTGGCCCTCGGCGGCACCGCAGTCGGCACCGGGATCAACGCCGCGCCCGGTTTTGCCGAGGCAGCCGCTGCCCAAATTTCCAAGCTGACGGGTCTGTCCTTTGTCAGTGCACCGAACAAATTCACCGTGCAGGGCGCGCATGACGCGCTGGTGCAGCTTTCCGGCACGTTCCGCACGCTGGCAGTCTCGCTCTATAAAATCGGAAACGACATCCGGCTGATGTCCTGCGGTCCGCGCGCCGGCTTCGCCGAACTCATGATTCCCGAGAATGAGCCGGGCTCGTCGATCATGCCAGGCAAGGTCAACCCGACCCAGGCCGAGGCGTTGACCATGATCGCCGTCCAGGTGATAGCGAACGACGTCGCCGTCGGCTTCGGAGGTGCCGGCGGTTTTCTCGAGATGAACGTCTACAAGCCGCTGATGATCCACAACATCACGCATTCGATCACGATCATGACCGACGGCTGCGCAAATTTCCGCAAGTTCCTCGTCGAAGGAACCAGGCCGAACGTGAAGAAGATCAAGGAATATGTCGAGCACTCCCTGATGCTCGTTACCGCGCTGGCGCCAGTGATCGGCTACGACAAGGCGTCCAAGATCGCGCATTACGCAATGGACAACGATCTCACACTCAAGGCAGCGGCGCTGAAACTTGGCTTCGTTACCGAGCAGGAGTTCGACCGCGTCGTCGATCCCGCAAAGATGGTCAAGCCGTACGTCGCCAAGGCAATTAGGCCTCGCCAAGACCAGCATATCGGCGGTTAGGGAGCAGACACGATGATCCGATGCATCAAATTATGGACTGGCGCTGACCAGAAATCGCATTTCGAAGAAGGCTTCATTGATCTCGAGCCCGGTGTAAGGGGAGACGCGCTTAGCGTGAAGTTTCCTATCGCCTCGGCTTCGTTCCACGAGACGGATGTGGATCCCCAACTCGGACGGCACCCGGATCTAGATCGACAACTGGTCATCACGCTGAGCGGCGAGCTGGAATTCGAAACGCCGGATGGGCGATTTACGCTCCGTACCGGCGACATCCTCTTCACCGAGGACACGAGCGGTGCCGGACACAATTGGAAGATGGTCGGCGACCAGCCCTGGCGCCGCGTCTACATCATCCTCGACCTAAAGACCGTCGTTCCCTTTCAGCCAGCCACCGCTGGCGGGAAGGACCGCGCGGGTAGTGCAGAAAGTACCACAGGAGCACGCAAATGATCCGATGTGTACGTCTATGGACCGGCGATGACCATAACTCGTATTTCGAGGAGGGCGTCATCGAACTCAAGTCGGGTCCGCGCAGCGACTGGCTGAGCGATAAACTCGCCGTGGCCACCGTCTCTTTCCAGGAAACGGCATCGGGCGGCGCTTTCGCATGGCACACCGCGCCCGTTCGGCAACTGGTTATCACGCTAAGCGGCACGCTGGATTTCCAAACGCGCGGAGGCGAGCATTTCCTTCTCCACCCCGGCAATATCCTGCTCGCCGAGGACACGGTCGGCTCCGGACACAGCTGGCAGTTGACCGACGATTCTTCCTGGCGCCGCGCCTACGTGGTCCTTCAACCGAGAGCCGCGGTGCCGTTTCGCGCGCGCAAGCTGCAGCGGGCGACGGCCTGATCCAAGCGTTCACCAAAGAAAACCGCTCATCAATTTGAAAGAGAAATCCGATGTCAGATACCTTCAATGACGAGCCGGATGTCGTCCTCATTGGCGCCGGCATCATGAGCTCCACGCTCGGGGTCTTCCTGAAAGAACTTGAGCCCTCACTCTCCATCGCGATGTTCGAAACGCTGGAGGATTGTGGCCTCGAAAGCTCGGAGGCCTGGAACAACGCTGGCACCGGGCATGCCGCGAACTGCGAGATGAACTATACGCCCGAGCGGCCCGACGGCAGCGTCGACATCTCCAAGGCGCTGGAAGTCAATGTCGAGTTCGACCTGTCGCGCCAGTTCTGGTCGTACCTCGTAAAGAAGGGTGCGATCGCCAATCCGCGCTCGTTCATTCATCCCGTGCCGCACATGAGTTTCGTGCACGGCAGCAACGTCTCGTTCCTCAGAAAGAGGTTCAAGGCAATGAGCGCGCACCACTGCTATTACGGCATGGAATACAGCGAGGATCGGCATAAGATCGCGGAGTGGGCACCGCTGCTGATGGAGGGGCGGACTGGCGACGAGCCAGTTGCGGCGACGCGGATCGTTACAGGCACCGACGTGGACTACGGCTCCCTCACCCATCATCTGGTCCAGTATCTCGTCGGCCAGCCGGGCTGCAAAGTACATTACCGGAACCGCGTTACTAATCTCGTCCGTGAGGACCATGGGTGCTGGCGCGTCGAGGTTCTTGATGTCGATAGCGGCGAGAAGCGATCGGTGAAGACCAAGTTCGTCTTTATCGGCGCAGGCGGCGGCGCGCTTCGCCTGCTGCAGAAATCCGGTATTCCCGAGGGCCACGGCTATGGCGGCTTCCCCGTCAGCGGCATCTGGCTGCGTTGCGACAATCCCGAAATCAACAAGCGTCACCGCGCCAAGGTCTATGGCAAGGCGGCGGTGGGCTCGCCGCCAATGTCGGTGCCGCATCTCGATACCCGCGTTATCGGCGGCCAGCGCTCGCTGCTATTTGGTCCCTATGCCGGCTTCTCTAGCAAATTCTTGAAGCAGGGTTCGCTGCTGGATCTATTTGAATCGGTCAGGCCGGCCAATATCAAGCCGCTACTTTCGGTGGCGCGAGATAATTTCGATCTCACGGAATACCTGATCGAACAAGTCCTTCAGTCCGAGAGTCACCGATTGGCCGCGCTTGACGAGTATTTCCCGAACGCGAAGCCCGAGGACTGGAAGCTCCAGGTCGCAGGGCAACGCGTTCAGACCATCAAGCCTGACGTCAAGCGCGGTGGCTTGCTCGAGTTTGGAACCGAACTCGTCGGCGCGGCCGATCACTCGCTTGTCGCGCTTCTCGGAGCCTCGCCCGGCGCGTCCACTGCTTCGTTCATCGCGATCAGTGTGCTGGCGAAATGTTTTGCCGGTGAGCTGACGGCGAGCGCGTGGTTGCCGAAGCTGAAGGAGATCATTCCATCGTATGGCGTTTCGCTGATCGAGGATGCCGGACTTTGCCAGCGCGTTCGGGCGGACACGGCGGAAGTTCTTCATATCGAGAACATCGACCGGCCTACCGCCGCCGTTCGCTCGTCACGAAAAACACGAAACGTTTCCCGAGTCGGTGCATAGAGCGGAAGGACGTCATGGCCAAAACAGTCGCTGATCAATTTGCGGAAACCCTCGCTGCAGCCGGTGTCAAGCGGATATATGGCGTCGTCGGCGACAGCCTGAACGGCCTGACCGATTCGATCCGCCGCCAGGGACAGATAGAATGGAAGCATGTGCGGCATGAGGAAGTCGCGGCTTTTGCGGCGGGTGGCGAAGCGCATGTGACAGGCGATCTCGCAGTCTGCGCCGGGAGCTGCGGCCCGGGCAATCTGCACCTCATCAATGGCCTGTTTGATTGTCAGAGGTCGCGCCTGCCGGTGCTTGCCATTGCTGCGCAGGTCCCGTCGGCCGAGCTCGGCGCCGGATACTTCCAGGAAACCCACCCGGAGAATCTATTCAAGGAATGTAGTCACTATTGCGAGCTGATCTCGGGGGCCAACCAGATGCCCCGCGTTCTGGAGATTGCGATCCGGCAAGCGGTGGGAAATCGCGGCGTCTCGGTTGTGGTCATTCCGGGCGACGTTGCCCTTCAGCCCGCCGCGGACGCGCCGCTGCCGAAAGTAGCGGGCCTGCTGCCTAGGCAAGCCGTCGCGATGCCGGCAGGCGTCGATGTGGATCGGCTCGCTGCGCTTCTCAACGGCGATGGCCGAGTGACGATGTTCTGCGGTTCGGGATGTGAGGGCGCGCATGATGAAGTCCTCGCGCTGGCCGATCGCCTGAAGGCTCCCATCGTGCATGCCTTCCGGGGCAAGGAACATGTTGAGTGGGGCAACCCGTTTGACGTCGGCATGACTGGGTTGATCGGCTTCTCCTCGGGCTACTACGCGATGCTCGATTGCGACATCCTCTTGATGCTCGGTACCGATTTTCCATATCGCCAGTTCTATCCGCACGGCGCGGGGGTACGCATCGCACAGGTGGACGTTCGGCCCGAACAGATTGGCCGCCGTGCGCCGGTCGATCTCGGCGTGGTGGGCGACGTTCGCGCGACTATTGAAAGCGTCCTGCCACTCATCAAGAAGACGCGCGACCGCGTCCATCTCGACCGAGCGACACAGCATTACCGCAAGGCCCGCAAGGATCTCGATGGGCTCGCGGTCAGCAAGCCCGGTCGCAAACCAATTCACCCGCAGCAGGTCGCCAAGGCGATCAGCGACCAGGCCTCGCAGGATGCCATCTTTACCTGCGACGTCGGTCTGCCGACAGTGTGGGCGGCTCGCTATCTCGCGATGAATGGCAAGCGGCGGCTGATCGGGTCATTCTGGCATGGCTCGATGGCCAATGCGATGCCGCACGCGATCGGCGCACAGGCAGCGTTTCCAGGCCGGCAGGTGATCTCGCTGTCGGGTGATGGTGGTTTCACCATGCTGATGGGCGATTTTCTTAGCCTTGCGCAGCTCGGCCTTCCGGTGAAGGTCGTGGTGTTCAACAACAGCGCGCTCGGCTTCATCGAGATCGAACAGAAGTCCTCGGGCTTTCTCGACTTCGGTACCGAGTTCAAGAATCCGAACTTTGCCGCGATGGCCGAAGCCTGTGGTGTTCGTGGGATTCGGCTCGAAGATCCAGCGGACGTCGACAAGGGCATCGCTGCCGCACTTGCCCACAACGGACCGGTGCTGGTCGACGCGGTGGTGAGCCGGTCGGTACTTCCGATCCCGCCCGCCATCACTGTCGAAATGGCCAAAGGCTTCACGCTCTACATGGTGAAAGCCGTGTTCAACGGCCGCGCCGACGATCTCGTCGATCTCGCCAAATCGAACCTGTGGGCTTAAGTCGGGAGGAATTGCAATGGATATTACGGCGCTTCTCCTATCGCGACTTCAGTTCGCCTTCACCATCACGTTCCATATCATCTTTCCGTCCTTCACGATCGGATTGGCGGCCTGGCTAACTGTTCTCGAGGCGCTGCGTCTTGCGACCGGCCGCCCGGTCTATCGCGTGATCTTCGACTTCTGGTTGAAGATATTCGGTCTGGCGTTTGGATTGGGTGTCGTGTCCGGGATCGTGATGGCCTTCCAGTTCGGCACCAACTGGAGCGAACTGTCCAAACTTTCCGGGCCAATCCAGGGCCCGCTCCTGATGTATGAGACCTTCACGGCTTTTATGCTCGAGGCCACGTTCTTCGGTGTCCTTATTTTCGGCCGAAGCCGCGTGCCCCCGTGGCTCTATTTGTTTTCAACCGCAATGGTGTCGGTGGGAACGACGTTTTCGGCGTTCTGGATCATGGTCAATAACAGCTGGATGCAGGTGCCCTCGGGTTATGTCGTGGAAAATGGCCTCTACGTTCCCAACGATTGGACCAAGATCATCTTCAATTCGGTAGTCTGGTCGCGATTTCCACACATGCTGCTCGCTTCCTATTTGACTGGCGCTTTCTGCGTCGCCGCGACCGGGGCTTGGTACGTGTTACGGAAGGAATACCATGCGGAGTCCCGAATAATGCTGCGCATGGGTCTTGGTCTCGCCGCCGTTCTTATTCCGATCCAGCTCTTCTTCGGACATTTATGTGGTGGCTACGTCAATTCCTATCAGCCTTCCAAGATGGCTGCGATCGAGGGACGCTGGAACGATGAGAAACCGGCTGGCGAAGTACTGTTTGCATGGCCGGACGTGGAGAGCCGGCGCAACCTGTTTGCGATTACGCTGCCGCCGCCCTTTGGCAGTCTGATCGATTCCGATAGCCTCACTGCGGGTGAAACGGGACTCAACAGCATTCCTCCGGAGAACTGGCCGCCGGTAGTCATCCCGTTCTTCAGCTTCCGGATCATGGTTGGATGCGGCATGGTGATGCTGGGGCTCGCCTGGCTTGGCATCTATCTGAATTTCAAGCAGCGGTTGGAGCGCAATCGCCTCCTGCTTTGGCTGATGTTCTTCAGCTTTCCGCTGCCATTCATTGCCATTCTCACCGGCTGGTTCACCGCCGAAGTAGGTCGTCAGCCCTGGGTAGTCTTTGGCGTGTTGCGAACCGCGGATGCTATGACGCCATTCTTGACGACGCGCGAGGCAACGATCTCGCTCCTGATTTTCTGCGCGATCTACGCCTTCATATTCGCTTTCGGCATGTTTTACATCTATCGGCTGATCCGCACGGGCCCGGTCGGCGGGCCAATCGAATCTCCACGCCTCGCAGTGCTGTCCCCGCTCAATGCCGATCACATTTTACCCGAACACGCCGGCGCAGGAGAATAGTCATGGTCATGTTCTGGACCTCGCTGTTGGCCATCAGCATTTTGCTCTATGTGCTGCTCGACGGCGCTGATCTCGGTATCGGCATGTTATTCGGGTTGACGCAAGGCGAGGCAAAGCGCCGCGTCATGCTGAAAGCCGTTTCGCCGATCTGGGACGGCAACGAGACCTGGCTCGTGGTGACAGGCGTTATCCTGTGGGGAGCCTTTCCCCTCGTCTATGCGACCCTCTTGTCGGCCTTCTATCTTCCCCTCTTTTTCATATTAGCGGGCCTAATTCTTCGCGGCGTAGCGTTCGAGTTTCGCGACAAGACGCAACGAATGCGGTGGATCTGGGATCTGAGCTTTGTGGGTGGCTCCCTGGTCGCAAGCTTCATGCAGGGGACAACGGTCGGGGCCCTGGTCGAGGGCTTGCAGGTTACCAAAGAACAATATTCCGGCGGTGACTTCGGCTGGTTCACACCGTTTGCGGCCCTGTGCGGCATCGGCCTGTGCCTGGGCTACGCACTTCTTGGTGCCTGTTGGTTGGTGAAGAAATGCGACGCCGAGGTCCGCGACAGGGCGCACCGCCAGATCCGTATTCTCGCGGTTTGCGTGTTGCTGTTTCTCGTCGTGGTCTTCGTTTGCGCGCTGGCCGAGCATCTCCCGATTCTGCATCGCTGGATCGACCGGCCGTATCTGTTCGTATTTCCCGCAATTGGTGCGGTCGCCGCCATCGTGCTGGCGCTCAGTATCCTCCGTCACAACGACCGCTGGCCGTTTTATATGGTCGCCGTGATCTTCATATCCGCATTTGGAACTCTCGCGTTGTCCTTCTGGCCCTACATGATCCCGTTCGTCATCACCATCGACGAGGCGGCCGCGCCGCAGTCCAGTCTGGCGTTCATTTTCTGGGGAGGTGTGATCGTCTTTCCACTGATGCTGCTCTACACGGTCATCAGCTACAGCGTTTTCAGAGGCAAGATCAGAACTCTAGCCCGGCACTATTAGTCGCCACGTCAAATTCAAGGGGTTACAAATGCGGATCGGACTCTTTGTCCCCTGTTACATTGATGCCTTTTTCCCAAAGGTCGGCATCGCGACGCTCGAACTGCTGGAGCGGTTCGGCCACGATGTCCACTACCCACGCGACCAGACCTGCTGCGGCCAGCCGATGGCCAACAGTGGCTTCAAAGCCGAATGCGCCGATACCGAAGCGCTGTTCGTGCGCAACTTCTCCGGCTTCGACTACGTCGTTTCTCCGTCCGGCAGCTGCGTTCACCACGTGCGAGACAATTTTGACGCGATAGAACAGACCGACGAAGTCAAGGCGGTCCGCGCGCGGACCTTCGAGCTGGTCGAATTTCTGCACGACGTCCAGAAGGTCGACGCTTTTCCCTGGGCCAGATTTCCGCATCGGGTCGGCCTGCACAACAGTTGCGGCACGCTGCGACGGCTCAAACACGCGCTCCCGTCCGAGCTCCACGAACCATTCTTCTCCAAGCCCACCGACCTGCTTTCCAAAGTTGACGGAATCGAATTCGTTCGGCCGGCGCGCCCGGACGAATGCTGCGGCTTCGGCGGCACCTTCTCGGTGTTCGAGGAGGTCGTTTCCACCAAGATGGGATATGACAAGGTTCGCGACCATGCGCAGGCCGGCGCCGAATACATCGTCTCGGCCGACAGCTCGTGTCTGATGCATCAGCAGGGCTGCGCCGAACGCATTGGCGTTCCAATGAAGTTCATTCACATCGCCCAGATACTGAATGGAGCCAGCGCATGAGCACGACACGCGAGAGAATCGACAGCGCCATGCTGCATCCCGAGCTGCGGGCCGAGGGCGATCCCGACGCCATCATCCGCGGCGGCCGCCGGCTGGATCACGCCGAGGGAACATCGAGGCCGCTGCGGCGGGCCCCCGAGCCGCAGCCGCGGGGCGCCAAGGTCCGCGGCAACCGACCGATCGATCAGCAGGAGGCTGCCGCGCGCTTCATCGCTGCCACCGAGCACGAGAAGATGCATGATGAGCGGCTCTGGGATCTGCGACAGAAGCGCGACCGCGAGATGCACGGCATTCCCGAATGGGAGGAGCTTCGCTCTCTCGCTTCGGCGATCAAGGAGCACACTCTCACCCATCTGGACGAGTATCTCGACCAGTTCGAGACCAATGCGAAATCGAACGGGATCCACGTGCATTGGGCACGCGACGCCGCCGAGCATAACCATATTGTGCACGGCATCCTGCGCGACCACGGTGCGAAATCGCTGATCAAAAGCAAGTCGATGCTGACCGAGGAGTGCGGCTTCCGGCACTACATGGCTTCCGTCGGGATTGAGGTGATTGAGACCGATCTCGGCGAGCGCATTCAGCAGCTTGACAACGAGGATCCAAGCCACGTCGTGGTGCCCGCCGTACACAAGCTGCGCACCGACGTGGCAGAAGTCTTTTCACATACGATCGGCACCGACCCTGACAACACCGATGTCCACTATCTGGCGGAAGCTCAGCGGGAGGCGACCCGCCCGCTGATCCTCAATGCCGACGCAGGCATGACGGGAGCCAATTTCGTGGTCGCCGAGACCGGCTCATTCGTCGTCTGCACCAACGAGGGCAACGCTGACTTGTCGGCCAACGTGCCGAAGCTGCACATCACCTCAATCGGCATCGAGAAGATCATTCCGCGCCTGGAGCATTTGGCGGTGTTCGTCCGCCTACTATCGCGTAGCGCCCTTGGCTCGCCGATGACCCAATACACCTCCCATTTCCGCGGACCTCGGGCTGGTGGTGAGATGCATGTGGTGCTCGTGGACAACGGCCGATCCGAGCGCTTAGGCCTGGAGGAGTTCTGGACGTCCCTGAAATGCATTCGTTGCGGCGCCTGCATGAATACCTGTCCGGTCTATAGGCGCAGCGGTGGCCTGAGCTACGGCGCCACCTACTCCGGCCCGATCGGGCTCATCATCAATCCGACCTTTAACGCGCGGAAATACAGCAACCTGCCATTCGCGTCGTCGCTGAATGGCAGTTGCACCAATGTTTGCCCGGTGAAGATTAACATCCACGAGCAGATCTATGCGTGGCGGCGCGTTCTTGTGAAGCAGCATGAGGTGCCGTTCGCCAAAAAGGCCGCCATGAAGGCCGCTGGGGTACTGTTGTCACGGCCCGCGGCCTACCGCGCCGCAATCGCCGCCGCCGATACGGCGCTCGCCCATCTGCCACGCTTCGTTATCTACAACGGCCTCAACGCTTGGGGGAAGCACCGCGAGGTACCGCATCCGCCCAAACAAACTTTCCACAGCTGGTATCACGAAAACCGGGGAGCGAAGCGATGAGCAGCCGCGACGACATCATCACCTCGATCCGAGCCAATCTGCCACGCGTGGACCGGCCGCTACCTCACGTGCCCCTCTTTGAAAGCAACCTACCGGCGTCGCTTCTGTCCGCCTTCAAAGACAATCTGCATCGCATGGGCGGCGTGTTCCTCGATCCGGCAACCTCCGCCGATATCCTGGCGCCGGTCCGGGCAAAGATCGCCGACGCCAAAATCGTGTGCTCTAGCGTGCCGGAGATCGCGGGCAACCGGGATATCGCTGGCGTCGGCGCGCCGCGGGATCTGGCGGACGTCGATTTTGCCATCGTCCGAGCATCGTTCGCCGTCGCCGAGACCGGCTCCATCCTCCTGAGCGATGCCGACCTCCGCGTCAACGGGGTCGCCTACCTCGCGCAGCACCTGATCGTGCTCCTCGATCCCGCCGACATTGTCGCCAACCTGCACCACGCCTATCGCCGGCCCGAGTTCCGCGACCGGCACTATGCCAGCTTCCACACCGGCCCATCCGCGACAGCTGATATCGAGGGTGTGCTCATCCACGGCGCACAGGGCGTGCGCTCTCTTTTCGTCCTGCCAATTGCGCGCGCAGCTGGCAATCCAACCCACTGAAGTCCAATCACTGAAACAGAGGAGAAATCATATGATACCCACCCCAAACACTCGGCCTCTTGATACCTTGCAAGGTGTTGCGTTGCTGAACGACCCCGTTTTGAACAAGGGCACGGCGTTCAGTCCGGAAGAGCGCCGCCGATACAGGCTGGAAGGCTTTCTGCCGCCGTCGGTGGAAGACCTCGACCGGCAGGTCGAGCGCGTCATGGAGCATTTGGACGCGAAGCCGAACGATCTTGAACGTTATGTCTATCTTGTCGGTCTGTCGGATCGAAATGAAACATTGTTCTATCGCGCAGTGATGTCCGATCCGGCGCGCTTCATACCAATCCTGTACGATCCGACGATCGCCGATGCCTGCCTCGCCTTCGGCCACATCTATCGCCGTGCACGGGGCATGTATATCACGCGCGCAATGAAGGGACGGATTGCCGAAGTGCTGCGCAACTGGCCGCAACGGGATATTCGCTTTATCTGCGTTTCGACAGGAGGCCGCATCCTTGGTCTCGGCGATATCGGCGCCAACGGCATGGGAATCCCGATCGGCAAGCTGCAACTCTATACGGCGTGTGCTGCGGTGCCTCCAGACTGCCTGCTGCCGGTGCTGCTCGATATCGGCACGACGAACGAGGCGCTCCGCGCCGATCCACTATATCTTGGCTCACGCGAGAAGCCTCCATCCGACGAGGAACTGGACGAACTCGTCGAAGAGTTCATCCAAGCGGTGCAGCAGGTTTTCCCCGATTGCTGCATCCACTTCGAGGACTGGAAGGGCACTGATGCGATCCGATTGCTGAACCGCTACGCCGACAAGATACTTTGCTACAACGATGACATCCAGGGTACGGCCGGCGTCACGCTTGCTGGACTAACGACGGCATTGCAGATCATCGGCGCTCCGCTGGTTGACCAGCGGATCCTGTTCCTCGGCGCCGGCTCGGCTGGGATAGGCATCGCAAAGTTGATCGCCGCGGCGATGCAGGCGAAGGGACTGTCCCAGCATGAAGCGCGCAGCCGCATCTCGATGTTCGACATCGACGGGCTGCTGGAGCCATCTCGCGTCCACCTGTCAGAAGCGCAGAAGGTGTACGCGCACAAGGCGGCGCCGTCGAAGGATCTCGTGAAAACGATCGAGACGCTGAAGCCGACGGTCCTGATCGGCGTCAGCACCAAGGGTGGTGCGTTCAACCAGCGTGTTGTCGAGGCTATGAGCAAACTAAATGAACGGCCGATCATCTTCGCACTCTCCAATCCCACTGATAAGGCGGAGTGCACGGCGGAGCAGGCCTACACCTGGTCGAAAGGCAAAGCGCTGTTCGCGGCTGGCGTACAATTTCCAGACGTGACGCTAAATGGCAGAACTTACCATCCCGGTCAGGCGAACAACTTTTACATCTTTCCTGCGGTCGGGCTCGCAACGTACGCAGCGCGGCCGCGGCGGATCACCGACGAATGTTTCATCGTCGCCGCTCAGGCCTCCGCCGACCAGATCGGTCCGGATCTCAGGGCAAAGGGCATGCTATTTCCGGGCCAGGACAACATTCTGGAAACGGAAACCACAACGGCAACCCGAGTCGCCGAGTTCATGTTCGATGAAGGTTTGGCTCAGGTGGAGCGGCCGCGGGATATCCGCGCATGGATCGAACGTCACCTCTACAAACCTCAATACTGATACGCGTCGCCAGGGCGGCCCGAAGTGGCCGCCCCGGTTCTCGCGGAGGGCGAACTCAAGTCTCGACTCCGCGAAACACGCGGGAAGCCGAAGACCGATCATTGCGGAGCGATCCAGTGCGAGACGAAGCCACACCGGAAGTGAAAAACCTGAAGCTGTCTTCGTGGGATGTCGCCTACGCCCTGAACATGGCGATAGCGTGCCTCATCACTTATTGGATAATGACGCATACCCTGTCTCGATTTGTCGACGAGTCTTCCGACTTTTTGGGCGGGATGTGGGCGGTAGTCGCCACCGTGTTCGTCTTCCGGGAAACCCGTCTCGGGAGCCTGTCTGCTGGGATCGCACGCCTAATAGCCACGTGCGTCAGCTTCGCGCTGTGTTTGCTCTACCTCTCGCTCTTCCCGTTCACCCCGGTGGGGATGGCAGCATTGATCGCCATCGGCACGGTGCTAATGGCGCTGTTGGGTCGGCGTGAGGACATCGTCACTGTAGGAATAACGACGGCCGTTGTCATGGTCGTTGCAGCAATGAGCCCCGTGGACGCGTGGCAGCAGCCGTTGCTCCGTCTTGCCGACACTTTGGTGGGGATCGCAGTAGGGGTTGCCTGTAAATGGGTCGGTTCATTTCTGTTTTATAAGTTTTTTGGGGAGCAGGCGGCATGATCGTACGGCAGGCTCGACATTGGTCTGCGCCAGCGTGTTGCTCTCAGCCTATGGTCGAGCATATGCCGGAGATAGCTGAATGCCGGACGCCGACTCCCCCGCTCAGCGCGAAATTGCTCCCGACCGTTCTCAGCATTATTGCTGGAAGCGTGGACGCCATCGGCTTCCTCGGGCTGGGCGGCCTGTTCACCGCCCACGTTACAGGCAATTTTGTCATTCTTGCCGCGCATCTAACCAGCGGCGGCAAAGCGCCTGTCGCGCCGATGCTGTCGGTTCCGGTATTCGTGGCGACGCTCGGGTTGACGAGACTGCTGGCCAGTACCTTGGAGAGGATCGGGTTCGCCTCGCTGCGACCCCTCCTTCTGCTGCAGTTCCTGTTGCTCGGCGGCTTTTTTGTCCTTTGCGCTTCCGCCAGCCCGCGCATCGATCCGGACGCAACGAAAGCAATCCTCGGGGGTATGCTCGTCGTTTCGGCGATGGCCGTGCAGAACGCACTTGTACAGATCGTTTTGCAAGGGGCTCCGTCAACGGCGGTCATGACGACCAACATCACACGTTTCATGATGGATGTAGGCGACGTGATGCTCGGGCGCACGCCGGCCGATGTCGCCGAGGCGCACGACCGCGCGATGCGTACTTTGCCGGCGATCGTCGGCTTTGCCGTTGGTTGCGGCCTGGGCGCGACATGCGCGGCGGCAATCGGCCTTAGGTCCCTGGCCTTGCCTGCAGGGCTCGCTCTCCTCGCGGTTGCGATGGGGATGACTGCTGATCCAGAGGGAGGCCACTATCCATGAACCGGGCAGGACTTTGGGCCACCGATCCGGCGCAGGCTTATCGAGCGGCTGAAGGGCGGATCGTGGTCGCGTTGCGCTACGCGGGGCCGGCGCTGCTCTTCGGATTGCGCCTTTGGGCAGCGGTGGTCCTCGCGCTCTACATCGCGTTCTGGCTTCAACTCGACAACGCGTATTGGGCTGGTACGTCCGCAGCGATCGTCTCTCAGCCCAGTCTCGGGGCCTCATTGCGAAAGGGCTGGTTCCGTATGGTCGGCACCGTGGTCGGCGCGGCGGCGATCGTCGTGCTGACGGCTTGCTTCGTCCAAGACCGGTGGGGTTTTCTTGTTGCTTTGGCGCTCTGGGGCGCTGCGTCCGGTCTCGTGGCAACCCTGCTGCACAACTTTGCGGGATACGCGGCGGCGCTGGCCGGTATCACGGCGGCGGTCATCGCGAGCGACGAGCTGGGGGCGATCGGAGGCGTTAATGCCGATGTCCTTATGTTGGCCATCGCCCGAGCAAGCGAGATCTGCATCGGTATTATCTGCGCGGGCGTTGTACATGCAGCTACCGATTTTGGTGGCGCGCGGCGCCGACTGGCCGTCGAAATCGCGACGATATCGGTCGAAATCACCGGAGGATTTATCCGCACATTCTTGCTCGCCGGACCGGAGCAATCGAAGGTTCGGCCGGTCCGGCGCGACCTCATCCGACGCGTTACGGCGCTCGATCCAGTAATCGACCAGGCCCTTGGAGAGTCTTCGGACCTTCGCCCTCAAGCCCAAGCATTGGAGGCTGCAACGGGCGGCCTGTTCGCTGCGCTGTCCGCCTGGCGAACGGCGGCTGTTTACCTGGAGTTGCTGACTAGTGACCAGGGTCGGCAGGATGCAGAAATTGTACTTGAAAACATTCCACACGAATTGTGTTCGGTGACGGCGCAAGCCGAGGCTACAGACTGGATCGTCGACCCCTCTCACATGCGCCAAGCGTGCTCCATGGCAGTACGAGCGCTGACAACCTTGCCGAATCGCACGCCGTCGCTCCAACTGCTTGCCGACAGGACGGCCGAGGCGCTGATCGGCATTCGGCGCGCGCTTGACGGGCTGCTTCTGCTCACCGGCTCTGCTCGAGCGATCCCTGGGTCGTGGACCACCTTGTTCCACGTGCCTGATCAGCTTCCCGCTCTCCTAAATGCGACGCGCGTGTTCATTGTGATCGGTGTTGTCGCGCTCTTCTGGATCGCCACCGCATGGCCAAGCGGGGCCTTAGCCGTGACTTGGTCCGCGATCTTCGTCATAACGTTCTCGCCGACCGCCGACCGAGCTTACTCCAACGCTAAGAGTCGCTTAGTCGGCGTCAGTCTGGCGGCCGCTCTCGCGGCGATCGTCAAGTTCGCGGTGTTGCCGGGCAGCGAGACTTTCGCCGGCTTAGCCATTGCGATCGGTCTGGTGCTGATACCTGGAGGAGCGCTCTCCACTCTCCCCAAGCAGGGGAGTTTATTCGGAGCCATTGCATCATGGTTTCTTCCCCTCGTGACACCAGAGAACCAAATCAGCTACGACACTCAACAATTCTATAACTCGGCCCTAGCCATCGTCGCTGGCGCGGGCGCCGCGACACTCGCCTTTCGCTTGTTGCCGCCGCTATCGCCTGCACAACAGGCCCGCCGGCTCCTGGCGCTCACGCTACGTGACCTGCGCCGCCTGATGACAGGTCATATCTTGCGAGCGGTCATTAACTGGAAAAGTTGCATGTACAGCCGCTTGGCTGCGCTGCCGGAGGAGACCGAGCCATTACAGCGCGCGCAACTCCTGGCTGCTCTTTCGGTCGGGACCGAGATCATTCGGCTTCGTCGTATCGCTCGTCGGTTCGATCTTAAGGTCGAACTCGACGCGGCGCTTGATGCCCTGGCGCGAGGTGACAGCTCGGTTGCGATCGAGCGGTTGACCCAAGTCAACCTGCGGCTTGCGGCGCTGCCCATCACTCGGCCGGGAACGCGGGTCAGGCTGCGAGCCCGCGGCAGTATCCTGGCGATGTCGGAGGCGATTGCACAGCATGCCGCTTATTTCGATGGAGGTGCGGCATAATGGGTTTCACCGAAGTCAATTTTTTCGGAGTCTATGTCGCCCCCATCTCGTTGATGATGGCGGCGGCGTGGCTTATTCTAATCGCGCTGCGGCGTGCGGCGGACCATTTCGGTCTGCTCCGGCACGTCTGGCACCCGGCGCTGTTCGTGTTCTCCTCCTACACGATTGTGCTCTCCTCCATCGTCCTTATTATCGCGCATTGAGGGGTGCTGATGTCGAGCGTTGAACTGAAATCGGAGCTCGCCAGGCAAGGCGATGGAAGCGACGTCCCGCGTTGGGTGGCCGGCGACCGCGACAATGTCAAGTCGCGCATCCGCACCGCTCCGATACTCATCACGCTAGGAACGGTCGCAGTTGCGGCCTTCCTCGCCTGGGCAACGTGGCAGACCTACATGGGTGCACCATGGACCCGCGACGGCACAGTGCGGGCTTACGTCGTCGCGATGGCGCCGGAGGTGGCGGGACGTATAGTCAAGCTGTCGGTCGCGGACAACCAGTTTGTCCATAAGGGCGATGTCTTGTTCGAAATCGATCCGGCCGACTATCGGATCGCACTCGAGCAAGCGCGGGCTCAGGCGCAGCGCGATGGCGCCGCGCTCGATTATGCCCGCGCGAATCAGGACCGACAGGCCCGTCTCGCGAAAGAGGGCTGGGCCTCGACGGAAGTCTACCAGCAGACCACGAGTACGCTGCATCAATCGGAGGGGGTCGTCGCTTTGGACAATGCCGCCATCGCCAAGGCGCAGCTCGATCTCAGCCGGACCGTTATTCGCTCGCCGGTGAATGGGTATGTAACCAATTTGCTGGCGCAACTCGGTGACTACGCCACCGTCGGTCAAAAGCTGATCTCCGTCGTTGACGGCGATTCCTTTTGGGTCGACGGCTACTTCGAGGAGACCAGTCTCGGTAGGATCCGTGGCGGTGAGCCGGCAACGATCAAGCTGATGGGGTACAGCCAGCTCGTTCGCGGCCATGTGGGGGGCATCGCCCGCGGCATCAACGTCCCGAACGCGCAGCCGGATCAGGCGGGGCTTGCCTCCGTAAATCCGATCTTCACCTGGGTCCGCCTTGCTCAACGCATGCCGGTGCGCATCCACATCGATCAGGTACCGGATGGCGTGCGCCTGGTGGCCGGCATGACGGCTACCGTCCAGATCAGTCCTCCCCCGCGCGCACCCCCTCGGTAGCCTGGGACGTCAGCCAATTAGTAAGCGCGGCCTGCCGTTTCTCTACCGGAAGTCCCTGTGGATCAAGCGGTTTGGCGTGTTACAGAGGAACTGTGTCCGCCATTCTTCAAATTCCACAGTCGTCACTGCACGAACAAACTGTGGCACCAATTCCGCGCTAATCATGGATTCTGCCAGGTCCGTTTTGCGCCCTCAACAGCAGACATTCGGCGTTTACGTCAGCTGTTTTTGGATTGACCGAGGAGAGCAAACGTAACCTAATCAATCTACCAAAGTAGTCCTCCTGGCAGGAGGCCCTCAATGTTCGCTGGCCCGCACCGTGGCAGTAATCGGTGACCGCTGGAGTCTGCTCATCCTGCGCGAAAGTTTTCTTCGTATCCGCAGGTTCGAGGAATTCCAGTCGTCGCTGGGAATCACCCGGCACTTGCTCGCCGGTTGGTTAAAGGAAGCTGGTGCGCTTCGGCGTGCTACGGCGCGTTAGGCAAGATGTAAGCTTAAGCCCCACCTACTTTTCCCGTGCCTTAAAGCGAAGTTTCGGGGGAGACGCCGCATTCATGTGCGGTCCGGCGGCGCGTCGGACATGCCGCTGAATACAGGTTCGCGTTTGTCGATGAACGCACGCACCGCTTCTTTGTGATCGCCTGTCCGAGCGGATCGAACCATGTTTTCGGCTTCCTGATCCATTGACTCCAGAATGCCCAACGCAAGGCGTGGTCGAGATTGTCCTTCATACAGGCCAGCGCGATTAACGGGCCCTCGGCCAACGACACGGCGAGCGCGAAAGCGGTCTCGCGAAGCTCGGTGTCAGGCACGACGCGATTGACGAGACCTAGCGCTTCGCAGCGGCGTGCGTCGATGCGCTCCGACAGGAAACATCAGCTCCCGCGCCCGCGACGTGCCCGCAAGCCGCGTCAGCAACCACGCGATCCCGTAGTCCCCCGTCAACCCGATACGGGCATATCCAGTGGCCATAATCGCGGATTCGGAGGCAATGCGGATATCGCTCGCGAGCGCGATCGCGAGCCCGGCTCCTGGCGCAGGCCCCGGCAGCGCTGCGATCGTCGGCTTCCCCACCGCCACGAGCGTACCCGTAGGTGCGTTGTTTCGTTCGCAGATCCGCTACATGCTCGTCAAACGCCACCTCGGCTTTGCTTGAATTGTTCCCCATGCCCTTGATATCGCCGCCGGCGCAAAAGGCGTTCCCCGCGACGGTGATCAGCAGCGCTCCGACCTTCGGATCGTCGCCGCATTGCTTGATCATGCGCCGCAGCGCAGGGGTCAGGTGGTCCGAGAGGGCATTGCGCGCCTCTGGGCGATTGAGTGTGATGAGCGCGACGCGGCCCCGGATTTCGCACAGTAGCTCGTTCGTGCCCGTGTGACTTCGATCCGATCCTCTGCCATTTGAGGTTCTCCCCTCTTGACCCTATTTAAGTGACGAACCCGACAATTGCTAAGCCGCTACTTTGCGATCGATCGCATGAATTCGCGGTCCTCCGCGGGGAGCGCAGCCGTCCAGGCCAGTTCGTCGCCCGCTTCGGGCAATAAATGACCTAAGTCGCTGGGACAATTCCACCACAGCACCCAGACCGAGCGGCTGTTCTCCGCTTTGGCCACGTCTCCGACCGCCCTTGCCATCAAAGTGATGCTTAAGACCGGCGAGCTGTTTAATCCGAATGCCGGAGCCGCCGCATGAGCCCGATAGCGTTCAGAACCCGAACGCCTACGGTTTCCCTGCCGGGACGTGAGCCGAGCCATTCCGCTGATGCTGTTGCACTGCTGACTCAGCAAAGTGCGTCGTCCACGTTGAAGGCTCGTCCCGCGAAGCTCCATCATGCGACGGCTAATGTCGACCGCGAAGATTACCATGCACCCGGCAGCGTCTCCTCGGCGGAATTATATGCTTGACGCCCCAGCAGCAATAAGACAACAGCATCAAAGTGAAAGAGGTGTGTCGTTTAGTGGGCGTCATCGGCTTGGGGTACGATCTGCGGTAGCTGGCGGGCGTTCAGCTGGATCACGGGCGATCCTCGGTTGCAGTTCCCTTAAGTCAAGAAAGACGTCAGCTTGACGTCGCAACTCATCTGCGATCATTGCCGTTTGCGTCGAGATCGTCGAAACGACAGTCACCCGGACGCCGCGGCGCTGTATAGCTTCCACCAGCGAACGAAATTCGCCATCGCCTGAGAAGAGAACCATTTCGTCAACGTGGGCGGAGATCTCCATGGCATCCACGGCAAGCTCGATGTCCATATTGCCTTTCACCCTGCGCCGTCCGCTGGCGTCGATGAATTCCTTGGTGGCCTTGGTAACGACGGTGTAGCCGTTGTAGTCGAGCCAATCGACCAAGGGTCGAATCGCCGAATACTCCGGATCCTCAATGATCGTTGTATAGTAGTACGCGCGCACCAGCGTTCCCCGGCTCTGGAATTCCTTCAGCAAGAGCCTGTAGTCTATCTCGAAACCGAGCGTCCTAGCAGCGCCCCAGAGATTGGGGCCATCTACAAAGACAGCGATCTTCCTGAGGGATGACACTTTGCCCCTCGCGATCGGATCAATAGGTCGCAGGAGAGGCTGACTGCCGGTTGGATCCTCTGGTGCAAAAAGTCTTACAGAGATTGCCTTATGTTACAAATGGTTTCTGAGCGTCTTGCTGGAAATGAGCGGAAGTGTTGGCGCTTCCCCTGTTAATGGACATCGCTCATCACGGACGCCATGTCTGAAGAGGGGCCAATAGGCGACATCATTCGATCATCTCATCGGCACGGGCGAGCAAAGTTGGTGGCGGGCTGAGGCCAAGGGCCTTGCTAATTTTATCGCGGATTGCTGCGGTTGATCTCGTAGGCCTGAAGATTGCAAAGGGCGGCGCTCAGGATCGGCGCGCTCACGTTAG
>Ga0210406_10000223_pt1 | contig 85547 bp, 69 predicted proteins | sample IncBWC30MmetaG_FD_155454 | JGI IMG/M metagenome (GOLD analysis project Ga0210406, IMG submission 155454) | Forest soil microbial communities from Barre Woods Harvard Forest LTER site, Petersham, Massachusetts, United States - Inc-BW-C-30-M | ecosystem: Environmental > Terrestrial > Soil >...
GTTGTTGAAGATGAATATATTTTACCTTCAAAAACAATACTATGACAACTGCTCGTATCTATAATTTTGAAAGAAGGCGCTATCGGAACAATGGTAATATTTACTGTTCTGTAAATGCTGTCACAACCACCGGCACTTTTAAACGTACTATCCAATATTATGGATGATGTATATGCTTTACCTTCAAACATTACACTATTGCAACTGTTGATATTAATATTTTTATTTGTCGGTGTTATGATAGTAATATTTACTGTTCTGTAAATACTGTCGCACCCGCTAATACTTTTAATTGTACTATCTAATATTGTTGAGGATGTATATGTTCTACCTTCAAACACTGTGCTGCTGCAACCATTTGCAGCTATAATTTTTGTAGACGGAGTTACAGGAACAATCGAAATATTTACCGTTCTGTAAATGCTATCACAACCACCAACGCTCATAATCGTACTATTCAATACTGTTGAAGAAGAATACGTGTTACCCTCGAAAGTTATGCTATGACAACTGCTTGTATCTGTAATTTTTGTTGAAGGCGTTATCGGAACGATTGAAATATTTACCGTTCTGTAAATGCTATCACAACTACCAACGCTCATAATAGTACTATTCAATACTGTTGAAGAAGAATACGTGTTACCTTCAAAAGTTATGCTATGACAACTGCTTGTATCTATAGTTTTAGTAGAAGGTATTATCGGAACGATTGAGATATTTACCGTTCTGTAAATGCTATCGCAACCACCAATGCTTTTAAATGTACTATCCAATATTGTTGAAGAGGAGTATGCTTTACCCTCAAATACTATACTATGACAACTACTTGTATCGATAATTTTTGTTGAAGGTACTATCGGAACAATCGAAATATTTACCGTTCTGTAAATGCTGTCGCAACCGCCAATGCTTTTAAATGTACTATCCAATACTGTTGAAGAGGAGTATGTTTTGCCTTCAAAAATAATGCTACTACAACTACTTGTATCAATCGTTTTAGTCAAAGGCGCTATTGGCGTGATGGTAATGTTCATCGTTCTATAAATGCTATCGCAACCACCAACACTTTTAAATGTACTATCCAATGTTGTTGAAGAGGAATATGTTTTACCTTCAAAAATAATACTGGTACAACTGCTTGTATCAATTGTTTTGGTCAAAGGCGCTATTGGCGTGATGGTGATGTTCACTGTTCTATAAATACTATCGCAACCGCCAACACTCTTAAACGTGCTATCCAATATTATTGAAGAGGAATATGTATTACCTTCAAAAACTACACTATTGCAACTACTTATATTAATAGTTTTATTTGTTGGCACCAGAACGTTGATATTAACTGTTCTGTAAATACTATCGCAACCACCTATAGTCTTTATCGTACTATCTAATACTGTTGATGACGTATATGTTTTCCCTTCAAAAATTATAGTACCACAACCAGTTGTATCTATTGTTTTGATTGAAGCACCAATCGAAACAATCGTAATATTTACTGTTCTGTAAATACTATCACAACCTCCAACACTTTTAAATGTACTATCTAATATTGTTGAAGATGAATATGTTTTGCTTTCAAAAACTATGCTATGACAACTACTTGTATCTATCGTTTTGCTTAAAGGTGTGATTGGTGTGATCGTAATATTCACTGTTCTGTAAATGCTATCACAACCTCCAACACTTTTAAATGTGCTATCCAACATTGTTGAAGATGAATATGTTTTGCTTTCAAACACTACACTGCTACAGGCATTTATATTTATAGTTTTGGCTGAAGGTATTATCGGAGTAATCGTAATATTCACAGTCCGGTAAACGCTATCGTGCCCCGAAACATTTTTAAATGTACTATCTAACGTCGTTGATGTAGTATACGTTTTACCTTCAAATACTATACTATGACAACTGCTTGTATCTATTATTTTAGTTATAGCTGCAGGTGGTGGCGGAGGAATAACAACAGGTGGAGGAACACTGCAACCATTGTTAACAGCCGTAACACCACTTGTTCCATTACCACTATTTCCTGCTGCCAAAGTAGTAACATCCGGAGATGTAAAAGCAGCAAACGCTCCATCAACACCTCCACTACCACTGCCCGGAGGTGTAGTATACGTATAACTGTGAGTAGTACCGCATCCTGTCGTGGTTATCGTTGAGGTTCGCGCTGCAGTATTAGAAAAAGAACCGCTACCAGGGCCCGAGCTTCGTAAAGAGATCAATACGTAAACTGTACTGCCACAATAACTATTAAAATCATAAGGATAATCTTCAAATTTTCCTCCCGTAAAAAGTATAATGGTAGCACTTGCAGGAATAATATCAGAAGGCCCGATTGGAATAAGAATAGGTGTTGCACCCGTTGATTTACAAGATGCTGATGTTATAACAGGATCTAATACAGAATGTACTAATGCTGTTGCATTTGCTTTTGTATCATACCCTACTATTGCATTATTTGGTGTTGCAACAGTGATCTTACTTGCTTGTGTTGGTGTGCTCCCGTTTTTTAAAACAACGTATTCATTCCAGCCTTCGCTTGATGTTCCACAAGCATTAATAAAAATACCACTGACAACAGGACATTGCGCATTCGCAAGATTTGCAATACATGCAAGAATTACAAATAATAATATTTTTCTCATCTTCCTCTCAACAGTTAGTTTATATAAAAATATAAGTGGCATATAAAGTAATTACTACCTAATCATTAAGTTTTTAATATAGCCGCAATGAAGTTTTTAGAGGAGAGGATTGGTCGTTAACAGATATAATAATATTTAAGAGAAGCTTCCGTTTTACCTGAAGCTTCTCTTAAAATTATTTTTGATATTTTTTATACTATTTTATTGTACATCAATAGAAGGATCACGCATTTCTAATTCAGTTGTTGCATTAAATGTAACAGGATAGCCTGTAAAGCTCTTAGCCGTTGTAGGGAATGTAGTTCCCGAATAAGTAGCACCTGATGCAGTATACAATGTTATGTTACCCGATGCATCTGTCAATGTTTTAGGCCCTGAATAAGTAGTTCCTGTTCCCGATACTGTTGCGTTTTGAACCGTAACAAGTGTATACTCTACACTTGACAACTGGCTTGTTACCTGCGCTGCTGTAAGTACTTTCGGTGTTACTGTGATACCTGTAGCAACCGGAGTTGGTGGTACTGCATTTGTTGGATAATCAATTTCCAATGCACCCATATATGATTTCAACGTACCACCTGTTACAGCTATAACAATTGAATCTCCTATATTGTATGTAAGTGTAACACTACCAAAATAAACCAGGATGCCACTGTTACCATCCTGTATCACTACACTTCCCTTTCCAATATTTTTAGTTGCAGCATCAGATATTACTACACCGTGAATCGTATCTACAGGAAGCGTTACACTTGTACCTGTATATAAAGCACGTATATCTGCTACACTCTTTGTATTACCACCTGATGGAGGTGGCGTGCTGCCGCCGAAAGGTGTAACATCCGCAGTACTACGAATATGTATTTCTCCACTTGTCATGTATGCTGTTGCATAACCAACATAATTGCTGGCAACAGTAGGCAAAGCCGTTGTTGCAAAAGTTGCACCACTCAATGTATAAAGTGATAATGGTCCTGAAGCATCCGTAATTGTTTTGTTACCGCTATAAGTGCCTGATGGCACAGTTGCGTTATCAATTTCAACCAGTGTTTCTTCAAGTGTTGATATATTCGCTATCAAATTTGCAGTAGTGGTTTTCAATGGTGTAATTACTTTACCCGTTGCAATAGCAGCTGGAGGCGTACCTTTTGGATCAAGTTCTAATGAACCTTGGTAAGATTGTAATTTTGCGGCTGTTGCATTAATAACAATAGAATCTCCAACATGATAAGGAATAGTTACACTACCAAAATAAACAGTGATACCGCTGGTACCATCCTGTATAACAACGTTTCCTGTTGAAATATTAGTAGTTGCTGCATTTGATATTACTACACCATGAACAGTATATGCACCAAGTGATGTTATTGTTGTACCTGTGTACATAGCACGTAATGCAGCAATGCTTATGTTTGAACCTGAAGGAGTACTTCCATTACAACGCGCGCCGGTAAATTTAACAGCACTGGTATCGCTGATTAATAATTCTGTTGTTGCATTATATGGCACATAGATAGCAGCTATTGAACCACCGCCATATGGCAATTTAACACCGGCAAAACTTGCGAAGCCACTTGTATAAGCAACCGTTGTATTACCTGAACAATCTTGTATCGTACGACTAACACTTGCTTTTGCAGCACTTGTATCAGAATAGATCAAACCCGTAGTATCAGCAAACTGAGCTGTCTGAATTTGTACCAAAGTATTTTGTAAAGAATCTAAAAAAGGAGGATTACTAGCTGCAGTAGTTAATTGTGCAATAGTAACCACTTTAGGAACAACAGGATTATTCAACGTCCCCGCAACTAAATAATTAGTAAAAAGCTGAGAAGGAATTCCTGTTACTGCAGGACTGCTCGGAACTGTGTTATCAACTACGCCTAACTCAATATCGTTATGATAATCTGATAAAGCAAGGCCTTTACAATTAACGAAGAGCTGCATTCCTACAGGATAAGAAGAGTACAAATTGGTACCATTCAACTTAAGTGCTATACCTCCTGTAGCATCCTGTAAAAATATTTCTTTGTAATTATTACCACTTTTATCGTTAGCACTAATGACACCTTCAATGATATAATTTGAATCAATCGTAACAACCGTTCCTGTTGTTTGATACAATGATTTTAAACCTGCAATAGTTTTATTGGCAGTAATATTCGGCGCAACACCAAATGGCGGAGCGTCAAATTTTTTGTTACAAGAAGCAATAATTACTGTTGTAAGTATCGCCATAAAAAAAATCGCTGAGTATAATAGTCTCTTCTTCATATATAGAAATTGTAGTTTTTGAAAATTAATAGAATCTAAGTGTTGCTTTAATGAAATAATTTATTCCTTCTGCATAAGTGTACTTCGTGTCGAATACGCCGTTAACATTGGCAGCATCTCTTTCACCCTGATATCCTCCTGCAACAATATCCTTATTATCCAATAAATTATTTATACCTCCGTTAATTGAAAAGAATAATGGCTTCTTTGTTATTTTTCTGATCATCCAGGATTTGCCGGCACGAAGATCAAGTGTAAATTGTCCCGCATATTTTTCCTGGTCAAGAATACTATTATAAAGTCCACTCTGTTGTTTAGGATCAACTCCCTGAACAGATTTAGCTGTCAGTCTTTCGGGGTTAGGCTCTACCCACATCTGATCAAAATAATTACCTGATAAGGTTACAAACCAGTATTTTGGTGAATGATAATTAACACTCAGGTTGTATGCTTCCTGCGGAGTATTAGGCACGCGATAATTTTTTGAATATACCGTTCCCTGATAAAGTGAAGTGTTGTTCTCATCCTGAACAATATTTACCTGTTGACGGCTGTCATAATAATAACGGCCAACAGATGCTGCTGCAGACACTGTTACATTTTTAGTAACTTTTGCTTCTGCACCAAGCTCACCGCCAAAATTTATTGTATTAACATTGCTTAAAACATAATCTACATATTCATTATATAGATAGCTGTAAAAATTTTGTACCTGGAAACCATTCTTAAAGGAAGTGTAGTAACCCGAAAGTTTTAATTTTACATCAGGTGTGCTTAGAACATATCCTCCTTCTACTGTAGCAATACTCTCGCTCTTCAAATTATTTTGTGTAGTATTTCTTATTTCCGGAGACAGATAAGCATCTCTGAAATTAGGTGCATCTGTTAATAAGCCTCCATTCAGGTATAAAAAATTCTCTTTGTTTATTTTGTATGTAGCTCCTAATTTGATTGCATAATCTGTAAAATCATTCACACTCGATTTACCTAAAGAACTATTTGGAAATAATCCGTTCTGAATATTACCTACCCGCCAAAATGCTGTATTAGATAATTCCAGGGCACCAAACAGATCTAAATTTTTTAGATGAGCCGCTAACTGCGCCCAGCCACTAACTTTGTTTACATTGATATTATAATCATATCCGTACTTATCTCCTACATGTACAACCCTGTTAGGCGCATTTACGTTATTTTGATAAGCAAGAGGATCGCCGGGGAAATCTAATTGAGCATATTGATCAACGTCAACATAAAAATCACCGCCTAATAAGTCGGCTACTTTTTTATAATTATTATTTTTTTCAGCCTGGTATGCAAGCCCCGCTGTTAATTTTAATTTGTCACTAAGGGCGCTATTTAGCGTAGTATTAAAATTGAATTTTTTCGAATTAGTTACCTTTGCTCCTAATATATATAGAGAACGGTTACCTGATACATTATTACCGGCAATACCACCAGCATTTTGTACTGTAGTATAATTTATACGGTTAGTATTATATATTTTATCCCACTGAACTTGCATTTTAGACTTATTGCTTCTTAACGAATCTGCAATCTCTTCTGCTAATCCGGGATTATTAGTTGTGAAATCTGTCTGATAACTAGGCAGGTACGTGTAATAATTTGGTGCAGGATTTGGTGCATCATACCAATCAAAACCACTACGGCTTCTCTCACCAAATGAGTAACTAACCGCAGTTAAAAGAGAAGTCTTTTTATTAATTGTAAATTCGTGCGTAAGAATACCAACAGGTTGATTCCCTTTAAATACAGTAGCGTCACGTTTTTTACCACTTTGATATCCCCAGTTTGGATTATAAAAATTAGAGCCTGCAAGTGCATAGCTTTCTTTAGTAGCATAGCCTTGCCCACCACTTTCTGATGGAGCTGCAAATGCAACAAACGAAAGTAGCTGTCTCTTCCCTATTTTTTTATCAACACCTATAAAATAACTCCATCCGTTATAATAGGTACCCGGTACATATCCCTCATCAGAATAACGGCGGCTGCCCGAAACAGTAAAGGCCCAGCCCTTATTATTCATTCCTGAGGAATGTGTTATTCTTGTATCATTTTTAATAAAAGAATTTGTTCGTCCATAACTTATACTTGTTTGTGCCCGTTGTTTGCTCGCACGTGTATCAAGATTTGTATTCTCACCAACGCCACCAAAACCAAATGTGTTATTTTCCAATCCTACTGTTACATAACGATTGTGCATTTCATCACTTAGTCCACTCCACTGCCCGGTAGTTGCAGAACCGGTAGAAAGATCTTCCATTGGAACTCCATTCATATAGGTAACAGAATTATCTCTGCTATAGCCACGGGTTAAAAAACGGGTTGGGCTAAAACTAAAATGCGTTGCAGTATAGAAAGGATCTCTTCCCTTTGCAAAAGGAGAAGAAATATTTTGTGTTGCAGATGCATCATCATCCAGTGAAATAACAGGAATACTTTCCAATTCATTTTCTTTGATAGTTGCCGTAGCGGCAGTATCATGTTTATCTATGCGCGTAATTAAAGAACTATCCGTGTTTTTCTGAGCATAAACAAAACTCACAACAGGCAGCAAAAAGCACATCACCATCAATTTTCTCATAATTAGTATAGTTAGTTTGGTTTAATGCCGCAAAAGTCTATTTCGAATGTTATGTGAACATTAAGGGATTGTTACCATTTTGAAGATATTCTGTAGTTAATATAATCGTAATGATTTGTTAACCCCGCAGCGAGTTATAGAGAATTAGCTTTGCAGCCTATTAATAAAGTATGAACATAAAAAAATTAATACTCATTGTTTCAACATTGTTTTTCATACTACCACAGTCTTCATTTGCATGGGGAAGTAAGGGGCACAAATTAGTTGCTGATATTGCTGCTCACTTTTTAGATGATTCAACTAAACAAAAAGTGCAATCGTACCTGGGGAGTATAAGTTTTGAAGAAGCCGGAACGTGGATGGATGATAACAGGTCGAATAGTTATTACGATTTTATGAAGACCTGGCATTATGCGGATATTGAGAAAGGACAGAACTATGTTCCTTCTGCAGATAAAAACATTATCACTGTACTTAATGCTGCTATTGTACAATTGCAACAACATCTAGCCGTAAAAAATAAAGATATCAAAACTGATCTCCTGTTGATTTTTCATTTAACAGGTGATATTCATCAGCCATTACACTGTGGCTATCCCGGAGATAAAGGCGGTAATGATCTCAATATAACCTCTCCTGATTTTTCATCTAATCTCCACAGTGCATGGGATACACAAATCATTGAGGATAAGAATATAACCATGGATGATTGCCTGAGCTACTACAATACTTATAGCGCAGATGAGATAAAATCTATACAAAAGATAAATGTATTGGAATGGTTTAGTCAATCCCGTGCTTTATTAGACACTGTGTATTGTTTTAAAAACAATCACCTGTCAAGAGAATATATAGATAGCAATGCAATTATTATCAAAAAACAATTATTGATCGCGGGACTCAGGTTAGCCACTGTTTTAACAGAAACGCTTAAAAATTATCCAATAAAAAAGAATTAATGAAACATTTAAAAAAACTAGGCATTATTTCATTTGTTCTTGTAGTGATTTTGTCTTCCTGTAAAAAAAACGAACCTTCTCCAATACAATCTACTGTAGTACCTCCGGTTGTTTTATCTGATAATGATAATTTACTAATGGGCAACCCAAGTAACGCTATTGGCAGCTTAGACAGTCCTACTAATTACCTGATCCAAAAAGGTTATTACTCTTTGTCATACAATAGTTTTAGAGGTGAACCTAATTGGGTTAGCTGGCATTTATACCAATCCGATTTAGGATCTTCCGGCAGATCAACAAGTATATTTTTTCCTGATAGTGTATACTTACCCGTTAGTTGGTATCATGTAACAGATGCGTCATATACCGGAAGTGGTTTCGACAGAGGGCACAATTGTCCATCAGGTGATAGAACCAGTGATACTGCTGCTAATGGATTTACGTTTGTTATGGACAATGTGATACCACAGGCTCCTTATCAAAACGAAAATACCTGGGCCAACATGGAAAATTATATCCGCACACAGGTTTATGCGGGTGATGAAGCTTATATCATCATGGGCTCTTATGGAATCGGAGGTACCGGTAACAATGGTTTGGTACAAACCATTAATAATGGATATGTAACTGTGCCTGCTACCATTTGGAAAATAGTAGTGTTGATTCCGAATGGCAATGGAGATCTATCGCGCATTACAGCAAGCACGAGAGTAATTACAGCAAACATTCCTAACAGCAATGCAGTAAATAGTAATTGGAAAATATATCGTACCAGTATTAATTCAATTGAAGCAGCAACAGGTTACAAATTTTTAACTGCATTACCTGTTGCTGTTCAAACAGCTTTAAAAGCCGAAATCGATAACCAATAATCAGAGGTATGAAAAGAATATTTACCATTTTATTTTTTCTATATTTTGCTAATGCAGCACAAGCACAGTTAGTATTAAATGAGGTATCTCAGGGTTCTGCGGGTAGTGAAGAATATTTTGAATTAGTTGTTGTGGGTACAAAAACTTGCAATGACAGTACTGCAGATATAAGAGGATGGATGATTGATGATAATAATGGCTGGGTGGGAACCGGCGCCAGCCAAGGGATAGCAGGAGGAAGCCTTCGCTTTGCCAATAATTCTAATTGGGAAAAAGTACCTTACGGATCTGTCATACTGCTATATAATGATGGAGATAAAAATCCCAGTATTGTTTTACCGGATGATCCTACTGATGCAAATCATGATTATACTTATGTTGTTCCCGCGAGTTCAGCTCTTATAGAATCCAATGGTAGTGCACCACCGTCTGCAAATACGGTATCTCCATATACGTATCCAACTACAGGATATACCACAGGCGGCAATTGGAACTATGTAGACCTTAATAATACGGAAGATGGTGTGATCATTACTTCCCCTGCCAGTAATCCAACGCCCTACTTTTCGTTTGCTTATGGTACAGCCCTTAACAATCACGCAAACGCCACTGTATATATATCTTCATCCGGCGCAAAAAAAGTTTATTCATTATCAACTGCACAATACAACGTTGCCGCAGCATGGACAACAGGAACGGCACCAGGCAATGAAACACCGGGTCACGCCAATGGAAGTGCCAACACAACATGGATCAATAGTATGAGGCTATCACCTCTTGCATTACCAACTCCTGCTGCAATTGCAACGCAACCCGGTTGTATTTCATCAACAGCTTCTATTGCAGTAAATTCACCGTCAACGGGCGTAACATACAGTTTTGATAATGGCAATAATTTTCAAAATACGAATACGATCGGCAACTTAACTGTCAATACAACTTATCATGTTTTAGTAAAAGATAATGTTACGGGTTGTATATCATCAGATACAGCAATAGTAATTAATGCGGCACCCGGCGCTCCTGCCGCACCTACGGTTTCACTTACACAACCAACATGTACCTCTCCTGTCGGAACAATTGCAATTACGCCAATTGCAGGTTATACATATAGTATTGATAATATTAATTTTAGATCAACACCTATGTTTGATAATTTAGCTGCAGGAAGTTATCCGGTTATTGCTAAAAATACTTCGGGGTGTAACTCATCACCATTTACTGCAACTATAACTAATTTAATTTTAACCATCTTGCCAAATATTGGTATAGATGGAAACAGTGATACAACAATAACACTCGGTGATCCCGTAACACTTACAGGAATTACACCAGTACAGGGAACTTATCTATGGACCGCATCACCAAAGGGTTCTTCAAATACAATTGATACTTTGATCAATTACACTGCAGCGCCAACTGCCACTACAATTTATAAGTTTACCGTAACTACAGGAATATGTAACGGCTCTGCCGAGAAAACAGTTATTGTAAATTCAAGCGGCTGCCCTCCTATTAATATCCCAAATGCTTTTACTCCGAATAATGACGGCTACAATGATGTATGGGTATTTAGTAATACCACTTGTTCAGAAAAAATAGAAGTTAACGTATACAACCGTTGGGGAAGTTTAATGTATCATTCTGATAATTATAAAAATGACTGGGATGGCAGGTATCAAAATAATCCCGTGTCGGATGCAACTTATTATTATGTTGTCAGTCCTGTTTACGCTGATGGAAGACGTCCGGTATTAAAAGGGAGCGTTACTATTTTAAGATAAATCCAATCTTAAATTTCCCGGCAATAAAAAGTAGGTGAACCGAATAAAGATATTACTCTACAAAGTTGTCAATTATATTAACCGCAAAAAAAGCTTTGCGAATCTTTGCGCCTTCTTTGTGCAGTTTAGATAAAAAATCAAACTGCTAACGAATGTGTTTGTCAACAGTTTGATTTTTTTTAACGATAGAATATTGTTTCTACTACACTTCGTTCTATAACTTTATTTTAATACCTCCATTTATTACAAAACCATCTACATTATTCCAGATATCATCAAAAGTTGGTTTAGTATATGGAGGATTTACTACCGATTTGTATTTACTTTGACGTTGGTCGGTAAAGTTTTCAAAATTAATAAATACAGCTACCGTATTAAATGTCTTTTCTCCCATTGCCCCAAATTCCCAGAATGAAGGCGTTTTTATTCCGTTATATAAAAATTGGTTGTCAGTAAAATATCCTTCTAACCCAATTTTAAAGTTTTTTTCTTCCTCGTATACTAATGCCAGGTTAAGTTTATTTTTAGGCAAAAGTGGTAAATGCTGATTCCCCGGCAAATAGGTAGCCCTGGCATCTGTGTATGTATACCCAACAAATAATTTCACATTTTCTTTAAATATTAGTTTGATGTTTGTTTCAAATCCTTGAGTATTGATAAGCTTATCCGCATTGGTAAAGAAATAATTATTATTCAGATTACTATTCAATACAAGCGCATTATTTATTGTAGTGTAAAAAAACATTTGATTTATAGCCAATGAAAAATCTGTTCCAATTTTACTTTTGTAAGTAATATCAGCTGTACCACCAATGCTTTTTTCAGCAGTTACATTATTTAATGATAATACATTTTGATATTCTACAGCTTCTGTTTGCTCTGTAAAAATTGTTGGTATTTTATATCCTAAGCCTCCTGTAATTCGGGATGAAACTTTTGGGGCAATTTTTAATAAAACAGAAACTCTTGGTAAAAAAAATGTTTGAGATTTATTGTAATTGATATTACTATAATGAACGTTATCAATTCTTACACCACTTTCCAATTTTACTGTAGGTTTTATATCCCAGGTATCTTGTATATAAATGCCACTGGTAAATGATTCAGTATTTTGTGTAAAGGCCGCACTTACATCATTTTGTTTAAACTTATCATACAAAAAATTAAGCCCGGAAACAATGTTGTGTTTATTTTTATTGAACGCATATGATGCATCAGTAAAACTGTTGGTATTAGTACCTGAAAATATATAATTAGGAATATCTATTTCTCTTTTGAAAAAGCTAAGGCTTTGCTTTATTTTTACAGAAGCTTTATTTATCAGCTTTTTATCAAATTCGAGAATGGTAGTATTACGGGTGGTTATGTTTTTTTCATAATACACATGATTAGAGTCCGCGTTTCCATTTATTACTTGCATATCGCCCCCCAAATTATTTCCTGCAGTTAAACTATTGCCTAATACTATAGTAGTTGTTGCGGTAGGATAATAAAAAATTTGAGGGTTGATGGTGAAGTTATTTGATTTAGGCACATCAGAAAAGCCATCTTTATCAACATCATATGCCTTTTGAAAATTGGATAATGCTAAAACAGTGTACCCGAATTTGTTTCTCTTTTGCGATGCGTATAACCCGATATTAGTTTGAGCTATATCGGACCGGTTAAGTATTAAATTATATTCAGCTTTCTCCTTTGGTGTTTTTGATATAAAATTTACTACTCCCGCAATTGCTCCGGCTCCATATAGTGTTGATGCCGGCCCTTTAATTACTTCAACCTGCTGTAAATCTAAAGGAGGAATTTCTAATATGCTTAATCCACTTGCAAAATTTCCAAAGTTTGGATATCCGTCTTTCAGTAGCTGCGTATACTTCCCATCCAAACCTTGTAAGCGAATACTTGCACTTCCTGAAGTAGCAGATGTTTGTTGAACCTGTATTCCTGTGCTTTCACTTAAAAGCATCGAAACATTTGCCGGAGACATATTGTTTTTCTCATCTAATTCTTCTGCATCAACAATTTCAACTCTTGTTGGTGTATTAGTTGTAGACCTGCTAGTTCTTGTAGATGAAACTATGATCTGGTCTAATTCAGTATTTTGAGGTATTAAAAAAACAATTGTACTTTCAAAGCTATCTTCTAAAGGAAAGGTTAGTTTGAATTTTAATTCCTTATATCCGATAGAAGAAATATTGACTGTATTGGTACCGTTTGGAATATTTTTAAAAGTAACAGTTCCTGTACTATCCGATAATTTAGTTTTTTGGGATTCAGTTAAATGAACTGTAACATATTTTAAATATTGATTCGTAGTGCTATCCTTTATAATTAATTTAAGGCCATTTTGGGCAAAAAGAGTTGTTGTAAGTAGGGTTGCCGCTACTAATAAAATATATTTCATTTGAAATTATTAGGCTAATGATAAATGTTAATGATAACTATGCAGTTACAATTAATTTAAATAAAAGGTAGTGTTAGCCTAACTGTGGCGGTTGCCAGATATTGTGATGGTTGTAAGATAAAATAATTGGAATTGACGGATAGAAGATTTGAGAATTGGATAACACTGATATTTCAGCAACCGAATTCACTTTTTTTGAAAGAATTATCGAGAAAGGACAAGTTTTGCAAGAACAAAAAGGACTACAGTTATCCTTTTCATTTTCTTTGGTTTTTGAAGATGACTTCTTTTCAATTTTTGATTCATTACACAAACTATCATCACATATACATGGAGTACACGAAAGCGCAAATAAATAAAAAGCCATTATTATTGTAAACCACTTCATTTGCTCAAAGTTATGTAATTGGCTTGTAAAAATTTAGCGTATGGCTTTTTATTAACTCCTGCTTCTCAAATATAGACTATATAAATAGCTATTAAAAAAATGGCAATGAATTATCTCCATCGCCATTTTTATTTTCTCTTTTAAGGCTTTGCCGGTTACTCAATTTTCAATAATATCTCCCTTTGCTCCTTTTGCAGTAAGCCCCGTTCTATCTGTAATTTTTCCCTTAATAATTTGGACAGCTATCCCCTTTTTTGAAATGGCAGAAATATTATTTAACGATGTTTGTCCTTCATTGCTAACAGCTACTGCAATTGAATTTTCTCCATTGGCTACTATATCACCTTTAATATTTACTGTATAAACAACTCCTCCTTCCACATTATAAGAATGTACATTATTTCCATGCGTAGTTATACCTCCTGAAATATTTAATTGTTTGATTTCTCCTCCGGGCTTAACACTCAAACCATCTGCAGGAAGTGTCATGATAACTCCTTTAACAAGCGTTTGCCCTTCTGCACCTTGAGTAACAATTCCGTTTGTAACTTCTATACTACCAACAGGTTTGCTTATCTGCATTCCGATAGAACCATTTCCATGAGTAATGATGGAATGAAAAATTGCTTTGCTAACTGTGCCATCATATTGATTAAAGCCCCTTGCTCCCAGTCCGAATGTTTCGATTTTATCCCTGGTTTCAAATTCATCCACGACACCAAAGTTCACAAAGCCAATACCACTTGGGCCATAAGATGTGATAGGTTTTTCCGCAACCCATTTTTCTACATAACCCCAGGTATCCAAAACCATATCATTCACACCATAAGTTGTTACCGGTCCTTTATGCGTTATGTTTTTTACTTTAGTTCCGTATACAATAAAAACACCTGCTGTGATCATATCCGGTTGTCCATAAGGTAACATTCCGTTTGAGTAAATATCACCGGTTGTTATAGTATCTGCAATTACCCAACCGCCATTATCACTAAAGCCACAAATAAATAATCCAGCTCCAATTACCGGAGCACCTTTTCTTCCTAAACTAATATTAGTTAACGTTGTATTGATAACACTATCAGGATTGCTATTGTAATTGTAAACAGTAAAGGCTCCCTGATAAACATTCACTCCATATTTCTGTGGCTGTTCAGAATATCTGCGTGCATCACAAGCAACAATATCAATATTATCCGCAACCAGTTTTGTTTTATTTGTTCCTGCTCTGGTCAATATTTGAATTTGGCCCGTAACAGTAAGATCTTTTAAAGATAAAATTCCTAAGTCAGGATAGTTGCTTAATGTGTAGACCGCCCTGTTGTTAGGATTAGCCTGAATAGTAAGATTAGCAATCTCATTATTAGCAGTTAGCCCAATACCATCACTGTTATTGAAACTGATGATGCAACTTTCTTTATTTACACCTGTAAGGGTATACCCAACTGGTAATATTATTGAATACGGACAAAGGATAGAAGTTTGCAATTCTAAATTTGTTGGCACATTCTTATTCAATGCCGTCATCAAATCAATTAATGAATTAATTACTGTTTTCATGATATCTATTTATTCTAAGTTATAGGATGTTTCCGTTTATATCATCAAAATAAAATAAACTATTTGTTAACCATTCCTTATTGGCTCCCAGATATAGGAAAGTAGAACATAAAAAATATTAGCCAAAAAGAATACAAAAATGCTTCAGAAGAATTGCATAATCTTGAACCTTATTATGAGGTCGTGTCTCAGTTTGAATAATTGTTAATCTGAATTCTGTCATTCCGAGGAACGAGGGAATTCGATTTTTCTTTTCTATCCTCAAACTGAGACACTACTTATTATGGAGCTTGTTATTCAGTGCGAACTGAAGAATCTAATGCTGTGTCAGAAAGTCTGCTTTCTTTAGGAATTACAATTAACTATAAGCGTCTCCCCGGCAAAAATATTTCTTAACCCACCTAGCGGTTTGTAATTTTTTTAGTTGTAGTCGCTCATAGCCGCTAGCTCTACTAGAAACAATGGAAAGAAAAAAAGGCACCAGATCTCTCTAGTGCCTTTCGCAAATTATTAAAGTTAGTTTCTAATTATTTTCTACACTTATAGCGGCCGAAAAATGTGGGCAGCTGTCCCGTCCTGAAAGATAAAGCTCATTATAACTACACAAGCCATCCTGATCTCTCACGGAGGCAAACCCTGAACTCATGATCGTAAGTCCGGGATATGCTTTTTCAATGAGAGCCGGATCGTTTTGGAAATGTGCGCAGTTTTGGCAAACCGATTTCGATCCGGTATTAGTGAATTGAATTGAATTAAAAATCCTCATGTATTAATGTGTTACAATGGTTGACCAATAATGACCAAAAACGATTACAGACAATACGTATCCTAAAATTACATTTACAATAACCCCCGCCGTGAACGCTATAAAAGGTTTAACACCTGCATTAGCCAATTCGCGGAATCGCGTCGTAAGGCCGATACTTAAAAAACTAAAAGTAAATGCCCAGGTACGCAAAGCTGTGATAGGCGCGATAAGCGAAGGTTTTACTATTTTATTATAATCAGCTAGTGTATTTCCATGAACAATAAATGTTGTCAATATCGAAGCGATAAGGAATCCAAATACGAATTTTGGAAAGCGCCACCATATTTGTCCAACCTGAACTTTTGAATTGGTTTCCTTGCGTTCCCAAACTGTAACTGCGATAAGTGCCAATACAAACGACCAGATACCGATCCAGATATCTCGTCCGATAACTTTAATTAATGTGTAAGATGCAAGCGCCTGATCTGCTGTTCCTGCAATGCCCAAATGTCCGTCAGCTAATCCGCCGTAAGATTGAGCCGCTGCTAAACCTGCAGCATCTGCAAATTCAGATGTACCGATCCATGCACCAGCCACGCCTGTTGGCAACTGAAGCGTGCGTGAAATCAATGGCAAAACAAAAATGAAAATGATAGCCCACAATACAACTAAAGTTATAGCGATTGGAGGATCTTCTTTCTTAGCACGTACGGCGCCACCAACTGCAATAGATGCGGAAACGCCACAAACAGCGCCACCAGCACCTAAGACTGCTGCAAGTCTGTGGTCAAGGCCTAATTTACGAGCAGTGAAAAAGATGACAAAAAAGGTAACTAAAGAAACTATTGAAGCTTGCAAAATAGCTACCGGTCCTGCCCAGATAATTAATGTGAAAGGCAAAGTAGCTCCCAACAATACAATACCAAGTTTAATATAAAATTCAACACGGAAACCTGCATCGAGCCAACGAGGCAATCCTATAACATTTGAAATAAGCAGTCCGATAACAAGCGCCACAAGAGGTGGTTCTAAATTATAATGACTTGCCTGATCCCAGTTGCCTAAGATGTAGATGATTGCCGAAAGTATAAAGATGAAAATGAAAGATGGAATAAATTCCTTTGGCTTTTGCCCGATGAATGAAATCACAACGGAGAATAGAGCCAGTAAAACTGCGAGCAAAGCAAAGTACCGAATGCCGGTTGTTGATAATTGCGTAGCAAGCTGTGAAAAGTTTAACCATTTAGCCGGCGCTACTGCGATCCATGATATGCTGGAGCCGGAAAGATAAAAAACATAGGCAACGATAACAAGGCCAAGGCCAAGCCAAACTGCCCACCAGTCTTCCTTCGCCCAGAATTCTGACCATATGGATGGTCTGTTTGTATCTACTATTTCAGTGTTGTTTGTACTCATATAAGTTGTAGTTTCTTGGTGTTTAGTTAGCTGTAAGAAAAACGAAAATAAGCAGATCCTATTAATCTACCAAATTAGTAGACTAATAAATTTAATAGAAATAAAGGCGTTACACATGGGAACTATTAACGTAATAATTAATCATTAAACCTCTTCTTCCATCCAGCATCCGGGGAATTGATTTTCCAATTATTGAATCGCGTATTGTAGATTACTATCTGGGTACTAAATCAATAGATCATATTTATTGATTTAGTATGTGTATTATTTAATGTACTAATAGTATAACCAAAACACAATTTTATACAACTCATTGCTTATTTTAGCACAAATTCAAAACCTCTCTTCATGAAAAAATATTTATTACTTATTGTTCTCTTTATTTCTTCGCTTGCATCTATCAATCTTTCTTATGCGCAAGGCGTGGCAGTTAATACGGATGGTAGTACTGCCGATCCTTCTGCTGTATTAGATGTTAAAAGCACTGCCAAAGGTATTTTGGTACCACGGATGGCATTTTCAGATCGCAGCCTGATCACGTCACCGGCAACAGGCCTGCTGATTTATCAAACAGATAATACACCCGGTTTCTATTACAATGCAGGCACTCCCGTAACTCCAAACTGGACTTTTTTAGGTGCAGCCGGCGCTATCGGACCTGCAGGTGCTAATGGTCCTACAGGACCTCCGGGTGCAGGGTTTTCAAACGGTACAAGTGCAGGACAGGTTTATTTAACAGGAAGTTCTCCTTTTTCGCCACAAGTTCCACAAACAGTAACAGGAGATATAACTATAAGTTCTACAGCTGTAACCAGCTATAACAACATTGTTCCTACAAATAAAGGAGGCGCCGGTGCAATTAATGGGATCCTATCTGCTAATGGTGCCGGAACCGTAAGTGCAGCAAGTACCACAGGAAGTGGCAGTGTGGTTTTAGCTTCAGGTACTACAGGGAGTGGCAGCGCAGTTTTAGCTACCTCACCACAGTTGGTAACGCCTGTTTTGGGTACACCACAGTCAGGCAACGCTACTAACCTAACAAATTTAAACGCTACACAGTTAACAAGCGGTACAATACCCACAGGTGTTCTACCTGCCCTTACCGGTGATATTAAAAGCACTGTGAATACTGCAACAACAAGTATATCTACCGATGCTACAAATGGGCCTCCCGCTGGCGACCATATGATAACAGACATCAATCAAAATACAACAACAGCGCTTAAAATTGCACCATCCCGTTTAGGTACCGGCACACCAGGCACAACTAATTATTTAAGGGGCGATGGTAGTTGGCAACCTGTAAGCGGCGGCGGCATTGCTTTTGGTGGCACACTTACCAACGGCAATACAATTGCTGTTACCATTCCTACTTTTTATCTGGTTACCGATGGTGCTTCCATAACCCTTCCTTCGGCTACCACTGCGGGGCAGACGTTGTACTTGGTCAATACCGTTCTCAGTTCAAGCAACAATGGGTTTACGATAAATAAATCAAGTACCGACGCAACAATTTTCAACGTATCGCTAATCACCCCTGCCTCATCCAGCACAGGGGCAGCCTCTGCAAATTCGTTTTTATTTTATGATGGGGCCACCCTTATCTCTGATGGTAACCATCATTGGTATGTGCTCCTGAATAATTAACAATAAATAACTCTTTAATTGAGTTTTATAAACCGCAAAGTGCGCGGAGTTATCGCAGAGAAGCCGCAAAGAAAGACCTAGTGTCCCTTTGCGGCTTCTTTGTGTTCTTTGCGGTTAAACATTAGCAAAGTGGCCAATGGACTTTCCTATATTCTAATAGTATGTATAAATCAAATAGAAATAAAGTAGGATCATTCTTCCTAATCATTCAAACCCTTTCCATCAAGAATTTGCGGAGTTGATTTTTCAATTCTTGTCTCACGTGTTTTAGATTGCTTGGGTGCAGCAAAATAAAGAAGATATGCTCTTTGTCGTCCCGGCGTTAGTGCTTTAAAAGCTTTTTTTAAGGCCGTGTTTTTATTTAATGTCTTTTGAAATTCTTCAGGAATGGCGAATGCTGTGGTCTTTTTTAAATTTACTTTTATGCCCGCTTTTTCTACTTCAATAGCTTCGTAGATATAAGCTTTCAATATCGCTTTCAGCTTAACTATTTCCGCAACATTAGTAAACCGGACCTGGCGGGCAACCTGCACATTCTCCGTTTGCTGAACTAAAATACCTTTACTATCTTTTAGCAAAACACCTTTAAAAAATAACAGCGCACAGTATTCTTTAAACGCATGTATTAAAACAATATTGCTTTTCTCAAACGTATAACAAGGACAACCCCATTTTAATTCTTCGTCGAGCCCACAATCAATAACGATCTTTCTTAATTGCTCCAGTTCTTTCTGCCACTTTTCTTTATCAAAATAAAAATCAACTTTTGGATTCATTGGATTTAATTATTAACTGAAATAATCTTTCTATTCGCTGGCCTAAAATACCAGGACAAGATAATAAAAACGGTTTGAAAAATTGGCCCGATAATTCCTTTTAAACTATCATCACCACTAGCCAAATGAGAAACCAATGCTCCCGTCATAACAAAAAAGAAACCGGCATAGGCCCATTCTTTAAGCAATTTAAAATTTGGAACTACAATTGCAATAACACCAAGCACTTTCCATACACCAATGATGTACAAGAAATATACCGGATAACCCAAAGGTGTAATTAAATCAATCATTGCTTTTGCATGAAATATTTGCTGTAAGCCACTTCCTAACATGCCAACAGATAATAAAGCAGTTGCTATCCAATAGATAATTAATTTTCTCTTTTCCATAGTATTTATTTTAGTTTGTTGACGATGTCTTGTATTCTGTTATGCGCCATATTGATTCCTTGCGCAAAAGGCATTTGCAGTATTTGGTCTCTCACTCCTATTGATCTATATATTACATGCATATTGAGCTTGCTGGTATCTTCTGTCAATTTTTCAAACTCTAAAAACTCCAGTTGAATACCAAAAGGCGTGTTCTCCATTTCAAACGTTCTCGTAATTTTTTCATTCGAAACAAATTCATGGATCGTTCCATTGAAGCGATGCTTATTTCCTTTGGGATCAGTTGTTTCAAATTGGTAACTGCCGTGATTTTTATTTTCCAGTTTTAAAACTTTTGTTCCCATCCATTGTTCAACAATTTCGGGTTCTATATATGCTTTAAAAAGTAATTCCAACGGCAAGTCAAATTCTCTGATAATTATTATTTCTTGTTTGCCATCTTCAGCAATAATTTTTGTTTTTCGTTCCATGTTATTTGGCGTTATATTTTTTCATAACTGATTCTAGTTTACTAAATCTGTCATCCCACATTTGGCGGAACGGTTCTATGAAGCTGGCAACCTCTTTCATTTTTTTTGCATTGATTTGATAATAAATTTCCCGGCCATTTTGTTCCTGCTTAAGTAATTCGCATTCCGTAAGTATCTGTAAATGTTTTGAAACTGTCGGTCTCGCTGTATCAAAATTTGCAGCAATAGATCCTGCTGTCATTGACTGTGCGGCTACCAATAATAGGATTGCTCTCCTTGTCGGGTCCGCTATTGCTTGAAATACATCGCGTCTTAAATTCATTATGTAGCTATTTGACTACAAATATATGCGTAGCTATTTAACTACACAAATTTTATTTACTGACTATTGAAATGAAGGATAGGTAATAGATCGAAATGCTCTCATCATTCAAAATATAATACAATTGTCCAAAAAAATGCCCTGTATTCTCAGTTTGTAGATTCTTGCGTACAAATTGTCGGTTATTATTCCCTACAAACTCATATTAATATTTCTAAAGAGTTGGCATAAGTATTGAATAGATTGAATTCGTCTATAATGAAATCAAATATCATTTGATTATGAACAAAGACAATAAAAATGCGCCGCCTGATTACTGCCGAAAGGATCATACAATTATAAGTGGACAGTATTATTTGAACAAAATTATTTACACGAATAGCAGATTATTAAATACCACCAATGAAAAACGAAAAAGAAACAACCACAAAACTGCTGATCATCGTTTTATCGTTGTTTGTAATTTTTGATCCTACAATAGAAAAAGTAAAACATGGCAAGAAGTATTTACATAGCCTTTTTGTTGAGACGTTTAATGATGATCAAATATCGATCAGTTCAATAAAGAAAGTTGCGCGGGTCGATTCATCTGAAAATGCATTGAGATAGCATTAGATGAGATAATATTAGAAATGTCATTCAATAAAAAAGCAAACCTTATATAAGATATTAATTAAAAATGAAATACTTAGGAGTTTACAGTTCTCCTGGCTTCCATTCTAATATTTTATCATGTAAATTAAAGCATTATTAATATAAGGAATTTATGAGGATTTATACCCTTAATATCCTATTTTCGCAATTGAAAACTGACTCTCATCGTTAAAACCGGCGCATAAAACAATACAATAGTAATATTCTTAAATCTCAATAGTAAGGATCACAGTAAAACTAAAAAAATAATTAAACAAAGATTCTATGAAAAAAGTCATCATACTTCTTTTTGCAATTACCTGCACAACACAGCTATTTGCCCAAGGTACAATGTATATAGGCACAGGCGCTAATGTGATACCCAGCGGAGCTACGTATATTGTGTTTAATAACACAAACCTCGTGAATAATGGTACATACCAGTCAACCGGAGGAAGTACTGCAACAACAGAATTTGTTGGCAATACCAATGTTGCTGTTTCAGGGACCGGTAGTAATTATTTTGATCATCTCGCAGTTGCAATGGGAAGTAGTACAAATCTTAGCTTGCAATCAGGTGTAAATATTGTTGATGATATCAATTTCACGAGCGGCCTCTTAAACGTAGGCAACAATGCTGTTACGCTAGGAGCCGGCGCTGTATTATTAAATGAATCAGAAGTAAGCAGGGCTTACAGTACAGGTACAACAGGATATATACAAAGTACCGGCACACTAAATGCTCCTTCGTCCGTAAACCTGGGAAATCTTGGCGCTATCATTACGTCTTCATCTAATCTCGGTTCAACTACTATCCAAAGAACTTTTAATACATTCAACAACCTTAGCAACGGTAATATCTTTCGTGATTATGTTATCACGCCTACTAATGATGCAGGTTTGAATGCTACATTTCGTTTTAAATATTTTGATGCTGAGTTAAATGGGGAAAATGAAAACTTACTGGATATGTTACAAAGCCCGGATAACGGAACTACATGGAATGACCTTGGGGCAACAACCAGAGATAATGTAAATAATTATGTAGAAAACACAGGTATCAATTCTTTTTCTACCTGGACATTAACACCTCCTTCAACTGTATTATCTGCAACAATGGGTGCATTAAATGCTTATCAGATAAATAACAACAATATTGATGTGGACTGGCAGGTATATGCTGAAATCAATGTTGCGACTTACGATATTCAAAAAAGTACTGATGGCAAAAATTTCAAAACAATTGGCCAGTTAGATGCGGTGAATGCAGGTGGTTATACTTATACAGATGCGAATGCTGTAAATGGAGATAATTTCTATCGTTTATTGATCGTTGATAAAGACGGGACTATAAAATACAGCAACATAGATAAAGTTACTATAACTAATGCAGCAGCGTCTATCAGCTTCTACCCTAACCCGGTTGTTGATCGCATAGTTACGTTACAATTAACTAACGTAACTAAGGGTTCTTACCAATTAGTTATGTTTGATGATGCAGGTAAACAAGTATATACTTCAGTAATTAATAATGCAGGCGGCTCTTCAACACAAACTATTTACTTACCACAAGGAATCAGTACAGGTGTTTATAAAGTGCAATTGAAAAACAACCAAACAATATTTAATGAATCATTATTGGTTAAATAATAAAATTCTTTCTCAATAAAAAAAGAGACTCGTTTTTAAGCGAGTCTCTTTTTTTATTGAGAAAGAATTAATTATTCCTAACTGGCTGTCTGTCTGTATATGTAATAATTAAAATAGAGAATTAGTCTGCGTTGGCATAACAGGCGCCATATTTATGAGTTTAATTAAATGATCCGTTTGTTGGTGATCTTTAAAAGAGTGTATTAATTTTTCTCCGTTAAGTTCAACCAGTTTAACTTCCACACCATCGATCCATTTAGCAGCTTCGTAACTCCAGGTTAAAGTCAGCATTGTTGATTTTGTCTCCAGTAATTTAACCACATCTTTAGCTGATTTAATTTCTCCTTTTTTAAAACCGCCTTCCATATTTTTATGAATAAAAAAATGGGTGATCTTATTTTTGTCTTCTCTTGATTTCCATATCCCTGAAATAAAATAATGAGGTTGAATGGCCATGCTATATGTATTGAAGTTGGTTAATGATTATTTCTTTTTATTATTCCAGGCAGGTTTTGCTTTAATTACTTTAGCGTAAATCGGGCAATCGGCCGAATGTGCGCCTGGCAAGTATCCTGTGCTCATTAAAAATTCGTTTACAATTTCGCCACCGGTAAATTTAAAGGTCTTTTTAAAAAGCTTCATCCACTCTTCTTTTGTTTTTGGATGATTTACATCCAGCCATTTTTTAAAAGAGCCGAATTCTTTTTGCAATTGTATAATGGTTTTAGCATTCTCAATAGCGGCATTTACCTTTAAGCGGTTGCGTATGATACCCGGATCCGCTAATAATCGTTCGCGGTCCTTTTCTTTATACGCAGCAACAGTAGCAATATCAAAATTATTATACGCTAACCTGAAAGTATCCTGCTTTTTTAAGATGATCTCCCAGCTTAATCCCGCCTGGTTTATTTCCAGTATCAATCTGCAAAAAAGTTCATTATCATCCGGTATGGGGAAACCGTAATGTTTATCATGGTATTCTTTATGAACATTTTTTTTATCGGCTATGCCTGTGGTGTAGGAACAATAACTCATCTGCAGAATATTTGCTTTAGAACAAAAATACTACAGATGAAATTGGAAATAACTAATTGCGCTAATAAAATATAGGAAGGAACTATAGTGAGCTTATTGTTTATCTAACTTTAAATTAGTAATGATCTGCCCGTTACGTAAAACCTGTACAATATATAAACCGGAAGGATAATTGCTCACATCAATTTGTTTTGCATCGTCAGCAGTTGACATAGATGCTAAAGGCCTGCCTGCCATATCTATCAGGTTGATCTGATCCTTAACTTCCAATCCACGTACAATTACAAGATCTTTTGAAGGGTTTGGATACAATGATATATGTGTTGCCGGTACATTGGTTGTTTCTAATGTAACAATAGCACTGTATTTAAAGCTTCCATCGAGATCAACGATCTTTAAGCGATAATATCCTGTTCCTTGTTTAGCATTGTATAAAGAACTGTAAGTTGCTCCAAAAGGATTACCACTGGCATTCACAGTATCTATCGGCCTGAAATCTTTACCATTGTTATCAGGTGAGTATTCTAATATAAAATTCTTAAAGTTTATCTCTTCAGCTGTTTGCCATGTTAACACTGATGTAAAACCACTGGCTACGCCTGCAAAAGAAACCAGTTGTATCGGCAATATAGTAGTCACGTTACAACGGGCACCATCACTTTGTATAGAACTCTTTACTGTTGTAGTAATAAATGTTGCATATGGTGATGCTGTAGTTGCGGTAGAATTGATCTGGTATATTTTACCGGTAGTATTACTTTGAATGAACATATTACCTGTTGCATCAAAATACATAGCACCATAACTATCGCCCGGCGCAAGACCCGCGATTGTACCAACATTTGTTTCAACTCCGGTAGTATGATCTATTCTTATTAATTGATGGTTAGCGCCGCCACTTGTCACTGTATATAAATTACTGTCAACAGAGTTAAATGAATAGTCATATACATTTAATGGAACAACAGGTAAAGCCCCAAGGTATGTTAGGTAAGTAGGCGATGATGGATTTACATCTACTTGCTGTATCTCAGATGCATTGCTGGTGTATAAATACAATATGCCATTATAACTAATATCCCCACAATTATATGCGGCAGGTGGCAATCCGGTAATTGGATAACTGGAATATGTTATTGAAGTTGATGGCCCCCTAAAAACAAAAACCGAAGAATCAGCTGCATAACCCCACAAGTTACCATCAGCAGGATTGAACCCCATACCATCGGGAACACCGGGAACACTAATACCATCAACGATGGTACTAACACCGGATGCGATGTCTATTTGAATAAGATATTGTTTAGCTGGAGTTCCTGTTGTTTGAATGAGATAACCAAATCCATCACAACCTATTGACTGTGCCTTTGTAAATAAACACAATACCATTAAACACGGCAAAAGTATAAGCCCTTTGTGAAGCTTACGTAGCATATCCAATAAATTCATATTTAATGCCACAAGAGTAGCAGTAAATACAAAGCTAATTGTACTGAGCACGTGTAAATTTTTATAGGTATCGTATTCTATCATGCTTTGTATTTATTTAATAAAATGACAAAAACATAGATTCTCTATTTATACAACGTCTAATCATCCCGGATTATTGTTCCAAGAAGAGTAAAGTAGAAAAAAAACTACATACATACAACTATTAATTAATATGTTGTACTATACAGCTATTGTAGATAAATCACATAAAAGCTATATAAAATAGCCATAAAACTGTTCTTTTCGCCGTGCTTTTCTTTAAATTAAAGGGAATTTTCGTTTTTTTGAAGGTATTTCTGATACGGTAATTTTTATTCCGGGTTCTTGGGTAAACGAATAAAAGCTTTAACTATAAAGAAGGAATTCTTAATTTTTTGCTTCCTTTTGTTTGTAGATCATGAACCCTTTTAAATACTCTTTATGATTAGTAAAGTAAATAAAGAATTCAGTTGCTAAAAGCATCCCTCCTATTGGTGCAATTACATACATCCAAAAATCAGTCCAGATATTTGCCGGCAATGCACTTGCGAATGTTCTTGCGGGATTCATGCCAAAACCACTGATTGGGCCGGCGATTATTACATAGCTACAAACAAAACATCCTGCTATTATACGGGTATATTTTCTTAATTTATTACTGGCTGATGTAAACAAGATCATTGTTATCATACAAAATGCGATCGAAAATTCTGTTATTCCTGCAGTAACAGTGCTTATTCCTTTTCCAGGAATAGTTACCGATGAATTGACGGGTGGATCGGTCAGCATTGCTCCCATTAATAACTGCATAATGTACACCGTTATTGTACCTCCGATAAATTGAAAGATGATATAAAAAAATGCGTCTTGCTTATTAATAGTTCCTAATCGTAAAAAGCTTAAAGTTACTGCAGGATTTATTTGTGCACCGGAAGGACTTGTCCATGGAGAATAAAAAATGAACAAAGCTGTTAGTCCCATTAAAATGCCCATCAACACCAAACGCACAAAACCGTTTGGTAGCGCTGTATGTATAGAAGACGTTTTTGCTTCGAGCAATGCGTTAAAAAAACAAGCTGAGATCATAAAAATAGATAAGCCCAGAGCTTCCATTAAATATAATTTCCAGTGTAATTTTTTTGATAGCATTTATTTTGTTTAACCGCAAAGTACGCTAAGGTATTGCAAAGAAAACGCAAAGAAAAAATTTGAGTTCTGTCATTCCGGGGAGCGAGGAATTTAATTTTCTTTTTCTATCCTCAAACTAAGACACTACTATATTTGCGCTGACAAGTGTTATCCTCATAAAAAAAGTCTCAACTTTTACGTAGAGACTTTTTTTAAAAAATCATTTCACTATTTATTTAGCAAGATCTGTATACAATTGTAAATAATCTGTCAGATCACTATCAGCATTGAACGGCAATGTTTTTTTGCCCTTAACTTTAGTGAATTCTTCTACTAGTTTTTTATCAACTTTTTCAGCGCCAAAAGTAATAGCATCTGCAAATGCAGCCCCACCTCTGAACATACCTACGTTGTTATTATCTTTAAAAAACTCTAATTCTTTTTTAGTAACGTTATCATTGATAGTGGCCAGCTTTAAAAAATCAGGACCCAACTTTTCTTTGAAAGTAGTTTGTCCGATCGTGTAAACAACTTTACAATGATTAAAAACCGGTTCTTTTTTATATGCCGCTTTAATGAACATAGGAATTAAACCTGTCATCCACCCACTGCAATGAATAATATCCGGAGGCCAACCGAATTTCTTCACTGTTTCTAAAGCTCCTTTACAAAACAATACGGTTCTTAAGCCATTATCATCGTGCCATTTTTCAGCTTCATCATGAAAAATTGATTTTCTTTTGAAAAAATCTTCGTTATCTAAAAAATAAACCTGCAATCTTGCATTTGGAAGAGAAGCTACTTTAATAACCAATGGATAATCATCACCACCTACCGTTACATTAATTCCCGATAATCTAACTACCTCATGTAAACGATGCCTTCTTTCGTTAATAACACCAAAGCGCGGCATGATACACCGAACCTCCATACCAGTATCATTTGCCTTAACAGCCAGCTTATTAATGATCTCAGCAAACTCCGTCAACTCTAAATAAGGTGACATTTCATTCGCAATAAATAAGATTCTTTTTTTTGTTGACATTTGTACTTGGTTATTATTTATGTTTGGTACTTTTAAAGGAGTGCAAAAATAGGCATTTTTTCGGGAAAATGAGCATGCAATGGCATTTACAACACATTATATAAAAAATGATAATATTTAAAAAGGCTGCAGAAATCACTGAATACCTCACAATCCAGCAAAATAGTGGACTAAACACAGGTTTTGTACCTACAATGGGCGCTTTACATAACGGGCATATTTCTTTAATAAACAGATCTAAAGAGGAAAATAATCTCACAATTTGTAGCATTTTCGTTAATCCCACTCAGTTTAACGACCTAAATGACTTTAAACAATACCCGAAAACAATAGAAAATGACATCTATTTATTAGAAAAAGAAGGCTGCGATATCGTTTTTCTTCCCTCGGTAGAAGAGATATATCCTGCAGGCACTCCCACTATTCATTATGAATTGGGATTTTTGGAAACTGTTTTAGAGGGAAAATTTCGCCCCGGACATTTTCAAGGTGTTTGCCAGGTTGTTGATCGTTTATTAAACATTGTAATTCCTGATAAACTTTATCTCGGACAAAAAGATTATCAGCAATGTATGGTAATAAAAAAACTGATTGGGTTAACTAATAAACATACGCAGCTGATAATTTGCGCTACACAGCGTGAAGCAAGCGGACTAGCCATGAGCAGCAGAAATATGCGATTGAGTGAATCCGATAAAAAAAATGCACTAGCGATCTATGAATCGCTTAGCCTGATACAAAAAGATATTCATCCCGGCGATCTAACGATCCTGAAAGAAAAAGCAGTACAGCTGCTGACTTCGAAAGGCTTTACTATTGATTATGTAGAGATAGCTAATGCTGAAACACTCGAGCTAATAAATAATTGGAATGGATCAACGCTACTAGTAACGCTGGCTGCAGCCTTTTTGAATAATGTGCGATTGATAGACAACATTGTATTAAATTCCCAAATACAATAAAACAAATTGCAAGAAAATATGAAGATTCCCAAAATCCAGTCTTGTTTTTTGGGATTTGTATTTTGTATTTTTCATTTTTGGAATCTGTATTTTACATTATTGTCATTTATCATTTGTAATTTGCCTACCCAGACTATTACATGAAAAAACAACTCACCTCCATACTTCAATATCTTATTTTTTTCGGTGGAGGTATAACCCTTGCATGGTGGCAATTTCATTCGATGACACCTGTGCAACTGGCACAATTTAATTTCGCCTTAGCTTCGGCTAATTACTGGGTAATTTTTCCTGTTATTATAATGGCACTGGCCGGGCATTTGAGCCGTTCATTACGCTGGCAATTACTGATAGAACCACTTGGCTATAAAACTTCGATATACAATGTGTTTGGCGTAACAATGGTCGGTTACCTTGTTAATACGTTTGTTCCGCGACTGGGAGAAATTATAAAATGCACCCTGCTGGGTAAGTATGAAAAGATACCTGCAGAAAAACTGATCGGAACAATTCTGATCGAAAGAGTATTTGATGTTATCTGCTACGCAGGATTTATCGTCTTTACTGTATTGATACAATATAAGTTGATAACCAGTTTTATTAAGAACGATATGGCTGCGATGAGCGGTCCTGATACGCCAATGCCACTTTGGGTTAAGGTGATTATTTTTATTGTTATTGCCTTTATATTATTTGCTATCTGGAAATTCAAAGCGCATCCCCAAAGTAAATTCACTACGGTTATTAAAAATTTTGGCAAAGGATTAGTAGAAGGATTTGCGGCCATTAAAAACCTGAAAAAGAAAAGAGCTTTTTTATTTCATACCGTATTTATATGGAGTACCTATATTTTACAGATCTATGTCGCATTTTTTGCTATTAAAGAAGTAGCACATCTTGATCTGGCTGCAGCCTGTGCCGTACTAACACTGGCTACTTTATCCCTTATCATTATGCCGGGCGGCATTGGAACTTTTCCTAAAGCAATTTTTTATGTGCTTTTATTGTATAAAATACCCGGTGCTATTGGCGAAGCTTTTGGCTGGCTGATGTGGGGCGCTACTACTTTCATTATCCTTCTTTTCGGCTCTATCTGTTTATTGTTGTTATTGTATAAACACAGAAAAGAAAAATTACCTGATGAAACATTAATCACCGAATCAACAATAGATACAATTATTTAACAGCTGCTACGGCAGGTTTAAATCCACCCTTAGCAATGCTACTCAGCTCTTTCCCCACTCCTGCCATTGAGGTAAAATTGAGCGGAAACTCCAGCAATACATGACAGAAACTTAAAAAGAATAGCCACTCTAATCCTTTCGCGTAATCGATTGCATAAATAGCTAAAGATGCTATCCATAAAATGATCACCACTACAAAACGCGACTTAGGTACTTTGTGCCAGCGAATAACTTCTGTCTTGCTGAACCAGTTTAAATAATGGTAAGTATACGCAAATGCAATAAAACGCATCAATAATATACCCAGCTTAGAAGTGAATAAGATCGCCGACATATCAGCATCTTTAGGCACTTCATATCCATTGGCATTCGTCTGCGTAGGGAAATTTACATGAAAGAATTTCTCTAAAATATCTTTGTTTAAACTCGCAAAACCATTACCGCCGCCCAGGTATGCATCTTTACCATAATTGGTAACATGTACAAAACTTTCATCTCTGAACAAATAAAATAACATCAGCGGACATAACACAAATACAACAAAAGAAAGTAAACCGGATTGGCTCCTGCTTTTTAACGCTCCGTATAAAATAAAAATACCGGTAAACACGTAAACATGTACCAGCGTTGGTAATAAGGCCGCTAAAAAGAAAGTAAGGTTGTCTTCACTATTAGGTAAAAAGATCGCATTAGCAATGACCAGAATAAATAATAAACCTACTACTTTAATGATACGGTTTTGTACAAAAGCCATTAATACCGCACCAAAAAAAGCTACGAACATTATCTTATTATAGAAATCGTTTCTGAAAATAGCCGGTATTTCTTCCAGGTCATATTCTTTTACCAGGTATTCAACAAAATGTGTTTGGTAAGCTAAAGATTGTAGGGTTATCAATACACCAATGATCAATAAAACAAGATAATCGTATTTACCCGTAGCAAAGTATTTTCTATCATGCAACCAGCTTATTTCTGTCAGGTAATGTAAAGGTCCCATTACAGCATAGGCAAACAAAAAAACTTCAAAAGGCATGATGAATGCCGCTATACAGCTTACTAACATCAATCCTATATTCAATAAGTTAATACGGTTATCTTTGGTCATATCAAAAAAAAATCATTTATTGCAATTGCAAGTTATATATAATAATCGTTTTGTAAAAAATCAAAACGTTAAATTCCCCAATTAACATGAAGAAGATCTTTACCCTATTCTTATTGAGTTGCCTGCTTATGTCTACAACTTTCAGCCAATCTAAAAAAAGTATTTCAATCACCACCAGCGAATCAAACTCCAAAGATCTTTATACGATCGATGCTAATGATAAGATAACGCTTACTTTAAAAGGCGCATCTTTTATTGCTAAATGGAACCTGGTGAATTTTCAAAGAGAGTTTCCCAGTGGTAATATTATTTGGTACAACAGTATTGATGACGTAAAGAGGCCCAAAGAAATGACGCCCGCTTTTTATGGTTATTTTGACTGGCACTCAGCCGTACATAGTCATTGGACAATGGTAAAGCTAATGAAGATGTACCCAAATTTGCCTGAAGCAAAACAATTCAGAGCAATGATCGATAAAACATTAGATACGGCAAATATCAATGGAGAGATCCGTTTTTTTTCTAAAGATTACAATGGAGGATTTGAATACCCCTACGGACAAAGCTGGTTGTTACGGTTGACTGCAGAACTGCATTCGTGGGATGATCCGCAGGCGCAGATATGGTACCAGCGTTTATTACCACTTTCTGTTTTAGTTGGTAACTTATACTTTAATATCACTTACGGCGCACCGTTACCAGACAGGTATGGCCACCATGAAAATACTGCATTTGGTTTGCTAAACGCTTTATATTACGCCCAGGAAATGCAGAATGATCAATTGATAAAGATCGTTCAATATAAAGCACAGCAGTTTTATGCCAACGATAGAAATGCCCCGCTAATGTACGAGCCTTCTAATCAGGATTTTTTATCAGGCAATTTTTTAGAAGCGGCTATCATGAGCCGCACTATGCGCCAGGATGATTATGGTAGCTGGTTGCATAATTTCCTTCCGGGCCTTTTTGTCTTGCAGCCACAGCCGGCATTTCAGCCTGTATTAGATTCACTTAACTCGCATTTGAAAGGGTATAATTTAACTAAAGCATACTGTTTGAATACAATATTGCAAAATGTAAACAAAACAACACCGGGCTACCAAAAAGTAACAGACGCAAGTCATAATTTAGTAAAGGCAACACTTCCTTTATTAATGGCTGGCAACGATGACGATAGCCATTGGTTAGGGTCATTCATTTTACTGGCCATCACATCAGATCAATAAAAGAGCACCTTAACTATAAATTAATATTGACCTACTTTTAATTGATGCAATTTGCAGCTATTACATTTTTATAATAACACCAATGCAAAAACGCAAGACTATTGCCAGAGATATAAGCTGGCTATCATTCAATAGCAGGGTTTTACAAGAAGCAGCTGATGATACAGTTCCATTAATTGAGCGTATTAAATTTTTAGGCATTTTTTCGAATAACCTTGATGAATTTTTTCGTGTACGTGTAGCTACTTTAAAGCGCATGATAGAAGTTGGTGGCAAAATAAATATGCACCTTGAAATATCTCCGGAAAAAATATTGAGAGAAATACAAGGCAGATTAATTGAGCAACAAAAAGAGTTTGATATTATCTGGACGGGTATATTGAAAGAATTAAAAAAAGAGAAAATACACCTGATCAATGATGTTCAATTAAATAAAACACAACAAAAATTTGTTACTGATTATTTTGATGCAGAAGTTCGTGGCAACATTGTTCCTTTGATGATCGAAAGTATCCAGGCCTTTCCTAACCTGAGTGATAAATCAATTTATCTTGCCTGTACTTTAAAAAGAAAAGATAAAAGCATTGCCGATAAATTTGCGCTGGTTTCTGTTCCTGCAAGGCGTTTGCCCCGATTCATCATTTTGCCATCTGCGCAAACAGAGAAGCATATTATTTTGTTGGAAGATATTATCAGGTATTGTTTACCGCAGATATTTTCTTTCTTTGGGTACGATGAATTTTCTGCACATATCATTAAAGTAACACGTGATGCAGAGATCGATATTGATAACGATATCTCTACTTCGCTGATTCAAAAAATAGAAAAAGGAATTACCAATCGTAAAAAAGGTAAGCCTGTTCGTTTGGTGTACGACAGAGATATTGATGGTTCTCTATTGACTTACCTGGTTAAAAGATTGGGCCTGTCTCAAAAAGACAATTTAATTCCCGGCGGAAGAATACACAACTTTAAAGATTTCATGGGTTTTCCTGAAACTGTTTTTGAAAAGAAAAGCAGCCGTAAAAAACCATTCCTGCATCCTGCATTAAAAGACGTGACAAGCGTTACCGATGTTATTCTAAAAAAAGATATACTGCTGAATCAACCTTATCATTCTTTTGATAGCGTGATAGACTTGCTGCGGGAAGCTGCCATTGATCCGGATGTTGTAAGCATCAAAATAACCTGTTACAGATTAGCCGGCCGTTCTAAAGTTGTAAATGCCTTAACCAACGCCGTACGTAATGGCAAACAGGTTACAGCCGTGCTTGAACTAAGAGCAAGATTTGATGAAGAAGCTAACCTGGAATGGAAAAAGGAATTTGAAGAAGCGGGCGTACATGTGTTATTAGGTGTTGAGGACATGAAAGTGCATTCTAAATTATGCCTGATCAAAAAGAAAGTAAAGAATCGTTTTATTCATTATGGGTTTGTGAGCACTGGTAATATCAATGAAAAAACAGCTAGATTATATAGCGATCATACTTTATTGACTGCCGATAAAAATATCATGGCTGATGTACACCGCATCTTCCATTACCTGGAACAACCTAAAACAAGAATGCATGTTTTGGAGCAATGTAAAACATTGTTTGTAAGTCCGGTTAGTATGAGAAGCAGCATTCTGTCGCTGATCAATAAAGAAATAAAAAATGCCAAAGACAAGAAGCATGCATCAATCATTGTAAAACTTAATTCTATCAGTGATGATGTATTGATAGATAAACTATACGAAGCGGCTAAAGTTGGTGTAGAGATCAAAATGGTGATACGTGGTATTTGTTGTGTGCTGACAGACAACAATAAATTCAAAGTAAGTATTCAGGCCATCAGTATTATTGATGAGTATTTAGAACATGCAAGGGTAATGATATTCCATAATGGCGGCAAAGAAAAAATGTTTATTTCTTCCGCAGACTGGATGGTACGCAACCTTGATCATCGCATTGAAGCGGCCTGCCCTATTATCGGGAAAGAAATTCAACAAGAGATAAAGGATATTTTATCTATTCAATTAGCAGATAATGTGAAGGCAAGAATTTTAGATAACAACCTTACTAATCAATACATAAACCCACGTAACAAGAAGAAAGTACGTTCACAAGTAGAAATATACAATTACCTGTTCCGCAAATTATCCACATAAGAGGATATTTAATACCAGCGGGATGGTTACTGACAGTTATTTTTGCGCAAATTAAGTGTATTGAGATTAGCCGCAATTGATATAGGTAGTAACGCTGCCAGACTTTTGATCACAGAAGTTTCTAAAGACAGTAAGGGTGTTATACAGTTTAATAAATTAAATCTGTTACGCGTTCCTTTAAGACTTGGGTTTGATGTATTTGAAACCGGCACTATCTCTAAAGAACGTACGGGCATGTTCATCCAAACCATGAAAGCGTACAAGCACTTGTTGAATGCTTATGGCGTTACTCATTTAAAAGCATGTGCCACCAGTGCCATGCGCGATGCAAAAAACTCCGCAGATATTATTCGTAAAATAAGACTGGAAACAGATATTCAAATTGAAGTGATCAGTGGTGACCTGGAAGCCAGCCTTGTTTATGAGAACCATATTGCAGAATCATTGGATAGAAACAACAGCTACTTATATATTGATGTAGGCGGTGGCAGCACGGAGCTTTCCTTCTTCAGCAATGGTATTCTATCTTTTAAAAAATCTTTCAATATCGGCACTATACGTTTATTGAAAAATATGGTGCAAATGAAAGAATGGGATGATATGAAAGATACCATTCGCTTACTTACAAAAGGCCCTAAAAAAGTGGTGGCTATTGGTAGCGGTGGCAATATCAATAAAGTATTTTCTTTAAGTAAAAAGAAAGATGGTAAGCCTTTGCCACTTGAATTGCTACGAGATTATTACAAAGAATTAAGCAGCGTTACATTAGAACAAAGAATTAATACTTATAATTTACGGGAAGACAGAGCCGATGTAATATTACCTGCATTGGAAATATACATTAATGTGATGCGCTGGTCGAATGCCGATGAGATTTTTGTACCTAAGATCGGTTTGGCTGATGGTTTGGTCAAACATTTATGGGCTGAGGTAAAGCACACTGCACAATTCTAAAATCATTTACAGAATGCCGGATAAAAAAGGAGCCATAGTGGAAACTACGGCTCGGTAAATCTTTATAATAATCCCTAACTAACTCTAACACTGAGTCGTAAGAGTAAAAACAAATTGCGTGCCTTAAAGTTTTATAGTAAGATTATGGGGAATTTGCCATTTTTTGGGGAATTTGAACCACGTGATCGGGGCTTTAATTCCCCAATCAGTAATTTTTTGCCTATTTCCCGATATTACTTACATTATAACCGTTTAATATAAGGGCTATTAGTTCAAAAGTCTGGCCTTTTGCGTGTCAAACTCTTGTTGGGTTAATGCTCCCTGATCAAGTAACACTTTTAATTTTTGTATCTCATCAGCAACGCTGGCACTTCCACCACCTGTAGCAGCTTTCTTACCTGCTTCGATTTCTTCTTTGATCTGTTTTACTTCAGCTTTTGTAAAACCATTGGCTGACATTTTAGTCCCGCCCGCAAAAATAGTTATAGTTGAAAAACCAATTAATGGCGTATCGATCTCTACAGAAGCAATATGATTAAAATCGAAGTGTGTTGATTCTCCGCTAAATAGCCCGGGGATCTTTATGGTTATTCCTGTTGATTCTAAGGTTATTTCATCAGGGAATAATTTGTTTCCTTCTGATAAGCGTGAGGCAGTGAATTTCATTTAAGTTTAATTTTTTGTTCAATAAACCATGTACTTGTGAACATTGATCAATAGCATACTACCTTATCATTGGCAGATACTTCTCCCGGTTTTCTATAATTACCCAAAGGTTAATAGCAAACAGCACTAATGCTATTGGCAACCCTGACGGCGCCACAGTTATATGCGTTAAAAGTATGCCGATCATGATGGGGAAAATAATGATGGCACCCAATGCTCTATATTTATTGGTAATAAAAAGAATCCCACCAATAATTTCAAATGTAGCTATAAGTGGCATTAACCAGGTTATTGTCATAAATGCTCCCATCACTTTCAGTAAGCCTTCCGGCAAATCCTTTGGCATCGGCATATAATGAAAGAATTTATTCAATCCTGAGTTAATAAACATCAATCCAAAAAGCAGGCTCACAACAAATAAGATTTTCTTTTTCATAGCATTTATTTTTTTTCAAATATACATTTCATTTTTTGCCCGGAAATACTTAAATCTTCAGATATATTACCTGTATAGATGTTGGTTCACTACTATCTTATAATCATCCATGGCAGCGGAAAAAGTAAACTAATCTATTTTGATAAACTTGTTTATCAAAGTTTCTGAGTCGTCGATGTATTGTATTATGTACGTACCGTTAGCTAAATTACTTACATTAATAGTTGTTTTAGATTGCCCGTTTGTAGGTACCGACAATATTTTTTGTCCTGCTGAATTGATGATGGTTAGTATAGAATTAACGGTTGCATTATCATACATGGCAACCAATTGTTTGCTTACAGGGTTAGGATAAACAATAAACGGCATATTATCCCCATTACCGGTAACTTTTACCAATGCAACATCGCTGTATGTATAACTTCCGTCGTTATTAACCATTTTCAACCTGTAATAATTAGTTCCTTTTTTCGGGTATACATCAACGGTAGTGTAGCTATTATTACTTGTACCGATAGCTTTTACATTTGTAAGGAAATTAAAGTTTACACCATCGTAGCTCTTATCGACTTCAAAATAACCGGTATTAATTTCGTTGGCAGTTTTCCATTGCAATTGAGATTGGTTATTTACTAATTGCCCTGTAAATGATAATAAATTAACCGATAAAACGGTTACAATCGTTACATTATCATCTATTGATGTAGAGGCTGCATTATAAACACCTAAACTTAAACTGGTAGAAATCCCTGTAGATGATAATTTACTGACATTGTTGCTGTTATAATTAGCCGTATAAATATTGCCCGAACCATCCATGGCGATGGCGTCAGGATTAGTGCCAGTTGTACCAACTATAGTTGAAACTCCAGCCGGCGTTATCTTCGTCACAGTGTTGCTACCTTGATTAGTCGTGTAAATATTGCCCGAACCATCTATGGCTATACCTACTGGATTAATGCCTGTTGTACCAAGTATAGTTGAAACTCCAGCCGGCGTTATCTTCGTTACAGTGTTGCTGGCTTGATTAGCCGTGTAAATATTGCCAGAACCATCTATGGCTATGTCGTCAGGGAAACTGCCTGTTGTACCAAATGTAGTTGAAACTCCACCCGGCGTTATCTTCGTTACAGTGTTGCTGCCCCCATTAGCAGTGTAAATATTGCCCGAACCATCTATGGCTATACCATAAGGGCCACTGCCTGTTGTACCAAATGTAGTTGAAACTCCACCCGGAGTTATCTTCGTTACAGTGTTACTTAAATTATTAGTTGTGTATATATTGCCCGAACCATCTATGGCTATACCATAGGGGTGATTGCCTGTTGTACCAAGTGTAGTTGAAACTCCAGCCGGCGTTATCTTCGTTACAGTGTTGCTACCTTCATTAGCAGTGTAAATATTGCCCGAACCATCTATGGCTATGCTATAGGGGGTATTGCCTGTTGTAACAAGTGTAGTTGAAACTCCAGCCGGAGTTATCTTCGTTACAGTATTGCTACCTTTATTAGCAGTGTAAATATTGCCCGAACCATCTATGGTTATGGCATCAGGATTACTACCTGTTGTGCCCAATATAGCAGAAGTGTACGTAAAAGCCGGTATATCCGCTATTACAGTACCAACACCTGTTGCTGTTACATTTATTTGAAAAGCAGTATTATCATTAGGTGCTACTTGTGTAATAGACGAAACGGCCTCTCCGGGTGCTGTACCACTTAATAAAATATCTGATGCTACAAATGTGCTTGCAACTATCGGCTGGTTAAAGACTACAGTATAGGATACTAGAGAAGTTGTTGTTGGATCTGCCTGTGTACTTGCCTGGTTAATTGTTTCTGTTAAAGGCAAGGTTATGGTTATACCATTATCTGTTGATGTAGATGCTGCATTACCAATACCTAAGCTGGTAGAAATTCCTTGGGGCGTTAATTTACTAACATTGTTGCTGTTCTTATTAGCTGTATAAATATTGCCAGAACCATCTATGGTTATACCTTCAGGGCTACTGCCTGTTGTACCAAATGTTGTAGAAACTCCGCCTGGTGTTATCTTAGTTACATTATTACTGCCAGCATTAGCTGTATAAATATTGCCAAACCCATCTATGGCTATGGCATAAGGGTTTGAGCCGGTTGTGCTAAATGTTGTAGATACTCCACCCGGCGTTATCTTAGTTATATTGTTGGCTAAATAATTAGCCGTATAAATATTGCCAAAACCATCTATGACTATGCCAAAAGGGTAACTACCTGTTGTACCAAATGTTGTAGAAACTCCACCAGGCGTTATCTTAGTTACATTATTATTGTTCGAATTAGTCGTATAAATATTGCCCAACCCATCTACGGCTATACCAAGAGAATTACTGCCGATTGTGCCAAATGTTGTAGATACTCCGGCTGCTGTTATCTTCGTTACATTACTGCTGCCCGCATTAGCCGTATAAATATTGCCAGAACCATCTATGGCTATGCTGTATGGGCCACTGCCTGTTGTGCCAAATGTTGTAGATACTCCACCCGGCGTTATCTTAGTTACAGTATTACTGCTATAATTAGCTGTATAAATATTGCCGGAACCATCTACGACTATTGCAATAGGGCCACTGCTTGTTGTACCCAATGTTGTAGATACTCCGGCCGACGTTATCTTCGTTACAGTATTGCTGGCTGTATTAGCTGTATAAATATTGCCCGAACCATCTATAGTTGTGCCAACAGGACTAGTACCTGTTGTACCCAATATAGCAGAAGTATAAGAAAAAGCCGGTATACTTGCTATTACAGTACCAACGCCTGTTGCAGCTACATTTATTTGAAAAGTAGTATTATCATTAGGTGCTACTTGTGTAATAGACGAAACGGCCTCACCGGGTGCTGTACCACTTAATAAAATATCTGATGCTACAAATGTACTTGCAACTATCGGCTGGTTAAAGACTGCAATATAGGATACCGGAGAAGTTGTTGTTGGATCTGCCTGGGTGCTTGCCTGGTTAATTGTTTCTGTTAAAGGCAATAATGTTGTGGTTATGGTTATACTATTATCTGTTGATGTAGATGCTGCATTACCAATACCTAAACTGGTAGAAATACCTTTAGGTGTTAATTTACTAACATTGTTGCTGCCATTATTAGCTGTATAAATATTGCCCGAACCATCTATGACTATTCCACTAGGAGTATTGCCTGTTGTGCCCAGTGTTGTAGATACTCCACCCGGCGTTATCTTAGTTACATTATTACTGCCATCATTAACCGTGTAAATATTACCCAAACCATCTATGGCTATGCTGTATGGGCCACCGCCTGTTGTGCCAAATGTTGTAGATACTCCACCCGGCGTTATCTTGGTTACATTATTGGATGAATAGTTAGCCGTATAAATATTGCCCGAACCATCTATGACTATTCCCACAGGACTATTGCCTGTTGTGCCCAATATTGTAGATACTCCACCCGGCGTTATCTTAGTTACAGTATTACTACCAGAATTAGCTGTATAAATATTGCCCGAACCATCTATGACCATTCCATCGGGGGCACTGCCTGTTGTGCCCAATGTTGTAGATACTCCACCCGGCGTTATCTTAGTTACAGTATTGCTGCCAGAATTAGCTGTATAAATATTGCCCGAACCATCTATGGTTATGGCATAAGGGTGTGAGCCTGTTGTGCCCAATGTTGTAGATACTCCACCCGGCGTTATCTTGGTTACATTATTACTGGTATAATTAGCCGTATAAATATTGCCAGAACCATCTATAACTATTGCAATAGGGCCACTGCCTGTTGTGGCCAATGTTGTAGATACTCCGCCCGGCGTTATCTTAGTTACAGTGTTACCGGTATAATTATCTGTATAGATATTGCCCAAACCATCTATCGCTATGTCAGAGGGGGAACCACCCGTTGTACCCAATATAGCTGAAGTATAAGAAAAAGCCGGTATACTCGCTATTACAGTACCGGTGCCTGTTGCAGTTACGTTTATTTGAAAAGTAGTATTATCATTAGGTGCTATTTGTGTAATAGACGAAACCGCTTCACCCGGCGCTGTCCCGCTTAATAACATATCCGATGCTACAAATTTGCTTGCAACTATCGGCTGGTTAAACACTACCGTATAAGATACAGGAGAAGTTGTTGTTGGATCTGCCTGGGTGCTTGTCTGGTTAATTGTTTCTGTTAATTGTGCCTCTGCGAATTGCATATTGCAAAAAAATACAGATAAAAATAAAAAAATAGCCAGGTAAAGATTTTTCATGTGCTTAATTGAAAATAGATAATGGAAAATAAAAGACTTGTGCAACCAGATAAAAGCAGCAAATCAATTCTACATAAATGCAGAATACTTAAAGGTGAAGATGCAGCCTCTTTTAGGGGACTGATTAAATTTTTCTTTGTAGAAATACTAATAAAATACAATTGCAGATAAACAAACAGGTAATGTTGTCAGGGGGAAATTTTATCACTGTTAATTAGTTAGTAGTAGTAGTTAAAGTATTCACAAAGATCAACATTATTTACTCATATAGAAGTTATTAAAATGTTATCCCGTTACTTTAAATTTTAAACGCTATGTAAATGTAAGTAGTGAACGTAAACAAGCCGTTATGGCAAAGGCATGGGGTGCAACTAAAAGCAAATTAAAAGCTGTATAGACAATAAAATTACACTGAAAATTAATTTCATTTTATGAAAATTAGTTTCATTTATAAAAAATCAATAAATTTGTACAATGGTTATTATTTCGCACAAAGCCATAAGGGAGTTTGCAGCTACACATCCAAATTTACAAACACCTTTGGAACGCTGGTATGAAATAACCACTAAAGCTGATTGGCAGGGCTTTAATGATATTAAAAAACAATTCAATTCAGTTGATGCCGTTGGTGATGGCTTATTTGTTTTTAATATTAAAGGAAATGATTGCCGGTTAATTGCAAGAATAATTTTTAAAACAAGAACCGTTTTTATTAGGTTTATAGGCACACATAAAGAGTACGATCTATTAAATATTTCGCAACTATAAAACAAAAAGCAATGAAAAATATAGCAACGGAAAAAGCATATAACAAAGCCTTAGCGGATGTTTATGCTATTATGCAAAAAGGCGAGAAAAACATTACTGATAAAGAAGCCAACAAGATTGCAACAATGGCAAATGCTATACAGGATTACGAAAAAGTACACTACCCTTTCCCTATGCCTAAAACATTGGTGGAAATGGTAGAACTAAAAATATTTGAGAAAAAAATAAATAAAGTAACCCTTGCAAAAACATTGGGTATCGGTACACCTAAACTTAGTCAAATACTAAATGGTAAACGTCCGCCTGATGTATCCTTTCTTAAAGCAGTACATGAAAAATTAGGTATTGATGGCAACTTTATTTTAGAGGTTGTATAATTTTTGATTACAAAATACACTACATTTTCCCGCTAAAAACTTACTATACCATTACGCTGGAACGAAATTTAATATCCCAAAAACAGAATGACTCTTTACGATAAATTACAACAAGCCTCTAGCGAAGAAGATGTAAAAGATGCCTACATAAAAGCACTCGGACTAAAAGATTACAAAAAAAATCTTTACGATATACAAACCAAAGAAATATGGTTTGAAGCTAAGGATGGCTATAAACATAGTACTTACCAAATGTTTACCCAATTGTTGCATTATGTGCAGCAAGCATTAAATAAGGGTGAAGAAATACCTCCTTTTTTATGTGTTATTGATACTAAGAAAGCAGCCATTATGAAGAGTGCCGATGTATTGCCTTTTTTAGAAAAGAAAACTATCAAATGGGGCAGATCTGCTAGCAGTTATACACAGGAAGCATTAGATGCTATCAGTACTCATATAGGTACACATTTTGTAAGTTTCAAAATTGAAACAGATGAAGATGAATTTATCAGTACTATAAAAGATGCGATTAAAAACGGTGATATTATTCGCACACAAATAACACCTGATAACCTAAAACAAGTTTTTGATAAATGGGTGGTAATGATTGGTCAAGAAATTAAAGGAGTTGCTGAAGAAGATTATGCTCTATTGTTTTTTGCCGATATTATGCACGATGGTACCATAAGCACCCATGATAATTTAACAGCAGAACTATTGCACAAAAACGATGCCCCTGTATTTAGCCTTGCAGGCAAAATTTACGAATTGGGCAATAAAACAGGATACCGGCAATTCTGGGCTATTTATCATAAACCTCCTAAGCAAGAATATAGAAACTATTTACTGGAACGCAGGGATAGCTTAATACCACTTGACGAACGTAGTTTTAAAGGAGCTTACTATACGCCGCTTGCTGTAGTGGATAAAGCCTACAATAAACTAACGGAAGCACTTGGTAAAAATTGGCAAAAAGATTACATCGTTTGGGATATGTGTTGCGGTGTAGGAAACTTAGAAGTAAAGCATAGCAACCCACGAAACGTTTATATGAGTACATTGGATAACGCCGATGTAGATGTGATGAAAGCCACCAAAACTTGTGTAGCAGCAACAAGGTTTCAATACGATTATTTGAACGATGATATAAACGATTTTGGACAAATAGATTATACCCTTACCAATAAAATACCTAGCGGACTAAAGCATGCTATTAAAGATGGAAAGAAGATTTTGGTATTGATTAATCCACCTTATGCTGAAGCTGGAAGTGGTGTAGATAGTGGAAATAAAGAAGGAGTTGCTACAACCAAAGTTTCCTATTTTATGACGGAATATGGTTTTGCTAAAAGAGAATTATTTGCACAATTTTTAGCAAGAATAAAAAGAGAAATCCCCACAGCAACAATTGCAATGTTTAGTACATTGAAATATGTTGTAGCACCAAACTTTGATGAATTTAGAAAAGTTTGGTTTGCAAAATATTTAGGAGGTTTCGTTGTTCACAACAAAGCATTTGATGGATTGAATGGTAATTTCCCTATTGGCTTTTTAGTTTGGAAAACATCACTTAACCCAAAAGAAATAGTTAAGGAAATTTCATGTGATGTTTTAGATAAAGCAACTTTGCCAATTGGCGAAAAAACTTTTTTTAATTCTCCATCAGATAATTTATTAACTAAATGGGTGGATAGACCCAAACCTAATAAAACGCTTGCTTTACCATTGAAGAATGCAATTTCACCTGCAACAAAAACAAAAGATATTCGTGGTTCTTATTGGTCAGACGATGCAATCGGCAGTTTGTATGCACACGCAAGTGATGTTCAAAATGCTAATTTAACTGCATTACTTTCATCAGGATATAGTAGTCCTGGAGCATTTTATGTCACTAAAGAAAATCTTCACAAAGTAGCTGTGATATTTTCTGTTCGTAGAATTATTAAACAAACTTGGCTAAACGATAGAGATCAGTTTCTGCAACCCACAGAATCCTTAACCAACGAGTTTAAAAACGATTGTTTAATATGGATGCTATTTAATGGTAGCAACCTAACAGCAAGTGCCAATGGGCTAGAATGGAATAATACACAGTGGAGCATTGTAAACCATTTTATACCCTTTACCGAAGCAGAAGTAAATGCCCCCGAAAGATTTGAAAGTGATTTTATGGTGCAGTATATGGCAGATAAAACCTTTAGTAGTGTAGCCCAAACCGTTTTAGCCGAAGGTAAGCAACTATGGCAAGCCTACTTTGCCCAAACCGATGTAAGAACTGTACGAGATGAATTGAAATTAAACCGTGCAGATGTGGGTTGGTATCAAATACGCAAAGCCCTACAAGCACGCAATGCCAGTGGCGACACAGCACATGTCAGTTTCAAACCATTTGAGGAAGCTTACAAAATTTTAACCGATAAGCTACAGCCGCAGGTGTATGATTTTGGTTTTTTAAAACTGTAAACCGCTATCAATACTAACCGCATAGAGTTTTTATTTGATTTGTTGATATATACGGCTGGTTTATTTACAACAAAGGAAATAAACCAGCCAAAAAGTCGAAAACAACGAAAGCATAGAAAAATTGAATATTCTGATTCTGCTAGAAACAAGCTTTTTATTTACACAATTACGATTTCATTTTTTGTTAACTGATAAATTCCTGCTCTTAAAACTTGCCAGCATATCCTTGCTGTATGTTTATCAGGTTGAAAATTAGAACTCATTTGTTCATAGGGATGTATGTAATTTCTGAAATCTCTTAACGAGTGACTAAATTTTTTAACGTCTTGATTTAAAAGTCCTAGTTCAAAAGCTACGTCTATAAAATTGCTTAAAGACCACATTGGAAACTGCTTTGCTTTTCCTTCATTGTCCTTTGGAGAACTCTTAGATTGATTAAATTCTTTTATATTATTTAATGCAACTCCTAATAAAATCCCCTCTAAACTACTACCGATTAAAAAGATTGCTGACAATGGTGCATCACGTTCTAGGCATATTTGTATTTCGGAAAATCTATTATTCAAGATTTCAGCTATTCTTCCATTTAAGCCTATTTTATCAAGTGATATATCTTTAAACTCTTGGTTCAAAAAAACTTCTTCTTTTATTTCGCTACTTACATTCTCTTTAGGTTCACCCGCAATTATTATTTTATCAAGTTTTTCAAATATGATTTCCGAATGCTCTCTTTTTACTTTCCACTTATCAAACATCAGAATCTTATTAAACTCTTCCAAAAGCTTGTCAAGTTTAGGTATGTCGTTAGCAAAATTTACTACTGCGAAAACTTCTTTAATACATTTGTCGATTTCCGGTGTTCCATTAATTTTTTGCAACTTTTCGTCTGTATATACCCATCGAGAAGGAAAGCCTTGTCCATAAGCTTCTTTGAAGCCAAGATTGCCAAAAAATTCTACAAGCTTTGGCCCTGACCTATACTCACTTTCCTCATTGATTATTTGTCTTAATTTTTCGAGTGTTTTCTTTTGTAGTACCATTTCTTATATAAGATAATATCATTTACTTACTTCTAACGCAAATATATATACGTATCCAATCTATTTTATCCTCAAACTAGAACGGGTCATATCTTTTTACTTTATTGTTGCCAGTAGCTATAAATAAGGTTTTGAAGGGAAAACAGAAGTGCATAGGCACACAAAAAAAGCCTTGATAAAATCAAGGCTTTTAGCGGAGAGTTAGGGATTCGAACCCCAGGACCTGTTACAGTCAACAGTTTTCAAGACTGCCGCAATCGACCGCTCTGCCAACTCTCCGGCGCGAAAATACGTGTCGGAGAGTTTATAAAAAAATTCTTGTTGATTTTTTATTAAGAAATAATGATTTTTTTTGAAAAATGCGCCTGAAAATGAGGTGGTTATTTCAGGTCAAACTCCATCCCCTTCAACAATTCAGCATCCGGATTAACTACGATAAAATATTTATCTACAATTAAAAGATTATCGGGTTCCATATCAAATAAATCGTTTGTAGGGTCAACAATCGCTGTTTTTTGCGGATCAGTTTTATACGCAAGGTTTACAGAATCAATATATCTTGGTAAACGATCTTTTAAATCATCGCCACGGCAAATTACCGTCTCTTTAGAGTAGAAAGTTAACTGCCACTGTGTTGCAACATCATCTGCAAAAACATATTTTATGTTGTTCTTGTTTAACCAGCTGATGCAAGACATTAATTGTTTGGTAGAAGTGCCGTTAAACACAAAGTTTTTAAACAGGCATAAACAAATAGCGCCAACTATTATAAAAGGAATGGTAACCTGCTTAATTAATTGCTGCTTATTTATTTTATTTAGTAAGATGGCCAATGCAATTAAAGTAAAGCCTGTTAGCGGCAACAAATAGCGTGGTGCATGATCATTTAGGAATAAACAATACCCCAACGTAAACGCGATGGAAGCAGCTGCACAGATGAATAAAAAATTATCCATGAAGTTGGTGAACACATCTCTCACAGCAATGATCAAAATAGTTATGATCAGGATGATAAATACACCTGAAAATATCTTGCTTATGATCGGCGACGCATACACATCAGTGAGATAATAATAAGCATTCAAATGATCGTACAATAAAGATGGCAGGTCTAAAACGCCGGGCATGTGAATATCAAATACTTTAGGGCTCCAATAATTTGCCGTATGCCTTTGTAACAAAGTAAAGATACCAATGGCTACCAGATTGCCGATTGTAAATGCTTTGAAAGAATATAATTTATGTCCTTCATGGTACCAGCAATAAAACAAAAATGGCAACAAGCCCGGCAGCCACAATGGCTGGCTATAAGCGATGATGGCCAGCAAAACACCGGTAAGACTATAACCCCAGAAAGACTTTTTATAATCGCTTAACAAATACCATAATAAAATAGCACTTAACGGGAATGCTGTAAGGTATCCGCCCCTCGCCTTCATTGACCACACGGCCCATGCAGGTAAAAAGATGAACATCAACGTTAGTAACCAGGCGGCTACTTTGTTATCACGAAAAATAATTTCTTTGCAGGTTTTGTAAAAGAAGATGATGCCGATCGTCCAGAGTGCGAGCATTGCCAGTTTGATGCTATGTTCATTCAATCCGCCAAATAAAGAGAATAAGGAGATCATGGCAGATTCTACTAAAGTGAATCCGTATGATTGTCCATAGAAGAAAACTGCGATATGACTGCCTTCCATTAAATGTTTAGCCATCAATCCTACCACACATTCATCTTCATCCAACATTAAATGCGGGCTTAAAAGTTGCGGTATGCGGCTTGCAAAACAAAGTATAGTGATGATCACATATGGAGCCGCGGCCAATAAAAACGTTCTGATTTTCATCGATTAAGTAAGACAATTGTTTGGGGAATGCTCCAAAAATAGGGAAAACTTTTGAGAGCGACCACCGACAACGGACGACTGACCATCGGTGAAGTTTGTAATAGCTGTGTTACAATAAATAATAGAGTTCATCCAGACTACGGTAGTTTTTCAAACTACCGTAGTCTTAGCAGAGAGTTTACTGTTCTGAGTTTACGCACTCACATCCGTTGTTGGTCGCTGACCAACAACACCGCATAAACCAACCATTACACTTTAATCAATCGTTCCGCAGCCTTTTCCAAAGTCTCGGCATTTTTAGAAAAACAGAAACGCAATACTTTATTTTCTGTATTATTTTTATAAAAGGCTGAAGTAGGAATGCTGGCAACACCATACCATTTAACTAAACGGATAGCAAAATCCATTTCATTTTCTTCACTGATATCTTCGTAGCTGTACAATTGAAAATAACTTCCGTAAGATGGTAATGGTTTAAATTTAGTTGCAGCCATTAATGATTTGAACAAATCTCTTTTTTGCTGAACCATGCTACCTAGTTGTAAGTAATTTTCTTTTCGTTGTAAAAATTCTGCCAATGCGTGTTGTACAGGCGTGTTACAACTAAAAGCATTGAACTGATGTATCTTTCTGAAAGCCGTCATTAATTCGGGTGGCGCAATACAGTATCCAATTTTCCAGCCGGTGCAATCGTACACTTTTCCAAAAGAGAAGCAGACAAAGCTTCTTTCAAACAGATCAGGATAACGCAAAACACTTTCGTGTTGTTTGCCATCAAATATTAAATGCTCATACACTTCATCACTTAAAATAAAAATGTTGGTATCTTTTACAACAGCATGTAATTGTTCAATATCATTTTTGCCAAGCACCGCTCCTGTTGGGTTATGCGGCGTATTTAGCATGATGAGTTTGGTTTTGGGAGTGATCTTTTGTTTTACGATTTCCCAGTCAATGGAATAATTAGGATAATGTAATGGAATTAAGACAGGCACGGCACCATTCAATTCTATCGCAGGAATGTAGCTATCGTACGCCGGTTCAAAAACGATTACTTCATCACCGGGTTGCAGTATGGTTGTTAGTGCTGTGTAAATAGCATACGTAGCCCCGGGTGTTATCGTAATTTCAGTTTCGGGATCGATATCTGCCGCATATAAACCTTTTATTTTTTCAGCAATTCTTTCACGCAATAAAGGCAAACCATTCATGTGCATGTATTGATTATAGCCGCTCTTCATTGCTTTATTAACCAACTCGATCAACTCCGCGCTCATCGGGTAATCGGGAAAACCTTGTCCGAGGTTAATGGCTTTATACTCTGCGGCCAACAGGCTCATTGTTGTAAAAATAGTAGTACCTACGTTGGGTAATTTATCATGGAGCTTGATGGACATCTATGCTTCTTTTATTTCTTTTGCTACCACTGCAATCAGATCAGATAATTCAACGGTCATCGGCATTAATCCTAATTGCACTACGGCTTTTTTGCCACGTATCTCTTTCACAATTGCCACCTGCCTGTTTTGTTTCATTTTTACTTTGGCGCCTACAACGATCTCCCCGCCTATTTCTTTGAACTTTTCATCAAACTTTTTCTGGTGCTTGCCAATAACAACTTTTTCTTTTTGGTTAAATAACAAAGCCTGGATTGTCTTAACCACTTTTTCTTTGTCGTCTGCTTTCCGCCATTCTATCACCATTGCTTTTAACCTGCGTTCCATATCTTTCAGGTAGCTGATTTTTTCTTCAGATATTTTATTCTGATGACGCAGTTTTTCTATCTCCTGTAAATGTCTTTCTTTATCCAACACCTGCTGCATCTCTTTTTTCAGTCGCTCATTTTCTTTCAACAGCTTTTGTAATTCGGCTTTGTCTTTGCTGATTATTTGCAGATCCTGCTCTGTTCTGTTCAATAATTTATCTAAACTAAAATGATCGTCATCTACTAATTTTCTTGCTTTTTCGATCAGGCGTTTTTCCAAACCAATTCTTTCTGCAATAGAAAAAGTATAAGAGCTACCGGGCTTTCCGATGATCAGCTTATACAAAGGCAATAAATTGTTTTCATCAAACTGCATAGCACCGTTAATGATGCCCGGCACTTTGTTCGCCATTACTTTTAAGTTAAGGTAATGTGTTGTTACAATACCGAAAGAGTGCTTATGCGCTAACTCTTCCATAATTACCTCAGCAAAAGCCCCTCCTAAATTCGGATCACTACCACTTCCTAATTCATCAATGAAGAACAATGTTTTACCATTGGTCTTCTCCATAAAATGTTTCATATTTTTTAAGTGAGACGAATACGTACTTAATTCAAATTCTAAACTTTGCGTATCTCCAATATGGATCATGATCTGTTTAAAAATGCCCATTTCGCTATTAGGATGCACTGGTACTAGCAAACCACTTTGTAACATTAATTGTAGCAATCCAACAGTTTTTAGTGTAACGGTTTTGCCACCGGCATTTGGTCCGCTGATAACTAATATCCTGTTCTTATCATTCAGGTTAATATCAACGGGGATGGTTGGCTTGTTATTATTTTGATTGTATAATAATAACAATGGATGATACGCTTGTATCAAATTTACATGTGCTTTATCATACAACTGGGGATAGTTTCCGCCCATATCCACAGCCAGCTTAGCCTTGGCTCTTACAAAATCAAACTCGCCCGCAATATCATGGTAGGTTTTTAACAGGTGCGCATAAACGCTTAATTTTTGTGTTAACGAACGCAGTATGCGATACACTTCTTTACGCTCATCATTCTCTAAAGAAAATATATCGTTGTTTAAACCGGTGGTTTCTTCTGGTTCAATAAAAGTTGTTTTGCGGCTATCGCTTTCGCCATGCAAAATTCCTTTTATCATGCGTTTCTGTTCTGCAAAAACAGCTAATACTCTCCTGCCGTTCATGAAGCTTTCTTCGATATCTGCTAAATGCCCGAGCTTATTTAATTTGCTTACGATGCGATCGAAAACCCTGCGCAATTCATTTCTCTTTCTGTACAAATTCATTCGAATATCGCCTAACGCTACACTGGCACTGTCTTTCACATTGCCGGTCTCATCCAATATCTCATCAACCAATTCTATAATTACTTTCTCGTAATACGTATGCTCTATTACTTTTGCTAATGCTGGATATGCAACTCTTCTTTCATTATCAAACCAACGAAAAATATCTCCGGTATTATGTGCCAGTTTCCTGATATGTAAAAATTGTTCGCCTGATAAAACAGCACCGGGAATACTGATCAACTTTAGATCTTTGTATAAATTCAACACAAAATCATTCGGAAAATACTGCGCATTCTGCATCAGTAATTTAAACTCATGGCTTTGTTGCAACTCTGTTTCTATGTATTCCTTTTTTGTATGAATACGTAGGTTCGACGCTTTGTCTTTAGCAAATTCTGTACGGCAATAAGCTGCCAGTAAAGATTTTACTTTCTCATATTCTAATTGTACTAATGTTGATTCAGGAAAAAATTTTATCACAGCTCCAGGTAATTTTTTATCTTTTATTTGCCGACAAAGGTACTATGAATTACAATTCTAACCCTATCAACGCATAATGACAGGTTATTTCATTTAAAAGCTGACAATTAAGTATTGGCAGTTTTTTTGCATGTCAGATATAAAAAACCAGCAATTTAATTGCTACCTTCAAAAACGTTAAAACAATAGTATGGATAATAATTCTAACACGGCCGTAGCCACATTAGGTAATGGTTGTTTTTGGTGCACAGAGGCCATCTTTCAAAATTTAGAGGGTGTTATTAAAGTAGTAAGCGGCTATAGCGGCGGCGAAACGGTTAACCCAACCTACAAGCAAGTCTGCACGGGTACTACAGGTCATGCAGAATGTTTAGAGATAACGTATGATACAACTAAGATCAGTTTTGAAGAACTACTGGAAGTATTCTGGAAAACGCACGATCCTACAACATTGAACAGACAGGGAAATGATATTGGTACGCAATACCGCAGTGTTGTATTTTATCATGATCAGCAACAAAAAGAAATAGCACAGGCTTATATCGATCAGCTGATTAAAAACAAAACCTTTAGCAGTCCGATCGTTACTACTTTAGAACCTTTTGTAAAATTTTATCCTGCAGAAGATTATCACCAGAATTATTTCAATGAAAATGGCGAAGCTTCTTACTGCCATTATGTTGTGAGGCCTAAGGTGGAGAAGTTTGAGAAGATGTTTAAAGATAAATTGAAGAAGTAAAACCCCCTAAATCCCCCTGAAGGGGGACTTTTTGGGCACTGATTATATGATGCAACTTTAAATTATTATACGCTAAAAGCCTCCCTTTTAGGGAAGGTTTGGTGGGGTTTTAAATAAAAACCAATGATCAAATCAATATTTTTATCAGCCGTTATTTTTCTAAGTGCCACGTCATTTACTAATGCGCAAAAAAATAATGCAGGAGATACAACTGCTCCACATACTTTAGTGGCAACATTTGGCAATGGCTGTTTTTGGTGTACCGAAGCTATTTTCCAGGAGTTGGAGGGTGTTGTTTCTGTAACAAGTGGCTACAGTGGCGGGCATGTTGCTAATCCAACTTATAAGGAAGTTTGCACGGGCACAACAGGACATGCAGAATGCCTGAACATTGTATATGATCCTGCGAAGATCAGTTTTGATGAATTATTGGAAGTATTTTGGAAAACACACGATCCTACAACGTTGAACAAACAAGGTAATGACATCGGTACGCAATACAGAAGTGTTATTTTTTATCATAATGCCGAACAAAAGAAATTAGCTCAAAAATATAAAACGGCACTAAATAAAGCCGGTGCATTCAACCATCCTATTGTTACAGCAATTGAACCTTTTGTGAAATTTTATCCTGCGGAAGATTATCACCAGGATTATTATCAACTAAATGGCGCTGCGCCTTATTGCCATTTGGTTATACAACCTAAAGTAGAGAAATTTGAAAAAGCTTTTAGCGGTAAGCTGAAAAAGAACACTGCTAAATAATATAATAATCCGATAAAAATACGCTATGACTTTGATACGATTACACACAGGATTATTTTTATTGTTTATCAGTATCAGTATACTTTCTTGTAGTAAATCAAATCCTGCCGGTAGTACTTTACAATCTCCAGCAACTTCATTGCCGGATACTTCCATAACAATGCTGAACGTGGCTTACGGCCCGGATGCAAAACAAGTAATGGATATTTATTTACCTAACGGAAGACACATAGATACTACCAAAGTAATTATTTTAATTCATGGTGGCGCATGGATCCAGGGAGATAAAAGTGATTTTGACATAGCAGGTTTACAAAACCTATTTCCGGGTTTTGCAGTATTTAATATCAATTACAGATTAGCTACTTATAATCCGATAATCAACACTTTTCCAACACAAGAACTCGATGTAAAAGCTGCAGTCCAATTTATTTATGATCATAGAACATATTACACGATATCTAATAATTGGGCTTATTTAGGACTTAGCGCCGGTGGGCATTTGGCGTTGCTACAAGCTTATAAATATACTACGCCTATTCGCCCGAAAGTGGTGATAGATTTTTTTGGCCCTACAGATATGGTTGATATTTATAACGCACATGCTAATGATAATTACCTGCAACCGATACTATTTATTTTACTGAGCGGCACACCTTCAACCAATGCAAACTTGTATGCCTCATCTAGTCCGATCGCTTATGCAAATACCTCTAGTCCGCCTACAATTATATTACAGGGTGGCCAGGACACGCTTGTTCCATACACCGAATCTCAAAGATTGCACGATACATTAACAACCTTAGGTGTAGTGAATAAATATATTTTTTATCCAACACAAGGGCATGGATTTACTGGGAACGACTTATTAAATTCTCTTTATGAAACGGATTCTTTTTTAGTGAATAACATCTCTAAGTAATATTGAATAGGTAATATTGAATATTACTCCACCTACCATTATTGAATATTACCTATTCAATATTCAATTTCTTTACTTTCCTCAACTCCAGCAAATTCAAACTATTCGCTTCAAAGCCTGAGATATTGGTGTGTACCAAATGTATTGCTATATCATACCAAAGCGGAACGACCGGTGCGTCAATCATTATAAGCTGGTCCATTTGCCGGTATAATTTGTAGCGGAGTGAATCATTCTTTTCTGCAATTGCTCTTTCATACAAAACATCAAAAGCGGGATTATTATATCGCGTATAATTTGGAGGCGCCGGATTCTTGCCATAGAACACGCTCAAATAATTTTCAGCATCAGGATAATCAGCTATCCAGCTACCTCTGTAAAACATTGCTTTTGATTTGGACGTTTGTTCTAACAATAAACTTTTCTGTACGGTTTCAACTTCAATGTTAATGCCTATTTGTTGTAGTTCGTTGGCTATATAACTCGCCAGGTCTGCATATACTGGCACTGTCAGCAATTTTATTGCAGGCAGTCCTTTCCCATCAGGATAACCGGCTTCCGCTAATAATTGTTTGGCTTTTGCTACATTATAATGATAGCCCTTTACTGTTGTATCAAAAGAAGGTAATCCCATTGGCACAAAACCATTCTCTGCAGGTGTGCCGATCGAGTTGCGTAAATACAACATCATCTTCCTTTTATCAAAGCCGTAATTAATGGCTTGCCTGACTTTTTGAAAACGTAATGGTGATGCTTGTACCAACTCATTAGCAGGATCAACTAAAATTCCCAAAAACTCTGTGTTGAGGTATGGATGCATATTTAAGATAAGTTTGCCCTCCCACTCCTTTTTTAGATGCCCGGTTTTGGTTAATACCTCATCTTTAAAAGACGGATCAATATCATTGATAAAATCTAATCTGTCTTGTTGAAATTCTAAAAACTCCGTTGCCTTACTATCAAAAAAAGAAACTTTTATTCCATCTAAATAAGGCAAAGTATTCCCAATACTATCATGCTCAAAATAATGATCGTTCTTTTTTAAGATGAGCGCCTGCCCTTCTTCCCATGCCACAAATTGAAAAGGACCACAACCAACAGGGTGACTGCGAAAATCATTTCCATACTTATCCACCGCTTCTTTAGGAACAATAGAACAATACTGCATGCTCAAAATGCCGAGTATCGGTTGAAACGGGCGAAGTAATTTTAATTGAAAGGTTGAATCATTGATAGCAGCAAACCCATTTACTGAATCAACACGATTATTAAATATCCATGCACCTGGACTGGCGGTATTTTTATCTTCAATTCTTTCAAAACTATACACAACATCCTGTGCTGTTAATTTTCTTCCTTTATTATTGACAAAAGCTGCATCATCATGAAAGAAAACATCGGTACGTAAATGAAAAGTGATCAGTAAATTATCCGGTGAAATCTCCCAACTCTTTGCGATAGACGGAACCAGCTGCATTTTATCATCTACCTCTATTAATGTATTGTACAATTGATGTACGGCCCACATAATAGACTGGTTCTTCGCAAAAGCCGGATCAAGAGAGGCTATGCCGCTGCTTTCGTTATAATGAAATATTTTTTTATCAGGATGATCGTGTGATGTGCAAGCTGTTAAGGAAATAAGGAATAAGAAATAAGAAATAAGAAACACAAAAGTATGGAGCCTGTTTACTACAGATTCTTTTACAATTGAAACAAGATATTTCTTTCTACATTTCATTCTGCCTGAAACTAATTTACTGATACATTGAGTTATACTTCCTTATTTTTTGTTTCTTATTTCTTATTATTTATTTGCTTTATTTTATCTAATAAAAAACTAAATTTAGCAAATGAAATTTGTACGACGCTTTCTTATTTTTTGCCTGATATCTTTTATTTCTTATCCGGCCTTTTCGCAATCGTTTACACATGCAGATACGCTACGTGGCAGTAACGGTACGGGCAGAGATTGGTGGGATGTAATGCACTACGATATTACCATACAACCCGATTATATAAACAAAACGATCACCGGTAAAACAACGATCGAATTCAAAATAATTGGCAAAGCAGGGAAAATGCAAATAGACCTGCAAGATTCTCTGATCATCGATAGCATCAATATTCAAAAAGATGATGGACATTATAAATTGAGTTGTATCAGAAATGTTCTCTTCCAAAAAGATAGTAATGCTTATTTTATTGATACGATAAACTATGTATCGCTAACAACCAACTGGATATCTGTTTACTATCATGGCAAACCTCGCATCGCTGTTAATCCCCCGTGGGATGGTGGCTTTATCTGGGCAAAAGATAAAAACAGTAATCCATGGATAAGTACAGCCTGTCAGGATCTTGGCTCAAGTGCCTGGTTTCCCTGCAAGGATATACAGAGTGATGAACCCAATAAAGGTGCCACGCTACGCATCATCGTTCCTGATAGTTTGGTGGCTGTTGGTAATGGCAGGCTAACAGAAAAAAGAAAGCTGGATGATAGTACCACACAATATATATGGCAGGTAAAAGCACCTATCAATAATTATGATATCGTTCCTTACGTTGGCAAATATGTTCATTTCGGTGAAATTTATAAAGGCGAAAAAGGCAACCTCGATATGGATTATTGGGTACTGAATTACAATCTCGATAAAGCAAAAAAGCAATTTAAAGATGCTACGCGAATGATGAAGGCATTTGAATATTGGTTTGGCCCCTATCCTTTTTATACAGATGGATATAAATTAGTTGAAGCTCCTTATTTAGGTATGGAAAACCAGAGCGCTATCGCATATGGCAACGGATACCAGAATGGTTATTTGGGTAGAGATCTAAGCCATAGCAATTGGGGATTAAAGTTTGATTTTATCATTGTACACGAGAGTGCGCATGAATGGTTCGGCAACAATATTACTACTAAAGATATTGCTGATATGTGGGTACACGAAGCCTTTGCCACTTACTCAGAAACATTGTTTGCAGAATATTATTATGGTAAAAAAGCCGAAGATAGTTTTGTTATTGGCCAAAGAAAAAACATTCAGAATAAGGTAAATATTATCGCTCCGTATGGTGTAAATAAAGCTCCGGCTGATGATGATATGTACTATAAAGGGGCTAATATGTTGCACCTTATTCGCCAGGTAATTAATAATGATAGTTTATTTAGAAAAATATTACGCGGATTAAATACAACTTTTTATCACCAGACAGTTACTACCAAACAAATTGAAGATTACATAAGCACACAATCCAAGATCAATTTTTCGAAAGTGTTTGATCAGTATTTAAGAACAACACAAATACCCGTTTTAGAATATAAAATTGATGGCTATAACCTATCCTATCGCTGGACGAATTGTGTAGAAGGATTTGATTGTCCGCTAAAAATAAATTGTAAAGGTGAGCGTTGGATCAAACCAACCACCAGTTGGAAATCGGAAGCTTTTTATCCCGAAGGAAATATGAATTTTGAAGCGGATATAAATTTCTACATCAATACAGAAAAGGTAAAGTAATTTAGCAGCAAATCAATTTATGTCGCAGATAAGAAGGCAAAGCATTATTTCTTCCGTAGTGGTGTATATCGGCTTTGGATTGGGTTTTATTAATACTTATCTATTTACAAGGCAAGGTGGTTTTACAAAAGAAGAATATGGTTTAACAGGCATTTTCATTGCCGTTGCCACCTTAATGTATTCTTTCGCCAATCTTGGGATGCCTGCTTATATTGGAAAATTTTATCCTTATTATAACGACAATCTTGATAAAAAAAGAAACGATATTTTTTCGTGGGCTATGCTGATCTCAATGATCGGTTTTTTCTTTGTCACAATCGCCGGTATATATTTTAAAGATGTTGTCATCAGAAAATTTGGAGGAAACTCCCCTGACTTTGTAAAATATTATAACTGGATATTCCCTTTTGGATTGGGTTTAACCTTGTTTTCTATTTTAGAAAACTATGCGTGGCAATTGAAAAGAGCTGTATTCACCAACTATTTACGCGAAGTACAGTTTCGGATATTCACTACTATTTTGATTGTCTTAACTTTTATAGGTGTGCTGGCTAAGTTTGATATGTTTATCAAACTCTATTCTTTCGAATACCTGGCGCTGGCTATCATTTTACTCACCTATCTTTTAATTAAAGGAGAAGTTCATTTTACTTTTAGGGTAAGCGTTGTCACAAAAAAATTCTTAAAAAAAATATTGGTATTGCTGTCATTCGTTTACGGAGGTACGTTGGTATATGTTATTGCCAGTATTTTTGATCAGGTATTGATTGCCTCCGTTTTAAAAAACGGGTTATCCCAACTCGCTATTTTCACCTTTGCATTGTATGTCGCCAGTATAATGCAAGCGCCCCAGCGTAGCATTATTTCATCGTCTATTGCTGCATTATCACAGGCATGGAAAGATAAGGATCTGCCAAAGATTGAAAGGATCTATACGCGATCTTCCATTAATCAGCTGATATTTGCCGTAGGTGTATTTGCTTTGATATGGATGAATTTTACAGATGCAATTGGCGTGTTTCACATGCAAAGTGATTATGCTGCAGCAAAAGGTATCTTTTTATTTATAGGCTTAATGCGCATTGTTGATATGGGCACCGGTGTTAATGGACAGATTATCGCAACCTCCACTTCGTGGCGTTTTGATTTTTTTACCGGCATGATATTATTGGCGATAACACTACCGCTCAATTACATCCTGACTAAATATTATTATGGTGTAACCGGCCCGGCTATTGCCAATCTGTTTTCTTTTACTGTCTACAATGCGATCCGTTTCTGGTTCCTGAAGAAAAAATTCAATCTGCAGCCTTTTAATATAAAAACATTGTATACTATTCTATTGGGGATTACGTGTTATTATTGTTGCTTCTTTCTATTCGGTAATATGCACGGATTTATAGGCCTGATGGTGAGAAGCCTTGTATTTATTGTTATTTATTTTGCAGGAACTTTATGGTTGAACTTATCAGCTGATATTTTACCGGTATGGTATACTATTAAAAATAAGCTGGGAATAAAATAGGGTTTTATAAACCGCAAAGAACGCAGAGTTTACGCAAAGAAGGCGCAAAGAGATTTTTTCTTTTTGCGCCTTCTTTATTATTTCTTGCCGGTAAGCATGGAAGACGTTAATTGGAGTTCATTAATTACAAAACGACTTATCGTCTTCCCCGCAGGATATATTTTAATTTAACCTGCCTCCTGATACAAACCTTGCACTAAAATAATCTTCATCCAAACTGCTTATCATCACACCGCTGCTAGTTGAGCTGTGTACAAAATAATCATTGCCAAGGTAAACGCCAACATGGCTAACTCCATGTCTGCCGCCCATTGTATTAAAAAAAACGAGGTCTCCTTCTTTCAGATCATTTTTATGCACTCTTACTGAAGCTTCATATTGTTCTTTTGCCGTGCGGGGAATGTTCAATCTAAATATGTCACTCAGTAATTTAAAAGCAAAAAAACTACAATCAATGCCACCTTTTGTCTTGCCACCATATTGATAAGGTGTTCCTATCCAGTTATCAACAAACTCATATAAAGCAGTATCCCTGATCAATTCGACTGCCTGGTTGGTTAGTATCGCATATTTAAATTGTATCGATGAACAACTTTGCAGATAAGCATCTTCCGCCATGCCACTTAAAGATGACTTGGGTATTGATATTTTGGAGGAAGTATTATTGTCAGCAACAATGCTGGTTAAACCATTGTTTTCCTCATCCTTTACAACACCCTTAGTTTTTACAGAAGTTTTAGCAATACTTTTTGCAGGCATCACTATTGACTTGTTGCTGCTTTCATCGTTTGCCGAAGTTATTGCAATATGCTGAGGCGTAAGTTCAATATTATCAATGAACTTAGGCTTTGGGGATTTTGTGATAGTAGCTGTATCCTGCGCATTAACGCACATTGGGACCAATGAAAAATAGATAGCGGAAATCGTAATAAAAAATAAGTTTTTCATCAATTTTATTTGATCTGCACGGCAGTACAGTTATAAATAATTTTTAATACAATCGCAAATGTACTGTCATTTTTTAAAAGAGGCCGTAGTAGAAATGCTAACATATGTGTAAAACTGTTACTAACGGCAGATATGGGGAAAACCTGATTGGGGGAAAAGGCACTATTTTACGATATTTGTAGGAAGCATTTTGACCACGGACGACCGACCACCGACTACCATAATGCATCTCTATTTATTTGAGAATCAACGGTGGTCGGCGGTCTGTAGTCAGTCGTCTGCAAAGCATATTATGAAGTTTTCTCACTTACACGTACATACACAGTTTTCTCTATTGGATGGAGCGGCATCTATCAAAAACCTTTATAAAAAGGCTATCAGCGATGGTATGCCCGCCCTGGCAATTAGTGACCATGGTAATATGTTCGGTGCCTTCGAATTCGTAAAAGAAGCCTACAATCATAAAAATGATGATGGCACTTTAAAGGTGAAACCCATTGTTGGTTGTGAATTTTATATCACTACGGACAGAACCAGAAAGACCTTTAGTAAAGAAGAAAAAGATCCCCGCAACCACCAGATATTATTGGCAAAGAATGAAATTGGTTATAAGAATTTAGTTAAGCTTACATCACTTGGTTATATCGAGGGGATGTATTCTAAATATCCGCGTATCGATAAAGCCCTTATTAATAAATATCATGAGGGATTAATTGCTACCACCTGTTGTTTAGGCGCATTGGTACCGCAAACCATTTTAAAGAAAGGCGAAGAAGAAGGCGAGAACGAATTTAAATGGTGGTTGAATATTTTTCAGGAAGATTATTATGTAGAGTTACAGCGACACGGTATTCCCGAGCAGGAAAAAGTGAACGAGATACTGTTGAAGTTTGCTAAAAAGTACAATGTAAAAGTTATTGCTTCCAATGATTCGCACTATGTGGATCAGAAAGATTTTAATGCACATGATATTCTGTTATGCATCAACACCGGCGAAAAGCAGTCTACTCCTGCTATGCGCGAGTTTAGTGATGATGATGTGATGACGAAGAACAAGCGCTTTGCTTTCCCGAATGACCAATTCTATTTAAAGAGTACGGCAGAAATGACCAAACTCTTCGCTGACATCCCGCAGGCGATCGATAATACCAACGAGATCGTTGAAAAGGTTGACCTGCTGAATTTAAAGCGCGATATCTTATTACCATTCTTCGAAGTGCCGGCCAATTTTAAATCGCAGGATGAATACCTGGAGCATTTAACCTGGACAGGCGCCAAAGAACGCTATAAAATATTAACCCCCGAAAGTGAAGAACGTTTACAGTTCGAGCTGCGCATTATTCGGGAAATGGGTTTTGCAGGCTACTTCTTAATTGTAGGTGACTTTATCAAGGCCGGTCGAGATATGGGCGTATTTATCGGCCCCGGCCGTGGATCTGCGGCAGGTAGCGCGGTGGCATATTGTATCGGTATCACCAATATCGATCCTATTAAATACAACTTACTATTCGAAAGGTTTTTGAATCCTGAGCGTAAGTCCATGCCCGATATTGATACGGATTTTGATGATGAAGGCAGACAAAAAGTAATTGATTATGTAGTTAAAAAATACGGTAAGGAACAGGTAGCACAGATCATCACGTATGGTACAATGGCTGCTAAATCCAGTATCGCCGATGTATCAAGAGTTATGGATCTGCCATTAGCAGAAAGCCGGGCTATTTCCAAATTAGTTCCTGAACGTCCGGGTATTAATCTGAAAAGATTATTACATGCACCAATGACCAACAAGGAAGCTAAAGAAACCAAAAGCACCGAGAAATCGCTGGAAGAAAAAGAAGGTTTGCAGGGTGATGATGCGGAAAATGTAAAGAAGTTAAGAGAGATATATAATGGTACCGACCTTAACAGTAAGATCCTTCATGAAGCAGAAATTTTAGAAGGCTCGGTTCGGAATACCGGTATCCATGCGTCTGCAATTATCATTGCCCCAAAAGATCTGACTGACCTTTTGCCGGTGGCAACTTCTAAAGAATCCGAGCTCTGGTTAACCCAAATTGAGGGTAATACCATCGAGGAAGCAGGTGTAATTAAAATGGACTTTCTGGGTTTAAAAACCCTGAGTATCATGAAGACTGCATTGCGCTTAATAAAAGAAAATCATGGAGTTACAATAGATATCGATTATATCGCTTTAGATGATGAGAAGACCTATAAACTCTACCAGCAAGGCGATACAAACGGTACATTTCAGTTTGAAAGTCCGGGAATGCAAAAGTACCTGCGCGAACTAAAGCCTGACAAATTTGATGACCTTATTGCGATGAACGCCTTGTATCGTCCCGGTCCGATGTCTTACATTCCCGACTTTATTGATCGTAAGCATGGTAAGAAACAAGTTGTTTATGATCTGGCAGATATGGAGGAATACCTAAAGGAAACAAATGGTATTACTGTGTATCAGGAACAGGTGATGCTGCTCTCCCAAAAGCTCGCAGGCTTTAGTAAGGGTGATGCCGATGTGTTGCGTAAAGCGATGGGGAAAAAGCAAAAGGCCGTGCTGGATAAAATGAAAGTACAGTTTGTTGCCGGTGCAACTGCTAAAGGCCACGACAAAGAAATTTTAGAAAAGGTATGGACGGATTGGGAAGCATTTGCCCAATACGCCTTCAATAAATCTCACTCTACCTGTTACGCTTTTGTGGCGTATCAAACAGCTTATTTAAAAGCGCATTACCCAAGTGAATATATGGCTGCGGTGTTGAACCATGCCGGCAGTATCGATAAGATCACCTTCTTTATGGAAGAGTGTAAACGCATGGGATTAAAAGTATTGGGCCCGGATATCAATGAATCGCAAAACGGTTTTGCGGTAAACATGAAGGGCGAGATACGTTTCGGTTTCAGCGGTTTGAAAGGCGTGGGTGAAAATGCCATTGAAAACATTATACAGGAAAGAGCCAAACATGGTCATTTTACATCGATCTACGATCTGGCAAAAAGAGTCAATCAGAGAGCTGCCAATAAAAAATCGTTGGAAAGTTTAGCCTATTCCGGCGCGTTTGATTGCTTTAAAGATATAACAAGGGCTCAATATTTTTATGCACCACCCGGTGATATTGCAGGGCTTGATAAGATCCTTAAATTTGGCAGCATCTTCCAATCACAAGCATCCAGCTCAAGCAATACCTTGTTTGGCGATATGCAGATGCCGGAAATTACGCCACCTAAACTACCCATTTGTGATCCATGGCCATTGGCTGAAGAACTGGATTATGAAAAGGAAGTAACGGGTATGTATATGAGCGGACATCCGCTTGATAATTTTAAATTCGAGATGAAGCATTACAGCATCTCCCCTTTGGCTGAATACAACGAATTTAAAAATGCAGTCAATATGCATCCAAACCCCGGCAGACAATTCCGTGTGGCAGGTTTGGTGGTAGATGCGCAACATCGCCTAACAAAAACCGGTAAAAACTTCGGTATATTAAGTATAGAAGATTACAGCGGCAAAAGCGAGTTCATGCTATGGAGCGAGGATTATGTGAAATACAGAGAATACTTAGAAAAAGGCACGATCGTTTTGGTAGAAGGCGGATTTAAAACAAGGTATAACAGTGATCAATACGAATTCAAGTTATCTAAATTACATTTATTGGATACAGTGAAACCATTGCTAACCAAACAGGTTTCAATAGAAATTCAACCGCAATTCATCAAAGAAGAGTTCGTGAATTTCATAGAAAAGAATATTAAAGAACATCCCGGCAAAACGTCTATCAAATTCAATATTGTAGATACCCGCAACAATTACAAGATCGGAATGTACACGCTGGAAAAAGGCTTTACCATGAACGATGATATGGCCGTGTTTTTGAATGAGAACCCGGATATTGAGGTGAGCGTGTTGACTTCGTAATTGATAATTGGTTAATTGATAATGGATAGTGTTTTGGATAAAATCAGTCTGGATTTTGGAATTCCCCTTGCTGATTTTTAGTTGGTAAAGAAGGCTGGTTTCCGAGATGAGGAAATTATCAATTATCTATTAACCAATTATCCATTAAAACCAGCTGTCTATATTGCATTTCAGCAGAAATTAACACTGACAAATAGATTGTGTATATGTCAATACAACACATTTAGCAAATTGGATGTAAATTTGATTCTTAATAAAAAGACAATTTAAAAACATATAATTATGGCAACAGAATTCACAGACGTAAACTTCCAGGAAAAAGTTTTAGACTCAGATAAATTATCAGTAATCGATTTTTGGGCAGAATGGTGCGGACCTTGTCGCGCTATCGGGCCAGTTATTGAAGAATTATCTAAAGAGTACGAAGGCAAAGTAAACATAGGTAAAGTAAACGTGGATCATAACCCACAAACTTCAGTTAACTATGGCATTACAAGTATTCCTGCAATTCTTTTCGTTAAAGGTGGCCAGGTTGTCGATAAATTAGTAGGTGCACAACCAAAAGCTAATTTTGTAAAGAAGATTGAGGCGCTTAAGTAAGGTATTACCTCTTATATATTTGAAACTCCCGCATTTTGTGGGAGTTTTTTTATGACTGGAATTTTTTGATTTAAGGGTTATAAAATTTTCGAGTAGTTATTCATTCTTAGTCAAAGAGAGAAACATAGCATAATAATCAATTGTTTAATACATTTGACCGTGATTATTTTTAAATAACCCTTTTTATAATAGCCTATGATCCTATTAAGAAAATTTATCTTCCGAATTTCTATTACTATTATAGTACTCTTACTAATCCTCGCCGTAGGGTTCAAATCATTACCCTTAGAGTTTATAGATTCTCACGATGAAATTACTTTTGAAAATTTGATATTCCTCGGACTACCAATTTGTATTTTATTTACTTTAACGGGAACCTTAAAACAGAAAGACACTACAGCAAATATTATCGCAAAAGTATTACTAACATTATTCATAACATTTATTCCAGTTTTTATTGCATGCATTACAATCTTTGACAGTATGTGTAATTGGTCTACAGATAAATTTTTATTTGAAAATAAAAATAACAATTCCGATAAAATTGCTCTACGAAGCTTTGGGTGTGGGGCAATGGATAGTGGAGCTCCTTCATACAAAGTATTTGAGACGAAAAGTTTTACTTCTCGTATGATTTGGGTTACTCCAATTGATACGAACAAAATTGACAGATTACTTTGGAGAAGATTAGATAATCAATAATTATTTTGCCATTAGTGCAAGCCTTTCAACAAAATGACTTCGCCTTTGTTGGTACATTGCCTTTCCGAACGCCGCTGTTGTGCGTCCCCGCCAACAGCCGTAGTGAATGGATCGATTATTTTTAGCTATACCTAATACTCATTAATGTAAATGCAGATTTTGATTACTTAAATGGCTAAGACTTCGGCTGTTGGCGGGGACGCACAACAGCAGCATGCTGAGTAGATTAATGCCTTCAAGTTAAAAGGAGTTTTATTGCACGTTTAACTTACATCTTGCTCTTTGACCAAAGCGAATTTGGTTCCTGTCCCGCGAACCAATGCAAAGAACCTCCCTTTTACATCAATGATTTTATTGCACTCTGGCAAGCCACAAAGAGGCATTCATTAATAATTGTTTATGGCTATACGATGTAAAGCTTGCATACAAAGTATTACCCGGAGCACCCGTTCCATCATCTTCCGGAGAGCTGTCAGTAATTACAAAAACCCTTCCTGCACCAAATGTCGATGAAGCGCACAGTACATTATTGCTGTTCTGTGTAATGCCGCTTTTCCAGATCAGTCCCTGCACTGTGGTGTTATCGGTGGTGTGCAATGTTAACGTTGCACCATCGCTATAATCGACAGAACTAACTGCTCCTTGTGAACCATTTAAAATGGTATTGGCACTTGCTCCCGAAAGCACATTGGTAGAGAGGCCGGAGATATCGACAAGATCTACCGAAAAACCGAACGGGTCGTTTTGTACAGAATTATTGGTCATCAAATCGTTCCATATTGCAGGAGAATCCCATCCATCACTATTTCGGTCACTATTTGTGTGATCGCTGATCATAAAAAGGCTACCACCATTTTTAACGAAATTAATGATCGCTGTTTTTTCTGATGATGAGAATACCGAATTGGGTTCATCAACTACAAATACATTATAGTTAGAAAGATCTTGTGCATTGGATGAATTTCCGTAAGTTATTGAACCTGTCGACGGAAGTGTTTCAACATACTGCTGTTGTTGTACCAAAGCTATTCCCCACGATGATAATGCACCTGTCCAATAACTTTCAGGAGTTAAATTTGTAATGGAACTCTGTGCAGGTGTTGGTATGCGTTGTGGCGTACTATTGTCTTCATCAATTATCCAATCTGCATTGCCTGCAGTTTCTGCATGTGAAGCATCAAATAAAAATTTCTTCGTTGGAGATGGCGCAACGGTATTAATAGTAAAAGTTTCTGTAGCAGATACACCTCCGCCGGGTGCAGGATTTAAAATGCTTATCGTTACCGTAGTGGCATTGGCAACATATGATACAGGAACCATTGCGGTTATTTCAGTGGCACTTACAAAGGTTGTTATAAGGCTAACATTGTTCCATTGTACCAATGATGCAGTAGTAAAATTTGTTCCGCTAACGGTTATTATAAATGTTGCGGAGCCGGCCGTCACACTTGTTGGACTTATACCTGATGCGACTGGTACCGGGTTACTAATAGTATTGTCTTGCTTTTTTTTGCAGGAAAAGCAACATAATAAGATGCCGAAGGATAATAAAAAAGTTAGGTGTTTGATAACAGTTAGTTTTAAATCAAGTAGAAAATGTAATTATAGCTCAATGATCATCGAAGGTATAATTGTACGCCATTTGTTTATCATTAAATAATTGTTATAGAAATATCACCAGGTATTACAGGACATCGGTGTTATTCTCAAACTGCCCCCTTAACCGGCTCAAGTCATCCTTCGGAAGACTTGAGCCTACAATCCGGCAAGTTTGTAACTTGCGTTATAATACTTAACAATGCTAGCCATACAAGATGTAAGAAAAGACCTGGAAAGCAAATCAGACCTGGAATGGTTTGATACAATATGTGCTATCTTAAGGAAAGAAAACAAAATAACCGTCAATCAAATAACAGCATTGATTGGTACGGATAAACCAAATCCTATTAATGAAGTTAGAGGATCCAGATCTCTTGTTCCGTTTGATAAAAGATTCAATTGGGCGAGTATAAATCCGGATCTGTCAAATCAGGAAAATGACAGGCCGATAGATTATCTTTCTTTAGGTGGAAGCGAATTCAAACTAAGGATGCCTGATATTGCAGATCGCTTTGCAGACTATAAAATGCAATCAAACATTTATGACGGAGGAACACAAATATTTTTTTACCCGGTTGCCAGTGAATATGAATTTTCAGCAATAGATTTTTGGACCGGTAAGGAATTAGAAGAGATAACAAATAGTAACGACCTGCTATTTAATAGCCTAACTTTTAAATTCGGTAACATGTTATCACTTGGTCGTGATGGCTATCATTTGAAAAGATAATTCAATTATAAAAAATGAAACTCAATCACCTAAACCTGACAGTAACCAACGTAAACGAAGCGATACATTTCTTTGAGACGTATTTCGATTTTACTTGCGTAGCTACTAAAGGCGACAATATGGTAGCGGTTTTAAATGGTGTAGATGGTTTTGAATTGGTACTGATGAATGCGAGCATGAATAAAAAAGATAATAACTCCTACCCCGATGCTTTTCATATTGGTTTTATGTTGAAGACTGAAGAACAGGTTATAGCAGCTTATAACCGGTTAAAAGAAGGCGGCATTACGCTTGAACGAGCTCCTCAAAAAATACGCGATAATTTCGGATTTTATTTTCATTTTGATACGTTGATGATTGAGATCGGTGCACAATTAAAAAATCAGAATGATGATCTTACGTTAGATTCCTCGTTACATATAAATTAAAAAATGTGCATTATGATCATCAATAGAAAAGAATTTCTGGAAACTTTTGATAACTTTCTTACTAGTTTTGATAATAAGGAATATGGAAAGGTTTCTTTTAAATTGCAGAATGGAAAGCAATACCAGGGATGGATCTCATCAATTGATGAAACAACATTCACTTACCTTGATAGTGGGCCTTTAGCAAAAGCCGAACCGCATATTATCAACATTGATGATATCGATATTAGCTCTTTTGCTTATTGGGATGATGAAATAAAAAAATGGACAAAATATTTATCGCCGGATAAAAAAGCGAATCGGAAATCATAAAAGAGAATCGTCTTTATCATGCTGAATGACAAAATCTGTTTAATAATTAAAGAAAAGTAACTTTGTATCTGCGTTGGTCGTTGGTCAGAGACCAGACGACGACAGTAGTATAAATAACAATAATGGAAACACAAAAGAATAATCCGCTGCACAATATCACTCTGGAGCAGATCATGAATTACCTGGTAGAAAATCATGGCTGGGAATATTTATCAGAACAGGTCAATATCAATTGTTTTAAAAGTAATCCGAGCATAAAATCAAGCTTAACATTTTTACGCAAAACGCCATGGGCACGTACTAAGGTTGAAAGTCTGTATTTATACTTATTAAGAAAAGCGAAAAAATAAATTTCGTATGGGCTATTTTGATGTAACACTCGTACTGTTAAAAGCAAAGAAAGATTCAGGATCATTCCTTGCGGAGTTTCATAAAGAACTGAAAATAATTAATGTCACATTGGAGAAAGATGAGAATGAGATCATTTTCAACGATTCCGTAACTGATGAAGAAAAAGAACCTGTTGAATTAAATGAATCGATGACAGATGACGAAGTATTAGATATATTGTGTTCCTGGAAAGGATTGGGTTTATTATCCTACCGGCACCCCGATCTTAGTTTCCCTTTCAGCATTAATTATTTGACCTGGGACGATAAAAACATAGATGGTTTTGATATTGGTTTATATGGTAAAGAGTTTAGAAATATTGAAGATGAAGAAAGACACAAAACCTTCGTAACAAAGATTGGCAGCCTTGTTGACTTTGAAACAATCATCGGAGACATTGGCAATACATCAGAAAAATATATTAATCTGCGACAAGATCTCTCGCAGATTAAAGAAATTATCAAGCATAATACTTTTGATATTGATATCAGGCAATGATGCAGTTATTCAAATCATCAGAACAGTAAATAAATGCATCATTATAATAAGCAAATCCGATAAACATGAGATATCTTTTATTAGCCCTATCTGTATTTACTTTAATAAATAGCTGTAAACAGCCCGATAAACAACCCTGTGATGACCATTATACAAAGGGATCAAATTATGCACTTTCTTTCGACTTAATGAGAGCAAATAAGGAATTTGATTCAGCTATTATTCAAGACCCACAAAATGCTTTTGCTTATTATAATAAAGCGGTACTCGCTTATTTGAACGGCGATTTCGATAAATCAATCAGATACTATGATACCTCAATCGATCTCGACAAAAACTTTGTGTTTGGCTATATGGGCAGGGCTACAATTTTCGCTAACAATGGACAACATAAAAAAGCAATTGCTGACATGGATAAAGTAATAGCAATAAATCCAAAACAATTTTATGCTTATTATACAAGAGCAATATACAGAAACGATCTTGGAAATTACGAAGATGCAATCAGTGATTTATCAAAAACGATTGAATTAAAGCCGGATTTCGTAAACGCATTTTATTACCGGGGTATATTTAACGGACATTTAAAAAATTACTCACTCGCATTGCTGGATATAAATAAAGCGATACAATTAAGATGCGATTACCTTTCAATTTATACCTACAAAGGCTATTATGAATATATGCTTGGCCAAAAAGAAAATGCCTGTATTGATTTCAATAAAGGAAAAGAATTAGGAGATAGTACCGCTGTAATATATATTAGCAAATATTGCGATAAAAATAATACACGGATTGAAAAATGAGCAGCGATAAAAATCTAGAACTCGACAGGTTAGTATTTTTCAGCGATGCCGTTGTGGCCATTGCGATTACCTTATTAGTGTTCGATCTGAAAATAAATAAAGCTTCATCCGATCATTTAACGTTTGCTGATTTCGGCAATTCATGGCAAAAGTTTGTTGCTTTTATTTTATCTTTTTTTATCATCGCTATTTTCTGGAAGATCCACCACGAATTTTATGTTCATATCAAAAAGATTAATAACACTTTGTTGTGGTACAATATCGCATGGTTGCTGTTTATCGTACTGATACCTTTTACCTCTACATTGATAAGCGCACATTTGTATGACAGAGCTGCCATATTTTGTTATTGCATGAATGTATTCATGATCACTATTTTTCAAAACCTCATCTGGGATCATGTCGCAGCAAGACCCGACTATTTAAAAGAGAATGTAGACCCGGACCTTGTCAAAACATATATTGTAGCTTGTAACCTTGCTATGCTAAATGGCGTGCTGGCTTGCGTTATTTCTTTTTTTAGTCCGCTGATCGCTTTTATATTATTGTTTACAAGGTTGCCGATGTTTAGTTTATCAACAAGGTATATTAATAAAAATAGTCGCAATGCACCGAAGAATCTCTTTTATTCCAGGGCAAATTTCAGGCACCTGACAATTGTAGGTATAGCATTTACCTTGCTTACTATCGTGGTAATGTATTTAACTTCTGTATTTGTCTGGATGTATTTTGGAGAAAGTTTTGGACACAAAGATCCCAAATGGAATTTGTTAACTGAAATAACTTACTTTTTATCTGCCTTTATCTTCATTTACCCGCTCATTGTTTATTTTATGATACGTGAATATAAAAAGAAGGAGTACGCAAAATCAAGAAACTATTTATTGGTTTCCGGAATTGTTCTATTGATCACCGCCGTGGTGGCTTATTTGTAATCGATTCTATAACTTTACTATATGCAAAACAAAACATCGCAACATATTCTAAGTACTGCTGCAAATTTGCTGGGTTTCTGTTTAGTTGTAACTACTTCTCTTCACATAACCAACCAAGCACAAACAAGCCATATTGACGAATTTGCTACGGTTGTAGGCACGTTGCTGATATTTTCTTGTTTCTTTTCTTTTTTCTCAATCAAATCTCATAATATAATCCGGCAATTAAAATATGAAAAGGTCGCTGATTATTTATTTATCTTTTCACTGATAGGCATACTGCTGATCATTTTATTCCTTGCTTTTAACTTTATGAAATAATTTACTACTATGACATTAATAGACTGGATAGGATTTGTAGGCGTAACTATTTTACTGATTGCTTTTTTTCTGAACACATTTGAGATAATACATTCAGAAAGTTTTCTTTATTTATTTCTAAATCTTGTAGGCGCAGGTATCTCCTGCTTCGCTTCTTATCTTTTAAAATACATACCTTTTATCATAATGGAAGGCGCCTGGGTACTTGTATCAGCTGTTGGTTTGGTAATGTATTTTACTAAGTGGCGAAAGGATGAAATAACTGATAAAGAATATATTGAGTGAGATTTTTTGCCGGGAAGGCGGAAAAAGAAAAAAATGTTCAATGCTCAATTTTCAATTTATAGCACTTCATAAATTATCAGGCTCGTTCAGTTGAGTATTGAAGATTGAGCATTGAACATTAAATCCGAGTATAATGAATTGGAATATATCCATGAATTAGATTCTTCGCTGCGCTCTGAATGACAAGTCAGAGCAGTATGATGAAATGAAATCGAAAAACAAAACATCGATCTACGCAAATCCGATCATCCCTAAATCCCACTAATCCCAATTCAGACAAATTCAAACAAACCTTACCCCACCAACAACCCCGCAATAGTAGCCGATAAATAAGAAGCTAATGTACCGCATAACAAAGCTTTCATTCCCAATTTAGCAAGATCAGCCCTGCGTTCAGGAGCGAGAGCTCCGATGCCCCCGATCTGCATGCCTACCGAACTAAAATTTGCAAAACCACAAATAGCAAAACTTACGATCAATAATGATTTCGGTGAGATGGTATTTTGATAGCCCTGTACTAATTGTCCTGCTTTATTATGCACCATCGTTTGCGTCAGGTCAGCGAAGGCTACAAATTCGTTTACAGTGATTTTCTTACCTAACATTGTAGCTACATTTGGTACATCCTGAACAGGAACGCCCATACACCAAGCTATAGGCGAAAATATTTTTCCAAATATCCATTCCAAAGAAAATACAAAATCCAAATGACAGAAAATACCAAATTTCAGTAACAGATAATTGATCAAAGCGATCAATCCCAAAAAGCCAATTAGCATTGCGATGACATTAATCGAAATTTTCATACCATCTCCTGCCCCATGTGTTATGGCATCGATAGTATTAGTGTAAGGTGTTTTTACAGCTAATTTTACGCTGCTCATTGTCTCGCTTTCTTCGGTCTCCGGCCAAACAATTTTTGATATGACCAATGCGCCGGGCGCAGCCATTAAACTCGCAGCCAGTAAGTATTCTGCCTTAGCACCAAAACTTACATAGATCACTAAAACGCTTCCTGCAATGCAAGCCATGCTGCCACTCATGCTGGCCAACAATTCACTCATCGTCATACCTTTTAAATATGGGCGGATCATTACCTGCGCTTCTACCTGGCCAATAAAAACACTGGCTACATTGCTGAGTGCTTCAGCGCCACTAACGCGCATTATCCAATTCATTGCCTTAGCCACTATAGCTACCAGCCTTTGCATAATACCCCAATGGTATAAAATAGCGACCAACACACAAACCAAAATGATCGTTGCTAATATGCCAAAGCCAAATATAAAAACGCCCGGTGTTGAATACGGTACAGATCCTCCGGCATGATTATCCGTCATAACGCCACCGTAAACAAAGTCTGCGCCTTGCTTGGCGAATGCTTCAATATGTGTGATCACACTTCCTATCTTTTGGAAAAAAGTCTTTATAAAAGACACTTTTAAAACCAATACGGCAATAACAACCTGCAATAAAATACCGCTGGCAACCAAACGATAATTAATTTTCTTTTTATTGTTAGATGCGAGCCACGCAATGCCAAGGATAACCACGATACCAATAAACCCCTGAAATTGCTGCATAAATAAGTTATTTAAAAGCTAAAAGATACTTATTTTATAGGTAATCACATATTATCAAATATTTAAGATTGTCTGCCAGCGTACTTATTCCTTACATTTTAGTTTTAACTTTTCGCTTTTTTACTTTCTATTCTAAAGTATAGCAACTATCCCTCCTGTTTGCCCTTTTGTTTTATAATATTGCCTTAACTAAATTTGTACAAATACTTAACAATGAGCGTTTCAATAGACATATTAATAGCGTCAACTAACGATAAGGACCTGAAAGTAATTGCAGAAAAAGTGAAGACAGGAAAACGCATTACGGACGAAGAAGGTATCATACTTTTTGAAAGAGGCAGCCTGGCTTTTGTGGGCGCATTAGCTAATTTCATCAGAGAAAAATTGCATGGCGATAAAACTTATTTCAACCGAAACTTCCATATTGAGCCGACAAATGTTTGTGTTTTCAGCTGTAAGTTTTGTTCTTACTCGCAATTGTATGCACATAAAGAAGAAGGTTGGGAACTTAGCATCGAACAAATGCTTGATATCGTAAAAACATACGATGGCAAACCAATTACCGAAGTACATATTGTTGGTGGTGTTCATCCCAAAATGAACATGGATTATTTTATTGAACTGATGCAGAAAATAAAAGCTCACAGGCCTTCATTGCACGTTAAAGCATTTACTGCAGTTGAGTTAGATTATATGTTCCGCAAAGCAAAACTGAGCGTTGCTGAAGGAATGAAGAGATTGAATGAAGCGGGCCTTGATAGTTTACCTGGCGGTGGCGCAGAAATTTTTCATCCGGAAATAAGAGAGATCATTGCTAAAGATAAAGTTGACGGCACAGGTTGGTTAGCCATACATGAAACGGCGCATAATTTAGGAATGCATACCAACGCTACGATGTTGTACGGACATATCGAAAAGTACGAACACCGCATCGATCACATGCGCAGACTAAGAGAACTGCAGGATAAAACCGGTGGCTTCAACACATTCATTCCATTGAAATTCAGAAATAGTAACAATGACATGAGCAATGTACCGGAATCGACTATCACTGAAGATATGCGCCTGTACGCTATTGCACGTATTTATTTAGATAATTTCCCTCATTTGAAAGCTTACTGGCCAATGTTAGGCAGAGAAAATGCACAGTTGAGTTTATCATTTGGTGTAAACGATATTGATGGAACAATTGATGATTCTACAAAGATCTATTCAATGGCGGGAAGTGAAGAACAAACACCAAAAATGAGTACGGAACAATTGGTTACGTTGATCAAGCAAGTAAAACGCCAACCGGTTGAGCGTGATACGTTATATAATATTGTAAAAGATTACAGTGGTGTTGAGTTTAAAGAAGGAGAACTAGTTTAATGGTTTACATTATACACTTCAATCAGAATAATTGAAATCAATCATAACCGTATTCATTGTAATTACATTTCTTTATTCCTGTTCACCTCTAGGTTATTTTAAAGATCGAAGGGAAAAAGACCAGTTAATTGCAAATAATAATTATAAAAAATTAGAGGGGGAATACTCAAACTACTCTATCGAATCTAATGAACAAATTGGATATCATTTAAGTAAGGTTTACAGAGAAAATGATTCCATATTTAGATTTGTTCAATTGCACACACTGGATAATAAAACTATACAACTGGATTTCTTTCATACAGATACAGCTATATCATCCTTAGTACTTAAAGGAAAATATAAGAATGGATACTTTATAGTAAAACCAAAGTTTCCTGTTCACTTTATAGCAGGGCCGCTATTATGGGTCGGAGGTAGTAGTATAAATTATATAGGTCTTACCAAAAGTGATAATTTGGTATTACTCAATTCAAGTGTAGGAGATATTTTTATTACAATTATACCAATGCCTTTTATTGCTGACGGTCAAAGTGCTTCTGAATTTAAAAGAGAGATTAAATAGTAATCTTATAATACATTTGTGTACGGTTCTTCCTTAAATATGCTATCATGAAAAAGAATATTCTATCATTATTAATATTTGCATCTTTTTTTGCTAATGCGCAAAATCCTATAAAAAACGTTGGTAAAGTAAAAACAGTTGATATAAACAATCAAACAGTTACCATCACAACTGATAATGCTTTTGCTTCTATCATTGTTTACGGTCCCAATATTATCAGGGTGCGTATCGACCAGCAAAAACTGAAAGATGATTTTTCTTACGCAGTAATTGCACAACCGGTTAAAACAACGGTTACTATTTTTCAAAATGATAGTGCAATTGTTATTAAAACAGATTCATTAAATGCAACTATCTCCAAAGACCCGTTTGCCATTACATTTTATACCAATGATGGAAAGATAATCAGTCAGGATGAAAAAGGTTTAGGCACTTCGTGGGTTGGACAATCTGTTACCGATTATAAAAAAATGCAACAAGGCGAACGCTTCATCGGCCTGGGAGAAAAAACCGGTGACCTTGATAGAAAAGGCAGTGGCTATACCAACTGGAACTCTGATGTATTTGGTTATTCAGCCGGACAAGATCCTTTGTACTCTTCCATTCCATTTTATATTGGCATTCATCATGATATGAATTATGGTATCTTTTTGGATAATACTTTCCAGACAGATTTTAACTTCGGCGCCAGCAATAATCGTTTCTCTTCATTTGGTGCACATGGTGGAGAGCTCAATTATTATTTCATTTACCACAGCCGTTTAGCTGATATCATTACTTCTTACACTTCATTGACCGGTCGTACCAAACTACCGCCGATGTGGAGTTTGGGCTATCAGCAATGTCGTTACAGCTATTATCCTGATACAGAAGTATTGCGTATTGCACAAACTTTAAGAGAGAAAAAAATTCCTGCAGATGGTATTACTTTGGATATTCACTACATGGATAACTACCAGTTATTTACCTGGAACAAAGAGCGTTTCCCCGATCCCGTTAGTATGACCACGAAGTTGAAACAAATGGGTTTCAAAACAACCGTTATTGTTGATCCGGGTATTAAAGTAAACCCTGATGCCGCAGCGTATAAGCTTGGCGCGAAAGACAGTGTGTTTTTAAAATATCCTGATAACACTTTTTACACAGGCGCTGTATGGCCCGGCTGGTGCAACTTTACAGATTTTACCAGTGAAAAAGGCCGCGCCTTTTGGAGAAATCAGGTTAAGTTTTTTGCCAACAATGGTGTAAGCGGTATCTGGAATGATATGAATGAAATAGCTACCTGGGGAAATAAAACACCCGATAATATCTTATATGATTTTGACGGTAGAAAAGCTAGTAATCTTGAGGCTCACAACGTATACGCGTTAGAAATGGTAAGGTCAAGTTATGAAGGTGCAAAAGCTGCCATGAATAATGAAAGGCCATTTATCTTAACAAGATCCGGCTATGCAGGTTTGCAACGTTATGCGGCAATATGGACAGGTGATAACCGCCCGGAAGACAACCACATGATCGCAGGTGTTCGCTTATTGAATAGTTTAGGTTTAAGTGGCGTTGCATTTACCGGTATGGATATCGGCGGTTTTTTAGGAAACCCAACAATTGGATTATATACAAGATGGATGCAGCTGGGCGCATTTCTTCCTTATTTTAGAAATCATACAGTAGCAAATAGTAAATCTTCTGAACCATGGACCTACGGCGAAGAATGTACAGAGATCTCAAGAAATTATATCAACCTTCGTTATAGATTATTACCTTATTTCTACACCACTTTTTATGAAGCAACGCAGAATGGTTTGCCCGTTGTAAGATCATTGGCGATCGAGAATACATTCGATCCTAAAATTTACGATCCGGCGTTTCAAAACGAATTCACTTTAGGCAGAAACCTGTTGGTTGTTCCTGTAGAAAGCAATAAAGATTTTACCAAAATTTACCTGCCAAAAGGAACCTGGTACAATTTCTATTCTGATTCTGTTGAACAAGGCGGTAAAGAAAAACTGATAGAATTAACAAATGCTAAACTGCCGGTGTATGTAAAAGAAAGCGCGATCATCCCGATGCAATCGCTTGTCCAGTCTACCGCTATATTACCGACTGATACTTTATACCTGCATATTTACAAAGGAAATATTGCCAATACATTTGTATATTATGAAGATGATGGCAAATCATTCGATTATGAAAAAGGTACTTTCTACAAAAGAAATATCACCTACGATCCGCAACAAAAAACAATCGTATTTGATAAGGCTGAAGGCCAGTTCACATCAAAATTCAAAACGATCCTGATCACGTTACATGGTTTTGATAGCACCGGTAAAATAACATTGAACAATGATGCTTCTTTACCAACAAAAAATACCACTATTTCTTTCCTATCAACGCTAACCTCATTTAGCAGCGACGGAATTATCGCTCCTGTTGATAGCTGTAAAATTATCACTGCTGCTATTAAAAATGATAGTGGTAAAATTACAGTTGGGTTTTAATTGCTGATATATGATCGCTGATATTCTTCAAAAGATAGCTTAAATCATATATCAGCAATCATAAATCAGACATAGCACCGGCTTTTCAGATATTTCGTCTATCTTGATAGGATTATGGAAAATCTTGATACCATCGTCATTGGATCCGGTGCCGGTGGTTTATCTGCCGCCCTTTGCCTTGCACGTGCCAATCAAAAAGTCTTAGTGCTGGAGCAACATTATGTACCCGGTGGATGGTGCCATAGTTTTTTATTAAATGGACAGCGTTTTAGTCCGGGTGTTCATTATATCGGACAGATGGATAAAGGCTCTTCTACCAGCGAACTCTTCGAAGCATTAGGTATTGCAGACGACCTGATCTTTTTTAAAATGAATAAGGCCGGATATGAACATTGCTGGATCGGCGATGAAAAAATTGATATGCCTGCCGGTATGGATCAATTATATGAAAGCTTATCTACCCGTTTTCCTGCAGAAAAAAAAGGCCTCAAAAAATACCTGAGAGTAATAGAACAAGTTAGCAGGCAAGTATATTTAATTCCAAAGATGAACGGCTTTTGGGATAATATAACCATCCCCTTTCGCACTTCCCAATTGGGTAAATATGGATTGTTTAGTTTGAAGAAAGTGATCGATTGGCACATCAAAGATCCTTTATTAAAAAGAGTGTTGAATGTACAATGTGGTGATCATGGCCTGCCTCCTGCACAGGCAAGCTTTCCTTTACACTGTGCTGTTATGGATCATTATATGCAAGGTGGTTTTTATCCGATGGGTGGCGGTTCAGCCATTGTAAAAGCCATGACCAGTTCTATAAAAAAACATGGTGGAGAAGTAAGAACATCACAAAGCGTAAAACGCATTTTAATAGAAACTATTGATAATAAAAAACGTGCCGTTGGTGTTGAATTAGAAAGTGGTGAACAAATAAGAGCTGGCAGAGTCGTATCAAACGCAGACCCTACAACAACTTATTTGCAATTGATAGGCAAAGAAAATTTAAGTAAGAAACTACTACAGAAACTGGATAAAACAACTTACTCTGTTACGTCGCTAATATTATTTTTAACCGTAGATATGGATGTACGTGCTGCAGGCATGGACTCAGGAAATATCTGGATGTTGCGCAATCAGGATATCGATGACTTATATAAAGAAATGTCTGCCGATGATATTTTGGCAGAAGAAAATTTCCCTGCGGTTTTTATCAGTTGTACTACATTAAAAGATCCTGCAAGCTTTAACGGCCGCTATCACAATATTGAAGTGGTAACGTTCATTAAATATGCTCCCTTTGAAAAATTTGAAAAGGAAGATGCTACGCGTTCAGAAGAATATCTGCGATTTAAAAAGCGTATCACCGAAAAGCTCTTGAATAATTTAACCAAAGTGCTACCTACAGTTCGTGAACATATTGTGCAGACGGAATTAGGCACGCCCATTACAAACGAGTTTTACGTAAAATCAACCAAAGGAAGCGTATATGGAACAGAAAAGAATTTTAAACAAACCGGGCCTTTTTCTTTTGGTAATAAATCAGAAATAGAAAATTTATATATGTGCGGGGCAAGTATTTTAGCCCATGGCGTTGGTGGTGCAACGAATTCCGGGATTCAAACAGCTGCAAAAATACTTAATTGTAAAATTGATGAATTGATGGTTCCTCAGTCCGGCCAACAAGTACGCATATACGATGCAGAAGATAGCACAGACTGGCCTTTAGGCATTCTTCAAAAAATAGAAGATAAAAAAAGGAATTTTAAAGAGATCGTTATATAATTAAGAATTAATAATTAGTAATTAATAATTTTTTAAAGTTGATTCAGTAAGCTGATTTGGCACAATATTTACTCTTAATAGTAGAAGTAATTATTAATTGTTAATTATTAATTACTAATTGACAAGTTCTCATTTATTTTTTTTAAATTGTAGTAATTAAAAACCACCCATTATGATAGCATTTCATGAAATTAAAATTGGCGATTATGTAATTGCCGACAATGATGGCGATAAAAAACAAGGAGAAGTCACAGACATCAATGGTGATGAAAAACAGATCTGCGTTCTTTGCGATCAGGAATTTTGGTATGAGTTAGATCAGTTAAGTGGTATCCCACTTGATGAACAACAAATACTTGATCTGAAATTCACAAAAGAATTAAATGCAGATGGCTCAATCAAATACCTGAAAGGTGCTTTCCGTATTTTGATTCATCAAAAAGACAATTTTTCTACTTTTGAAATTTGGTACAGAGATGAAAGAAGGCACATCACGGCTCCTATTTTCGTACACAACCTTCAAAACCATTATTTAGAAATGACCAAAGTTCATTTAAACGATGAAGCATTTGCCTGATAGTTTTCAATTGTTATTATAACATGAAAGCTAAATAGATAAAAGATTATAATCAAAGCCATGCATTTTGCATGGCTTTTTGATTATGGCAAATGTAAATAGCAAATTATTTGTACTATTATTTATTGTCGCAATAACCCCACACTTTGTCATTGTTACCCATTTTTGGCGGCAATTTTGTCACTATTTTTGGTAAGATTATTCACTTGTTAAAAAAGAATATTATGCAAAATATAGTTCCGTTTTTATGGTATGATGGAAAAGCCGAAGAAGCTGCCAAATTTTATGTCGCTGTTTTTAAGAATGCGAAGATCATCAGTACAAACCCAATGTCTACTACTTTCGAAATAAATGGACAGCAGTACTATGCGTTCAACGGCGGACCGATGTTCAAATTCAATGAGGCTATTTCTCTTTTCATCAATTGTGATACACAGGAAGAAGTTGACGAACTATGGAAAAAACTTTCAGAAGGCGGATCAAAAAGTCGTTGTGGGTGGTTGAAAGATAAATATGGTTTATCATGGCAGGTCATTCCTACATTACTCGGTAAATTAATGGGAGATAAAAATCCTGCAAAATCTAAAGCGGTAATGAATGCCATGATGCAAATGAGTAAGATCGAAAGTAAGGAATTACAAGAAGCTTATGATAAAGCTTGATTATATACGATGTGAGGTGTACGACGTACGATGTTATAAATTGTAATATTTTATGGAGAAATTTTTTGTTGAAAAAGATATCACTGTTTTTTATGTGGAAGCTAAATCGTTTCCTGATGGTGTAAAGGATGCATTTGATAAAGCATATTCACTTGTTGTTAATGATGGTAAAAGAAAAATATTTGGTCTGTCAAGGCCAGAGCCCGGCAAAGGTATTAGCTACAAAGCTGCTGTAGAAGAAAAATTTGCGGGAGAAGCTAAACAATTACATTGCGAAAAAATAGTCATTAAAAGCGGACTGTATATTTCTACAGTGGTACATGATTTTATGAAAGATCTACCTGCTATCGGAACTACGTTTCAGCAATTATTACAGACCCCGGGATTAGACCCGGAAGGATATTGTGTTGAATGGTATTTGAATGATAAAGATGTGCGCTGTATGGTAAGATTGAAATCGTAATACTATATTAATTTCCTGTGGAAGTTTTTTTCTTTTCTATTTAATGTAGTGAGTTATAGAAGTACATTTGATCTATCAATAGTTATATATGAAACTTCCCGTAATACATGGCTTTATCGATCGCAGGATACTGATCAACTTTACAGCTAATCCTGTAGATGTTGCTAAAATAATCCCCGCGCCATTCAGGCCGAAAATATATAAAGGCAAAGCTATCGTTGGTATTTGTCTTATTCGTTTACAAAAAATCAAACCAAAAGGATTTCCTGATTTTTTAGGTATCTCCTCAGAAAATGGTGCGCATAGAATCGCCGTAGAATGGGAAGAAGACGGACAAACAAAAGAAGGCGTATACATACCACGCAGAGATACGTCCTTAAGATTGAATGCCATCGTTGGTGGAAGAATATTCCCGGGCAAACATTATATAGCAAAATTTAATGTGAAAGAAATTAATGATACTTACCACATTGATTTCACCAGTTCTGATAACACCATCATATCTATTGATGCAAAAAAAGCTACCAGCTTTGCCACTAATTCGATCTTTGAAACAATAGAAAACACATCCAACTTTTTTGAAAAAGGAGATACAGGTTATTCTCCCAACGGTAATAAATTTGAAGGGTTGAAACTACAGGCTTACACCTGGAAAGTAGCACCACTCGATATAAGCGAAGTCCGATCAAGCTTTTTTGAGAATGAAATAATATTTCCTAAAGGGTCTGTTACATTTGATAATGCTTTGCTCATGACAAAGATTGAGCATGAATGGCATATCTTAGCAGATAAAATATCGAACGTCTGAATGGTACACTATATTAAATCGGAAGCTGAAAGATTTTTAAGCGTAAGTGCTGTTTATGTAATAACGCCTGTTGAAAAGAAAATGATCGTTTCCGGTAAAGAAGTAATGTCTTCATTACCAAATATTACCTGTATGGCAGAACTCTCCTATTACAAGCCAATGCATAATATGTCTTTTGAATATTCACGCTTAGGCCTTGTCTGGTACCAGGAAGAATATGCATTTCCGATCGATAGTAATATATTAGAAGCAATAAACGAATTGGAATGGCAGGAGTATTGTGTAGATGAATACTTATAAACTTTCTATATGAAAACACTGATCGCCTTTATTTTCGGGTGCTTCTTTTTAACTATGACGTTTGGCCAGACCAACAATACGCCCCTAAAAATTACCAGGCTAAAGAAGAACTTTTACATCTACACTACCTGGAAAAAATTAGATAGAGCTCCTTTTCCTGCTAATGCCATGTACGTTGTTACAGATAGCGGCGTTATATTAATTGATACACCATGGGATACCACACAGTTTCAGCCTTTGCTGGATAGCATACAGATCAGGCATCATAAAAAAGTAGTAGTATGTATTTCAACTCACTCACACAGTGACCGCACAGCAGGGCTTGAATTTATGAAGCAACATGGCATCAAAACTTACACTACTTTTTTAACAGATGAATTATCTATAAAAGATAACGACAAACGTGCTGAATTTCATTTTACCGGAGATACAACTTTTACTCTTGGCCAATATTCACTTCAAACGTATTTTCCCGGCGAAGGCCATACTAAAGACAATATTGTTGTCTGGTTTCCAAAAGATAAAATTTTGTATGGAGGCTGTTTAATAAAGAGCGTTGACGCTACTGATATAGGTTATATAGATGATGCCAATATAAAAGCATGGCCGGCAACGATCAATAACCTCAAACAAAAATTTCCCAATCCCTCATTTATTATAACCGGACATCAGGATTGGACAAACAAAAAATCATTGGATTATACGTTGTATTTATTGAAGGAGTATAAAAAGAAAAGTTAATCAGCCAGCTTCACAAAAGATTGCGTTGCAGATCGACGTTGTTTATCATCAATGCAGTAAATAAAATATGTTCCCGGTGCTATTCCCAATAACGATATTTGCAATGGATATGTTATAGATGTATTTTCCCGTTTCGCTATTTTACCCTCATTATTTACAATAACAACGGTAAGACTTGTGGCATCAACATAAGGCCATTGTATAGACAATCTAGCTGTTACAGGATTAGGATAAATTATGGTACTTTTTGGGGAAGACAATTTTACTGAACGAATATCTGAATAAGTGAAACTGCCATCCTGATCTACTTCCTGTAAACGATAATACAAATTGTTTGTTTGTACAGTAGCTTGATTGAGTGTATCAACATAGTTGTAACTACTAACATTGGTTGTATTTTTTGCAGTTTCTATTTTGCTTATAGTAGTGAAGTGAGAATCATCTTCACTACGCTGCAAATCAATATAATCGCTGTTAACTTCACTAGCTGTTTGCCATGCTAAAGAAACTTTATTATCCTGCAACTCAGCATTAAAATTAAGCAAACTAACAGGCAATGCAATAGGCGCTGTAGTAATATTATCAATACCTACGCCAAAAGATGCAGCCACATTTGAGGTAAATCTTATTTCATCAATATTAGTAAATGATGCAGCTAACTGAGCTGTACTGAAATTCACAAAGCTAACGGCTGCCACAGTTCCCGTGTTAACCGATCCTTTTGCAACACCGCCTTTATAGGCAGTCATTGTAATAATTTGCGATGTAGCTGTTGCTGGTGTTATTGATATTCCTGTCAATGTAAATAATGTTGAATGGCCAACGCCATATAAAGATGCATATGAAAAAACCGGAGCAGCACCAACTTTTACAAGTCTTAAATAAGGGTTACCCGTGAAAATACCCTGATATGCCTGCAATGCTCCTGTGCCAACAACTTCTGTAACAAATCCGCTACCCTGGCATCCTACAGCTCCGCCACCACTGGCTGGAAATGTATATACCACATCATTTGTTCCAGCTAGTAATACTGCACCCGCACCGGTATAACAACTCCAGGTAAGATTTGCTCCGGTAACCTGCGCAGTCGTTTTCAAAAAAGAAAATGTTACGATTAAGATGAGTATATATTTTTTCATAATTCGATGTATAGGCTTGCGCAAAAGTAATAAGTAATTGCGGGTACTAATATTATCTTTTATATAATTTACACATATAAATAATACTTATTGATTAATGTTTGAACATGAATCAGTAAGTATTATGGTTTGATTCTGGCAACGTTTTTTTATGTCATAGAAAACGTTGCTTGGAAGAAATATCAAACATCGCATATACAAATTAATTTTCAGAGTTCATGTAGCTTTGCCTTTGCTGGCACTTCCCTTCCCTAACGCCGCTGTTGCACGTCCCCGCCAACAGCCCTAGTGAATGAATCGATTACTGATAGCCATAATGCATACTCAACTAATAATACTATGAAAGTACTTGTATTTCGGAAACAGCACAGATACGCCACACACAATATCAACGCCGCATATCTGCGCTAGTGGGGGACTATTTTCACGGTCTCCTATTTTTTAATGTTTATTATCTAGGCACTGTATTTGGCACTAAGTATATGGTTAGGCTTATTAGCCAACTACATAGACTCTAAATAAATCAAGGGACTGTTTTCACAGCCCCTTCTTAATGCTCAACCACTTCTAATATCTTTGCCTTTGCTGGCACATCCCTTCCCTAACGCCGCTGTTGTGCATCCCCGCCAACAGCCGTAGTGAATGAATCGATTACTAATAGCCATAATGTATACTCAACTAATAATACTATTGAAAGTGCTTGTATTTCGGAAACAGCACAGATACGCCACACACAATATCAACGCCGCATTCTGCGCTAGTGGGAGTTGTGATATCACTGCTTACTAATTTTAGGAATAGCATTAAGAGCACGACCATAGGCCAGAAGGAAGCATACAATAAAGCCTGGTTATGTATAGTGCTGAAATACGCTGTATTATGTTGTAGAGACTATTTTAATTAGCATCAAAAAAAGTTATCGGCTGGCGTATTTTATGTTTTACTTTACGATTATGCGATATTTCCGGATTCCAGTTAGGTGCATGCGCGATCAAATTTAAAGCTAAGGAATCAAAAGCGGGAGCAAAGGGATCCAGAATTTTCACATCAGTGATCTTACCTTCTTCATTAATAGTGGCACCAACCACAACTACTGCTTTTCTTCCATTTTTAAATTCAACACCGGGAGGAAAAACCAGATTGTCTGCAATATATTGCGACCACTTTTTAGGGCCACCCGGAAAAGTAGCAGGTGTATCTCTACTTAGTGCGTCGGCAATTGCCTTACCTGTTTCATCAAAATATTGTTTGGTGATCAGTTTGCCATCTGCTAATGTTTCTATTGAACTTATTTGTCCGTTATGATGATAAAATGTCCATTGACCATCTGGCCGGTGCCATGCACCATATTTGCCAGACATAGAAAGATTACCATTATCGTTCCATAGCATATATATACCACTTCCATCTTCATTACAAAAACTAGAATCTTTTATATTTCCATTCGGATAAAAGCCAACAGCAGTCCCTATCTGATTACCATCTTTATATACAATAGAATCACTTACTGTGCCATTATCATTATAATACAACCATAGGCCTTGTTTTTTGGAACTATCAAATTCCCCCGTAGACTCAACTTTCCCATTGGAAAAAAAATAGGTAAAGTTGCCTTGTTTGATATTACAGGTAGAATCCACACACCATCCATTCATTTGTAAATGCTGCTCCCTTATATAATAATCCTGACGATGCCATAATAGATCTCCTTTTGTAATAACCGTATAGTAACGAGCAGTACTAATGTCATCTTTACTAAGCAGCTTCCAGTTATAATCATAATACTGTTCTATTTTTTGCGCATGACAAAAATTTACAAGTAAAACAAAGACACTGGTTAAGATAAATTTCATAGAATTATTATTGAAGAGGCGCTAAGATGCAATTTTTTCGATAATAAAAAAATTTTAGCACGTTATCTCTGTGTTAGTT
>Ga0210406_10000224_pt1 | contig 85444 bp, 75 predicted proteins | sample IncBWC30MmetaG_FD_155454 | JGI IMG/M metagenome (GOLD analysis project Ga0210406, IMG submission 155454) | Forest soil microbial communities from Barre Woods Harvard Forest LTER site, Petersham, Massachusetts, United States - Inc-BW-C-30-M | ecosystem: Environmental > Terrestrial > Soil >...
GGGAATTGAAGCCGGCGCCGACGATTTTCTCAACAAGCCAATTTTTTCGGAAGAGCTGTTTGCCCGGGTCAAGTCGCTGCTCAAACTTAAGGAGTTCACCGACGAACTGGAGACGGCCGAGTCGGTACTTTGTACCTTGGGCCTGAGCGTAGAGAGCCGCGATCCCTACACCGAAGGTCATTGTGAACGCCTGGCGGAAAATGCAAGCAATCTCGGGCGTCATCTCGGCTTGAGTGAAGAGTCGATTGTGGCGTTGCGCCGAGGCGGATACTTACACGACTTGGGAAAGATCGCGGTTCCCGACGACATTCTGAAAAAGGGAAAGAATCTGACTGAGGAAGAATGGAGCATTATGAAGCAGCACCCGGTGACTGGGGAAAACATCTGCCGGCCATTGAAGTCGTTGCGTCTGGTGCTGCCGATTATCCGCAATCATCATGAGCACTCGGACGGTAGCGGCTACCCGGATGGATTGCAGAAGGCCGAAATTCCTCTGCTCGCGCGAGTGCTGCAGGTGGTGGATGTATATGATGCTTTACGTACGGCCCGACCCTACAAGCCGGCGCTAAGCCATGAGCATGCCGCTTTCACCATGCGCCAGGAAGCTCGCGGCGGGCTCTGGGACGAAGAACTGGTGGCCGAGTTCCTGTCAATGCTGGAGAAGCAGCAACGAGTGGCCTAAGAGCTGACAGGTGATAGCTGAAAGCTGAATGGCTTAAATTTGGAACTTGCGACCTACAGCATAATCTTGCCGGCTTACAACGAAAGCGCGCGCATCGCGGCCACGCTGGACAAAATTCTCGCGCATGCCATGCAGCACGGCTGGAACCTTGAAGTCATCGTGGTGAATGACGGATCAAATGATGCCACGGCGGATATCGTTTGCGAGTATGCCAGAAAGTATTCGGCACTCCGGCTGCTAGAGAATCCTGGGAACCGGGGCAAGGGGTACAGCGTCCGTAACGGAATGCTGCACGCCCGGGGCGAGATTTTACTGTTTAGCGATGCCGATCTTTCCTCGCCGATTGAAGAGGCGGACAAACTGTTTACCGCAATTGCGAAGGGCGCGGACGTCGCCGTCGGCTCGCGTTGGCTGGACCGCCGGTTGCAGATTCGGCGACAGCCGCTACATCGCCGGCTCTTCGGGCGAGTCTTCAACTTGGCGTTGCGCACGATACTGGGTTTGCAGTTCAAAGATACGCAGTGTGGCTTCAAGGCTTTCACCCGGCGCAGCGCGCAAATCATCTTCCCATTGCAGAAAATCGAACGCTGGGGCTTTGATCCGGAGTTGCTCTACCTGGCTGCGAAATTCGGATTCGTCGTTCGTGAGGTCCCGGTCGCATGGTCGCATCGCGAAGGCACGCGCATCCATCCATTGCGCGACGGCATCCGCATGTTTGGCGAATTGTTGAGGATCCGGTGGTACGCCCTGAAGGGGAATTACGTTCCCGCCAATCCGGTTTCCCAAGCGTTTTAAAAACACATAAACCGTATCCTCGGGTCGAAGGACAGGTCGCTATCAAGTATTAGGCGGCGTTAACCGCGTTTCGACTCTTCGTAATTTTCCGTTGGTATGAGAGCAGGGCATCGTCGAGCGTGGGATGAACATCGAAAATCGACAGCAGGTTGGTAAGCTCGAGCACCTCCAGAATCCGAGCATTGGCGCCCGCCATTTTCAGCGAGCATCCACTGGCTCGAATCCACATGTGCACTACCACCAGCTCGCCCAGACCTGCGCTGTCGATAACCTCCAACCCACTGAGTTCGACTATGAGCTGACGTGCATCGGGCAAAAGCTCGGCTATTTTTTCGGAGAATGCCGTGGCTTCGTCGCGATAGGTAAAACGTCCCTTGCAGAAAAGGACCGTAACATCATCGATTGTGCGCGTCTCCAAATCTAACTTCAATTTGCGCTCCTTCATCCAGCCTGCGAGGAGCTTGCGGGGTCGCAGACTTCCACCTCAAGAATGTTTTGTTTTGAAGTTGTTAATGATAGTCGTTGGATGTTTGTGGGGTGGTTGCAGCACTGTGAAAATCTAGTTAAATGTTTGAGGCCACCCAAAAGCATGGGAATCTCCGGCATTCCGTCTTCGGGCAACAAGCATCCAAGTAGCAATCGCAAACCACAACCCGGATTTCAAATGCGGGAAGGACACCTCGCTGCCTAGAATTATAGCAATTGCCTTTCTTCTTCTTGCACTCGGAAGGGCATAACGAGTTGGAATTACAGAGCGCTTCATGCTCTCGGTCATCCGACTATGGTTTCACATTGAACTGGAATGGCGGCTCGCTTCGCGCATTCTTCTAAAATGACAGGCACTTCGAACAGCGCGCGATTTGAATATGCGCTGGCATTGAGGCGGAGTTGACTGAAAGTCGAACTCTGGAGCAGGCGCTGAACCGCAGGCGCGATTTCCCGAAAGCTAGTCACAACGATTCCAAAGCCCTTCTCGGTAACCCATTGTGCGTTGTAGCGCTCTTGTGGCAGCGTTTTCGCATTGCATTCCACGATTACAGGCAAGTGGAACTGCAAGGCCTCACTGATTGAGCCTGGGCCTGGTTTCCCGATGAAGAAGTCGGCCAATGCCATGTAGGATTCGACATTTGCCGTAAACCCTTGGATCGAGATCGGCTTTTTCGTCTTCAAAGTTCGTAGCTGAGCGGCCAACTCCTGGTTATGTCCACATAGCAAAATCAATTGGACGCCCCTATTGTTCTCGTCTAGTCTCTTGACAATATCAACCATCACCCGAGACCCGTGTCCGCCGAAGAGCACAATTCCGGTTGGGCAATCGGGTTCAAGGCCAAGCCGCTTGCGTTCAGAGGCGCGATTGAAGGTGGTCTGCTGATAGAACTTTGGCTTCAAAATCATTCCCGATGTTTCAAAGATGCAGTCGGAAGCATGGCCCATCGCCAACGCCTGCTGCTTGGCCCGTTCGGTCGCGACGATGATGTATTCAGACTCGGGCTCGATCCAGAAGTGCGGCGGGTAATCCGCCAAATCCGTCAGCAGCGTGACAAAAGGAGTTTCTATGGGGCTTTCTACAGGACCTCGGAGGCTCTGGGCCAGAGCACGATTGAAGTGCGGAATTACCGAAAGCACGAGATCTGCCGGATGTTGCGCCCAATAAGCCCGCAATGCCTTTACCAGCCAGGGATGAGCGACACGGATGGTCCCCAGCAGAAGCTTCAGGAGTTGCGGCGTGAACCGCGTCCAGCCTTTTCGAAGAATCAGGTTGTAAACATCCTCAACATGCAGGCCCGTGACGCTATGAAGCACGTCGAGAGGAGCGAGCAATTCCTGGATGTTCAAAAGACTGACGTCCCAGGGCCGGTCTTGCACGGCGAGCGTTGACTTTAGAGCGTCGGCGGTGCTGCGATGTCCGCCACCGGCGTGGTGGAAAACGATGGTCAGTTTGCGCAAGTGTCTCCCGACCGGGCGTTACTGAGCCAACCGGCATCAGTTGCCAATATTTTCATATTCTGCATCTTCGGGTAGTTGAACCGAGGAATCGTCGGTGGAATCATCAGAGTCAGGACGCTGGCGATATTCGTGAATCAGCACTCCGGCCGCGTCAATTGTGAGGTAGGTCAGTCTCTCGTCCACCCACCCACCTGCGTTGTAGTATTGGATGCCATCTTTCTCCTGGTGCATGGCCTCGTGAGTGTGGCCGCAGAAAATGCGCTCTGCCTTGTGTAAGCGGGCGTGAAACAAGGCTCCTGACGCCACTTTGTGCGACATGCGCAGCCAGCGAGTGTTGACCCGGTCGATGAACCTGGCTACTGGTTTGCCCTTCAAGTCAAGTCGCTGCAACAGCAGATAGACTAAAGTCCCAAAGTAATTTAGACGGAGGTTATTCGCAAGCAACCGGTCAAACTGATGGCCATGAATTGCTAGGTGACGCATGCCGGCGTATTCCCACACATACTCTTGATACACGCGCACCCCGACCAGATGGGACATGATATCGGCGAGGCCCTGGTCGTGATTCCCCTCGACCCAGACCACTTCCAAATCGCGCTTGGGATTAGAGAGCTTGCGGATGTATCCGAGGAATTTCCAATGTTCCTTGGTCAGCCTGCGGAAGTTGAGGTCGGCGAAGATGTCGCCCAGCAGGATCAGCCGACGGAATCGGTTTTCCTTTAGCACGCAAGTAGCCTCGCGCGCGCGGCTGGTGTCCGACCCCAGGTGGACGTCGGAGAGGATCAGCGTATCGTAGACGGGCGGATCCATACCTTATTTGTAGCGCGGGAATGTTACGGGACGATGAAATACTGGTAACAATGCGGTAAACATGTATCGAGCAAGGTAACACTCCTCTGATTACTATGGGATGCGAAATGCTGGATGCGTTACTTCTGAACGGGCGGCACGTACTCCTTGGGTGGGGCTGCACCTTCGCCGAAGAAATATTGTTCCATCTGCTTCACGATAGCTTCTTGATCCTCCCGGCGAGCCGGATTCAAGCGATATTCGTTCAGCAGCATTTTGCAGAATTCCGTCCAACCCCTCCAAGCTTCCTGGGAGACATTGTCGAAAATCTTCTTTCCAAATTCCGTGTCAAAGGGTGGCTCATCCAAGCCTGGAAGTTCCCGCTGCAATTTGACACAGAAAACTTTGCGCTCAGCCATAGTTCTCCTCAAAACTCTGTCGGAAAAATTATCTCACACGCAAGTGGGTTTAGCGTCGAGACAACCACTTACGAAGCCCTGGTTTTCCAACAGCCCGCGAAGTCGTGCTTGACCTTAATTCTCACTGCATGAAGACAACTAGAAGCCGTCCGTCCGAATGGTAGCCGTCGCCAGTGGCGTTCTTTGCGTCCTGCACCGGGTTGGGCGGGAGATAGTAAGACATGCTCTTCACTTTGCCTGCCTTTTGCAGACTGCCGCCAATATTTTCCCGCTCGCCATCGACGTTAGGGTCAATCTTGTGGGTTACATTCCCGTTGCGTTTGTCTTTGGCGAAACCGATGTCATGCGTTCCGGCGCCGACCCACACAGTTTGTCCGTTCCACGTGAACGGCGCTTTCCACAGACGAAAGTGATGCCGGCTTGCGACCATGGCGATGGGCTCCGCTTGCTCGTAACCGAAATCCTGCGGACGGTTGAACAGGTAGAGCGTGCTCATCGGCATTGCCAGGTAGTCTTTGTTTTCGTAGGTCGTCAGGGCGGCTTCAAGAACCGCCTTCTTGTCGCTGGTGTCGGCCACGTGAAAGTTGGCAGCGTCAAGCGCGGCCTGCACCTGTTTCTCGGAGCCGATGATTACGAAATTCACCATGTCTCCGAGATTTTTGAGTTGGTCGTTGACGCGGCGGGGCAGGCCATCGATGTCCTTGCGAAGGCCAGCATCCAGGGGAGCGTCGGAGATTTTCAGAGCTGGAGTTGCCGCAGCGTTTGCCGACCCAACGCCGAATTGTCCGGCCGCAAAAATTTCAGCGGCGCTGCTCAATTGCTGCTTGAGAACGCTTCCACGACTCGACGCCGCTTGCGTCTGACGTTGGACTTTAACTGCGAAGGTTCCCTTGCAGGGCGGCGTGTTTCCCACGTTGACCCCAAGATACAAATGGCCGGGAGCATCGACCTTCACTTCCTTGCTCTCGCCAATCAGAATCGGACTTCCTTGCGCTTGAAGTTTCGCGATCAGGGCTCCGGGGGATGCGTTCGCGACAGGAAGACCTTGAGTAGACGCGCTGCTCACGCCCACCGGCCCACATGATTGCGCACCGCTAGCCGTGATCTCGAGAACGTTTCCGGTCTGGAGTTCCAAGCCGGTATCGGTCCACGGCTGAGCGGTCGAGACATTGAAGGAGTATTCGTTATTGCTAGACGAGGAGGAAGAGGATGCAGTCAGCGCCATGCCTTGGCAAGCCGCCAGAGACGCGATGCCGACTAGTCCGAGAGATTGTATCCAGTGCTTCATTGAGCGCCTCCACGATGAATTTCCGCCGTCGGGAATAAGGCCCGACGTAGAAGTGGCTACGCTCAGTTTATCCGGATTCACCCGTGCCGTGGCATTTTCGGCGGGTAGATGAGCAGTTGCCAGGCTCGGCCAACTTGCCGTCCGGCCCTATGCAGGTTTGGGTATGAATGCACCAGAACAAGCCTTCATTCGAAGGAGGCACGGTTGGATCAGGCTCTGCAAGGATAAACTGTGCCTTCCATCTCAGGGCGGGGCAGAGGTCCGGATGATTCGTGTTGAAACGATCGGATTCCTGAAGGGCTGATTGTTTGATCATGCGGGACCTGCGGAAGCGGCTTTCAAAATGGCTCGCTTGACCGCAACTTTTGCGAGCTGAACTTTGTAGGCATTCTGACTCAGTGGCCTTGCGCCCTGCAACGCGGCGTCGGCTACGGCCTTGGCTATATCCTCGGAAACGCTTTTTCCTGCCAGTGCACCCTCAGCTTCGGCCGAGCGCCACGGAGTGGGCGCAACATAGCCAATCACGACTCGCGCGGACTGAACCAACGAGCCATTCATAGTCAGATTGACGGCAGCTACGGCCAGCGGCCAATCAAAAGCCTGTTTCTGTCGAATCTCGTAATGCGCGATTTTCATTCCGCTGGCTGGCGGTACGATCAGTTCGCTGACGATCTCGTTTGGCCTCAGGTCATGCTCGCGCTCGGTTTCAGTCTTGGGAATTACGTAAAAGCGTTCTAATGGAAGTTCGCGCGATCCTTTGGGCCCAACGAGCCGGATCGAAGCTCCATAAGACACGAGCACCGGAACAATACTGGAGGGACTGACAAACTTGGCGGGACCATCGTTGCCGAGGATCGCATGGTAACGATTTTCGCCTCCGGTAACGAGGTCCTTGCCCGACTCGTTCTTCGGCAAGAGGCCAAAGCCTCCCCGAAAATACCAGCAGCGAGGACGCTGACAAAGATTGCCACCGAGCGTGGCCATATTGCGGATCTGCGGGCTGGCGGCGTCATTGATCGCCTCCGCCAGCGCGGGATAATCTTTGACCACATTCACATTGTCAGCCAGTTCTCCTAAAGTCGTGAGCGCGCCGATGCGAAGTCCCTTGGGCCCGACTGTGACTCCACTCATCTCCTGGATCTGCTTGATGTTCACGAGACGTTTGGGATGCACCACGTCATCTTTCATCAGGGCCAGCAAGTCGGTACCCCCCGCCAGTACTTCAGCATGCCCCCAACTTGTGCCTAAGAGTGCGATTGCTTGATCTTTGGTGGTCGGGCTGGCGTATTCAAACGATCGCACTACGCACCCGCCTTCTTTTGATTTAGCGCCGCCAGCACCTTGTCGGGCGTGATGGGCAAGAACGAAACGCGGACGCCGATCGCATTCGCCACTGCATTTGCAATGGCCGCTCCCGGCGAAATAACCGGCGGTTCGCCCAATCCGATTACGCCGCGCTCGTCATAGCCCTGGCCGGTCATCATGTGAACCACGAGTTCGGGAATGTCGTTCAGCCCGGCGAGACGGTAGAACTCCATATTCGGATTCAACATGCGCCCGGTCGCCTGGTCCATCACCTTTTCTTCGAAGAGCGCGTAGCTGATGCCCATGGCGAGTGCGCCGAAGCAGCTGCTCTCGGCTGTCTTGAGATCGATGATCAGCCCGCAATCCTGCACCGCTATCATCTTCTTGACTTTTACGATACCGGTCTCGAGATCTACTTCGACGTCGGCCATTCCAACTCCGCCGACGCCGCTGTTGGTGAGATCGGGATGATTGTTGCCAGGAATCTGATCGTTGTGCCCGCGCGCCGTGAGCGACATGGCACCCATCTTCGAGCAAGCCTGTTTCCACTCCAGCGAACGGCTTGGATCATTCTTGACTCGCACCGTGCGATTCACGCACTCCAGATTGCCAGGCTGCGCGTTGAGAGCGCGAGCGACTTTAGCGAAGAGTGCTTCGCGGGCATCGACGGCGGCCCGGCGAGTGGAGGAACTGACTCCACCGGGCGTGGTTGAACCACCCGAGCCGCCGGAGGGCGGATAGAGCGTGTCGCCAATGTAAAGATTGATAGCTTCAATCGGAAGACCCAACGTCTCTGCCGCTACGATCACAATCGTCGTGCGAGTGCCGGTGCCGATGTCCTGCGTTCCCATTTTTATGTCGACCGAGCCATCAGGATGGATGGTGAGATCGCAGTCGCTGGCATGACCGCGTCCGCCCCAGGTGTGAATCGAGAGCCCGAGCCCCCGCGCAATGTTCCCGGAGACATTCTGGCCGCGAGGGCGCCACTTGTCCTTCCAGCCCATCAAGTCGGCCCCGATGGCCAGTTCCTCGCGATAAACATCGCGGCGCGGTCCTGTCATCTGGAGGTTCTTCAGCCAGAGATCAAGAGGATCCATGTTGAGCTTGGCCGCAAGATCGTCCCACGCTCCCATGCTGATGACGGCCGCCTGCGGATGGTTGGGAGCACGCCAGGCGCGCGCGGGACCGATGTTGTTGCGAATGGCGGTGTGTTCTTTGTGCTGATTAGGAATGCTGAAAACGTAGGGAATCGGCGGCATCCCGCCCCCACCCGGGCCTCCCGTTCCCCAGGATTGCGACTGCCACCCGGTGATAGTCCCATCTTTCTTGGCCGCCACCTTCACTCGAGCGTAAGCTGAGGGGCGCGCGCCCGCGACTTTCAACTCTGCATCGCGTTCCAGCATGATCCGCACCGGTCTTCCTCCGGCTTTTTTGGAAAGACGTGCGGCAGTAATGTCCCAACGATCGGCGGCAAACTTGCTGCCAAAGCCGCCGCCTACGTTGTCCTGGTGAATCCGAATCTTGGCTGCATCGACTTCGAGCGGATCTGCCATTTGTGCGGCGATGCCGGAGACATTTTGCGTGGAGATGTGGGTGAACAGATGGTCTTTGTCAGTCCACTCCGAAACCGAACCGTGAGGCTCCAGACAACAGTGAACAATCACGGGGGCACCATAAAGGCCTTCAGAGATAACATCCGCTTCCGCGAAAGCCTTGTCGGGATCGCCGTTCGTTTGTGCCGCAGTTTTCTGATAGTTGGAATGGCCTCCGCCCTTTATTTCGTGATAAGGGGCATGGCGGATGGCTGCCAGCACGGCCTCAGAAGCGCCTTCGCCCTCCATGTCTTTCAGGAAGTCGTCGTCTACTTTGAACGCAACGCCGTACTCTTGCAGAGATTGAGCCAACTGGGCGTCGGGCACTTGGTTGCTGATGGCATCGTCAATGTCGTCTTGGCTCATGGGGCCGGCAGCTTCACCCGCGCCGGCGGGAGGCTCGGTATCGCTGACCAGGTATGGCAACTTCTGATACGTAATTTTGATCAGGCGAACCGCGTCTTCCGCCGTCGATTCGTCCACCGCCGCGACTGCAACGATGTCATCTCCCGCCCACTGAGCGGTGCTGCCAACCTTCTGAATGATTTCAACCGCTTTGACACCGGGCAACTTTTCTGCGTCGCTGGTGTCGATGCTGACGATCTTCGCTTTCGCATGAGGTGAGCGCAGAACTTTTCCGAACAGCATGTTCGCCTTATGATAGTCGTACGTGTATTTGGCGCGGCCGGAGACTTTGGCAGGCGAATCCACGCGTGAAATGCGCTTGCCGATTAGTGTGCGATGGTCTGGATCGGGCCAACTGTAGTCGGGCATAGTTCAGGCTCCTTTCTGCGCCAGTTGCGCGATTGCGAGATGGATTCCGTGATAGGTGCCGCACCGGCAAAGATTCCCGCTAAGGCCGTGGCGAATTTCTTCGGGGCTCGCATTAGGGTGCTGATCGAGAAACGCTTTGAACGCGACCACGAATCCGGGTGTACAGAAGCCGCATTGTGAGGCGTCGTTGTCGACGAACGCCTGTTGAATAGGGTGGAGGGTTTCCCCTTGCATGATGGATTCGATCGTGCTGATTGCCGCATCTTGCGCCTCGATTGCCAGCACCGAGCAGGCATAGACGGCCCGGTTGTCCATGAGCACCGTGCAGGCGCCGCATTCCCCCCGATCGCATACGCGCTTGGCCCCGGTGATATTAAGTTGATCGCGAAGTGCGTCGAGCAAAGTGACGCGCGGTTCAAGCTGCAAGGCATGCTTTTGACCGTTGATGGTGAGTTCGACAGAAACTTTACCCGGTCCGTAAACTTTCACCGGTTCCCCCGCGGCTTGCACGACTTTCGTTCCCAGAATCGGCACGGCTGCCGCTGAGATCGTGGAAATTTTCAGGAAGTCACGGCGGGAAACGCCGAAATTATCGTCAACTTTTTCTTTTTGTTTGTGCAATGGATCGTCGTCGTGCATTCATTCTCCGAATGGTGCGATTAGTGCGATAGAAGAATTTAGACAGCATGAGAATGTTCGGTTAGCGGGTTAGATGCACGGCCTCAACTCTCAGTTTGTATCTCCGAAATCAGTAAATTCGCGCGGGGAGTAACGAATCAGGAAAGTCTCGGCCAAAATCCTAGTCGCCCGGACAGCCGAGGGCGGCCGTCCCCCCTGAGCATTGGTGGTTACCAGTTAATGACCGCAATTCGCAACTGTTTGCCGACTCTGAGCGGCAACTTGATTGGAGGGTGCGTCGCAGGCCACACGAAGTAGGGTTCCTTGCGCACATGGTCGTCGACTCTCACTGAGCCCTGCTTCAGTTTTCTACTAGCATCGGTTGTGGAAGTCGCAAGCCCACACGTAACCAAAAGGCGATCTGCTCTTATCGTTGCCTCGGCGCCGCGGTCGGTATCAACGATCTTCCCTCCGATCTCGGCAAGGGCGATGAATACCTCTTTCGCATCTTCCGGCACCTCGCGCTGCTGAAACTGCTTCGCCCAGTCCTCACCCACTTTCGTCGCGGCATCTGTTGAATGAAAATCGTCAACGATGCGGCGAGCAAGGTCTTTCTTAGCCAGCATCGGGTGTGTTTCGCGCTTCATCTTGTCAATCTCGGTCATCGACACGTCCGTAAGCAATTCGTAGTAGCGCCACATTACTTCGTCGGAGATCGACATTATCTTTCCGTACATTTCGAACGGCGGCTCGTGGATGCCGATTGAATTTCCCAATGACTTTGACATCTTCTGCACGCCGTCAAGCCCTTCGAGAATCGGCGTTGTCAGTACCACTTGCGGCTCCTGGCCATAGGCGCGCTGCAATTCGCGTCCCACCAACAGATTGAATTTCTGGTCGGTCCCGCCTAGTTCGACGTCGGCTTCGAGCGCGACCGAGTCGTAGCCTTGAGCCAGTGGATAAAGTAGCTCGTGGACGGCGATCGGTTTTTCTTCCAGGAAACGTTTGTGAAAGTCCTCGCGCTCGAGCATCTGCGAAACTGTGTATTTGGCCGCCAGGCGGATGAAGTCGTCGGCGGTAAACTTCGCAAACCAGCGGCGATTGAAGTCAATGACGGTCTTCTGCGCATCGAGAATCTTGAAGACCTGCGCCTTGTAGGTTTCCGCATTCTGCTCAATTTGCTCGCGAGAAAGTGGTGGGCGCGTCACAGAGCGGCCTGTCGGATCACCAATCATTCCGGTGAAATCCCCGATCAGGAAAATAACCGTGTGTCCGAGGTCCTGAAAGTGCTTGAGCTTGCGCAGCACGACCGTGTGCCCGAGATGCAGGTCGGGCGCGGTGGGGTCCATACCAAGCTTCACCCGCAAGGGTTTGCCGGTGGAGCGGGACTTCTCCAGCTTAGCTCGCAGCTCGGCCTCCCGAATTATTTCGGCACTACCTTTTTTTATGTAGGCTAACTGCTCGTCAACCGGTGCGAAATTTGGCATGCAGCTTGATTATAAGCAATGCGTGCGCATTGTCCTTCGGATGAATGTGGGAGATTCTGCCTTACCCGTTTTTCGCGGTCCTACTCACTAGCTTCCGGCCCACGATCTCAAACTTTCCTTCCAACACGATCTTGATGGCTTCGCTGTAGGCAATGTGTTCCTGCTCGAGAATGCGCGCGGCAAGGCTATGTTCGTCATCAGTATCGAGCACAGGGACGGCCTTTTGCACAATGATGGGGCCGTGGTCGAGTTCCTCGTCGACGAAGTGCACCGTGCAGCCGGAAACCCTCACACCGTAAGCGAAGGCTTGCTCCTGAGCTTCGAGCCCGGGAAAAGCCGGCAATAGCGACGGGTGGATATTGAGAATGCGTTGCGGGAACTGCTGCACAAACCATGGCGAGAGCAGCCGCATGTATCCTGCAAGGCAGACTAGATCAACGTTGTGTTTCTGGAGTGCAGCCACAACTTCACGATCGTGTTCAGCCCGGTCCTTGCCCTGCGATGGGATCATTAGCGACGTGAGCCCAAGAGTACGGGCGGTCTCAATCCCGCGCGCATCCGTCCGATTAGAGATGACCACGGCAATGCGAGCGCCGGGAATACGCTCCTCAGCGACGTTCCTGGCGATGGCCTCAAAATTGGAACCGCGTCCGGAGAGAAGGATGCCGAGATTCTTCATTCGAAGTTCTGAGCTTTCAGACGATCATAATAATTCAGCCAGCACCATCCGCGCCCAGACTAAGTCGCGTGCATTGTGGAACTGACGGTTGTGAAAAAGCTATTAAAATTCCCTGGGCAGCGTTGAATACGCCTCCACCAGTTTGCCCCTTTTCGTTGCCGTTCGATATAGTCTTCTGAGGAATATGTACAAGAACTTCCACGCTGTGGACCGTTGGACCAAGAGGGAAGTGCACTGCATTTACGAAGCTCTGATTGTAGCCATTGCCACTCGGCACGCGGATGCCGTAGACATCAAGTTCCTGGTCGACGGCCGTCCCGTCTGGGTCGCGCTGCCTCATCCTGCGTGGGTGGAGTATCAGAAGCGCACCGGGAAGTTGATTACCGATCCGCTCGCGGTCGAAATCGCGGGGCATTATCTGAAGATCGCACTGGAATCCGGGGAAGGTATGGATCGGGAAATGTACTCGCTGACCGTCGAACAGACTCTTCAGCATCTGGACGCGGCCGTAGGAGAAACAGTTGGATCTCGGTCCGTTGGATAGCAAACTCCAGGTCTTCCGCCGCTTTCGCAGTCTTCCTAAGCTTTCTTTGAAGGCGCTTTCTGGATTCCGGCTACTGCCATCATTCGTCCGGTGATTCCTTTTTCCGCTCGATACGAAAACAGCAGGTCCGGTCGGCAGGCCGTGCACGGCGTCGCCGAGCTGATGTTTTTTTTTAGAACGCCAGCGCTGATCAGTTGACGGCGGTTCGCCTCGACCAGATCCAGAAATATTTGCGGAGGGAGTTCACCGTGACCGGGCGCCCGGGCAGTCAGAAACAGCAAGGGATACTTTTCGCGCACCGGGTCCGATTCTTTGACTTCGCGAAATAAATTCTCGGCGTATGCGAACTGAGATTCGAACTGCTGCCGCACCTCGGCGCCAACCTCGTAGCAGCAGGCGTGAATTCCAGGACCGATCGCCGCTTTGATATTTTCGGGTAGGGTACCAAACCAGCGGTTCATTTCTCCCACTCCTTTTTCCACAATGCGCTTCACCGTACCGCGCCAACCCGCATGGAATACCCCGACAGCTCTTTGCTTGGTGTCGACCAGAATGACCGGCAGGCAATCAGCCGTTTGAATGGCAAGAGCAATGCCGGGTATGCGGGTGATGAGGCCATCCCCGACCAGCGGTTCTCGCGGCAGCTCTTCTACGCAGTGAATGAGATCGGAATGAATCTGGCGAATGGAGACAAGTGGCCACGGTTTTCCGGCGCTTAGGGTGCCAACTTGGTGCAGGAAAGCCGTTCGATTGCGTTCGACTTTGCTGCGAGAATCCTGCTTAGTGAATCCCAGATTGAGGGCATTTCCCCCGTAAACACGCGAAAATCCGCCGGTTCGCGTGCTGAACCCATGAATCAGCCAGGGAAAGCGGGTGAGGGTTTCAGAACGAAGAATAGTTAGTCGAGCCTTGCTGGTACTCTTGATTGGCACCACAACATACTAACAATCAAAACATCTGCTAGAACGAACTTGCGGGCCGCAGGGCGTTTCTGCACGTATAATTCGCATGCAGTCAAATGAGCATCCGCGAACCCCGGAGGACGAATATGAGTCGCACTGTTCAAACGAGCCGAATCGCCTTTGCTCGCATTGCTTTTTGCGTCAGCGTGTTCTTGTTGTCATGGGCGCTATCCGGGGTCTCGGCGCAACCGACCGCGGCTCCGCAATCTGCGCCCGATGCCCGTTTGCACAATGCCTACAAGTTTCAGCAGGGCGGATGGACTTACGTTCACCTCGAGGGTTCTCCTGAGCACATCGGCTTTCAGCACGGGTATCTGCTGGCGCGCGAGATTGCCGACGCTTTCGAGGCGGTCAAGTTGGAGGACACTCACACCACCAAACGTGACTGGGAGTTTTTCAGAAAGGCCGCGCACGAAATGCTGTGGCCGAAGATCGATGCCGAATATCAGCGGGAACTCACTGGGATCATCGAAGGACTCAAGGCCCAAAGCGTTGCCATGGATGTGGACGATCTGGTCGCGCTCAACGCCTTCGAAGAACTCCCCGGCTACTACGCGCCATGGTCGGACCAACAGCAACACGTTGCAGGCGCGCCGCGACTGTCGAGTCCGGGCAACTGCAGTGCGTTTATCGCGGCCGGCAGTTACACCCGCGACCATCGGATTGTAATGGCGCACAACAACTGGACCAGCTACCTGGTCGGCTCGCGCTGGGTAATCGTCTTCGACATTGTTCCTGAACACGGGAATCGCATTTTGATGGACGGGTTTCCCGGAGTCATCACCAGCGATGACGACTTCGGCGTGAACTCCGCAGGAATCATGGTGGCAGAGACGACCATCTCCCAATTCGTGGGCTGGGATCCGCAAGGCAAGCCGGAGTTTGTGCGCTCGCGCAAGGCTCTGCAATACGCCAATTCCATTGACGACTACGCTCGCATCATTAAGGACGGGAACAACGGCGGCTACGCCAATGACTGGTTGATCGGAGACCGTAAAACGGGTGAGATTGCGTATCTTGAGCTGGGATTGAAGCACACGCCGATGTGGCGGACCAAAGATGGATATTTTGTGAGCTCAAATTTTGCGCGCGATCCGGCCGTGATCAAAGACGAGACCTCCGGCTTCGATCCTGCAGATGTCTCTAGCTCGCCCAATGCGCGCCATGTGCGCTGGGAGCAGCTCGTCAAACAGTCCAAAGGACAAATCGACGTCGGCATGGCAGAAAGCTTTATGGCCGACCATTTGGACAGTTTCGAAAAGAAGGAGCGGGCGGACGAACGCAGCCTATGCGGCCACGTCGACGCCTCGTCGAGGGGAGTGAGTATTTGGCAGTGGGGAGCGTACTATCCCGGAGGCGCAGTCCAGGGCAAAGCCACAGACAGCAGCATGGCTGAGCGCATGAGTTTTCAGGCACGCGCGGGCCATCCCTGTGGCCAGGATTTCATCGCCAAGGATTTCTTGACTGCGCATCCGGACTACTCCTGGGAGGCGCCTGTGCTTCGTGATATGAAGTCGGGACCGTGGACGCTATTCCACGCCGGACAGCACGCGGGCCAGTGATCGAGCGGGTCTACGCTTCGACTAACTTTGGACGGCGCTTGTGCCACTCCGTTGCCTGCTCAAACGCATACCCGAGCTGTATAATTTTGTCTTCTCTCCAGGGTGGACCGATAATCTGCAGGCCAATGGGAAGTCCGGCGGCGGTAAATCCGCAAGGAACCGAAATCGCGGGCAGTCCCCACGCGTTTGCCGGGCGGGTATTGCGGAGCAGCAAGAGCTCCCGCGGTCGCAGCAGATCTGGGTTCTGCTTCAGTTCATCGATTAGTGGGGCGGGAACCGGCATGGTTGGGGTGACAATGAGGTCTACGTCTTCAAACACGGTGTGAATCTCGCTGCGAATTTGTTTGAGTTCGCCGCGCCGCTGTTCCACTTCCGCCGCGCCGATGCCCTCGCCATTCCGGATACGGCGTAACGTTTCTGGCTGATACACTTCGGGACTGCGAAAAACGAACTCGGCGTGATAAGCGTAGGCCTCTGCAGTTTGCAGCGTGCGGTCCGTGGGTACTTCAAGTTCGATCTCAGACAAATCGCCGGCGAGCGTCCTTAGTACGCCGAGCGCCTGTTCCATCGCAGAAGCAACTTCCGGATCAAGATCCTCGTAGAAGAATTTCCGGGGAACGCCCACTCTCGCAGGCTTCGATCCATCTCGGATGGCGGCGAAATAATCACCGACTGGCACATCCGCACTGTTCGCATCTTTCGCGTCGTAGCCGGCGATCGTCTGCAAAATCACCGCCGTATCCGAAACCGTGCGCGCGATTGGGCCTACATGATCGAGCGAAAGCGACAACGGAATTACGCCACGAACGCTGACGCGTCCATATGTAGGCTTCAAGCCGACGACTCCGCACAAAGCGGCAGGCTCGCGAACCGAGCCTGCTGTATCCGTGCCGATAGCGCCATAACAAAGACCTGCCGCCACGGATGAAGCAGAGCCGCCTGACGAGCCCCCCGTTATGCACGCGGGATTCCAGGGGTTGTGCATTTCCCCGTAGTAGCTGATCATCGAACTGCCGCCATAGGCGCATTCATGGAGGTTTTGCTTGCCCAACAGGATCGCCCCAGCCTCCTTCAGACGGCGGACGACCTCAGCATCTTCGACTGGAATCCGATCCTTGAACAAAGCGCTGGCCGCTGTGGTGCGCACCCCGTCAGTATCGATGAGGTCTTTTAGAGCGAGCGGAATTCCATGTAGCGGTCCGAGCCAGCGTCCCTTAAGGATTTCATCTTCGGCAATGCGTGCCTGCGTTAAAGCGGACTCCCCAGTCACAGTGATAAAGGCGTTCAGCGTGGGGTTGAGTTTTTCGATGCGTGCCAGGCAGTTCTTGGTCAACTCCACGGGAGACAATTCCCGTCGGCGCAACAACTCGCTGGTTTCTACAATGGATGATGGCATCACGTTTCGTTTTCCCTGATTCGAACCGGCCAATCAATTATCCGCCGGTGCCATGTTTTGCTTCGTGCGAAGAGCCTATAATCTTTACTTTGCTTCCGGCGGAGGTGCAAGAATTACATCATGGCGCAAATGACTGCAACTCCTGTTGCTACTCATGCATTTCTCCTCGATGGTAAATGGATCGAAGAAGGCGAGCCTGTCGAGATTCGAGCACCGTACGATGGTAGCGTTGTGGGCCGGGTATTTCAGGGAAGGCGCGAGCATGCCGATGCGGCCATCGCGGCCGCAGTAAAGGCTTTCGGCACGACGCGACGCCTGCCTGCGTTTGAACGGCAACGCGTGCTCCGCCGCGTGGCGGAGAACATTGCTCAACGCAAGGAAGAATTTGCCCACACTTTGGCGCAGGAAGCAGGGAAGCCGATCAAGGCGGCGCGCAGCGAAGTGGAGCGAACCATCTTCACCTTCACCGTCGCCGCGGAGGAGAGTACTCGCATTTACGGTGAGTATCTGCCGCTGGACTTGCAGGAATTCACCGTGGGACGGTGGGGCATTGTCCGCCGTTTTCCTCTGGGGCCGGTCGCTGGGATCACGCCATTCAATTTTCCACTCAACCTGGTTGCGCACAAAGTTGCCCCAGCGATTGCCAGTGGTTGCACCATGGTGCTGAAGCCCGCACCGGAGACGCCGCTCACCGCATTGCTTTTGGCTGAAGCGGTGCAGCAGGCGGGCTGGCCGGATGGCGCTTTGAATGTTCTTCCGCTTTCCAATGACGATGCTGGATTGCTGGTAACGGACGAGCGTTTGAAGCTAATCAGTTTCACCGGCAGTGCCGCGGTTGGCTGGGACATCAAACGCCGAGCCGGCAAAAAGAAGGTGACGCTCGAACTGGGAGGGAATGCAGGCGTCATCGTTCACAGCGACGCTGATCTGACCTACGCCGCAGAGCGCTGCGTCACTGGAGGTTTCGCTTACGCAGGGCAGTCCTGCATTTCGGTTCAGCGCATCCTGGTCGAGCGATCAGTTATAGAAAGATTCAGGGACCTTTTCGTGGCAGGAGTCAGAAAACTGAAGACGGGAGATCCCCTGGAGGAGGCAACGGATATTGGCCCGCTGATTCGCGAAAGCGACGCCATCCGTGCCTGCGACTGGATCCAGGAGGCAGTCCGCGGTGGCGCCCGGCTGCTTTGTGGCGGACAACGGAAGGGATCGATACTCGAACCGACCGTTCTGACTGGGACGCGCCCGGAGATGAAGGTCAACTGTCAGGAAATTTTTGCTCCGGTTGTAACCATCGAGTCATACGATGACTCTTACACTGCATTGAGGCAAATTAACAGCTCTCAATATGGCTTGCAGGCGGGAATATTCACCCGCGATGCGAAACTGCTGTTCGGCGCCTACGAGGAACTCGAAGTGGGGGCTTTGATCGCCGGAGACGTCCCGACCTTCCGCATTGATCACATGCCGTACGGTGGCGTTAAAGACTCGGGACTAGGACGTGAAGGCTTACGTTCTGCGATTGAAGAGATGACTGAACCGAAGCTGCTGGTAATGAATCTGCGGTAAGCTGATGGTGTGACCTGGTGGCAGGAATTCGAGGTGGGTTTTCTTGCGATGTAATGTTTGTCCTGAAATTTCTTGAAAGTGAATTGTTGCGGGCGATCACAGGGCGCACAACTGTTATAATCACAAGTTTTCGTGCCTGGCATCACAGTTGCCTGTGATTGCTGGTTCCAAAGGCCACATTGAACGGGGGACGACGTTCCATGTCCCTGCTGCACTGAAAGTCGATGCAGATTTTTCATCGCAGTACCAACACAATCTCCCGCGCCACGATTTACGGGGCGGTATTCCTGGTAGCGGCGCTGCTGTGGGCGGTGCTCGAACTGCAGCGCTCGCCCTACATCACTTACGCCAAGGTAGTGCGTCCGCAGCCCGTTCCCTTCAGCCATCAGCACCACGTCGGTGGCTTAGGCATTGACTGCCGCTATTGCCACACTTCGGTTGAGAATTCTAGATTCGCCGGGATTCCTCCCACCAAGACTTGCATGAATTGCCACTCACAGATTTGGACGGGAGCGCCGTTGCTCGAACCTGTGCGTGAGAGCTTCCGCACCGGCAAGTCCCTGGTATGGACTCGGGTCAACGATTTGCCCGACTTCGTTTATTTCGATCACAGCATCCATATCAACAAGGGCGTGGGCTGCAACACTTGCCACGGCCCGGTTGACCGTATGCCCCTTATGTTCAATTACGCATCTCTGCAGATGGAGTGGTGCCTGGAGTGCCATCGCGCACCGGAGAAAAATCTGCGCCCCCGCGACCAGGTGTTCAACATGCGTTACGAGCAGCCTTCGAGCGACAAACCAGTAGTGGTGGACGGCAAAGTCTATACGGATCAGCTTTCGCTGGGCACGGATTTGGTAAGGAAATACAATTTACGCACGGTGACCGACATTACTAGTTGTTCGACGTGTCATCGATGACGCTAGAGACCTAGGTAGCTACGTCTCGACAGCGACGAAGTTTGAATAACCAGATGGAAGAACAGAACAATAAGCAGCATCGCGAGGAAGTTTGTCCGGGGAAGAGGGACAAGCTCGACCTGCAAACAGCTCGCGCTCAAATTGCCGAGACCAAAGGCCCGGAGTATTGGCGCAGCCTGGAAGAACTCGCCGGCAGCTCCGAATTTCAGGAAATGATGCATCGCGAATTCCCCAAGGGCGCGTCCGAGTGGCTGGACGCGGTTTCGCGCCGCGGCTTCCTGAAGCTGATGGGGGCTTCGCTGGCTATGGCGGGAATGACCGCGTGCACCAAGCAACCGCTGGAGCCGATCGTTCCCTACGTGCGGCAGCCCGAAGAGGTGATTCCCGGACGGCCAATGTTCTTCGCCACGGCTTTCACTCTCGGCGGATACGCCAGTCCGATCCTGGTCGAAAGTCATCTCTATCGTCCAACCAAGATTGAAGGCAACGATCAGCATCCCGCCAGCTTGGGTGGCACCGATATCTTCGCGCAGGCGTCAATCCTCGGAATGTATGACCCGGACCGCTCGCAGACCATCGCATATTTGGGCGACGTGCGTACATGGGGAGCATTTCTGGAAGCAGTCCGCGGACCGCTCAACGCACAAAAAGCAGTTCAGGGCGCGGGCATCCGCATTCTGACGAGCACGGTTTCTTCCCCCGCTCTAGCCGATCAGTTGCAGTCGGTGCTCAAGCTCTATCCGCAAGCGAAGTGGCATGCGTATGAGCCGGTGAATCGCGACAATGTGCTCGAAGGCGGGAAAATGGCTTTCGGCCAACCGGTCGAAACGCAGTACCGGCTGGAAAACGCTGACGTGATCGTGTCGCTCGATGCCGATTTCCTGTACGGCGGATTTCCCGGGAGCACGCGCTATATCCACGACTTCGCCAAGCGCCGCAATCCTGATGCGGGCAACATGAGCCGCCTCTACGTAGTCGAGAGCACGCCAACTTCAACCGGCGCGAAGGCCGATCATCGCTTACCAGTGCCATCGATCAAGGTCGAGGTGTTTGCCAGGGCGCTGGGGTCGATGCTCGGAATGAATACTGGCGGCGATGGGGTGCTGAACAGCGAGCAGGCGAAGTACCTCGCCGCGATCGCGAGGGATCTGCAAAACCATCGCGGCTCTAGCGTCGTAATTGCTGGCGATCATCAGCCTCCGGCGGTTCACGCTTTGGCCCATGCCATCAATCAAACGCTCGGCAATATCGGCAAGACTGTGGTCTATACCGATCCAGTTGACGCCAACCCCGTCAATCAAACCAATTCGATCAAGGACCTCGTTCTCGACATGCGCGCAGGCAAAGTCGACATGCTGTTCATCATGGGCGGGAATCCTGCCTACGATGCGCCCGCGGATCTGGGGTTCGCCGATGCGCTCATGAACACCAACATCCCGTTGCGGATTCATCTCGGCCTCTATCAGGACGAAACCGCCGAGCTTTGCCACTGGCACGTGAACGAGGCTCACTATCTCGAATCATGGGGCGATGCTCGTGCGTATGACGGTACCGTAAGCATCGTGCAGCCGTTGATCGCTCCTCTCTATGGCGGCAAGAGCGCTTATGAACTGAGCGCTTTGCTTGTCGGGCAGGCCGAAGGCGCCGGCCATGAAGTGGTGCAGAGCTACTGGAAGAAACAGCACACAGGCGCGGACTTTGACGCTTTTTGGCGCAAATCGCTGCACGACGGATGGATCGAAGGAACAACCTTTGCTCCGAAGTCATTCAACCTAAAATCTGCTGCGTTTCCGTCGCCCACAGTCGGCGATGAGAAATCCATAGAGATTAACTTCCGCCGAGATCCATGTATCCATGACGGCCGCTTTTCCAACAACGGCTGGCTGCAGGAACTGCCAAAGCCCATGTCAAAGATGACTTGGGACAATCCCGTGCTTATCGGCCCGGCGATGGCAGCGCGGATGGGATTGAAGACCGAAGATCTGGTCACGTTGGAATTAAATGGCAAGAAGATAACGGCTCCGATCTGGATACAGGCCGGTCATCCTGATAATTCCATCACCGTATTTCTGGGTTACGGACGCAGGCGCGCAGGCCGGGCAGGAACGGGTGCGGGCTTCGACATGTATCCGCTTCGCTCCGGCGCAACACCGTGGCTCACGACGGGCGTGAGCATTACTAAGGCTGGTGGAACTTACAAGCTGGCGTCGACTCAGGGCTATCAAACTATGGACACGCCGGTAGGCGAGCGGCCACAAGTGCGCTCTGCGAGTATCGAAGAGTACCGCAAGGAACCAGGCTTCGCGAAAGGGGAAGAGCCGCCAGCGGAGCTGACATTGTACAAGCCCTATCCCTACGAAAAAGAACCGTACGTATGGGGCATGGCGATTGACTTAAATGCCTGCGTCGGATGTAACAACTGCATCGTCGCTTGTCAGTCAGAGAACAACATACCGGTGGTGGGCAAAGAGCAAGTCGTGATCGGCCGCCATATGCACTGGCTGCGCGTCGATGCGTACTATCAGGGCGACCGTGATCATCCCAAAGCATACTTCCAGCCGGTGCCCTGCCAGCAGTGTGAGAACGCACCCTGCGAAGTAGTCTGTCCCGTAGGCGCGACCGTACACAGCACCGAAGGCCTGAATGACATGGTCTACAACCGCTGCGTGGGCACGCGCTATTGTTCCAACAACTGCCCGTACAAAGTGCGGCGCTTCAATTTCCTTTTGTTTCAGGACTGGGAGACGCCGCAGTACAAGATGATGCGCAATCCGGATGTAACCGTGCGCAGCCGCGGCGTCATGGAAAAATGCACGTATTGCATCCAGCGCATCACCCAGCACCGCATTGATTCCGAGCGCGAGAATCGCAAAATTCAAGACGGCGAACTGCAGACCGCGTGTCAGCAGTCGTGCCCAGCCAATGCAATCAGCTTTGGCAATATCAACGATCCCCAGAGCCAGGTTTCAAAGCTCAAGGCAATCCCACGCAACTACAGTCTGCTGGCCGATTTGAACACCCGGCCACGAACCACGTACTTGGCGGAAATTCGCAATCCCAATCCAGAACTGGAAAGCTAAACGAAGCACGATTTAGAGATGGACGAGCCCAGACAACCCGCGACCATTAGCGATAGCGCTCCGGTAATCGAGCCCGGATACACCTTCGGCACGGTTACCGACAAGATCAGCTCGATTGTCCTGACGCGCCCCACTTCCAACGGTTGGTTTCTTGGATTTGGCGTCGCTTTTCTGCTGACCATGATGATGTTATTCGCCATTGGATATTTGTTTGCCCGCGGTGTCGGCATCTGGGGCGTGACGATTCCGATCGGGTGGGGCTTCGCCATAGTGAACTTCGTGTGGTGGATTGGAATTGGGCACGCGGGCACGCTGATCTCGGCCATCCTGCTACTGCTGAGGCAATCCTGGCGAAACTCGATCAACCGGTTTGCGGAAGCGATGACGCTGTTTGCAGTGTCAGCCGCTGGAATATTTCCGCTGATTCACGTGGGCCGTCCCTGGCTGGCGTACTGGCTCTTCCCTTATCCCAACACCATGAATTACTGGCCGCAATTCCGCAGCCCGTTGGTATGGGACGTTTTCGCCGTTTCGACTTACGCGACCATCTCGTTGTTATTCTGGTTCATCGGCTTAGTTCCCGATCTTGCCACCCTGCGGGATCGCTCCACCAACCGCGCGGCTCAGATCATTTACGGAATGCTGGCGCTGGGCTGGCGTGGCTCTGCGCGGCACTGGCATCGCTATGAGACCGCTTATTTGCTGTTGGCCGGGCTCGCGACTCCGCTGGTGTTGTCGGTTCATACCGTCGTCAGCTTCGATTTCGCCGTCGCGATCGTTCCGGGCTGGCATACCACGATCTTCCCTCCCTACTTCGTCGCGGGCGCGATCTATTCCGGCTTCGCCATGGTGCTGATGCTGGCGATTCCGATCCGCAAATTCTACGGCCTCGAAGATTTCATCACTGAGCGCCATCTTCAGAACTCAGCGAAAGTGATGCTCGCGACTGGCCTGATTGTGGCCTATGGCTACGGCATCGAGGCGTTCATGGGATGGTATAGCGGCAACCGCTACGATGGATTTCTACTTTGGAACCGGCTGCACGGGCCCTACGCTCCCTGGTACTTGTCTCTCTTGGCTTGCAATATCTTTATCCCGCAGGTGCTCTGGATTCGTAAACTGCGAACCAGTCCTCTTGCCCTGTTTCTAGTTTCCGGAGTCATTCTGGTCGGGATGTGGCTGGAGCGCTTCATCATCGTAGTGGTCAGCCTGCACCGTGATTTCCTGACTTCCTCCTGGGGCATGTATTACCCAACGCGCTGGGACTGGATGACCTATATCGGCACCATCGGCATGTTCCTGGCTGCCATGTTCCTGTTCGTGCGCATTCTGCCGATGATTTCAATCTTTGAAATGCGCACCTTGCTGCCGGAGGCGGAGGTGAAGGAATGAAGCGCACTCCGATTTACGGAATGATGGCTGAATTTGATTCCCCCGCCCAGCTGGTGCATGCTGCTCATCGTACCCATGAAGCCGGTTATCTCAAGATCGACGCGTACAGCCCATTTCCGATCGAAGGCTTGGCGGAAGCAATCGGGTTTCACAAGAACCGCGTCCCGCTAGTGGTGCTGATTGGTGGTTTGCTGGGAGGTTTGTCCGGATACGCCCTGCAGTACTGGATCTCGGCGATAAGTTATCCGGTCAATGTCGGCGGCAAACCGTATCATTCGTGGCCAGCATTCATCGTGGTCACGTTCGAAATGACGATTCTGTTCGGGGGGATTTTTGCCGTGTTTGGGATGCTGGCCTTGAACGGGCTTCCCATGCCTTACCATCCCGTGTTCAATGTGCCGCGCTTCGCCTTCGCAACCAAAGACCGATTTTTCCTGATTGTCTTCTCTACCGATCCCAAGTACGGCTCCAGCGAAACTCGCCGCTTTCTTGAAAGCCTGGAGCCGCGGTCAATTTCGGAGGTGCCCAGCTGAAGCCATGCTGAGCCTCCGGAAAATCTCGTCTTTGGGATTGCTGGCCGTGCTGGCTCTGGCAGGATGCCGCCAGGATATGCACGACCAGCCTCGCTTCAAGCCGCTGGCTGAGAGCGACTTTTACGCGGACCTGCGCTCAGCACGTGCTCCAGTCGATGGAACCGTCGCACGCGGACAGTTACACGAAGATTCGTATTTGTACACCGGCAAATTCGGGAACAACCCCGGCGACTATATGCCGTTCCCTGTGACCATTGATGTGCTGGCCCGCGGGCGGGAACGCTTCAATATTTACTGCGCGCCCTGCCATTCTCGCGTCGGTGACGGTAACGGAATGATCGTCCAGCGCGGCTATCGAGCCCCTCCGTCATATCACACCGAGCGCCTGCGCAAAGCGCCGCTGGGATATTTCTTTGACATAATGACCAACGGATTTGGCGCCATGCCGGACTACGCGTCGCAAATTCCGCCGCGGGATCGCTGGACCATTGTGGCCTACATCCGAGCTTTGCAGTTGAGCCAGGACGCGACCGTTAGCGAGGTTCCGGTCGGGCAAAAAGTACCGTCGGAGGCACCGGTGTTCCGCGGCGACCCCGGTTCCGGCGCAACGTTGCCTGAACTCCAGTCCACTTCGCCCGGCGAACAAGGAGAAGAGCCGAAATGAGCGCGGCCCATGCGAAAAACCTGGACCTGATGGCGCCACAAGTGGTTAAAACCATCGAAAAGAGTTTGCTGATCGTCGGTGTGATTTTCGCTGTGATCTCGTTGGGGATCGCTTTGTTTCGTCCCGATGAATTCTTCCGCGCCTACCTTCTCGGCTACATGGACTGGCTGGGAGTGACTCTCGGGTCCATGGCAATTCTCATGATCCGTCATCTGACCGGCGGGGGCTGGGGCATGGTGATCCGCAGGATTCTGGGCGCGGCCATGCGGTGCTTGCCCCTGATGGCAGTGCTGTTTATCCCGATTCTCTTCGGACTCCCGAAACTCTACTTGTGGGCGCGGCCCCTGGACTCCATCGCGGACAAACATCTTCGGGAGCATTTGCAGGAGCTCACACGAAGCTATCTCACGGTTCACGGATTCATCATCCGCGCTGCGATTTACCTGGCGATCTGGAATCTGTTGTCATTCCTGCTCACTAAGTGGTCACAGGAACAGGACAAGCCTTCCTCGCGGGACAATACGCAGCGCTTCAAAGCCGTGAGTGGGCCCGGATTGATTCTCTACGCCTTCACCATTTCCTTCGCCGCCATCGACTGGGTCATGTCCATCGACCCCAGTTGGATTTCCACGATCTATGGTTTGCTGATTCTCATCGGCGAGTTACTTTCGGCGATGTGCTTCGCCGTCGTTGTAGAGCGCATTCTAGTCAACTACAAGCCGATGTCAGAGCTGCTGAAGCCTGATTTCGTCCATGACCATGGCAAGTGGATGCTCACGTTCATCATGGTGTGGGCCTATTTTTCTTTTTCGCAGTGGCTGATCATCTGGGCGGGAAATTTGCCCGACGAAATAACCTGGTACATGCGGCGGTTAAATGGCGGATGGGGATTCGTCGGGCTCTTCCTCGTGGTGTTTCAGTTCGCGGTGCCCTTCGTTCTGTTGCTCTCGCGCCCGTTCAAACGCGACATACGACGCCTAGTCTGGTTAGCGGCGTGGATCATGGTAATGCGCTACGTGGATCTTTTCTGGATCATTGAGCCCAATTTCTCACAAACCTTTAGCCTGACGTTGGCGGATATAGCGGTCTCCGTTGCCATAGGTTGTATTTGGCTGGCCTACTTCTGCCGCAACCTGAGTTCGCTCCCACTTCTGCCCGCGTATGACGTAGACGCGAGTGAAGTACTGGAACCAGCCCATGAGTGAAGAGACCAAACACCAACACGCGGAAGAGCGCTATGAGCAGCAAGACCTGGGCGCACACGGAATATACGCGTTCCTGGTCAGTCTCATAGTGGGTGGCATCGTAGTGTATTTCGTAATCTGGGGCTTTTACCATTACATGGAGGCGCGCCAAAGAACGCACGAGCCTCTGCCGAACCCACTGGTGAAGCAAGTGGAAACCGATCCCCGCATCGTCTCGCCAGAGGTGATCAAAAAGTTTCCCGAGCCCCGTTTGGAAACGAACGAGCGAGGCGAGATCAAAGATTTCCGCTTGAATGAAGAGCGAACGTTAAATAGCTATGGCTGGGTGGACGAAAAGGCCGGAGTAGTTCGTATTCCGATTGATCGCGCCATGCAATTGCTGGCGCAGCGCGGATTGCCGACCACGCCGAAGGCGGGGACGGTTCCACCGTCCGCTGTGAATGTGGCTACTCAAGCAGCGGAAGGTTCAGGCACCAGCCGCAAATCGGCTCAGCCCAGGAAGCAATCGTCGAAGTAAATGGAAAGGAATGCGGCAGTGCGCAGCGCAACAGGATCGAGAATCCCGAAGCAGATCGCCGCAGCGGTATTAGCCCTGTCTGTTCTTACGCTGCCCGCGTGGAGCCAGGGAATAACCCAAGGTCCATTGCCGCCACCGGCGAATGTGCGTCCGCCGGGCCTGAAGAATGTCGGCATTGAGCAGCGCCTGAACGAACAGATTCCGCCCGCTCTTGCGTTTCGCGACGAAACCGGGAAAGCGGTGCAACTGGGAGACTACTTCGGCAAGAAGCCGATGATTCTGAGTCTGGTGTACTACCAGTGTCCGATGCTGTGCGGAGAAGTCTTGAGTGGATTGAACAGTGCGCTCCGGGTATTGAAATTTGATGTCGGAAAAGAGTTCGATGTTCTCACGGTGAGTTTCGACCCTAAGGAAACGCCAGAGATGGCGGCCGCGAAAAAGACGGAATACCTGAGACGGTACGGACGACCGAGCGCGGCCGCAGGCTGGCATTTTCTGACCGGACCGCCATCTTCAATCGATGCACTTACCAAAGCCGCTGGTTTTCAATATCAATTCGATTCTAAGAGCGGTCAATTCGCCCACGCTACCGCAATCCTGGTGCTGACGCGCGAGGGAAAAATCGCGCAGTACTATTACGGCGTGGAGTTCGCACCCAAGGATTTGCGCCTGGGATTGATTCAGGCGTCCGAAAACAAGATCGGCACAGTGGTGGATCAAGTACTGCTCTATTGCTACCACTACGATCCGAACACAGGGAAATACGGAGCGATCATCAGCAGAGTTCTGCAACTGGCAGCGGGCGCCACGGTGTTGATTCTGGGAACGTTCCTGATAGTGATGTTCCGTATGGGCCCGAGCGCAGCACGGCGACGGACGACCAGCGATCAGCGATCAGCGACTAATTATGTTCGATAATTTTCCACTTTGGCCTGTACGAGCCTCGACCGGCGCCGGCAACGTAGATGCCCTCTACATTTTCCTGCTCGCGCTGTCGGCGTTCATGTGTCTTGCCATCTTCGCCATGATCCTGGTGTTTGCGACCAAGTATCGTCGTCGTCGCGGGGTCGAAGCGGAACAGATCGAAGGCTCATCCGCACTCGAAATAACCTGGTCGATAATCCCGCTCGGAATCTTCATGGCAATTTTCGTTTGGGGCGCGGTTATTTATTTTTACGAACGCACTCCACCCCGCGACGCGTCCGAAGTTTATGTCGTTGCCAAGCAGTGGATGTGGAAACTCCAACATCAGGAAGGCCCCCGCGAGATCAACGAGCTGCATGTACCAGTGGGCCGAAACGTTAAACTGATCATGACCTCTCAGGATGTGATCCACAGCTTCTACGTTCCCGCCTTCCGCATCAAGCAGGATGTTCTTCCGGGGCGGTATACAACCGCATGGTTCCGGGCTACGCGGCCCGGCGTCTATCACCTGTTCTGCTCGCAATATTGCGGCACCATGCATTCTGGCATGATCGGACAAGTCACAGTTATGGAGCCCGCGCAATACGAAGCCTGGCTCTCTGGTGGTGGGACTTCGGGCTCGCTCGCAGCCAGCGGCGGCAGTCTATTTCAGCAATTAGGCTGCTCCACCTGCCACCGGTCCGATATTCAAGGCCGGGGACCCAATCTGGTCGGAATCTTCGGCAAGCCCGTGCGTCTGGAGGATGGACGGACCGTTATCGTCGATGAGAACTATCTCCGCCAATGTATCCTGAGTCCGAGCACCAATATTCCGAGCGGATTCAAGCCCATCATGCCGGTTTTTCAGGGGCTCGTGGGCGAAGAACAATTAAATGCCTTGGTGGCATACATCAAGTCGTTGAGCCCAACTCCCGCGGGAGCGGCAGGCGCACCGAGCGTGGTCCCAGCCGGTACAAGAACGCAAAACACTAAGGAATAGCAATGGCTACCGTAGCAATTAGCGCCGAACGCGAACACTACCTGAATAAAGAATACGGCATCCGTTCGTGGCTGTTGACCACGGACCATAAGCGCATCGCGCTTCTGTACCTCGCATCGATTACGTTTTTCTTCTTCATCGGAGGATTTTTCGCTCTCCTTATCCGCCTCGAGTTATTGACGCCGGCGGGCGATCTGGTGCAGGCCGATACCTACAATAAGCTCTTCTCCATGCACGGCCAGGTGATGATCTTCTTTTTTCTGATACCTTCCATCCCCGCCGTGCTGGGAAATTTTCTTGTCCCCTTGATGATCGGCGCCAAAGATCTGGCGTTTCCTCGGATCAACCTGCTGAGCTGGTATCTCTACATCATCGCCGGCGTCATCTATATCCATTGCATCGCCACCGGCGGCGTGGACACGGGTTGGACTTTCTACACACCCTTCAGCACAGCCTTCAGCAATACCAGGGTGATTGAGGCCGGAATCGCCATCTTCATCTCCGGATTCTCGTCAATCCTTACTGGACTGAACTTTGTGGTCACCATTCATCGCATGCGTGCTCCGGGCATGACGTGGTCTCGCCTACCGCTGTTCATCTGGGCCCACTATGCCACCAGCATTATTCAGTTGCTCGGAACTCCGGTACTGGCGATCACGCTGCTGCTGGTAGTGTTTGAACGCGCTTTCAATTTGGGCATCTTCGATCCTACCCGTGGCGGCGACCCGCTATTGTTTCAACATCTCTTCTGGTTCTACTCGCATCCCGCGGTTTACATCATGATCCTCCCCGCGATGGCGGTAGAAAGCGAAGTGGTCGCGTGCTTCACTCGCAAACGCATCTTCGGGTACAACTTTGTTGCCATGTCCAGTATTGCGATCGCGGTCTTCGGATTCCTGGTCTGGGCTCACCACATGTTTGTCGCCGGCATTTCGCTTTATGCCGCCCTGATCTTCTCGATTCTCAGCTATCTGGTTGCGGTCCCTTCAGCGATCAAAGTATTCAACTGGACTGCGACCATGTACAAAGGTTCGATCTCATTCACCACGCCCATGCTGTACGCCTTCGGCTTCATCGGCCTGTTCACGATGGGCGGACTGACCGGCCTGTTCCTCGCCTGCCTGGGAATCGACGTGCACGTGCACGACACTTATTTCGTCATCGCCCACTTCCACTACATCATGGTCGGCGGTGCGGTTATGGGATACCTGGGCGGGCTGCACTTCTGGTGGCCGAAAATCTCTGGCCGAATGTATCCGGAAGGGTGGGGCAGACTCGCCGCATTGCTCGTCTTCGCCGGATTCAACCTGACGTTTTTCCCGCAGTTTATTCTGGGCTACATGGGAATGCCTCGTCGCTACTGGCAATATCCCCCGGAATTTCAGGTGCTAAATGTGCTCTCGACCGCCGGTTCGACCATTCTGGCCGTCGGATATGTGCTGCCCATGATCTATTTCCTGTGGTCCATGCGGTACGGAAAAATCGTCGGCGACAACCCGTGGGGCGCGGCCGGTCTGGAATGGAAGACGTCTTCACCGCCGCCGACTTTCAATTTTGATGAAGAGCCGGAAGTGACATGGGAAGCTTACAACTACGAAGAGATCCCCGCTCCAGCGGAGGTGCCCGTTGAGCGATAGCCCGATCGCGGTCGAGCAGCACGGCCCAGAGCTGCTGCACCACTTCGCTGATCCGGAGCAGCAGCGGGACGCCGCCACTCTCGGCATGTGGCTGTTCCTCGCGACCGAGATCATGTTCTTCGGGGGCATGTTCTGCGCCTATCTGATTTATCGCTTTTGGTATTACAACGAATTTGCCGCTGGCAGCCGCAGCCTGGACATCCAGTTGGGCACGATCAACACCGCTGTCCTCATCTGCAGCAGCTTGACGGTAGCCCTTGGCGTACGTGCGGCGCAGATGGGTAACCGCAAATTACTGGTCATCCTACTGCTCTTGACCATCGTATTTGGACTGGCCTTCCTTGGAATCAAGGGCGTCGAGTGGTATCAGAAATTTGAAGAGCATCACATTCCGGGTCAATCCTTCAACGCAGACGATCTGGTAAACCAATACCCTCAGATTCACGTCGACCAACGGCACGAGCAGATTTACTTCTCCCTCTACTTTGCGATGACTGGGTTGCACGCGCTGCACATGATTATCGGCGTCGGCATTTTCATTTTCCTGACCTACTGCGCATGGAAGGGACGCTACACGCCGAAGTATTACACTCCCGTTGAAATGGGTGGGCTGTATTGGCACTTTGTCGACATTGTCTGGATTTATCTTTTCCCGCTGCTGTATTTGATCGATCGAAAGCCTCTAAGGTGATCTGCCATGTCTGAACACATAATGTCGAGCAAGTTTTACTACACCATCTGGATCACGTTGCTGTGTCTCACCGGGATCACTGCGGCGGTTTCATTCGTCGATTTGGGCCCACTCAACACAATAGTGGCCTTGATTATCGCCACAGTCAAGGCTCTGCTCGTGGTTTTGTTCTTCATGCACGTCAAATACACCAGTGAAAAACTAACCAAGATAGTGATTGTGTCCGCGATTTTTTGGCTCTTCCTTTTACTGGCGCTCAGCATGGCCGACTACGCCACCCGTTTCCTGAGTTAACCCGGTTCCGCACTGCGCATGCAACTCAATTTGCGGTATACTCCGCTCTCAACACGGCTCTTTTACCAGAGAGTGAACAGGCGAGGTGAGTTATGGCCTTCTGCAACTCATGCGGCGCGACGCTGGAACCGGGCGCAAGATTCTGTCCTAAATGCGGCAGCACGGCGCCGGTTGTCGCTGCCGTGCCGGCGACTGTTCCTCCGGCGCCAGCCACGCCCTCTCAGGGAAGCGGCGCGCTCAAGGTCATCTTAATCGTCGTAGCTGTGGTCTTTGTGCTTGGCATTCTGGGAATAGGAACGCTGGTGTTCGTCGTCCGGCGCGTTGCTCAAAATAGCCACGTAAGAAACAAAGACGGCAACGTTCGTGTGGAAACTCCCTTCGGCTCGGTTCAGAGCACCAATGATCCCAATGAGGCTTCCCGCAATCTCGGCATCGACCTGTATCCCGGTGCGCACGTGCTCAAGGGCAATACCGCAAGCATTGGAGGAATGCACACCGTCGAAGCGGAATTTGAGACTGACGATTCAGCGGAAAAAGTCATGGCATTCTACTCGTCGAAGTTCCCCAACGCCAACGTCACCACGAAGGACCAGAATCACTACGCCATTGTGTCCACCGATAACAATAACCTGATCACGATCAAGATCGAACCTGAAGAAAGCAAGACCCGGATCAAGATCGCAAATGTGACGGGGAAGAACGTGACTGGCGGCAATTCTTCAGACTAGCCTTCCTGCCTGAATGCATAGTAACTTCGCCGAACTCGCCCGCGCTGCCAAGTCTGCCGTGGTAGATGCGACCGGGCTTGCCACCGCTTTGGCACGTCACATTCGAGGTGAAGTGCGCTTCGACGGCGGCAGTCGCGCTCTCTACGCCACCGACGGTTCGAACTACCGCCAAGTTCCCATTGGAGTGGTTCTCCCGCGTGATGTCGACGATGTTAGTGCGACCATCTCTCTTGCCCGTGAATACGGCGCACCCATTCTTTGCCGCGGCGGCGGCACTTCGCTCGCAGGACAGTGCTGCAACGTCGCTCTGGTTCTCGACTTCACGAAGCACCTGGCCAACATCATCGAGATCGATCCGGCACGGCGGATTGCGCGCGTACAGCCCGGCGTGATCCTCGACAATCTCCGCAATGCTGCGGAAAAGTATCATCTGACGTTCGGCCCGGATCCGGCGAGCCACGACCGCTGCACCCTGGGAGGCATGATTGGCAACAACTCCTGTGGCGTGCATTCAGTGATGGCGGGTAAGACGGATGACAACATCGAAGAACTGGAAATCCTGACCTACGATGGAGTGCGCATGAAGGTGGGACAGACCGGTGATGCGGAACTCGCAAGGGTCATTGCTGAGGGTGGTCGCCGTGGCGAGATTTATTCAGGGTTAAGAAGACTACGCGACACATACTCGAATCTGATCGAGAAACGTTATCCCAATATTCCGCGCCGCGTTTCTGGCTACAACCTGAATTACCTTCTGCCAGAAAACGGCTTTCATGTTGCACGCGCCTTAGTTGGATCGGAGGGCACTTGCGTAACCGTTCTGGAGGCCTCGTGCCGGCTCGTGGAGAGTCCACCCGAACGCGTGCTTCTGATCATCGCTTATTCCGATATTTTCCAGTGTGCCGATCGCGTGCCAGAAGTAATGGCTCATCACCCGATCGGCCTCGAAGGCATTGATGAATTGCTGGTCGAATTTACTCGGCGCAAGGGGTTGAGTGCGGAGGGGTTGGCTATGCTCCCTCCAGGCGGGGGCTGGCTCTTGGCGGAGTTCGGGGCAACCACGGCGGCCGAAGCCGAGTCTCAGGCGCGTGAACTAATGCATTCTCTCGGCCGCAGTTCCGATCCGCCTCAGATGCGCCTGCTCACCGATCGGCAGCAAGTCAAGCGAGCCTGGGAGGTGCGGGAATCGGCGCTGGGAGCCACTTCTCACGTGCCCAATGAGCCGCCCGGATGGGAGGGTTGGGAAGATGCCGCCGTCACTCCCGAAAAGCTTGGCAGCTATCTGCGCGATCTGGCCAGGATGATGAAGGGTTACGGCTACCGTAGTTCGCTCTACGGACATTTCGGGCATGCCTGCGTCCACATGCGCATCAATTTCGATTTACAGTCCACGCAAGGCATTGCCAATTACCGGAAGTTTGTAGAAGAGGCTGCCGATTTGGTGATCAGCTATGGCGGCTCGCTCTCCGGCGAACATGGTGACGGGCAATCGCGCGCCGAGTTGTTACCGAGAATGTTTGGCCCGGAATTGGTGCAGGCCTTCCGCGAGTTCAAAGCCCTATGGGACCCCGATTGGAAAATGAATCCGGGCAAGGTCGTTGAGCCGTACAAACTGGATGAAAATCTGCGTCTGGGCCCGGATTACAAACCTTGGGAACCGCGGACGCACTTTCAGTTTCCCGAAGACCACGGCAGTCTGGCGCACGCCACATTGCGCTGCGTGGGAGTGGGGAAGTGCCGTCGCGAGGAAGGCGGGGTCATGTGTCCCAGCTTTCGTGTGACTCGCGAAGAAGAGCACTCAACCCGAGGCCGTGCCCATCTGCTCTGGGAGATGACAAAAGGTGACGTAATTCAGGGCGGATGGCGCGACCAGCACGTGAAGGACTCGCTCGATTTGTGTCTCGCCTGCAAGGGATGCAAGAGCGACTGTCCCGTTGGCGTCGATGTTGCCACCTACAAGTCGGAGTTCCTAGCACATTACTACGAAGGACGGCGTCGTCCGCGCAGTGCATACGCCTTCGGCAATATCGACATCTGGGCGCGCCTCGCTTCGCAAGCGCCCGGGTTGGTCAATCTGACGACGCAACTGCCTTTCCTGCGCAATATCGCTAAATTAGGAACAGGGATTCCACGGGAGCGCAGTATTCCTGCTTTCGCTCCGCAAACGTTCCGTCATTGGTTCAGACGACGACAGCCGCGAAATCGCGATGGCACACCCGTTGTATTGTGGCCGGACACATTCAATAACTACTTCCTCCCTGATACTGCCAAGGCTGCGGTTGACGTGCTGGAATCCGCCGGCTACCGCGTGTTTCTGCCCAAGGGCAACGTATGTTGCGGGCGTCCGCTCTATGACTGGGGCATGTTGGGCCGCGCCAAGCTTCTTCTTCTCGAGATACTTGATGTACTCGAGACCGAGATCGAACAGGAAATTCCGATAGTCGTCCTCGAGCCGAGCTGCGCGGCTGTGTTTCGCGACGAACTCCTGAACTTGTTTCCCCAAGATGAGCGAGCCCGCGGCCTTTCACAGCAGACATTTTTGTTGAGCGAGTTTCTGGAAAAAAAGGCGAAGCATTTTCAGTTGCCAAAACTGGGGCGTAAAGCGCTGGTGCACGGGCACTGTCATCACAAGTCGGTAATGAAAATGACCGATGAAGAGTCCGTTCTTCGACGAATGGAAATCGATTTTCAAACTCCAGCGCCGGGTTGCTGCGGCATGGCGGGATCGTTCGGCTTCGAATCCGGCAAATACGAAATCTCGTTTGCCATCGGCGAGTTGGAACTCTTGCCGGCGGTGCGGAAAGCACTGCCTGATTGCCTGATCATCGCGGACGGCTTCAGTTGCCGCGAGCAAATCGCGCAATGCACCACTCGGCACGCGTTGCACCTCGCGGAAGTCATTCAGATCGCATGGCGGGATGGGTTCGCAGCGGCCGAGGGACCCTACATCGAGTGGCAACACATCGAAAAGCAGAAGGCGCAGGTGCAGCGATCCATGAAACGTGCGGCCTTGGGAGTAGCCGGAATCGCGGTAGCACTTGCCCTGTTATCCGCGCTCGGTCGGCGTGGCCGAGCTTGCTAAGTTGTTGATGGGGAAGCTTCGTTTGGTACCTGCCTCGCCAGACCGCTGCAATTCTGGGAAAATGTACTGATGCGGCTCTGGTCCTCCGAACCTGTGGTCGCTATTTTGCAAAAGGGCTGCAGCGTATGATTCGGGATAGCGAACCGTCGGTCACGATCACCGATCCTGCGGGGCAAGCCAAAGTAGCTCGTCCGATTGACGTATCCCTGCGCGGCTCCGTTCTAGTGCTGATTCAGTTCGATGTATGTGAAGAGATCCGCCTCGACCAGTTGCGCGGGATCTTCGGAGCACGCACGCTGGAGCAGCCTAGTCTGAAACATCCCGCCCCGGGATATGTTCGCTATCAGCGCCCACCGGTGGTTGAGCCAATTGATCCACTGATCCTCGATAGTGGCGAGCACCTTGAAGGCCAGATCAAGTTTTACGATTACGGCGTGGTCAGCGTGGTACTGGAACTGCCGTTCTCGGGCGATTGGGACACGCTGGTTCGTCTCGGCAGCCGTTGGGTCTGGGACGTGGATTTCGCCGGCCATGCCTCGCGGATAGCCCACAAGAAGCTAGAGCGCGCAGCCCCGGCGTTAGTCAAACCGTATGCCGATTGGCTCAGCGAGGACTACTTCATTTTTCATGTGCGCGAGATCAGCAGCTGTCCTTCCGCGAATGAACTGGTTTCTTCCCATGGCCCACGCATCGCGCAAATCGTTCGTGGAGAGACGGCACAGCTCTCCGAAGGCGAACAAAACGAAATTCTGCAATCACGAATCTCGTACTATCCCAACGATCTAACGGTAATCAGTTGGAACGCGGCCTTTCTGTATGACAGCGCAACCGGGGGCGAAACCGCCATTCAGCTACTGGAGTATGCCAACTCGCAGTTGCTTGAGTTCCGACATTACGATGAGTTCCTCACCCGGGAACTCGAGAGCGTGTACGCCTCCTTCGACGAAGGCACTGGAATGCTGGCGCGCTGGCGGTTGGCGCGCGCCGCTACCAAGCTGCACACAGTCTTGCTCGATGTGAACGAACTCACCGAGCACGCCGACAACGCCATTAAATTTCTCAGCGACATGTTCTCGGCGCGTTTGTATAAACTGGCGGCTTCCAAGGTTGGCGTGCCTGATTACAAGGATCTGGTTACGCAGAAGGTGCAAACGGCCGAGGAACTCTATCGCTTCATGGTCGACCAGTTCAATCAGAGCCGTGCCTTCGTGCTGGAACTCATGGTCGTGATTATTCTGATCATTGAGCTCGTCTACTTCTTTCGCGGAAAACCGATTTAGGAGAACGAATGCGCGGTCTCGAAGGGAAACGTGTGCTCATTACCGGCGGCGCCAGCGGAATCGGCGCAGCCACTGCGGCCCGTTTCCTGGAGGAGGGTTCAGCAGTGTGCGTGCTCGACCGCGACGTAAAAGGACGGGAACAGATCCAAAAGAAGTTACCGGATCTGGCGGGCACCGTCGACGCGGACGTTTCCAGTCTCAAGCAAGTGCAGGCCGCATTCGACGACGCGGTCCGCATCATGGGCGGCGTGGATGTATTGATTAACAATGCCGGCATCAGCATTCGCCACGATTTCCTGAAAATCACTCCGGCAGAATGGGACAAGATCATTGCAGTAAACCTGACTGGGGTGTTCTACATGGCCCAGACTGCTGCCCGCCACATGTCGGAACGCGACGGCGGTGTCATTCTGCAAACTGCTTCGACCAATGGCATTGTAGGTCAGCCCTATTACGCTGACTACAACGCGACTAAGGCGGGAGTGATTGAACTCACTCGAACCATGGCTTTGGAGCTTGCTCCGAAAATCAGGGTTTGCGCAGTTGCGCCAGGCTACGTGCTGACCCCGATGCAACGCGCTGAATACACGGATGAGATGCTTAAGGAAGTGAACGGCAAGATTCCACTGCGACGGCACGCGAAGCCGGAAGAGATCGCAGCCCTGTTTGCATTTCTCGCATCGGACGATGCAGCGTACATGACGGGCCACGTGTACACGATCGATGGCGCTGAAACCGCAGGTGGACTGGCGAGCCGTTAGTTTCATCCTCACATGACTCTCTCAGGCGGAAGAAATACTCTCACTGGCAAGGTTGCTCTCGTCACGGGCGCCGCATCCGGTATCGGTCGTGCGACAGCCCTCCTGTTTGCACGCGAAGGCGCAGCGGTTGTCATCGCCGACGTCAACCAGCACGACGGAGAAGGCGTTGCTGAGGAGATTATTGGAAATGGGGGCCACGCTTTCTTTGAGCACGCTGATGTAACCCAATCTGCCGACTGCCGGCGTGTCATTGACCGAACTTTGCGCGAATTGGGCGCTATTCATGTGCTATTTAACAACGCCGGAATCATTCGCCGGGCTTCGGTGCCTGAACTAAGCGAGGAAGATTGGGATCGCGTGATGGCGGTGAATGTAAAATCGATTTTCCTGATGTCGCGCTACGTCATCCCAGTCATGGCGGAGGCGGGTGGCGGGTCCATCATCAATACAGCTTCCGGCTGGGGCCTGGCTGGAGGGCCTCGCGCCGCGGCCTATTGTGCATCGAAAGGCGCGGTCGTCCTTCTCACAAAAGCGATGGCCGTCGATCACGGGCCTCAAAAAATTCGTGTGAACTGCATTTGTCCCGGCGACACTGACACCGGTATGCTGCGCCATGAAGCCCAGCAATTAGGAGAGCAGGAGGACCGTTTTCTTGCAGAGGCGGCGCGTCGTCCGTTAGGGCGAATCGGCAGACCGGAAGAAATCGCACAGGCCGCGCTCTATCTGGCCAGTGATGCGTCTTCATTCGTCACCGGGACAGCGTTGATTGTGGACGGCGGCGGTTTGGCGGGATCGTAGAAACTCCCATGCGCTTACTGAACAAAACTGCGCTCATTACCGGAGGAACCTCCGGCATAGGTGCAGCCACAGCCATTCTTTTCGCCAAAGAAGGCGCCAGTGTTGCCATCGCCGGCCGCAACGAAAAGCGAGGGCACTCCGTCACCGACCGGATCCTACACGCCGGCGGGAAAGCCATTTTCATCCGCACTGACGTCCGCAAAGCCGGCGAGTGTCGCCGCGCCGTGGAGGAGACGCTAGGCTCGTTTGGCAAGCTCGATATCCTGTTCAACAATGCCGGCGTCTTTTATTCGCATAACATCCTCGATTGCAGCGAGGAAGAATGGGACCTGCAGCTTGATGTCAACTTGAAAGGCACGTTCTTGATGTCCAAGTTCGCTCTGCCGTCCATGATTCAGCAAGGCAGCGGCGTGATCATCAACAACAGCTCCGGATGGGGCATCGTGGGCGGCGATCAAGCCGTTGCATATTGCGCTTCCAAGGGCGGCGTTGTTCTGTTGACAAAGGCCATGGCGATCGACCACGGACGCCAGGGTATTCGCGTAAACTGCATTTGCCCGGGCGACGTCGACACGCCGATGCTGCCTGAAGATGCGCGCATGCGCGGTTTGAAATGGGAAGATTATCTCGCTGGTTGCGCAAATCGTCCACTGGGAAGAATTGGCACGGTGGACGAGATCGCCAGAGCAGTATTGTTTCTCGCCTCCGACGATTCGTCATTCATGACCGGCGCCGCGCTAGTCGTGGACGGCGGTGGCACCGCGGACTGAAACTCGACTGACAACCTAACCCGTGGCACAGATAACCACAACTCGCACTCGCTCCCAGCAGTGGTTTGAGCGGGCACAACAATCGTTGGTCGAAGGAGTGAACTCGCCTTCACGCGGGAAAGCCACATACTCGCCCGGTCCCGTCTTTCTGGAGCGTGGCAGCGGTTCGCACGTCTGGGATGCCGACAACAACGAGTACGTGGATTTCATGATGTCCTTCGGCGCGCTCATCCACGGGCACACACATCCAACGTTGGCGTCTGTCGTTTCCGAGGCGATGGCGGAAGGATCACACTTTGCGGCAGCCACATCCCCTGAAGTCGAAGCGGCAGAGCGTTTCTGCCGCATGGTGCCAACAGCGGAAGTCGTGCGCTTCACAAACACGGGCAGCGAGGCGACGATGCTCGCGCTCCGCTTGGCGCGTGCGCACATGGGCCGAACCAAGTTTCTGAAGTTCGAAGGCCACTACCACGGGTGGTACGACCCCTTTCTTTTAAACGCCCACGGGCATTCGCCAGAACAGTTGGGCCTGCCGGAAAATCCTGCAAGAATCCCCGACTCCGAAGGCATCCCGCACACGACCTTTGACGACGTCGTGCTTGCCCCCTGGAACGACATCGCTATTATCGAGCGCATCATGCAAAAACATGGGCATGAATTGGCTGCCATCATCACCGAACCGATCATGGCAAACATGGGATGCATTCCTCCGCGCGATGGCTATCTGCACCGATTGCGCGAACTAACCCAGGAATACGGCGTACTGTTGATCCTCGACGAAGTAGTCACCGGCTTCCGCTATGCGCCCGGCGGATGCCAGGAATATTATGGGATCCGGCCCGACATAAGCACCTTCGGCAAGGCGCTGGGAGCGGGGTTCCCAGTCGGCGCCGTCGCGGGTCCGCGGTCGATTCTCGATCGTATGCGCTGGAGTGACAACATGGTGTTGCATTATGGTACCTTCAATGGGCACCGGTTCACCATGAAAGTCGTCGCTGCGAACCTGGACCTGCTCTCACGCAACGACACTTACCGCGGCCTGTACGCTTTAGGGGAAGCCGCCATCCGCGGCTTGCGCGAAGTGTTTCGCCGCCGCAACCTGAAAGCCACCGTGCAGGGATTTGGGCCCATGTTCCAAATTTATTTCACGGAACGCGACGCGATCCGCGACTACCGCGACTATTGCACGCACGTCGACGCAGCCCGCTATTCCCGTTTTGTTCACCTGCTGCTCGAACGCGGCATCTACATGACTCCTTCGAACGGCCTGCATTGGATTATCTCTACAGCGCACACCCAAGCGGATGTAGCAGCGCTGGTGGAAGCGGCGGACCAGGCCTGCGCGGAACTGACGTGAGCGCGACTGTCTTTCTCGGCGGTGGACGCATCACGGCCGCACTGGTGGCAGGCCTGCGTCTTGCGAAATACGACCAGCCGATGGTGGTGCACGACCGGCATCCGAGTAAGTTGCGGCAACTCAAAAAACAACACAATGTGATTGTCGAACCCAATCTGCATCAAGCCGTGAAGGAAGCCGGACGTCTCATCCTCGCGGTGAGGCCGGATTCAGTGAGCGATCTCTTGGAGCAATTAGGAACAATGAATCGGCCGCTGATAGCGGTCAGTCTGGCTGCCGGCGTTCCGATCTCTAAACTGCGGGCACGCTGGGGACCGCCGGTACAATGGGCGCGAGCCATGCCCAGTCCAGTCTGCCGCACTGGGCTCGGACTTACGGCCTTAACCTTTGACCGAACGTTCTCTCGCTCTACGAAGCGCGAAGTTAGAGAGCTGTTTGAGAAAACAGGAACCGTGATGGAAATTCCCGAGAGCCAGTTCGACGCTTTTACCGTCACCTATTCCAGCAGCCACGGCTACCATGCCTTGGCAACGCTTGCGGCCTCGGCCCAGAGACTAGGGCTAAAACGACAAACCGCCTTGATAGCAGCGGCTCACGCACTCGCCGACGGAATTCTCTCCTGGCGTGAAGGCAAAATTAAATTAGCTCAGCTTCTCCGCGAAGCCACGACGCCCGGCGGTATTGCGGCTGCCGTGATGAATACAATGGACTCGTCGGGCTATGAGAGGGTCATACAGCGGGGACTGTCGGCGGGGATGGCCCGAGCGCGACTAAACGCGAAACGGAGGTAAACGACGTTCGGTCCGCGCAGCCTTCTCGCAGAAGCTTACCTGAGAACATCTCCTAAGCATTCTCGCGCTTCGCTCTTCGTTCTGCAATCATCCGCAACATAGTATCGATGGCGTTAGCCGCGTCCACCAATTCCATCTTGACGGGAATCACCACTAAGGGTTGCAGGGTATCGAGATATCCGCCGAGATTGATGGCATCTTTCTCGGTCGTGATAAAGCACTCGGCCTGGCTTTGCTGGCGCAGTTTCAACAGGTCTTGGATGTCCCGCTCGTTGTAGGCATGGTGGTCGCGGTACAACGCTTGCGCCACGGGCTCAACGCCTGCCGTGCGGAGTTGGAGCAGGAAATTCTGCGGCCGCGCAATGCCACAGAAAACGATTGGGCGCGTGGGCACATTCGCCAGCAAGAGACCTCGGCGTACCCGCCAAACCAGTTGGCCTCGCAGGTGAAATGATTCGGGTGAGGCACCGCTGGTCAGTACAACGGCGTCGGCTCGGGACAGGGAAGTGACGGGCTCGCGCAAACGTCCCGTGGGAAGCAGATAGTCTCGTGCGTCTTCGGGGGTAATCAACACGATGTCGAAATCCCGCGCCAGGGCGCGATGCTGGAAGCCATCATCCAGTAAGTGTAGTTGCGGACCGAGCTTGTTCTCCGTGAACACTCCGGCTTCATGTCGATTCTCACCCACAATTACTGGCACCCCCAGGCGTCGAGCCAAGAGCAGCGGTTCGTCACCAAAGTCCCGAGACGAGCCTGCAGGATCCACTGAAACTACACCACGGCTTTTGCGGCCGTAGCCACGAGAGAGGATGTCGAATGGCACTTGCTGGGACTTCAGCAATTCCCCCAGCAACAGGACAAATGGGGTCTTGCCGGAGCCTCCAACAGACAAGTTCCCGACGCTGACAACGGGCCCCCGCAGTTTTCGCGCGGGGGCGATGCCGCGGTCGTACAGCGTGTTGCGGGCCCACACACCCGCTCCGAAAATGGAGGACAAGACATTCATTCAATACGCTTGCGAATAGGCTCGCGATGCCGGACCGCTTCTTCGACCTTCGCTCAGGGCAAGCTCTTACTTGCCTCGACACGATCGCCAGCAGGCGTCAACAGTCTTTCCAGCGCTTGCATCGTCCTTAGGGTTGCTCCCATTTGCGCTCTCAAGGTTTCCGCTGCCCGGCGGCCCAGCGCAACCCGTTCTGCTGGATTAGAAATGAGTTCCATAAAGGTAAGCGGAAGCTCCGCTGGGCCGACCACGCGGACGGCACCCCGACTTTGAAACAGACTTACGATGTCGCGGAAATTCTCAGTATGGTTACCCACGACGATAGCAACTCCGTGCAGCGCGGGTTCGATGATATTGTGTCCGCCGCGGGGAACCAAGCTGCCGCCGACGAAGGCCACATCGGCCAGCGAGTAAAGGGCCGCAAGCTCGCCAATGGTGTCGATCAACAGGACGCCACCGCCAATCGAATCCCCGCTCCACAAGGAGCGTCGCCAGAAGTGGATCCCAAGCTTGTCGAGAAGTTCAGCCACTTCGCCGAAGCGTTCCGGATGACGCGGCGCCAGGATCAGGGTGGCGCGAGGATGGCTAGCCAGAATGCTCACGAAGGCTTGCAGTAGCAGGGATTCTTCGCCCTCAACCGTGCTTCCACAAACGATCACAGGACCAGAGTTGGCTTGCTGGAAGGACGCGCGCAGGCTGTCGACGATCGGCGGCGGGGCCGCTGCTGGTACATCAAACTTCAGGTTGCCAGTTATTTGGACTCGAGCGGGAGGTGCGCCGATTTCTTCAAGTCGACGAGCATCTTCTCCGGTCTGGGTCAGAAAAAGATCCACGTGTTGCAAAACTCCGGCCAGCAAATGCCGGAAGCGCCCGTATCCAGACGCCGAGCGGTCGGAGATGCGGGCGTTCACCACGGCAATCCGAGCGCCCGCGACGTGGGCAAGCCGCAGGAAGTTTGGCCAGAACTCAGTTTCCGCGATCACAATCAACTCAGGCTGTAACAAGCGCAAGTATGGCCGGATGGCAAACGCGAAGTCGAGTGGGAAGTAAAAAACGTTCTCCGCGCCGAACCGGGCACGGGCCAACTCTTGACCTGTATCGGTAGTCGTCGAAATGACCACTCGATATCGCGAAAAACGCTTCGTAATTTCTCCCACCAAGGCGCTGACCGCCAGCACCTCGCCGACCGACACAGCGTGAACCCATACCACGGGCCGGGCCGGCTGAACTCTGAGGCGCTGAGGGGTCCTCCCCAGGCGTTCGCCCAATCCGGCGCGATACTTGCCGTGGCGCAACCTTTGCAACAGCCAATAGGGTAGGCTCATCAGCAGAGCCGCCGCCAGCAGCGCACTGTAGATCAAGTACATGGGGAAGGAAACATTCTACCTGCATCACCCCAGACACCACCGTTAAGAAAGGTTGCATCCTATAATCAATAATCATGTCTTCCACGGTTACAGTTCCTTCGCTACTGCGAAACATAGCCGCGGTTTCGGCGGTGGCAGTGCTCTCGATAGTCTGCCTGGCAGGAAAACACTTTGTCATGCCTGCAGCACAGCCAGCGAAGAGTTATCCTGCGCACGACCAACATTCCGATGAATCTGTCACTGTCGGGCTTGATCCTTACGATATGGCGGACAAGGCGAATATCTTTTCGGTTCATTACAATGACGTGGGTCTGATGCCAATATTCGTCGTAATTACCAACGATGGTGATAAGCCTGTTTCGCTGAGTGGGATGAAGGCGGAACTGGTCACCGTTAATCGGACCAAAATTCCTCCGGCTACGGAAGACGATATTTACCGGCGCATCGCCAAGCCGCCGGGGAACATCTCTCCGAATCCGCTGCCCTGGCCGAAGAAAGCCAAAGGTAGCGTGAGCAAGGATGCGATGGAGGAGATTCAGAACGCCCAGTTTGCCGCCAAGGCGGTGGAACCGCACGGCACCCAATCCGGCTTTCTGTTTTTTGATGTCTCCGAAATTTCGACACCCCTTGCAGGCGCGAACTTCTATTTGACCCGAGTGCGCGACGCCAAGGGCAATGAGCTGATGTATTTTGAAGTCCCGCTGGAGAAATACCTGAGCGCGCCGTCCAAGCCGAACTAATTTCGGTACAACCCCAGGCGCGCTCGCCCGGCCAGTACGGGTAGCCCTTTATAATCGCTGATATGGTCACGACGCCGGATACTTCCGTAGCGGCCCGCGCCAAGTACGAACCGGTCATCGGGCTGGAGGTGCACGTCCAGCTTTTGACCGTGAGCAAAATCTTTTGTTCGTGCTCCACCCGCTTTGGCGATCCGCCGAATACGAATGTTTGTCCGGTTTGCCTGGGACTTCCCGGAGCTCTGCCCGTGCTGAATCGCAAGGCGGTGGACTTCGCGGTGCTCGCGGCGATGGCACTGGGCTGCCGCATTAACCAGACTTCGGTCTTCGCGCGAAAGAATTATTTTTACCCTGACCTGCCCAAGGGCTATCAGATTTCGCAGTACGACAAGCCGCTGGCCGAGTTCGGCGGGATCGAAGTTATGACTACCGTTGGGACGAGAAAGATCGGCATTACGCGTGTGCACCTCGAAGAAGACGCGGGTAAAAGCCTGCACGAAGGCTTCGCAGATTCGGCCAAAACCACGGCCATCGACCTGAATCGCAGCGGTGTGCCACTGATCGAAATTGTCAGCGAGCCCGACATTGCTTCGTCTGCGGAAGCCTACGAATACCTCACCCGGTTGAAGGAAATCATTCTTTACACTGGAGTCAGCGATTGCAATATGGAAGAGGGCTCACTGCGTTGCGATGCCAACGTCAGTGTCCGCTCACGCGGGCAGAAACAATTTGGCACAAAGACTGAAATCAAGAATGTAAATTCGTTCCGCTTTGTTCACGAGGCGCTCGAATACGAAATTGACCGCCAGATCGGGATCGTCGAATCCGGGGGGAAAATCACGCAGGAAACTCGGCTATACAATTCGAGTGAACGTAAAACCTACGGCATGCGCTCGAAAGAACAGGCGCACGATTACCGGTATTTCCCCGAGCCTGACCTCCTTCCCCTCGTAGTAGACGAAAAGTGGCAGGCAGAAATTCGAGGCATGCTTCCTGAGTTACCGGATGCACGGCGCAAGCGCATGATCACCGATTACGGCATCACCGGCTACGACGCGACTGTCTTGACGGCTACGAGATCGTTTGCCGATCAGTTCGAGACAGCCGCAAAGGCCGCGAAAAATCCCAAGCGCGTGGCAAACTTGATCCAGGGCGAACTGATGGCACGTTTGAAAGCGAAGGGCCTGGAAATTGAGCAGTCGCCGATCTCGATGAAGGGTATAGCGCTGTCGGCAGATCTGGTGGAGAGCGGCGCGATTTCAGGCAAGATGCTCAAGGATTTGTACGATCTGAGCTTTGAGCGCAATCAGGATTTCGGTGCAGTCTACGAGGAAGAAAAGTCGGAGCAGATTACAGATTCTTCGGCGATTGAAAAGATCATCGATGAAATTATCGCGGCGAACCCAAGGCAGGTCGAGCAGTATCGCGCCGGGAAGAAAACCGTCATCGGCTTTCTCGTCGGGCAAGTGATGAAGGCCTCAAAAGGACAAGCGAATCCGAAGATGGTAAATGAACAGCTTGCAAAAAAGCTGGAGGTCTGAAGCAAGTGTGGGCCCGGGTCCTCAACTCGGTCGAACCCGCGGAACTGCAGGACAAGTGTAGCCATGTTCAAGAAGATTTTGATCGCAAACCGGGGTGAGATCGCGGTGCGGGTGATTCGCGCTTGCCGCGAATTGGGCATCACGTCGGTTGCGGTCTATTCGGACGTCGATCGGGCCTCCCTGCACGTTCGTAAGGCGGACGAGGCTTACCACATCGGACCGCCCGCGGCGGCGGAGTCCTACTTGAACTTCACCAGGATCTTAGACGTTGCCAAACGGAGCGGTGCGGATGCGATCCACCCAGGGTACGGTTTTCTTTCCGAGAACTCGAAGTTTGCGCAGGCCTGCGTGGATGCCGGTGTGAAGTTCATCGGCCCAACTGCAGCGTCGATGGAAATGATGGGTTCGAAAACGCGTGCGCGCCAAGAAATGGAAAAGGCTGGAGTTCCTTTTGTGCCGGGTACGTCGAGAGGTCTCGAGTCTGCCGCACAAGCCGAGCAGGTGGCCGCGAAGATCGGCTACCCTGTGATGTTGAAGGCGGCGGCCGGCGGCGGCGGGAAGGGCATGCGCCTGGTGCACACGGCCAAGGAGCTGAAACCCGCTCTGGAAGCGGCACAGAGCGAAGCCGAGCGGGCGTTTGGCGACCGTGAAGTTTATGTTGAGAAAGCCATCCTCAATCCGCGCCACATCGAGATGCAGGTATTAGCGGATGAGCACGGCCACACTGTTTATCTGGGCGAGCGTGAGTGTTCCATCCAGCGTAGACATCAGAAAGTGCTGGAGGAGTCGCCAAGTCCAATCGTTGATACCGATATGCGGCGGCGCATGGGCGAGGTCGCGGTCCGAGTCGCCAGGGCGGCGGCATACACCAACGCAGGGACCGTAGAATTCCTTGTCGATCAGGACAAGAAGTTCTATTTTCTCGAAATGAACACGCGCCTGCAGGTGGAGCATCCCGTCACCGAACTGATCACAGGGCTCGACCTGGTACATCTCCAGATTCGGATCGCGGCCGGCGAGAAGTTGCCGTTTCGGCAAGAAGATGTTTGCATTCGCGGACATGCTATTGAGTGCCGCATCTACGCTGAAGATCCCGACAACAATTATTTCCCCAGCCCAGGGAAGATCACATTACTGCTGTCGCCTTCGGGGCCAGGAATCCGCCGGGATAGTGGCATGTACGAAGGCTGGACGGTGCCCATTGATTATGATCCGTTGCTGGCCAAGCTGATCGGCTACGGAACCAACCGGACGCAGGCGATCTCACGGCTGACGCGCGCCTTGCACGAGTATTTTGTGGGCGGCATTAAGACCAACATCTCCCTGTTCCGCCGCATTCTGAGCGATGCAGATTTTCAGGCTGGAAGACTGGACACCGGCTACTTGGATCGATTGCTGAAGTCAAAGCCTCCCGAGGTGCGAGGTGGACATGCGGAAGTCGCCGCCATTGCCGCAGGGATATTCGTTATGTTGGACTCGGCATCCGCTGTTGCCAGCCATGGAAACGCATCCGCAAATCCTCAAAACGGAAGTGATAGAGCGGCTCCGTCGGGTTGGAAGAGGATAGCAAGGGTAGAAGCACTGCGGTAGGAAGACCGGCACAGTCACCGAATCTCTTATGGTCTGCGACGTTACCATCGACGGAAAGAATTACCGGCTCGAGTTGGAGCGCGCAGAAGCAGGCTGGAACTGCCGGTTGGACGGTCAGGATATCGAGATGGATGCGGTGCTCGCCCGGAGGGATGTGCTTTCGGTATTGATTGGCGGCAAAGCTTACGAGATTAAGCGGGAGCATACCGCGACGGACACGCATCTGTGGGTGGGTAGTGTCCGATACCTCACGGAATTGCATGATCCAAGATCACTACGCGGCCGTAGAGGCGCAGCCGCCGATGAAAAAGGTCCGAAAAAACTGTTCGCACCCATGCCCGGCAAAGTGGTGCGCGTGTTAATCGGCGAGCAACAGGCGGTCGAGGCCGGGCAAAGCATTCTGGTCGTCGAAGCTATGAAGATGCAAAACGAAATCAAGTCGCCCAAGAAGGGCAGGGTGCAAAAAATCGTTGCTACCGAAGGTGCGAATGTGAACGCCGGGGATGTGTTGGCGATTGTGGAATAGATGCTTGACTAAAGGCGAGGGCCGAGCATCATCATTTCGCCGTGCCATTGCCTTCCAGCACTCGATCAGCGTAATAGTTTTCCACCTTGGCCTGATCGCGCAGAACTTCGTAATACGCTGCCTTGAGGAGCTGTTCCCGCCGGTCGCGGAGTTGGGACCGGATCGCTTCTTGTACCCGAGGGTCGGACAATTCGCGCTGTCCCGCGCTTTCCTTTGCGATCAGCTTCACGATGCGAAAGCCTACCAGTTGCTTGGTCATCGGATTGATGACGGTGATGACGGTGCTGTATTGGCCTGGCTTTAACCTGGTGACGGCGTCGCGAGTGACCGGGTCGGTGTTTTTCAAAGACGATTCCGGTGTAAAGCCCAGGTCGCCGCCATTCCCCGACGTTTCGGTGTCCTCGGAATAATTCATGGCCAGGGTGCCGAAGTCATCGCCACTATCCAGGCGATTCACAAGCATCTGAATTTTCTTGCGTGCATCCGCCTCGTTTTGCGCCTTATCATTTTTTAGGTTGTGAACTTGCGGATTGGGCGCGGTGGTAACAAAGATTTGCGCCAGATGGTACTGAGGCTCGACCAGATTGAACTCCGCCTTATGGGCGTTGTAGTAATTCGTAATGTCCTGGTCGGAAACGTTGATCTTCGATGTCACCTCTTTGTTCAGAACCTTCTCGACCGTGAGCGACCGGCGTAAGTCACGCTTGAAGTCGTCGAGCGTGAGTTTCTTTTCCTTCATGCGAGCGTCGAATTCCTCTTTTGTATACGGGGACTTGATCTCGTTCAGCTTGCGTTCAACTTCATCGTCGGTGGCCAGGAGGCCAAGCTTTTCCGCGCGCCGCATCAAGATTTCGTTATCGACAAGTTCGCGCAAAATGCTGAGGCGCAAGCTGGTGGCCTGTTCTCCGACAGGTTGCTGCTGGGAACCCGAGGTCTGGTTTTGGTAATACTTTTCGACGTCGGCGCGGTAGATTTTGCGGCCGTCGACCGTGGCCGCGACATCGTCGCCCGCCAGCTTAGTTCCACAGCCTACGCAAAACGCAATAAGGGAAGCAGGAAGGAGTACTATGACGAAGAGACGAAATCGCGAATTAGTCTTCAATGGGTCCTCTTGGCACTTACTTGGTTGACGGTTTCGACCCGCCAGGAGTGGAGCCTGGCGAACGCGCCGGCGCCGGCACGCCGGCCTGCTCCAACGCGCGGTCGAGGGCCGCCCGCATTTCACTAATGGGCAGCGCTCCGTCCATTTCCTGACCGTTGACAAACAAAGTTGGTGTCGCGCTCACGCCCACGCCCTCGGCTTCTTGCATCGAAGCCTTAATCGCGTCCTCATTCTGTGCCTTGACGCATGCCTGAAGTTTGGCCTTGTCGAGATTATGTTTCTGCCCTTGCTCGATGGTCAGACGGTCCAACGCAGCGAATTGAGCGTCGCGGCCCTTTTCTGAATTCACTTCCCGCTGGCTGGCATGGATATGGTCAGCGAACTCCCAGTAGGCATCGTCGTTTTGCGCCGCCAGACAGTTCGCGTCCACGGCCGCGTGTGTAGCCCAGGGATGAATCTCAGTTAAGGGAAAATCCTTGTACACGAACTCCACGCGGTCTCCGTACTCCTTCAACAATTCCGGGAACAGCGTCTGGTGCATGCGCGAGCAAAATGGACACTGGAAGTCATCGAAGTTGACCACGACTACCTTGGCATCCTTGTTGCCCCGGCTGGGGCGACCGTTGAGGTCGATCTTCTTCATGGCCTCGGCATACGGATCTTTGGTCAGGTCCAGCTTGGTCATCCGAATCAGAGTCTTACCATCCTTGGAAAGAAGAAAATCGTAAGTCTGTTTTTTTTCTTCGCCTTCCATAGTGATAGTTAACGCGTCATAATTCGCAAAATCACTGGGATGCGGCGGGCCAACGGTAATCTTCACACTCGCGGGAATGCTGTAGTTAGCACGTACCTGGCGCTCGATTTTCTGCATGAGATCGGAAGAGACCGGCGCTAACTGAGCGGAACATCCGAGGCAAACTAGCATGAGAACAAGGATCGAACGTCGCAATACCGTCACTAGGAACCGCCTGTACATTGGGAATAAGTTACGATTATCTCATAAGGAACCAACCGGAGAGGCTAGTCACGCGGGTTTTGTGAGGACCGTGTCGCCCAGGAAGCGGACAGGAATCAAGCCTTGCGAGAGAGTTGCTCGGCCGGCAGGAGAGAGTTCATCGAGCCGGAGCGGAAGCCTTCCAGGTCCAGAGTCACGAACTTGAAACCGAGAGCCTTGAATATGCGCGTGAATTCCGCTGCCATCTCGCGACTGAGAGCACGAGGCAGTTCGTTGCCGGCAATTTCTATGCGAACGATTTCGCCATGGTGACGCACCCGGAATTGCAGGAAGCCAAGCGCACGCAGAGCATCTTCGCCCCGCTCGATGATATTGAGCGCTTCACGCGTAACCGGGCGTCCATACTCGATGCGCGACGACAGGCAAGCCGAAGCCGGTTTATCCCATACCCGCAAGTTGGCGCTCTGTGCCAGTTCTCTAATCTCCTGCTTGGTTAGTCCCACTTCAAGCAGCGGAGCGGCAACACGATGCTGGCTTGCGGCGATTTGCCCGGGGCGAAAGTCGCCCTGATCATCCACATTAACGCCGTACGCGATGGAGTCGAATCCATGCTTGGAGCGAAAGGTTTCCATCACGGTGAATAATTCATTCTTGCAATGGAAACAGCGGGAGGCGTCGTTGCGCACATACTCGGCGCGGTCGAGTTCGCTGGTGGCAATGATTTCGAGCGGAATACTTTGCTCCCGGGCAAAATCGATGGCCTCGTTGAGATGGGTACGAGCCAAGCTGGCGGAATCTGCGATCACTGCCAGCATTCCAGATCCGAGCGCCCGATGGGCCGCCCAGGCGAGGAATGCCGAATCCACCCCGCCAGAGTAGGCAACGAGAGTTCGTCCCAAGGTTCGAATCCTGGCGTCCAGGGCAACGCGCTTGGAGGCAACACCGGCGGGAACCGACATGCTTTATATCCTAATACAGGCAACCCTCGGCTGGAGTCGCCACCAAGAAAGTAGGCGACGGAAATGCGTCTCGGTTATTCTCCTGAGATTGAGTAATCGCGGATGAGCGACCCACAACGGCGGCAGCCCGAACACGAAGCGAAATGGAGACGGAATGCCGAGAGTTGGTTCGATGCTCATTCGGCGTGGGTGGCGATCCTTGTGCTTGCAGTTGGACTGGCGGTTCGCCTGGCGGCAGCCTGGGGGACCTTTCTCAACCCAGATGAGGCTCTCCATTACCTGATCGCGAATCAGGCTTCCTGGAGGGCGGCCTATCAGGCCAGCCTCCCGACTGCCCACCCTCCACTGTTAATCCTGCTACTTTATTTCTGGCGCACATTGGGTTCCTCGGAGTTTGTTCTCCGACTCCCGTCCGTACTGATGGGGACAGCCTTCTGCTGGGCGTACTTCAAATGGCTTACCGAAGCCTTTGGGCGTACGGCTGGCTGGATCGGCCTTGTTCTCGTAACTTTCCTCCCGCCCATGATTTCGTTGTCGGCTGAAGTACGGCAGTACATGGTGATGCTATTTTTCATTACGACCGCGGCGTATCTGTTGGAACGCGCCCTGGCGATGAATTCCGTCGGCCTGATGATGCTCTTCTCGATTTGCCTTTACATCGGCCTGCTCGCCCATTATTCAGCATTCCTATTTGCCGCCGCGATTGGCGCGTATGGTCTGCTGCGGCTGCTAAGCGGACCGCCGCGCGTCAAGTTGATCTTTGCTTGGATATCAAGTCAGCTAGCCGTTCTAGGAATTGCGTCGTTCTTGTATGCGACACATGTTTCCAAGCAGAAGGGCAGCGCTCAAGCGATGCAGGCGATGGAGGAGTGGCTGCGCAAATCTTACTACCATCCTGGGCACGACAACCTGCTGTTATTCGTGCTGGGCAGAAGCTTCGGGGTATTTCAGTTCATTTTTGGCCAACTCGCTGTCGGGGACATTGCCGGGTTGCTTTTCCTGGCTGCCGTGATTTATCTCTTTAGAGAGAGAGACGTTAAATCGCAGAACAGCACACCAGACTGGCAGCTGGGAGTTCTTCTGTTTCTGCCTTTTGCGCTCAACTGTGCCGTGGCAATCCTGAAAGTCTATCCCTATGGAGGCACGCGGCACTGCGTTTTTCTATCGATTTTTGGACTCGCTGGAGTGAGCTTGGTATTGGCACGGTGGGCGCGCCAACAAGTGCGCGGTGTCGCGGTGGGGATCCTGGTTGCGGCTGCCTGTCACTTGTTCGCAACGCCGCATCGGCCTTTCATGCTGCACTCGGATCAGAGCATTCAGCAGATGAATCAAGCCATGAATGTGATTCGACGGGAAGTTCCTCCGAGCGAGCCACTTTTTGTGGATTATCAGACCAGCCTCCTGCTCAACCATTACCTTTGCCCGCAGAGAACCGTGGCCTTCGACAGCTCAATAACCAATCTGCAGTCGTTCTACTGCGGGGGGTACCGTGTCATTTCGGCGGACCCACATACCTGGAGATTTGATGTCCCATCCTTCCTGAGCAAGTGGAATGAACTGGCGCGAAACTTTAACCTGAAGCCGGGGGACAGGGTCTGGGTAGTCCAAGAAGGATGGGACATCAAACTCGCCGCTGACCTGCAGAATCAATTCCGGGAGTTCCGGAGCCTCCGTTCAGAATCCTTTGGAAGAAACATCACAATGTTCGAGCTGACCGTAGGCCAGACCATGCCCGGAACTGCGGAGCTGTCGAACGCATTTGAGTAGAGCACAAAGAACACTGTTCCCGTGACAACCTGACAAAAAGCCCATTGTGGCTAAGAGCTGATGCGACCTAGAACAGTCTTTCCGTGCGTCTCAGATTGCCCAGCGATCCGAGATTCGACAGCGCGAATGTGAAACGATATTGATTCTCATTTCGTACCGAGCCTAGAGCGAAGCGGCGGAATTCCAGGCTTACTCCGCAACAATCCCAGTTGTAGGTGGTTTGCGCCGCGGCATACTGCAAAAACCCTAACTTGGCATCGAAACCAACATTCGTTGCCGCGCTGAAGCCTTGTTTTCCAGAGTGACCGTAGCCCACAAGAAGCCGGAACTGGTTGAAGAGTTGTGGCCAGAAAATGACATTCGGATCAGTGGTTGTGTTGAACATACAAGTGCTACGAGCACATTCACCCGGGACTTGCAGATAGGCATCCCCCCCGCCCACGGTAAATGGGCCGACGCGGTAGTTGGCCAAAACCGTACTCGCATTGACCCCTTCGCGGACGAAATCGTAATCGACATCCCACTCGATATCGGTTCGAGCGCTGGTCTGAACCCGCAGGCGTGAGATGAGCGGCGAAAGATGACGAGGCCCGGTTAAGAATGAAGTGCCGGTCAAATCCACCGTGCTGGTAAAAACGTTGCTGCGTCCCGCCACCAGCGCGCCCCCGAAAGTTGGGTCGACAAAATATTTTTGTGCGAGTTCCCAGGTCACGATTTCCCTCACCGGCGATCCGCTTTCGCAAGGCGCTTCCGCTGGATCACTCTTTCGCCCCCACGGGATACGGTTGGGCACCGGCGCTCCGCCGATAAACAGGGAAGGCATTCCAGGCTTCCCACAGTCTTCTGACTGTCCGGAAGTGCGCTTTGCATAAAGCCGATTCACCAGACCGTATTCGACTTCATTTGTATTGGTGAGAATGTCGCGTTCGTCAAAATGCAAAATATTGGCGAAATTGTTAATTCCCGTTGCGTAGCGGTAAACCACGCTGGGCTCAATCACGTGTTTCCAACGGCGTCCCATAAACTCGCCAGCAAAAACCCGGCTCAAAGCAGGCGGCCGCACTTCCACCGAGCCTTCCACAGCCCGGCGGCTGATAGCATTAGACTCCGCTTCGCCAGCGGCTGAAAGTTGCTGTGTGTAGCTCGTATCTCGAAGTGAAAATTCCGGACGCAACGACCATCCGTCGAGCTTGATGGGGAGAGACAGGCTGGGCTCCAAGTCAAAGCGTCCGACCAAAGTGGCGGTGCTGAAACCAGGCTCACTGCGGGAGAGTCCTTCACCTGCGGCATCATACGACCAAAAGAAAGGCGAGTGGCCAAGTTGACGGTCGACGCTGGATACTTCAAAGCTCGGGGCATGAAGGATCGTAATAACGTCGCCGGCAGTCGTGCTTTCAAAATCCTGATAGCGCTGCATCGAGACGTTATAGAAAAAGCCCCGCGTTGTGTTGGAGAGAAACGCTTCGGACTTTACTTCGGAGTTCACAGCTTGAGTAAAGACGTCATTAAAAGCGAGACGAAAGACGAATGAGCTGAGGTAATCGATGTTAGCGACTCCGCGGAAGTTGTGACCGAATGCGCCTTCAGCGTTCAAGCGCACTTCTTCACCGCCCTGATTCACCGGCGGGTGACCGGTTCCGCGGTCGAGCACGCCGAAATAATTCAGATCGACAAAAGAGCGTTCGCTGGGCTGAGCCCGAAATTCACCCTGTGGAGCCCATCCCCGAGCGGAAAAATACTCCGCCCCAATGTGCGCATCCATGCTTCGATTGATGGCCCAGAACAGCGATTCACCCACGATTGTCCCTTTTGTCGAAGAGTTTCCGATGTTGGGAATGAGAAATCCAGACTGTCGCGGGATACGCTCCGCTGGGAGCGTAGCGAAGGGAAAATACAGAACGGGGATACCTTTGATGCCGAAGGTGCTGTGATAGATCTTGGCAGTGCCGCCGACATTGACCACAACTCTGTTTGCGTTGAATTGCCATCTGGGATGTGGCAATTCACAGGTCGTCACCATGCCATCGTAGACCATGTAGTGATCGGGGCCAGTTTTCTCCACTACCTTTCCGGTGAAGAAGAAAGGATTCGAGGACGTCAACGCCAGCCTGGTTCCACGCGCACGAACGCCAATACTACCCGTTACATTCTCGAAGCGCCCCTTTTCCTCGCGGACGTTGTAAGTCCCATGGCTGGCTCTGAGGTGTTCGTCGTTAGGCCCGCCTTCGAGCACAACGTGGCCGTCGGCAGTGGATTCGCCGGTGTCGGCGTCGTAGGTGACCTCATCGGCGCGCAGAACGTAGACCCCGTAGTGAATTTCAGCTTTGCCATGCAACTTGTACACCGACCCGCTCTTTTCCTGCGTCGTAGCAATTATCGTCACCTCATCCTCTTTCGAAGCAGAGGGTGTATCGGGCAGGCCTCGAGCGCGGGCGGCGATTGGAGAAAGCAACTGGCTGGTAACTAAGGAATGCGCGAGTATCAGATGACAAATGAACGCCGCCGTGATAAGGAATCGAGTGCGGGAAGTCATCGGAACGCGCACGAACTCCCCGAGTGTGAAGTCCACGTTGGGGTATCGTGAAGTTAGCACGGTGTTGGCCTGAGAGGCAAAGTGTTTGGCATTCCGATAACCGTCACTAGTTTTAACAACTCTGGCGCAATTCCTGCGTTAATCTTGCTTGTGGATGTTGGAATACCGATTCGTGTGCGAGCAACTGCTCGGACCTTGTTGCCGCCGCGTCCGGACGCCCGACCGGCCCGAGATCTCCAGAAATGAGACCCAAGTTTGAACCCGATGTCGATTCCGGCGTGAGACTCCCCTCCGGCGCTCGCCTGGTTGATCCTGAAGCATACGATGCCAGCGAACAGCGCTTTGCCGCTAGCGTCGAGGAAAGACCTGCGTCTGCGCAATTTGTGGTGGACGGGAGGCAAGAATCGTCAGGCAACTCGAACGATGCTGACAAGGCGTCCGAGGTTGGGGAGCTTCGAGTGATGAACTCTGACTCAAAACGATCACTGGAGCCCTTCGCGCACAACAGTTCAGTGCAATCCGAACTGCTGGAGCCGCCCGACCCCGAGTCGTGGCGCAACGAAGTGGCGGATCGAGTGAACAATTACCGAGCACGCAGGCGTCCCCGTGCGCCGCGTTACCCGTCGTTGCAGCTAAAGTTCGATCCTCCAGAGCCATCGTGGACCACTCAAGCCGCCACAATTCAGCCTCCGATCACCGCAACCCCCAGCCGACGCGCGGTTGCGATACAGGAGACTTTTGCGGTTGCTGAGGAAGGTCAATCGCTCCAGCCGGGAATTGATGACGAAGAGGACACAGGCGCCAGGATTCTTGAGTTTCCTCGGTTTGCGGTGCCACCTCCGCCGGTTTTCGATGAACTGGCCGAGGCCGTCGTGGACCAACCGCGGATTCTCGAGGTGCCAGAGTTGCCGCTCCCCCCACCGGCGCTTGGGGGCATCCTGATCGAAACCGCCGAAGAACCGGCGAGAGAACGGCGGCCTGGCTTTGAACTGCCTCTACAAGCAGCTTCGATGTCACGGCGCCTTTTGGCCGGCACCATCGACGGTTTGCTTGTGGTGTCTGCGTTCGCGGTTTTCATTTACATTTTTTTTCGAGTCAACTCAATCATGCCGCCACTGCAGCAAGCGGCGGCAATTTCGGTGATTCTGGCAGGTCTATTCTGGATCGCCTACCAGTACCTTTTCCTCGTCTATACCGGGTCAACCCCGGGGCTCAAACTCGCAAAACTGCAATTGAGCCGCTTTGATGGCGCTGCAGTTCCCAGGAGAATCCGGCGCTGGCGAGTACTGGCTTCGGTGTTGTCGGCATTGTCGTTGGCGCTGGGCTACGTTTGGTGCTTCCTCGATGAGGATCGGCTTTGCTGGCATGACCGCATTACGCGGACGTACATGGCGCCTGGTTTGTTCCCGCCAGATCGGTCGGGGACCGGTCGGAGCTCCTCCTGAGGCAACCCGTCGCTGGTAGTTATGCCGAGCAGAGCGAACGACCTTGGTTCTTGGCTTGGACGAGGAACCGGATCTACTCGTCAACTTCGATCATTGGAATGACAGGATCGTTTTGTCCCACGGCATGAGACGTGTCTTGCTGTGCTAAATTCATAGACTTACGCTTTCGGCAATTTTTTGATGTCCTCATCCATTCCAAACATCCGGCGTCCTGCCGTCAAGGTTTTCGTCGCCACCACGGTGATGCTGACCTTCATCTCGTTCTGGCGGGCCGCAGCCATTGTCCTAGCCGACCTTGCATCTTCGGCATATTACGCAGGCGGTGACGCCGAGAAGGTTATCGGAAAGAGCGCCCCCTGGTTCATCCTCGGGGTGATGTTGTTCAGCTACTGCGTCCGCGCCCTGTATATCGAGTCCAGTAGCATGTTCGTGCGCGGCGGCGTCTACCGGGTGGTTAAGGAAGCCATGGGCGGCACGCTGGCTAAGTTTTCGGTGTCAGCGTTGCTGTTCGACTACGTGCTCACCGGCCCCATCAGCGCCGTCTCGGCCGGTCAGTATCTGGCGGGCTTCATTGAAGATATGGGCAAGTATCTTCACCATCCCCTGGTTTTTTCCGAAGACCATTTCTCCGCGGCGTTCGCCGTTCTGATCGTGCTGTATTTCTGGTGGAAAAATATCCAGGGCATGCATGAGTCGAGCGAAAAGGCCCTGCAGATCATGATCATCACAACCGTTATGGTCGTGATGCTCATCATTTGGTGCACCATCACCTGCTTCCGGCTGCCAGTTCATTTGCCGGCGAACCCGCTGCACCACGGGGTCGTGAAGCTCACCAAAGAATCCCTCGGGTGGCTATACGGAACCCGCATCAGCGGTCTGACACTGATTATTCTCTTCGTTGGATTCGGACATTCCGTCCTGGCCATGAGCGGTGAGGAAACCCTGGCCCAGGTCAACCGCGAGATCGAGCACCCCAAGCTGAAGAATCTCGAAAAAACCGGCTTGGTCATTTTCATCTATAGCCTCCTGTTCACCTCGCTGGTCTCTTTCTTCGCGGTAATGATTATTCCCGATGAGGTGCGGCCCCAATACTTCGCCAATCTCATCGGCGGTATCGCAATGTACTTGGTCGGCCCCACCATGCTGAAGCTTTTCTTCCATGCTTTCGTGGTACTGGTCGGTGTGCTAATTCTCGCGGGGGCGCAAAATACTTCTATTGTTGGCGCGAATGGAGTCTTGAACCGCGTAGCGGAAGACGGCGTCCTCACTGACTGGTTCCAAAAGCCGCACAAACGATTTGGCACGAGCTTTCGCATCATCAACTTAATTGTCGGGTTGCAGCTTCTGACCATCATTCTCAGCCGCGGCAATGTTTATGTGCTGGCGGGACTATACGCCTTCGGCGTGATCTGGAGCTTTGCCCTGAAGTCGCTGGCGGTCCTGGTATTGCGATATACCGAGCCCGGGAATCGCCAATGGAAGGTACCCGGCAATTTTCACATCGGCGGCACGGAAGTGCCACTGGGCCTCATTTTGATCTCCGCAGTGCTGCTGGTCACAGCACTGGTGAACCTGTTCACCAAGTCCGAAGCTACAATTGCCGGAGTCACCTTCAGCGCCGTTTTCTTCGCCCTTTTCACCTACTCCGAACACCGGGTCACGAAAGAGCGGCATGGCAAGCCGGAAAGTCTGGACCAATTCCGGGTATACGGCAACCAGGAGCTAGGATCCGGAGCGCTCGGAGTAAGGCCGGGAAATATCCTGGTTGCCGTTCGCGATCCTAGAAATCTCTACTACCTGCGCGATGTCCTCAGGAACATCGACACCAACCGGCAAGATGTGGTCGTGATGACGGCCCGCCTCTACCATCGCGAGCATTCTTTCAGTGGCAGTGCAATGGTCGAGGCTTCGCAAGTCTTCGATCATTACGAGCAGGAACTGTTCACCGCCGCGGTCGCGGTTGCGGAAAAAGAAGGCAAGCCGGTTTCACTGCTTGTAGTCCCCGCCACTGACGTCTTCGAGGCGATCATAGTAACCGCGCAACGCCTGGACTCGAGCCGGATCGTCTGCGGACTCTCCAACAAGCTCACTCCCGACGAACAGGCCAAGCTCCTGGGGGATGCCTGGGAACGTCTCCCCGAACCCCGACCGCGTTTGATCCTGGAGATACACGAGCCCAACGGAAAAGTCCGCGAATACCTGCTCGGGCCCCATGCGCCTCGGATGCGCCCCCAGGATCTCGAACTGATGCACAGCGTGTGGCTCGATATCACTTCCGATCCCAAATACTGCGGAGCCCACCACTATCACGTTGTGGCGCTGGCCCTGGAAGAGTTGCGGCGGGAGCTGAACAGCGACGAGCGAGCTGAGGTACTGGCGAAATTGTTAGATGAAATGCATCGAGACGAGACTCTGAAAAGCGAAACAAAACCTCCGGGTTGCTGACCGAACTCGCCGTTATTGTTAACATCGTCTTGTGAGCTCCAATCTTCCCGTCCGCGTTCGTTTTGCGCCGTCCCCCACCGGGCATCTGCACGTAGGGAATGCCCGCACGGCTCTGTTCAACTGGCTCTTTGCCCGCCAGAAGGGCGGCACCATGGTGCTGCGCATCGAAGACACCGATGTCGAGCGCAGCGAGGCGCGCTTTGAGGACCAGCTTATCGCGGACCTCAAGTGGCTGGGGCTCGACTGGGACGAAGGCCCCGACGTCGGCGGCCCCTACGTTCCCTATCGTCAATCCGATCGGCTGGAACTCTATCGCGAGCAGGCTGAGCGCCTCCTGAGTGAACGCAAAGCATATTTGTGCTTCTGCACCGAGGATGATTTGCAGAAAGAGCGTGACAAGGCGCTAGCCGAGGGCGGCCAGCCGATTTATTCAGGAAAGTGCCGTGCTATCGATCCCGACGAATCCGGTCGCCGCCGCTCCGCCGGTGAGGCTTGCGCCATCCGGTTGCGGATTCCCGAGCACCCTATCCGCTTTCACGACATCGTTCACGGCGACGTTGAGTTCTCGAACGAAGTCGTCAGCGATCCTATCATTCTGCGTTCAAACGGCATGCCGGTCTACAACTATGTAGTGGTGATTGATGACGCGCTGATGAAGATCACCCACGTTATTCGCGGCGATGACCATCTTTCCAACACGCCTAAGCAAGTCGCGCTGTATGAGGCGCTGGGCTGGCCCGTACCGGAATTTGCGCACTTGTCGACCATTCTCGGCGCCGACCGTGAACGGCTTTCGAAACGCCATGGCGCCACCTCGATTGCTAACTTTCGCGACATGGGCGTCTTGCCGGAAGCACTGGTGAACTATCTGGCGCTGCTGGGTTGGGCGCCGAGTGGAGGCACGCGAGAAATCTTCAGCCTTCAGGAATTAGCAAAAGAGTTTTCGCTGGAGCGAATTACGCCCTCTGCAGCCGTCTTCGATATGGAGAAGCTGTATTGGCTGAACCGGCAATATATCAAGACCTGGCCCCCAGACCAACTCAGTGCCATAGGAGTATGGTTTTTCGCCAGGGCCGGGCTAATCGCCTACAGCGATGCCGCATGGCTGAGTTCCCACAGAGTTCCGATTGTCCAGGTGAGCAACGATTTGCGCAGCTGGTTGTCGCAAATTGTGGGACTGCTGGCGCCTTATGTGGATCGCCTCGATCAACTGCCGGAGAAAGCATCTTTCATTTTCAACTACGATGCGACGGCTGCATTAGCCGCGCCCGATAACGCCGACGTTCTTGGTTGGACGACCAGCAGCACAGTGTTCGCCAGATTCACCGTGAAGATTATGGAAGACGAATCGGCGAGCGCAGGCCAACTGACGCCGGAGCAATTCAAGAAAATTATCAACGAAGTCAAAGCGGAAACCGGAGCCAAGGGCAAGGAACTGTTCCATCCTATCCGCATCGTGATCACCGGCTCGCATTCCGGGCCCGATTTCGACCGGCTGATCCCCATCCTCGAAGCCGGCAGTCATTTGAATCTGCCAAAGCACGTGCTCAGTGTGCGCGAGCGAGTGGAGGAATTCGCCAAGGCACAAGCAGCAGCCAGGGATTCGCACTAATTGCACAGATTTCTCGAACGTGAAAACGATAGCGTCCCGGTTAGTAGGCGATCTACTTTTTTAGAATCCCCTCTAACGCCGCTCTCAGTGCGGGCTTCTGGAAGACGTAGCCGTCGGCAATCAGTTTTGCGGGCTCTACCCGTTCGCTGGCCAGCAAGAGTTCGTCGCCCATCTGTCCAAAGACGAGGCGTGCGGCGAACGCAGGCATGGGCAAAACGGCTGGGCGCGATAGTACTGAAGCTAGAGTTTTAGTGAATTCCGCGTTGCGCACCGGGTTTGGCGCTACCACGTTGACCGGCCCTCGCAGGGTGTCAGTTTTGATGACATGTGGAATCGCGCCAACCAGATCGCCGATGTCGATCCAGCTCATCCATTGGCGCCCGTTGCCGATGTTGCCGCCAATCCCCGTCCGAAATGGTGGAAGCATCTTTTGCAATGCGCCGCCGGACCGGCTCAGGACCACGCCGAAACGCATTTGCACAGTACGAATTCCGGCTCCGGCTGCGGCTTCGGCAGCGCCCTCCCACTCCCGGCAGACTTCAGCAAGAAACCCTGTTCCCGACGAACTGGCTTCGCTTAACTGCTCCTCGCCCCGATCGCCGTAATATCCGATTGCCGAAGCCGAAATGAACAACTGCGGACGCCGGGGAGCTGCGGCCAGAGCTTCAGCCAGATTCCGCGTGCCTTGCACTCGACTTTCACGAATGCGGCGCTTTTTGGCCTCCGTCCAACGGCCAACGATGGATTCGCCAGCGAGATGGACAACCGCATCGAAGCCCGAAACTGACTGCGGCGCGAGGGGCCGGGCCGGGTCCCATCCGATTCGCGCATTGCCCGGCGCGGCACTGCGAACCAGGCACGTGACCTCATAACCGCCCGCCTGCAACGCTGGTAACAAGGCGGCGCCAATCAGACCGGAAGAGCCGCTGATGAGGACCTTCATAGCCATAGAATCAACTTTATCAGTTTCAACGATGGCGAAACGTAGCCAGCTGCCTCTGTAGAGGCGTTGCTTGCAACCTCTCGTTCCCGGCTATAATCTTTCATGGCGACGCTGCGCGAACAGATCGCGACCACCGCCCTCACGGTGACCAAGTTCCGGGAACTGTTGCGCACCATGCGCGCGAACCGGCCCGGCGACGATCTGGAATTGGTGCGCAAAGCCTACGAATTCTCCCAGAGAAATCATGCCGGTCAGGCCCGCGCTTCCGGCGAACCTTACCTGGTCCATCCCCTCGGAGTCGCGCAGGTCCTTGCGGAAATGAAAATGGATGCGGTGGCCATCGCCGCCGGGTTGTTGCATGACTCGGTCGAAGACACATCTGTCACGATCGTTGACATCCGCAAGGAATTTGGTGAGCAGGTGGCTCATATCGTCGAGGGCGTCACCAAAATCAGCCAGATTGATTTCGCCACGCGCGAGGAGCAGCAAGCCGAGAACCTTCGCAAGATGATGTTGGCCATGGTCGACGACATCCGCGTTGTCCTGATTAAGCTTGCCGACCGCTTGCACAACATGCGGACTCTTGAGCATCTCCCGCCGGATCGCCAGCAGAAGATTGCCAAGGAGACGCTCGAGATTTATGGCCCCATCGCCCACCGCTTGGGGATGGGCAAAATCCGCGGCGAGCTCGAAGACCTTGGATTCCGCTATCTCGATCCCCTCACCCATCAGCAAATCCATGATGCGGTCGAAGCGCGCCGCAAACAGGGCGAGCAATTCCTGGCGAAGGTCGAGCAAACCCTGCGCGACAAACTGAAAGAGGCAGGAATCACGGCCGAAGTGGAGAGCCGCATCAAGCGCCTGTTCAGCATTCACAAGAAGCTGGTGCGCCAGAAAATCAGCGTGGACCAGGTCTATGACCTCTATGCCATGCGGGTGATCACGAAGTCACTGCAGGATTGCTACGCGGTGCTGGGGATCGTGCATAACGTGTGGCGGCCCGTGCCCGGACGAATCAAAGACTTCATCGCTATGCCACGGCCCAATTTTTATCAGTCGCTCCACACCTCGGTAATCACCGGGGACGGCACGCCGTTTGAGGTCCAGATCCGAACGGAAGAAATGCACCGCATGGCGGAAGAGGGAATCGCGGCGCACTGGAAGTACAAAGACGGCCCGGTCTCAGCCCAGGATGAACAGCGACTCGCCTGGCTACGCCAGGTCGTCGAGTGGCAGCGCGATGTGTCTGACCCCACTGAGTTCCTTTCCACCCTCAAAATCGACCTGTATCCCGAAGAGGTTTACACATTTACGCCCAAAGGCAAGGTGGTTGTGCTGCCGCGGGAGTCCACGCCCATCGATTTCGCCTATACCATTCACACCGAGGTCGGCCACAGTTGCGTTGGCGCTAAAGTGAACGGGCGCATGGTGCCGCTGCGTCACAAGCTGCATAGCGGCGACATCGTCGAAATCATGACTCAGCCGGGGCATAAGCCGAGCCGCGACTGGCTGGCTGTGGTCAAGTCGTCGCGTGCCCGCAACAAGATCAAGCATTGGCTCAACATTCATCAGCGCGAGCGCGCCGTCGAAATCGGTCGCAAGCTGATCGAGAAAGAGGCGCGCAAGTACCGCGTCGCATTAAAAGAAATCAAGGACGAAGAGCTGCGCAAGATCGCCTCTGATTACGGCCTGGGCCAGATTGACGACTTGATGGCGGGGATTGGATACGGCAAGTATTCAGCCCGGCAAGTGCTGGCTCGCCTGGCGCCAGCTTCCGCCGCGCCTGTCGCTGAGAGTGAGTCACGTGGCATCGCCAGTGTAGTGCGGCGGGTTTTCGGCGGAGACAGCAGCAACAACGCTATCCGCGTGAAAGGGCATGGCGATCTGCTTGTATATCGCGCGCGATGCTGCAACCCCATCCGCGGCGAGGACGTGGTCGGTTACGTGACCCGCGGCAAAGGCGTCGCAGTCCACGCCGTGAATTGCCCAAACGTGGTCAACTTGCTCTATGAGCCGGAGCGCCGCATCGACGTCGAATGGGCTCGCGACGAAGGGGCTCCGAGTTCGTATCCGGTCAAACTCACGGTCTTTTGTGACGATCGCTTCGGCATGTTGAAACAGATCACAGCTGTCATCAGCGACGCTAAGACGAACATCCGGGATATGCAGGTTCGCAGTGCGAATGCGCAGGCAAATATTGATGTGATTCTCGATATTGCCGACCTCAAGCATCTGGAAAATATCATCAACGGCGTCCGTAAAATTCCCGGCGTGCACGACGTACAACGGCTGCAGAAAGTCTAGTCGTTGCTCGACGGTCGTTGGTCTTTGGCCAACCCCACTGCGAACTGAGCCACGAGCGGTTCTGAATCCGTGCCATTTGACATCATCCGCGCTCCTCTGCGTAAATCAACTGACGGCGACGTTTCAGTTCCTGGAGGATAGATGCGAGATGTGATTTCTACCGAAGACGCCCCGCAAGCGATTGGGCCGTATTCACAGGCGATCCGGGCTAACGGATTCGTTTTCGTTTCCGGACAGGTGGCGATTGATCCGGCGACTCAGCAGGTGATCGACGGCGACGTAGCCGTACAGACCGATCGCGTGTTCAACAACCTCGTCGCGATTTTGAAGGCTGCAGGAAGCGGGCTGGAGAAAGTCGTGCGCTCGACCGTGTTCTTGAAAAATATGAGTGACTTTATCGCCATGAACCAAGTCTACGGGCGCTATTTCAGTTCGACGCCGCCAGCCCGATCTACGGTCGAGGTCTCGCGTCTGCCTAAAGATGTGCTGGTCGAAATTGACGTGATCGCGTTGGCATAGCATTGGCACTTGCGGTTTTCAATCTCCGATTTAGAATTCTAAGTTCCAGTCTTAATCACAAATCAACTACGAGGAGGAACATTGATGCTGAAAAGTGCGGCTTTGATTGCAATCGTTCTATTCGTGGCCACGGCCCTGTTTGCGCAGGGCGGTAGCAAGAAACCCGATAACAGTTCGCCAACGAAGGTTACCGGGGACGGCACCAAGACCGCCGATGGCCTGCAATACTGGGACATCAAAGTTGGTACGGGCCCTAGTGCTACTGCCGGGCAGACCGCCAAGGTTCACTACACCGGATGGCTGACCAATGGCAAGAAGTTCGACAGTTCCCTGGACCGCGGCGAACCGTTCCTGGTGGAGCCTTTGGGCAGTGCGCCTGTGATCAAGGGATGGAATGAAGGCATCATTGGAATGAAGGTGGGAGGTAAGCGGCAGTTGCGAATTCCTCCTCAGCTCGGCTATGGAGATCGTGGGGCGGGCGGCGTTATTCCTCCGAATGCGACCCTGATCTTCGATGTGGAACTGTTGGGCGTGCGATAAGGCTTGAACCACAGAGGACACGAAGGTTCACAAAGGAAAACTTGGGTTTCCTTTGTGAACCTTTATGTCCTTTGTGGTTATTCCGTTTTAAGCCTTGACGACTTTGCCGCTGCGCAGGCAGGAAGTGCAGACGCGCATGCGTTTGGCGCCGCCCTTTACTTTGGCGCGAACCGGGCGCAGGTTAACGTTCCATCGCCGCCGCGACACGTTGTGCGCGTGGCTAATGGTATTTCCGAATTGCGGCCCTTTGCCGCAGATATCACAAACTTGTGCCATGACGACTCCAGAGAAGTTCAGAACTTAATGTGCAAAAGATAGATTTTACCGGAGTTGAGGCACTTTCGACAACTGCGTATCACTCCGCCGTGGATTCAGCGCTCCAGAATCCACTTTCCAATCTGCTCCAGAATTTCCGGCGTTTCCGGATCCCAGAGCGTGGTGTGAGGCACGTCGGGATAGATTTTGAAAGACTTGTCGGGCGAGGCGGAAAGCTTATCAAAAGCAACGCACTCCCGGTGGCTGACGACGCGATCCTTTCCGCCTTTGATCAGCAGCGTCGGAGCATGCACGCGAGGTGCAATTTTCCACCTCCAGCCAAAGACCAGGCGCTGCACATCGAGCAGGTAGCCGAAGCTGACGTTCTTATAGGCCAGCGGGTCAATGCGACGACGAGCGATGAACTCCGGATCGCGGGAACTGTCCTCGAGACGCTTGCCGACGAGGTCCAGGACCGGCTCTCTGTGTGCGAGCACAAAATAAGGCATCAGGCTTAAACTCTCCAGGCTGAGGAACTGGCTGATGTCCAGATTCAGAGCCAGCGCCAAAAGGATCAGGCCGGCGAGCTCACGGCTGTTTCGCTTGGCATAGTTGAGGGCAAAGTCGGCACCCATGCTGTCGCCCAGCAGGAAAATCTTTGCCTCCGGCCGCTGCTGTTGCGCGAAGCGAATCATGCATTCGACGTCTGCCCCGACTTCGGCCGAGGTGCCCACGAATCCGCGGCGTCCCTGGGAGAGCCCGTGTCCTCGGGCGTCCAACGCGTACACTTCCGTCCCTTGAGGGTTCAACGAATCGGCAATCACCTTGTAGGGAGCGCTGTGATATCCGATGCCGTGCAGCACCACGACTACGCAGCCGTTCCACGTCGAAGTGGCGGGCCAGTGGCGATAGAAGAGGCGAGTCTGATCGACAGAGGTTACAAATCCGTGACGGTCAGCGATCTTGCCGGAAAGCAGGGACACGTCCTCGGCAGAACTCACCTCGGGCGGCATCGGTGCCTCTATCTGAGCGGAATCGAGCATTCAGGATCGTGAATGGAGGCTAGCCGCGCGCTTCCGAGTCTCAATTACGGGCGCCGCCAAGGTCATTATATTGATAACACACGAACAGCGCGTCGGCTATTCCACTATAGGTGCTCAGCCGGTTCCGCCTGATTCGCTCCCCCGCCAGGCCCGGCGCGAGTCCTACTGGTGAGTGGCTGTGCCGCTTTGCACCGACCCTCCACTGACGGCCTTGATGAGCTGGAAACCTTTGCCCGCAGTATCGATCGCGAAGGCAATGGTGATGGAACCCGTCTTCGACATCAGCGTAAAGGAGCCGCTGCCATCGGAGTTCACGGAATAGGTCCCGCTCGCCTTTATAGTGGTGACCGTCCCCGCCGCGTTCTGAGTGATGGATGCCTTGATTTTGCCCGCTCCATCAAATGTAAGAATCCCCAGGTCATTCTGGGCGTTGGAATCCTGGGGAGTTGGCCACTGGGTGCTGAGAAACTCGTATGCCCCCCTCAGGCTGGCATTGCTGAACTTCGAACCGCCGGTGGCGACAGCTGTGGCGCTTAAGACATTGGGATCGCCGCCACAGTTAGTGCACATCGTCTGGAAGCCCTTGCCTGCCGCATTGATGACGATGCCGAAGATACCGGTGTTACCGTTGGTAAGTTTGATGTTCATCGAGCCCGAACCATTGGCGTTCACCGAATAAGTCCCACTGCCCGTGCCCGTGGTGAGGGTCCCGACCTTGTTGTCGGTGAAGGAGGTAATCGAGACCTTACTGGTGCCGTCGAAATTGAAGACACCGACCAGATCCTCGGTTCTGCTGGGATCGGATGTCCAGTTGTTCATCAAAACGCTGTAGGAACCTTTCAGGCTGCCGTTGCTGAAGGCCGGGGAGCCTGAAGCGTTCAGGACGCTGGGTAGCACAATCAGCAGGATTGTAAGCAGCGCTGGTGTGCGCAAGTGGAATCTAATTGATCTGTTTGTTTTCACGTCGTGTCTCCGTTTCCTGGCTCCGACCGGATGGAAGCCACCGATAATGCCGCCACATAGTGAGTTGAGAGCGACGACAATCGTACACGCGCCGGAATGTGATCCCGAGGGGGAGGAGCGACATCTTCGATTAAAGTCTGCAGGAAGTCAAGGAATTTTGGAAATCACGTATGATCGGCCTCACCGCCGTGTTGGGAGTTCAGGGATAAATACGTCTTTCTAGACCATTGCAACCACAGGCTTATGTGGGGATCGGATACCTTGCGACGATTGCCGGCGGCGCCGGGGGCCGAGCGCAATCGGGTATGCGATACTTGATTTATGGCGGCAGTGGCAGACCCCAAGTCGGTAAAAGTGAACTTGAGCACCGGCACCGGTCTCGATATCGAGTGGAAGGATGGACATCAGTCGCACTATTCGTTTCCCTTCCTGCGCGATGCCTGTCCTTGCGCGCTCTGCGACGAGGAGCGGTCGAAGACCCATCAGCAGCCGGGAGAGCCCGCGAAACCCGCGGCGGGGACGCTGCCCATGTTCAAGCCTGCGGTCAAAGCGACATCGGCCGACGGCGTGGGCAAATACGCCATCAAGTTTCATTTCAACGATGGGCACGAGTTGGGGATTTATTCGTGGCAGTTCTTGCGGGATTGGTGCCCGTGTGAGGAGTGCAAGGCGGCAAGGGGCAGCCACGCCGGAGCTCATCACTAGAAGATGCGATGGCCCCCGATTTCTCGGACCGGACAATTCTTGAATACTTACAGTAGGTTGGCGACTGTTTGAAAATTGGCACGCAATGACCCTCACTCCATAGCAATCCCAATTCCCTGTAAAATCAAATCATCAGGTCCGGAGCAAACTTCCGCATTGTCTTTCCTTGACCAACTCAACCCGCAGCAGCGTGAAGCCGTCGAAACCACCGAGGGACCGGTGCTTATTCTGGCAGGCGCCGGCAGCGGGAAGACTCGCGCCATTACCTACCGGATCGCTCATTTAATCGACAAGGTGGGCGCTATACCGGAGTCTATTCTGGCGATGACGTTCACCAATAAAGCAGCTTCCGAGATGGTCGAGCGCGTGGACAAACTGGTAGGCGGGCTGTCGATTGCCAAGCCGGTGATCTCTACGTTTCATTCTTTCTGCGTGCGGGTTTTGCGGCGGGACATTGAGGCGCTGCGCATTCCTTCGAGCGTTCCGGGCACGCCGCCGATAGGGCATACCAAGACCTTTGTGATTTATGACGAAAGCGATCAGCAGCAGTTAGTGAAGTCGGTGATGCGGCGGCTGGGAATTGACGATAAGCAGACTACGCCGCGATCCGTGCTGGCGCATATTTCCTGGGCGAAGAATCACATGCTCGATCCACAGGAAGTTTATTTGCAATCGGCGGATCCGAAGACCGAGCGGGTAGCCCAGATTTATGCCGAATACAAGAAAGAGTTGGCAAAAGCGAACGCACTCGATTTCGATGATCTTTTGCTTGAAACCGTGCGCCTGCTGAAGGCCGCATCCGAGGTTCGCGAATACTACAATCGGCGGTTTCAGTACATTCTGATCGATGAGTATCAGGACACGAACCGCCCGCAGTACGAACTGATGCGGTTGCTGGCTGGGACCCGCCACAACATTTGCGCGGTTGGGGATGAGGATCAGTCGATTTATTCCTGGCGCGGGGCCGATATTCGCAACATCCTGGAGTTTGAAAAGGATTTTCCCGAGGCCAAGATTATTCGGCTGGAACAGAATTATCGTTCGACTCAGAACATTCTGCAGGCGGCTTCGGCAGTGGTTGCGAACAACCTGAAGCGCAAGGGAAAGAACCTTTGGACATCGCGGCAGGGTGGCACCAAGCTTGGTTATTACGAAGCACCTGATGGCGAGAACGAGGCGTTGTTTGCGGCGGATTACATTGCGAAGTATCTGCGGGAGGTGGTAGATCAGGGCGAGAATGCGCGCGCGGCCGTGCTCTATCGCACCAACTCGCAGTCCCGGTTGTTTGAAGAGGCCATGCGTCGGTATCAGTTGAAATATCACGTGGTGGGCGGGTTCTCGTTCTACGAGCGCTCCGAAATCAAGGACCTGATTTCGTATTTGAAAGTCATCCACAACGTGGACGACTCGATCTCCCTGTTGCGAGTGATTAACACGCCCGTGCGCGGGATTGGCAAAACTACGATTGAGACGTTGGAGCGGGTTGCGCTGGAGACGGGCGTCTCATTGTGGGGCGCGATGGGGGAGGCAATCAAGCGTCAGCTTTTGCCGCAGCGGGCTTTGGCGGCGCTTAGGAGCTTCAAGCGACTGATCGAAGATGGGCGCGCTATGTTGGCCGGGACTTATGTGGAGCGATTGGAGACGACGGCTGGTGAAGACGAAGAAGCCGATGTTCCCCTGGGCGAATTGCCCAAGGACGCAGACGTCTCCTTTGATCCCGGCGAAGATGAGAACATTTCGTTCGACTTCGGAGATGCTGATCTTGAAACTCCGGCTGCGGCCATTGGCCCATCCGAAGCGGGCGAGGGTGCCCGCTCCACACCGGCCGAGGCTGAAGCTGAACCTGGCTTCCGCATCCCCGGAGGCCCTGCCAGCACTGCGGAAATTATAAAGTTCCTGATTGATCGAACCGGGTACATCAAGCAGCTTGAAGAAGAAGATACTCCCGAGGCTCATTCGCGGATTGAGAACCTGCGCGAGTTGGTGAATGCGTCTATGGATGCTCGCGATCGCGGCGAAACCCTGGATCAGTTTCTCGATCATGCGGCGCTCGTGAGCGACGCGGACGCATATGACGAGCGAGCCCAAATTACACTGATGACGCTTCACGCCGCCAAGGGACTGGAGTTTTCGCTGGTTTTTCTTTGTGGGCTGGAAGAGGGATTGTTCCCGCACTCGCGGACTTTCTTGCAGCCGGACGATATCGAAGAGGAACGGCGGTTATGCTATGTGGGCATGACGCGGGCGATGGATACTTTGATCTTGACCCGTGCAGTCTACCGCCGGCGCTATGGAACGGATTTGCCTGAGGCCAGCGTCCCGTCACGATTTCTCGAGGAAGTGCCTTCGGAATTGGTCGAGGAACTGGGGGGATCGCGGCGGAAGCGGGAGTCTTCGCGGACCAGAGTGTCCGCGCCAAACGACTCAGACCAGAAAGCCCACTACGCTTACGAGGATGAGGATCAGAGTAGCGCCCACTGGACTGAACCCAGCAAGCCGCAGGCTCCAGCAAACGTGCATTCTGGGCGCAACTACAATTCCATCGACAACATTGCGGAGTTTTTCGCATCGCGAGGAAAGAAGTTTTCGAAGCCGAAATTGCCGCTGGAGGAACCCAAAGGCAAAAAAGGTTTCCGGCCGGGGCAAAGGGTGCGGCATCCGAAATATGGCGAGGGCACGGTCTACCATCGAGAAGGAGACGGTGAAGAAGCCAAGATTACGGTACAATTCCCTCGCTTCGGTTTGAAGAAGCTGGTGGAGAAGTATGCTCAGCTGGAGCGGGCATAGGAAGATTTCGTAATTTTGTGATCGGGTCATTCAGTAATTTTTATCGGTTTCAAATTACTCAATTACGCAATTACCAAATCACAAATCACAAATCACAAATCACAAATCACGAACTCAGGATGCACTCATGGCAAATACGAAAACGCTAAGCAAAGAAGAACGCAAGAAGTCGAAACGAACATCGCGCAAGAAAGTGAAGACGGAGAAGCCGTTGAAGCCCCGGGAGTACGCTCGTGGCTCGAAGAAGCGCAAAGTGAAGAAGATGGTGCGCGGCGCGGCGAAACGGTAAGGCAGCATTCGGCAGTTAGCACTTGGCACTTGGCCTGAATATTCGGGGCCGGGTGCCGGGCGCCTACTGTCGCGCTTCTGGAGACAAGCAGCCTTTGGCTCAAATACCGACGATTCCGAAACCGGCCACAGACAGTCCTCGAACCTCGGACAATCAGCTTTTCTGCTGCAAGTCCATCGATAAGTTGATCTCTGACTCGGAGGAGCCCGAGCGAAAACTTAAGAAGACCCTGGGCCCGGTCTCGCTTACGGCTCTTGGAATTGGGGCGGTAATTGGATCGGGCATTTTCACGGTTATCGGCACCGCCATTGGGGGCCAGAAGTTCGACGCTTCTTCAATTCTCAATGCGCCACTACTTGATTTTCTGATTACGCATCACGCCACGCTTGGACGACCGGGCGCAGGTCCGGCGCTTGCGCTTTCCTTGGTTCTAGTCGCCATCGTCTGCGCGTTTACCGGACTGTGTTACGCGGAACTGGCGTCGATGATTCCAATCGCAGGCAGCGCTTACACCTATACCTACGCGACCATGGGCGAGCTCATTGCCTGGATCATTGGCTGGGACCTGATCCTGGAATATGCGGTCAGCAACATGGCCGTGAGCGTGGGCTTCTCTGCGCATCTGGTGGGCATGTTTGACTGGTTTGGATTTCATCCTGCGTTACGTTGGATTTCGCCGGCCTACCTGCCGGGCGGTCTGACTGACCTCAAGGGCGATGTTCTCTATACGCCTGGTCTCCACTTTGGTTTCAACTTTCCGGCGTTTCTTGTGGTCATGATTTTGACCGTGATTCTGGTGCGCGGCATTCGCGAGTCAGCGGAAGCCAACAACATCATGGTCTTGCTGAAGATAGCCGCCATCCTCGCATTCGTCATCGTTGGCGCGCAATATGTGCACCCCGGCAACTGGCATCCCTTCGCTCCCATGGGATGGTCCGGGATCCTGACTGGCGGCTCGATTATTTTTTTTACATACATCGGATTTGATTCGGTGTCTACTGCCGCGGAAGAGGCCCGCAATCCGCAGCGTGACCTGCCGATTGGAATTATCGCCACTCTAGTGGTGTGCACCGTGCTGTACATCGGGGTTGCGATTGTGCTGACTGGGATTGTGCCCTGGGCCTCCGTCCGGGACGATGCTGCTCCCGTGGTCAACGCGATGAAGCTATTGACCGTGCGCACAGGCTCGCACACCTTGAACTGGATTCACTTAGGCGTACTCTTCGGCGCGATGATGGGGATGATTTCGTCGCTGCTGGTTTTTCAGCTTGGGCAAGCGCGGGTGTGGTTCTCCATGTCTCGGGACGGGCTGCTGCCGCGGCTTTTTGGGCGGGTTCACCCGCGTTTTCGCACACCAGCGACAGCTACCTGGATTGCCGGTTTCCTGGTCGGCATTCCAGCGGGCTTTCTGGATATTGGAACACTTTCTGATCTTTCCAACATCGGGACACTGTTCGCTTTTGTGCTGGTTTCTATCGGAGTGATCATCCTGCGCTATCGCGATCCCGGCCGGCATCGCGGGTTTCGCGCTCCGGGTGGCATCGCTGCGCCGGTGCTTAGCGTGTTCTTTTGCGTTCTGCTCATGTCCGGTCTGCCCATTCTGACTTGGTTGCGATTCTTTGCCTGGCTGGCAATCGGCTTGACCGTCTACGCGGTCTATAGCCGGCATCACAGCGAGTTTTGTAAGAAGACATAGTTCCCGCCGAAGGGTATCAAAGACAACCGTGCCAGCGTGTTGTCTGAATATTGTCAGAGAGTTACAGCGACTCTAGTTGGCAAGAACAAACTGATCTGGAAGCCCCTGATTGTGGCCCTTATGCCCACCGAAAAACCATGGGTCACGTTTGTTGGTTTCACTTTATTTCACATTATTGTTAATTCTTCTCTTGCCAGAAAGAAAATTCCTGAATATTATTCCTGCCGTTGCCGGAATAGCGGCAGCGACGTTCATTAGCTCGGGTTGAAGTTTTGTATAGCGTAGTCGAAACTCGCGCCACCACGACAGGCTTCGGAGCTTTGCGCCATTTTCTCTACTGCTGGCGCAAAACTCCGGAGCCTCTCTTGTTGGACTAGGGTCTCGATCGCCGCAAGACAAAACATGTTCCGTCCACATGCTTTGAGGGGATTAATTACGCTCGCGCTTCGCGAAGAGTGTGGAATTCTTAAAATCAGCAGAGGCGAAAGGAGTTCATTGTGAGAGAGAAGGGTACAGTGAAGTGGTTTAACGGGGCTAAAGGATACGGTTTTATCCAGCGGTCCACAGGGGAAGACGTCTTCGTTCATTTCTCCGCCATCCAGGAGAATGGATACCGTACGCTGAACGAGGGCGAAACCGTGGAGTTTGATCTGCTGAAGGGCCCCAAGGGGTTCCAGGCGGGTAACGTAGTCCGCGCCTGACGACCTACGAGTCCTGATTCGCCAACCCTCTCAGATTATTCTGGGAGGGTTTCTTGCTCTCAGTTTCGTTTCGCAGTTTCCTTGGAATGAGGTTCAATTAATTTTTTCGTCAGCAGCACCAGGCCGAAGATCTGCGTCCACTCGGAAACGATATTTCCTACCACCTGTCCCCATTTTGCTTCAGAGTTCAGGCGAGCGTATAGCACCACCCATCCGATGCCTGAGATGACGAGAAAAACAGTGAGAGAGTGATCTCGCAGCCACCTGCGAAGGGGACTCAATCCACTGTCGTTTGGACGCCGGCTTTCCGCTGATCCTTTCTCGTACATATATTTCGTTGCCACCACGGTGACCAGAACTCCCGACCAATCGGCAATGGCATTTCCGAAGAACGATCCGACGTGTGTACCCGGATCGGACACGCTGTACAGAAAAATCCATAGGATGAGGATCGCGACGGATGCGACGCCGAGGGAATGTTGCCGGATGAAGCTTGTTAGACTGCTCAATTTGGCGGACATTTATTTATTGGTGCCTCCAGAACCTATCCTGAGTTACATTCCCATCAAATTGAGTTGCAGCTTGGAGTACCCGTGCTGCTGGGCCCAAATGTCCACTGGGGCGGCAGCCATCTCATCGACTAGCGGCTCCGCCAAGCCGTTCCTGGTGAGGTCCACACTTTTGATGTAAGTCTTGCACGTATCGCAGCACTCCACGCGGATGTAATCGAAATCACTCGCGGTATACACCGGAAGCTTACTGTTGTTTTCTTCGCCGCAGCCGGGGCAAAGGATGCGCCGGAATTTCCATTCCGCGAGGCAGAACGAGCACACTAGAGAGCGCTGTCCCCCGTCACCCTGTGGTCGCAGCACGCCCAAGGCGGCCTTGCGATTACAAAACGGACAAAGCGCCTGCGTATAACCGTCGAAAGTCAGCTCGACCCGCAAACGCAATAACTCCGCGTATGGCTGGAGAAAAGCCCGCGCCAGAAATTCTTTGGGAGCATCCGTTGATTCGGTTGTGTTCCAGCTTGCATCCAGCAGTTCGGACCGCGTCTGCTGAGACGATTCGTGCAGTTCGCGCGCGATTGCAGCCAGCCGCGATGGACCGTGCTTTTCGACGACAGATAAGAACGGAGTGAAGCTGTTGATGAGGGCCTGCAACTCTGGCGGGCCGGAAGGATATTCGGTCGAGTTCCGCTTCTCCGACTCAGCCTCCAATCGGCCGTAGAGATCCTCCTGAAAGCGCGCGATTCTGGAATAGAAGTGAAGTATCTCGGAAGCAAACGAATATTCGTTCGCCAGATGCTCGGCTCGCCTGATGCGTCGCTGCCACGGCGAAGCTTTCATGAATCGATTATCAAGCGATTTGCTGCTGGGAGCAACGAGCCCCTTTTAAAGGCTGCTGAAAAGTCCAAAACGAGACGTTGCCAGCAACTGTCTGTACAGACATAATTTCCCTCTGTAGAGACGTAGCTTGCAGAATCTATAGTTGCCGACAAACCCGCTGGCATTGGTGACTCTGTTGTTTTTCATCTGGGTTACGTTGACTTCCACCTTCCCGGAGGGTTATATTGCCCGCGATAAGACTTCTGGATAGGGTGTGGATTCAAAGACGCGTAACCTGTAACCTCTGTCTCGCATCTTAAGGATTTGTTAGGTCCGCTGACTTCAACGTTTGGCTGTTCGAATACGTTTTGCCAATTTCGTCGGAGGCTGCAAAGATGGAGCTTTCCCGCCGCACATTCCTTAAAAGCACAATCGCTGGAGGAGTAGGTCTATCCGCCTTGGGATTTGATCTGACTCCCGTCTATGCCCAGACGTCGAGCCTGAAGATTTCGCGCGCCACGGAAACCCGCAGCACCTGTCCTTATTGTTCCGTGAGTTGTGGCGTAATTATTTATACGCTGGGAGACAAAGCCAAGAACGCGATTCCACAAGTGGTGCACGTCGAGGGCGATCCCGACCACCCCATCAATCGCGGGACGCTCTGTCCAAAAGGCTCATCGCTCGAGCAGGACATTCTGAACGATCGGCGTCTGCTGAAGCCGCAGGTGAGGCGGCCGGGAGCGACCGATTGGGAGGACATTTCCTGGGAGCAGGCTTACAGCGAAATTGCGCAGAAGGTGAAGAAGACGCGCGACGATACTTTCCTGGAAAAGGACGCGGCGGGGCACACCGTCAATCGCTGCGAAGGCATTGCCTTCACTGGCGGCTGCACCGATACCAACGAGTTCAATTATCTGGTCGTCAAGACAATGCGCAGCCTGGGGGTCTGCTACCTGGAAAACCAGGCCCGGGTTTGACACGGCCCAACGGTCTCCAGTTTGGGGCCCACATTCGGACGCGGCGCAATGACCAATGGCTGGATCGACATCAAGAACACCGACATGATGTTGATCATGGGCGGCAATCCAGCCGAGAACCACCCTTGCGGCTTCAAGTGGGCGATTGAAGCCAAGGTCCATCGCAATGCCAAGACCATCGTGGTCGATCCGCGCCTCACGCGGACCGCGGCCAATGCTGATCTTTACCTGCAGATTCGCGCAGGGGCTGATATCGCTTTTCTCGGCGGAGTAATCAACTACGCCATCGCCAATAACCGCATCGCGCACGATTATCTTGTCAATTACACCAACGCGGCGTTCATTATTAAAGAAGGATTCAAGCTGCCCGACGATGGCTTGTACTCCGGCTTTGATCCCGAAACCAAGATCTACGACAAATCCAGCTGGAATTATGAAGAAGGCGGAGATTTAAGTGGAAAGCCAGTTGCCGGCAGTCAGCCTCTGAGTCAGAAATCGGCCTCAAACAGCACAACACCGGCTCCGCCGCCACTGTTGCCGCCCAAGACAGCATTCGACCTCTCGCTGCAGCATCCGCGCTGCGTGTTCCAGCTCTTGAAGAAACAGTATTCACGCTATACGCCCGAGATCGTAGAGCGCATTACCGGCATTCCGAAAGATCAGTTCCTCAGAGCCGCCGACATGTTCACCTCCGTCCGCAAAGACGGAGACATGAAGAAAGTTGCCACGATTATTTACGCGGTCGGCTGGACGCAGCACAGCTTCGGCACGCAGATTATTCGCACCGCGGCCATGCTGCAGTTGATGATGGGCAACATCGGGCGAGCCGGTGGTGGAGTCAACGCCCTACGCGGGCACTCGAACATTCAGGGCGCAACCGACATGGCGGGAATATTCGACAACCTGCCCGGCTATTTGAAAGTGCCGAATCCCGCGGATACGGACCTCGCCACCTACTTGAAACGAATCACCCCAACGGCATCCAAACCCGATCCCTGGGATTCGATGAACTACTACTCGAACACCCCCAAGTTCGCGGTCTCACTCCTCAAGGCGATGTATGGGCCGGCCGCAACCAAAGAAAACGACTTCGCGTTTCACTACCTGCCGAAGATCGACCGTAACTATTCCTGGGTGAATATTTGGAACGACATGTACGAAGGCAAAGTGAAGGGTCTTTTCGCCTTCGGCATGAATGGAGTCATGATTGGTCCCGACTCACTGAAGAATATCGAGGCGTTAAAGAAAGCTGACTGGCTGGTGGTCTGTGAAATCTATCCCGATGAGACCAGCGAATTCTGGCGCGCGCCGGGGATTACCGCCGACGAGCAGAAGAAGATCAATACTACCGTGTATCGGCTGCCCGGCGCGGGCTTCGCGGAGAAGGACGGATCGTTTACCAACTCCGCGCGCTGGTTGCAGTGGAAGCAAGCTGCGCTTCCTCCGCCCGGAGATGCACGACTCGATCAGGACATCCTGGCGACAATTTTCTTGAAGGTGCGTGAGCTGTATCAGAAAGACGGCGGAAAATTTCCCGACCCCGTACTGAACGCAACGTTTGCTTACACCACCCCCTATGCTCCGTCATTGGCGGAAGTTGCGAAGGAGGTCAACGGCAAAGCACTCGTGGACCTCACTGATCCAAAGACGAATCAGACAATTAAGGCAGGACAGCAACTGCCGGGCTTTGCCTGGCTCAAGGATGATGGGACAACTTCTTGTGGTAACTGGATCTACTCTGGCTCGTGGACGGAAGCAGGCGGCATGATCCAGCGCCGGGGAACAGAAGATCCGTCCGGGCTCGGCATTTATCCCAACTGGGCGTGGTCGTGGCCGGCGAATCGCCGTGTCCTTTATAACCGCGCCTCGTGCGACTTGAATGGTAAGCCCTGGGATCCCTCGCGTCGCCAAGTGTGGTGGGATGAAGCCAAGCAGTCGTGGGTGGGCAATGACGTTCCGGACTTTAAGCCCGACTCCCCTCCGAAGGATCATCTGGGTCCCTTCATTATGAACCCCGAAGGCGTGGGGCGATTGTTCGTTCCATTGGGCGCGATGGCCGATGGCCCGTTCCCTGAATATTACGAACCCATGGAGAGTCCGATTGCGAACTTGCTGCACCCGAATCAGTCGAACAATCCGGTGGTGAAAAAGTACAAAACCGATATGGATAAGTACGGCACGGTTGAGCAGGGGTTCAACGTGATTTGCACGACGTATCGTTTGACTGAGCACTATCACTACTGGACGAAAAACAATCCGATGAATGTGCAACTGGTGCCGGAGCCTTTCGTGGAAGTACCTCACGAACTAGCCGAGCGCATGCAGTTGCAGGGCGGAGAAAAAGTCAGGGTCACCAGCGCGCGCAGCCACTACATTGCGAAAGCGATGGTTACTCGCCGCATCCGGCCCATGCAGATCGACGGCAAGGAAATGTTTCAGATCGGCATTCCGATTCATTGGGGATTCCGCGGCATTTCCGAAGATGAAGGCAAGACCGCGAAGACCCTGACCAACCAGTTGACTCCGACGGTGATCGATCCGAATGCCTTCACGCCGGAGTTCAAAGGGTTTCTGGTGAAGATCGAGAAAGTGTAAATGAAGCTATCAGCAATTAGCCGTCAGCTCTCAGACGGCCGGAAAACTGATAGCTGACAGCTGAAAGCTAATATGAGCGATCGCAAAACACTACAGATCAAGCAAATCTCGGGCCACTCCGGACCCGCGCCCGGTTTCGATGTACAGCGCGACTACGAAGTCTGCAAACTCGTCGACACCACGACCTGCATCGGCTGCAAGGCCTGCGAGGTGGCGTGCGTCGAATGGAACGACATGCCGTTCGGCGCGACCACATTCGACAACACCTACCAGACCATGCCGGAGACGCGCTGGAACTTCTGGAACCTGATCAAGTTCAATGAGCACCAGAATCAAGACGGCACGATCCAATGGCTGATGCGCAAGGATCAGTGCATGCACTGCGCCGATCCCGGCTGCCTGCGTGCCTGCCCGGCGGATGGCGCCATCGTGCAATACACCAACGGCATCGTCGATTTCCAGCAGGAAAACTGTATTGGCTGCGAGTTCTGTGTTTCGGGATGCCCCTACAACATCCCGAAATTTAATCCGGCAACAAAGAAGGTTTACAAGTGTACGCTCTGCTCCGATCGCGTGGGTCAAGGCCTGGAGCCGGCTTGCATTAAGGCTTGCCCGACCGGCTGCCTGAAGTTTGGCAGTAAAGAAGACATGAAGTTCATCGCCGAAGAGCGCTCGAAACAACTGCGCGAGAATTTCGGATTCGAAAAAGCGGGCGTCTACGATCCGCAATCGATCGGCGGCACGCATGTCATTTATGTCTTGCACGATGCTACCGACCCCGAGCGTTATGGAGGATTGCCGAAGAACCCGGTAATTCCATGGAGCTACACTGTATGGAAGTGGCTGTTCAAGCCGGTGCTCGGGGCGTTCGCGATGTTCGGACTTCTGGGGGTGTGCCTGCACTACGTAACTGTAGGTCCGCGCAGGCCGCAGCCCGAACCGCCGCAGAAGGAGGGCGCCAATGGCAACCGCAGTTGAACGCTTCGACGAAAAAGCTCGCCGCGCCTTTGAGCGCATTGGCAGAACCGAAGTTTACGTCGGCGAATTAATGCGCCACCCAGTGTACACACGATTCCTGCACTGGATGGTCGCGCTCTTCTTCTTTCTGGCGTTGTTTTCAGGATTTGGAATTTATCTTCCCTGGCTATTCCGTTGGTTCACCCCCATATTTGGCGGCGGACCGCTGGCTCGCGCGATGCATCCCTGGTTCGGCCTGTTCTTTCTTTTCTTCTTCGGGCTCCAGACCTTGAACTGGATCAGACCCATGGCGTGGACGAAAGCCGACACCAACTGGATGCGAAACATCAAGGGAGTTGTGTCAGGCGAAGACAAACTCGAACCCCCTGACACCGGCTTCTTCAACGCCGGTCAGAAGGCAATGTTCTGGGAGATTGTCATCGGCTGCGTCGTCTACTTGATCACTGGAATCATTCTCTGGGCCGGTGCGCCGACCTTTGGACGCTGGCCAGTAGCAATCAGCTACGTCCTGCACGATATCTCGGCAATCATCATGCTGGGCGGAATCTTCATCCACATCTACCTCAGCACTATCGGAGAACCCGGAACTTTCCAGGCGATGACGCGCGGTTCCGTCAGCGAGTTGTGGGCTTGGACGTTCCATCCGGCGTGGTACAAGGAGGTTACAGGACGTGATCCGCGACAAGCTTACGAAGAAGCTCGGCGGAGGACGAAAGAAAAATCGAACAGCTGACGTTGCCGCGTTGCTTTCAAGGTGAAACCCTGAAGCAAGTCAGACCGCAATTCGCACCCACCCCATTGAGCATTCAATCTTGACGATCGCAGTTGCCCCTTGTTCTGCTACTCCGCAGCGCGAAACAGAAACGGTGCGCCGCCACGCGTGAGCCAAAGTAGAAAAGGCCGGAATCAGTGAGGATTTCGACCTGCGCCAAGAGACAGATGATAACAAGCGGTCGTGAGGGTCCGAATGTGGAATGCAAGCCCGACACTAACCCATGACCGCTAAGGTTCACCGCGAACCGTGATTCAAAAATAGCGCAAGCTGCGGGAGTGGGCAATACGGTGTGTACTGTATCGAACAAATACCAGATTTGTGTGAGCCTACGTGTGAGCCTTCATATTCCGGTGGAGTCCTATGCCGCATCCTGTCCGCGCGAGTGCTGGAGTTCGGTTGCATTCTGAAAGCGTGAACTATGGCCTCTCGTAGTCTTGAGGAACTGCGCGATGAACTCAGTCGCCTCATGCAGGAGCACATTGAGAGTGTGAATACAGAGACGTTCCTTGGAAGACTCGACCAGGAAGCTTTGCTGCAGCAAGAAGAGCGGCTCAAGCGTATCCGCGAAGTCTCTGCGGCTTTTCTAGCGGCTTTGAAACGAAATGCCACATAGCTGTTTAGCGCTTCCAATCTGGTGAAAGGAGAAACGGATGACGGAAAAGCCGAATATAACTCTGCCCGGGAAAGTTGAGAAAATCATAGAGTCTGAGGTTCCGAACGAACCCGAGAAGGCGGAGATATCTGTCGAAGGCTGCGACCCGCTGTATCAGGAAATTCGCATTGAAAACTCACTGACGGATGAAAACGGCAATGAGGTGCGCCTCAAGAAGGGTGCGGAAGTTGACGTTACAGTCAGAGCTGAAAAGAGCGCGACAATCTCTCAAGGTAGTGAAAAAAAGTGATTGTGAGCCACCTATTCGTTTGGATTCCGTGACATTGCACTCGCGGCGCAACGACGACCCCGCATCGTGGATCCGTGTAGGACCACGCGCGCGCTGATTTCTGAAATCTTGAGTTTTTCGACAGCCACGCGATTATTCACCGCTTGAGACGATGCCTAACCGGGTGGAGACTCCGATAGCCTAAGGTTGGCCCGACAATCTGGTTACTGCGGCAGACCAACTCTGCGCACGAGTTCCTTAAACCGGGGATCAGAACGCAGAGGGTCGAGTTGGAAGTAAGTGTTCAAACCCATTAACAGCCAATCGTGTTCCTGATAAGCGGTGCCGAGCCATTGGAAAGCCTGGTCCTTGTCTCCCAAATCGGCGTAGAAGCGGGCAATCGCCAACGGAGAAAAGTACTTAGTCTTACGTCGGGTTTGCAGGGTTTCAATGGCTTGGGTCAGGGATCCCCTCCATCCTCCGGAACGAAAACCTTGCTCCAGCGCAGCCGCGAACTCAGACTCGTCTGGATTGCCGCTCAGTTGTCCATAGGCCTTCCATTCCTCAATGACCTGAGGGTACATGTGCTTCCCCCAATACGCGTAGGCCAGGCAGTCATGCGCGGTAGCGAATGTCGGGTTCTCATTCTCCAGTTCCTTGCAGACGGAAATCGCCTCGTCGTACCGTCGTGCCGAAACCCGAATACTTCCGATCACCCGGGTGATGATGGGTGACAGCGGATCGAGTTGATGAGCACGACTGATTTCCGCCAGGGCTTCCTGCTCCCTACCCCCGAGAGTGCCAATGTTTTCGGCGTACCACTGGTGGGCCGTAGCATCGTTGGGGTCGAGCTCAATTGCCTTCTTGAACTCAGCCTCTCCTCCAGCGAAATCCCAGTCGTACCCCATTTCGTTGCTGCCCAGAACGGCATGGGGATGAGCCAGGGCGGGGTCCAACTCCAGGGCCCTACGGGCAGCAGCATTCGACTTCGCATAGTCTTCGCTCGGATTGCCCCCAAAGAAAGGCATTGAGGAATAGGCGTCGGCAAGCCCAGAATAGGCCAGACCATATTCGGGGTCTTCGGCAATGGCTTGATTGAAATAGGAGATGGCCGTCTCCAGGGTTGCGCGCGTCCGCTTGTTCCATGCATAACGCCCCTTCAAATACAAAGAGTAGGCCTTGCCATCCCGTGTGCCCTGATTGGTGACCTGCTGCTCATCTGCGGGGCTGAGCTTAGAACGTAACTTTCCGGCAATGTCGCCCGCAATTTGCTCCTGCAACGAGATGATGTTGGCGCTCTTGCCCGTGTAGCGGTGCCCCCAGATTTCGGTGTTGTCCCGCACATCGGTAAGCTCTGTGCTTATTTCGATAGTGTCACCGTGCAGCATCACCCGCCCGCTCAGCACCACCGATACCCCGAGAGCGCTGCCGACCGTCCGCACCTCAACATTCTTTCCTTTGTACCGGAAGACCGAGTCGCGGGACCTCACCTTAAGGCGGGGTACATGGGCGAGGTTGCCTATCAAGGACTCGGTGATGCCGTCGCTGAGATACTCCGTGTTGGCATCTCCACGTTCGTTGGTGAAGGGGAGGACGGCGATGGAATCGACGCCGTGGGAGAAATCATGGGCTTCCGCACTCAATGGGTGACGGTTAGCGAGAGCTTTGAAGCGCGATGAGCTCTGCCCAACCCAGAGAAAGACGATCAGTCCGGCGGCGAGAACCAGGGGAAGCAGCCACACCCCTAGCCGGGACGGCGACCAACTCTTCATTCCTACTGTCGGGATCGATGTTCGCGCATTCGGGGGCGGTTGCACGATATCCGCTCTTGCGGATTCCGCGCGATGATCTTCACCTTCCCAGGATGCCGGGTCGCCATCGAGTTCTTGGGTTCGCCCTTTCAGCCAATCTGCCAGTTCGTCGCTGTAGGCGAAGACACTGCTGCGGCCACCGCCCGGCACGCGGTGCACGGGAAGTTCGCGTTCGGTTTCCCAGCGCCGAACAGTCCTCTCGTCCCGCCCGAAGAAAGCGGCGATCTCTTTCCAGGAATCCAGGCGACGCTCGGAATTACGTGGTGAAGGCTGTCCCATGAGTCTCCGAAGAAGGCCAGATATATGAAATGTCCGGTTATGCCCGGTTGTGCCCGGTTGTGTCCCTTGTCCGGAGGAGGGAGGACACGCCAGTATACATCGGATTGAGGGTCTGAAAACAAGGACCAGAAACAAGGGCAAAGTGCGTGTTTTCGCAACCTTTCTTCAATCAGTGATCCGGAAGGTTTGAGCTCATATGCGCTTGGTTCGTAGCAATCCGGTCATAAGGTCCCTTGTGGTGCTGTGGATGACAGTATTTGCCCTAATCCTTGGCGCAATTCTGCTGCCACCGAACGGTAGCAACGCCATGCCGCGAGACGGAGGCGGGGACACCCTCGTGACCGCGCCACGGTGATCGGTATACGTCGGGAAAGTTGGAAACAGGGAATGTGCCGATCCACGTCGAGCCGTGGTCACGAAATACGAGACTGATCGTAGAAACACCCAACGTTTTTTGCGCTCTCAGGAGGCTTTATGAATCACGTTCGGCAACTAATCTCAACGCGACGGAGGACACAAATGAACATCGAACACATGTCAGCAAGGTCCAAGCGAAGCCCGCAAGGGCTGCGGTTGAAGTTGGCCACTCTGCTTTTCCTGACCCCCTTTTTGGTGATGCTCAGCACGCAAAGCGCGCTGGGGCAAGGATTCAAAGTGACCAAACTCAATGCTCCCGGAAACACAACGGGAACGTTCCCACTTGGTGTCAACACAAATCAATCCGTTGTAGGCGAGTACACGAATTCATCCGGGGCTGTAGTGGGATTTTTGTATGCCGGTGGAAAATACGCCAATCTTACTTACCCGGGATCAAACAATTTCACGCGGGCCAACGGAATCAACGATTCAAACACTATCGTCGGTGATTTCCTTGGTTCGGATAACTTTTACCACGGCTACACCTACGTGAAGGGAACCTACACTCAGTACGACGTGAATAAGGACGTGGTTTCGACTTCGATTTTCGGAATTAACAAAGCCGGTCACTTCGTCGGAATCGAGGGCGCGGAGGGCTTCATAAACATCGGTGGCACCGTCACCGAATTCTATGGCAGCGGCAGCGACCTGACCTATGCCTACGGGGTCAACAGTTCCAATGACGTGGTGGGGCAATACTTCGATTCCAGCAACAGATCTCACGGCTTTTACCGCAGCGCCTCGGGAAACATCACTGAGATCGCTTACCCGGGCGCGGCCCAAACCTCCTGCTCCGGGATCAGCGACTCCGGCGAGATTACCTGCACTTACTTCGACACCTCTGGAAACTCGTTCGGCTTCACCTACATTAAAGGCAAGTATGCGCTTACTGACTTCCCCAGCACGGGTGGAATCAACAGCAAAGGCGCCTACACAGGCTACTATTTTGGCCCGGACGCGGTACTGTTCGGGTATCTGGCCTCGCCCCAAGCCTTCAAACTAGCCAAGGTAACAATTCCGAAAGAACAGCAAGGCTTGCTTTACGGCGTCAACAACAAAGGCGTTTCCGTCGGAAACTATGTAGGTACGGATGGAAAGCCGCATGGCATGATGATCTCCGGCGGCAAGGTGACGAATATCGACGATAAGAAGGGTGCGACCACAACCTGCTTCGGGATCAACTCGACTAATGTAATTGTCGGCGCTTACTTCGATACTGCCGGCAACCCGCGTGGATTTCAATATGCCGCCGGAAAATTCACCGATATACCAGGTCCCGGTGGCGCGACATCCAGTGAAGCCACTGGAATCAATGACGCCGGAGATATCGCCGGAGAGTTCTCAGATTCCAGCGGAAACTTTCACGGATTTGTCCTCAAAAGCAGCAAGTACACGCAACTCGATGTGCCGGGCGCAACCGAAAGCTTCGCCTGGGGCATCAACAAAACCGGAGAGGTCACAATGCAGTGGTCGGACCCGAAGGGTTTCCTGCAGTCTTCTCTGTACAACGGAAAGAAGTACTCTACCATCGACGTTCCCGGAGCCTTCACCACCGGAGTGCATTCCATCAACACGGCCGGCGACATCGTGTTCAGCTGGGAAGATCCGTATGGAGTCCAGCACGGCGCCTTGAAGAAAGGGAACGCTTACTTTATTTACGATTTCCCCAAAAGCTCAAACACCGGCGGGGAGGGTATCAACGACAGCGGTCTGCTCGTTGGCCACTACACACCCGTAGGCAAAACCTTGCCCCAGCCCTATCAGGGCACGGAGTAGCAGCAGCGAGAACCTGATCGCATGGGTTTACAATTCGACGCAGGAGTAGCGCCCGTCGTAACGAGCTACGGCGGGCCCTCTCCCGCGCTCTGGTGTCAAAGGGAAAACCGAGGTTCCCCGCGGAGTCACTACCGGCGATTCCAGCGACCCGCCAGCCCTATTCCCCGCCGTTAACTCAACGAATGAATTGCGCGGAGAGTCGTGTCCCACTTCTGCCGGTGTATTCCATAGACCCAGCGTTACTCGCGCATACTCGTACTTGTAGGGCGGGGTAACATTGGCTACAATCCCGCGGTTCTTCAATCGCTCAACGGTTTGTGTTGTTACTTTGGCGCGGCTGCGCTTTCTTTTTGGTAGACCGCGCTCAACGTACCCTTGCTCTTCGCGATCGGCAGCAGGGTTGGATAGAACTGGACAAAAGTCGTATCCACTGCCGCGTGAGCGGCGTGGCACGTATAACAGCTCGCTTCCACCGGAACCATAGTCGCGAGC